>ERZ1292640.1491-Hain-H43-02um-R1-1491-length-19333-cov-5_pt1 | contig 19333 bp, 17 predicted proteins | sample MGYA00564404_ERZ1292640 | MGnify/ENA primary metagenome ERZ1292640 (study PRJEB36523, sample SAMEA6512636) | groundwater metagenome | collected 2019-01-08 | study: AquaDiva: Metagenomics assemblies of 32 groundwater samples
CGCCGGCCAGGCCGACGCCGGCGTGCCACGCGACCACCCCGAGCACCACCACGAGGCCGCCACCGACGAGACGTGCCACGCGATCGCCCACTCCCTCGCGGGCGGCGACGTCGTGCTGCTCAAGGGCTCGCGGGGGATGAGGCTCGAGCGAATCCTGCAATCCGTCCTCGACTCGGCGAAGCTCTCGACTGCCAACAACTCCACCTGCTGAAGCCCGACCCGAAGCACCGCTCTGGAGAGCGGTGCCACCTAGGACTCATGCTCTACCTTCTCCTCCGCCATTTCGAGAGCTTCCTGGACGCGCACGGCTGGTACCGCCTCTTCGGCGTGCTGGACTTCGTCGAGTTTCGCGCGCTGGCGGCGGCCGGCCTCTCGTTCCTGCTCGTGCTCGCCCTTGGGCCCATGACCATCCGCTGGCTGCGGCGCATGAAGATCGGCGACGCGGGGCTGACCGACGCCGGGCAGCTGGCGGCACACGCCGCGGGGAAAGCGAATGTGCCGACGATGGGCGGCATCCTCATCGTCGGCGCCATGCTCGCGAGCGTTCTGCTGCTGGCGGACCTCTCGGTGCCTTACGTGGGCATCGGCATTCTGGTCATCGTCTGCTACGCGGGGCTTGGCGTCTCCGACGACTGGCTCAAGCTCACCGCGTCGCGACGGGGGACCGGCAGCCGTCAGGGCCTCCACGCGTGGGAAAAGCTCGTTTTCCAGCTGGGAATCTCGGCCTTGGTCGCGTGGTCGTGCTACGTCCAGAACGATCAGCCCCTCACGCACGTGCTGAACCTTCCCTTCCAGCGCAGTTACGACCCCAGGACCGGCGCCGCCGAGGTCGGCCTGATCATCCTCACCGCGCCCGTCTTCGTGCTCATCTCGACCCTGTTCATCACGGGGCTGAGCAACGCCGTCAACATCACAGACGGGATGGACGGGCTCGCCGGGGGCATCTCGGGCGTGGTCGCGGTCGGACTCTTCGTGCTCGCCCTCATCGCCGGCACCGAGAGCTTCGCCTCCCACCTGCTGGTGCCGCACGTCGAGCGCTCGGCCGAGCTTGCCGTCATCGCCGGGGCGATGGGCGGTGCCTGCGCCGGCTTTCTGTGGTGGAACTGCTACCCCGCGTCGGTTTTCATGGGCGACACGGGTTCGCTCGCCCTGGGGGCGACCATCGGCTACATCGCCATCGTGATCCGTCAGGAGATCCTGGTCGTGCTCATGGGCGCGATCTTCATCGCCGAGGCCGGTTCGGTCGTGCTCCAGGTCGGGTACTTCAAGGCGACCAGGAGCCAATCGGGCACCGGCAAACGCCTCTTCAAGTGCGCCCCGTTCCACCATCACCTGCACCTGTCGCTGTGGACCGAGCAGCAGATCGTCGTGCGGTTCTGGATCATCACGATCCTGGGGCTGGTCGTCGCCCTCGCGTCGCTCAAGATCCGCTGATCCCGCATTCGATCCCCGCATACGCTGGGCGATGCGTTGGCTCAATCCACCCCCCAACCACGACTGGAATTCAGGCCGCCTGACCCTGGTCACCGCCGACGCCACCGACTTCTGGCGCACCACGCACTACGACTTCATCCACGACAACGGGCACTTCTGCTACCAGGACGTGCCCGGCGACTTCACCGCCCAGGTCCAGGTGTGCGCCGACTATCGGGCTCTCTACGACCAGGCCGGACTCATGATCCGCCTGGATGAAGGTCGTTGGATCAAGGCCGGCATCGAGCACACCGACGGGCTCCCTCACTTCAGCGTGGTCGTGACCAACGACCATTCCGACTGGTCGGTCACGCCGCTGACCGCGATGCGTGCAACTCCAGACGCGCCGGTGCGAATTCGCATGACCCGTCGCGCCGAGGCGGTGCTGGTGCAGTACGCCGTCGGCGAGCACGCCCCCTGGTCCATGGCCCGCCTCGCCTACCTCTCCCCTGCCCCGGCCATGATCGGCATGATGGCCTGCTCACCCAAACGCGCAGGCCTCGCGGTGATCTTCGACCAATTCCACGTGGGCCCGGCCATCGCCGAAAGCTTGCACGCGGGAGAGAGTTGAACAGGGAACAGGACTGGGGACAGAGGGAAGGCAGAGTTGAACAGGAAACAGGACTGAGGACTGAGTGGATTCACTCAGTCCTCAGTCCTGGTCAACTCGCCTTGACCTTCCTCTCCTCGCCGCCCGAGCCGCGGGCCTTGAGCGCCTGGCGAAGCAGGAACTCGATCTGGGCGTTGGTCGAGCGCAGCTCTCGCTGGGCCATGCGGTTGATATCCTCCCACAGCTCGGGCGGAATCCGCAGCAGGATGGACTTGCGTTCGTCGGCCATGACGGTGCGCCCTCAGTCTGCGTCCTGGAATCAGCCGGTGTACAGCGTCCCGGTGTTCACGACGGGCTGCACGCTGTGGTCGCCGCACAGCACGACCATGAGGTTGCTCACCATCGCCGCCTTGCGCTCGTCGTCGAGGTTGACCTTGCCGCCTTTTTCGAGATGCTCGAGCGCGGACTCGACCATGCCCACGGCCCCCTCCACGATGCGGAATCGGGCGGCCACCACCGCGTCGGCCTGCTGACGCCGCAGCATCGCGCCGGCGATCTCAGGGGCGTACGCCAGATGGCTCAGGCGTGTTTCCTCGATGGTCACGCCCGCCTGCGCGACGCGATCCTGAAGCTCGGCGGCCAGGGACTTGCTCACCGAGTCGGTCGACCCGCGGAGCGACGTCTCGTGCTCCGCGCCCGTGTCGTAGGGATACACCGACGCGAGGTGTCGCAGCGCCGACTCGCACTGGGTGTCGACAAAGCTGCTGAAGTTGTCCACGTCGAAGGTGGCGCGGGCGGCATCGACGACGCGCCAGACGACGACGGCGCCGATCTCGATGGGATTGCCGCGGATGTCGTTGACTTTGATAGTGGGCGTGACCTTGTTGCGGGTCCGGAGGGAGATGGGGATGCGCTTGGCGAAGGGGTTGATCCACCAGAAGCCCGGGGTCTTCATGGTGCCCAGGTAGGTGCCGAAGAGGACGACCGCCTGGCCGGTGTTGGGGGCCAGGATGGTGAGGCCACGGAAGAAGACGCCGTCGGCGATGCCCGTGAGGGCCGCGAGGATGATGAGGGCGACCCAGGGGCCCACGTCGCCGTGGCCGCGTTGGATCTGTTTGGCGCTGAACACCACCACCGCGATCGACGCGAAGAACACGACGATTCCGATGGTGAGCATGAGGGCGCCGCGGCGGGCCTTGGCTTCGAATTCAACGGTCATCGGAGACTCCTTTTCACGAGGTGAGGGGACCCGGACGATCTATCGGAATGATATCACTTCAATATACCGGGTCAAGTGGGGGCGGTTGCGACGAAATCCCGGCGAGGCGGGGGGTTTGCCCTACCCTTGCACCCATGGCATCACCGCAAAGCTTTCAGGCTCCCACCGGCACGCGTGACATCTACCCCGCCGACGCGAATCGGCGTCGCTACATCAACGAGGCGTGGCGGGCGGCGTCCATTCGTCACGGGTTTGAGGAGATTGATGGGCCGACGTTTGAGCACTTGGACACGTACACGGTCAAGTCGGGCGAGGCGATTGTGTCGGAGCTCTTCAGCTTCCAGCGGGCGGGGGGTGAGAAGACGTACGCCCTGCGGCCGGAGTTCACGCCGACATTGGCGCGGCTGTATGCGGCGCGGGCGGGGAGTCTGCCCAAGCCGACCAGGTGGTTCACATCGGGGCCGATGTTCCGGGCGGAGAGGCCCCAGCGGGGGCGGCTGCGCGAGTTTCTCCAGTGGAACTGCGACATTCTGGGGGATCCGTCGGCGCAGGCGGACGCGGAGATCATCGCGGCGTGCATCGGGCTGCTCGAGCAGATGGGGCTGACGCCGGCGGACTGCCGGGTGCGGACGAGCAACCGGTATCTGATCCGCGACCTTTCGCTGCACTGTGGGTTGCCGGAAGAGAAGCTCGAGGCGTGGCTGGCGTATCTGGACGGGGAGACCAAGCGCTCCGAGAAGGAGAACGCCGAGTTCCTCGTGCACCGCGGGGTGCCGCTGCACGTGCGGGACAATTTCAACGCCCTGCTCGATCGCGTGAAGTCGATCACCGATCCCACGGAGTTCAACGCGGGTGCGTTTGGGCTCAAGCTCGAGACCATCGAGCGGCACGCGGAGATGCTGACGCACCTGCAGCGGATGGGGTGCCTCGACTGGTGCCAGCCGCCCTTGGATCTGCGCGTGGTGCGCGGGCTGGCGTACTACACGGGCATGGTGTTTGAGGTGCACGAGATTTCTGGGGGTGAGCGGGCGCTGGCGGGGGGCGGGCGGTATGACAATTTGATTGAGCTGTTTGGCGGGCCGCCGACGCCGGCGGTGGGGTTTGGGATGGGCGACGTGGTGCTGGGGCTTGTGCTTCAAGACCGCGGGCTGATGCCGAGTGATGCGATATTGGCGGAGCGGGCGGGGGGCCGGCCCGATGTGTTTGTGATTTCCAATGGAACGCCCGAGGCGGATTTGGCGCTGCCTGGGGTGCTGGCGGCCTTGCGGCAGCAGACGCCGACGCTGCGGGGGCTGCACGCCAGGCGGACGGGCAAGTCGACCAAGAACATCGGGAAGCTTTTGCAGGAGGCGGCGGGCTTGCGAGCGCGCTGTGCGATGATTCTGGAGAGCGGCGAGAGCGCGACGCTGAAGAATCTGGAGACGGGCGTGCAGATCGCGATGCCGATCGCGGCGGCGATCGCGCAACTGCGCGGGTGATCACCACTGCCGCGCGGGCGGCTGGATTCGGCATGCATGCATGATCTTGATCAACTGCAGCTGGACTTCGACGAGGCGACCCGAACGGTGCTGGCGCCGCTCCTGGGTCGATTTGGATTCACTCTGCACATGGTCAAACCGGTTCTCGCTCGATTTCAATCGGGCCTGGTCACGGTCGATCTTGGATTTGGCTTATATGACTACGGGCTTGACCTCTCGGCGAAGCGAACCGACCGGCCAAATCAAGAAATCACACTAACCGCAATAGTCGAGGCTGGCGGCGGCACTGAGCCGACGGGCTTTCAGGCGAGCACCAGCGAGCGAGTGTTTGAATGCGTGACACTAATCACCGGGCTACTTGAAAAATATGGGACCAAACTGCTGCTGGGAGATGGCGACGCGTTCGACGGCATGGTGGCAATATCGCGAGCTCAAAGCGAGCGTTATACAGCCGCTCTAGCCGCTCTTGGAATTGGACCCGTACGCAGAGCCGCCGAGGCAGCGTGGCTTGCCAAGCGATACAAGGAGGTCGTCAAGCAATATGAGGCAATGATGGCCCATTTAAGCGACGGGGAGCGTCGCAGGCTGGAGTACGCGAAGAAGCGACTGCGCCGGCGATGGGGATTGGGATGGTTGAAGTGGTTCTGAAGCTTCGCGGCGATGATCGCGCAGCTGCGAGCATGAGAGAATCGGGGAAATGCCAAGAGGCTGGTGATACCGATATGGGCTTTGCGGATTGAGGGGCCTTCCGGGGGCGAAAGAGCAGCGAAGTCGAAGCGACTTCAAAGGTGATCTTCTCAATTGGTCGTGGCAAGACCATGTCTGTTTACCGCGGCATGCGGCGGAGCTCATCGATGAGCTGCGGCAAGTTGATCGCATCCACATTCTTCGCAAGGGGGAAGCGTTCCTTCCCTCCGTACACCACGAAGGCACGTTGCGGCTTTAGATCCTCGATCGCGTGATGAAATCCTCTCTCAAGCCTGGGGGCCGATCCGCTCTTGATTTCGATGGCCCACAATTCTCCGCCGGGCAGCTGAAGGAGCAGGTCTATCTCGGCGCCGGCGGCGGTGCGATAGAAATACGAAGCAGTGCTCGCGGGCGACGCGGCGATGAGATTCTCGATCGCAAGCCCTTCCCAACTTGCTCCCGAAATGGGATGGCCAGCCAGATCTTCATAGGTGCGAAGGCCCAGCAAAGCATGGAGCAGTCCGGTGTCTCGCAGATAGACTTTGGGAGCTCGTACGAGCCGCTTTCCCAGATTGGCATGAAATGGGAGCAGCCGTCGCACGAGCAGCAGATCGACGAGCAGGTCGGTGTATCGTCCGACTGTGGGAGCGCTGATCTCCAAACTGCGGGCGAGCTTGGTCGCATTGAGAAGCGTGCCGTGCGTGTGCGCGAGCATCGTCCAAAACCGCGCAAGCGTGGTTGCCGGGATGCGAGGACCGAACTGCGGAACATCTCGTTCAAGGTAGGTGCGGATGAAGTCGGCGCGCCAGGCGAAGCTGGCTGCGTCGCTTTCGGCAAGGATGCTGTCGGGAAAGCCGCCGCGCACCCATAGCTCCCTTAGAGGTATTCCGCCGGCCTCGATTTCCGGAACTGAGAGTGGACCAAGCTCGACGTACGCAATCCTGCCGGCCAGGCTCTCGCTTGACTGCTTGAGCACATCCATGGAGGCAGAGCCCAAGATCAAGAACCGTCCGTGGCGAAGCCCCTCTCGTCTCCCTTTGTCGATCAAGCCTCGCAGCGGTGCGAAGAGTTCCGGCATGCGATGGATTTCGTCGAGGATCACGAGCTTGTCGGAGTGCGCCGACAGGTAGAGATCCAAGTCGGTGAGCTTGGCCCGGTCGTGAGGACTTTCGAGGTCGAGATAGACCGAGGGGCGCTCTCCCGCCAACTCCAGGGCCAACGTCGTCTTGCCTGTCTGGCGAGGCCCAAGAAGGGCAACGGCTGCTTGACGTGTAAGCGCCTCACGGACGATTGCGGTGGCAAGTCGGGGAATCATCCAAGCATAATAAACACGTCGTGTTCAAAATACAAGGATAAAGCGCATTGGTCCAAACAAAAACCGATCTTCCGGGCGGTCGATTCCGTACCGCCATGCCATGCATGCAGAGAGCTTCGGCGTTTGCCGAGCGGTCCCTAGCCGCCTCCATCATCCGGCTCTGACCCCGGCGGTTTGTGCCTGCTCGTGCACACTCCAGAAGTGCTCGAAGCTCTTGGCGAACGAGTACTGCTGCATGTGCTCGTGGGCGGCGGCGCCCATGGCGCGGCGGCGTGGGGTGTCGCGGACGAGGTCGACGATGACGGCGGCCCAAGCCTGGGCGTTGTCGCCGGGCACGATGAGGCCGGTTTTGCCGGGGAGGATCATGCTTTGGGGGCCGCCTTTGTCGCTGACGATGGCGGGGAGGCCTGAGGCCTGGCTTTCCATGACGACCTGGCCCAGCGTGTCGGTGGTGCTGGGGAAGACGAAGAGGTCGCTGGAGGCGTAGAGGCGCGAGAGCTCCTGGGCGTGGCGAAAGCCGCAGAAGCGAACGGGGGTGGCGAGGCCGGAAAGTTCGCTGGTCATCGTCTGGCGATAGGGGCCGTCGCCGACGATGACGAGTTCGGCGGCGAGGCCGATGCGCGCGAACTCGGCGGCGGCGAGTTTCCAGGCGGTGGTGAGGAGAGGGAGGTTTTTCTCGACGCTGACGCGGCCGCAGGAGAGGACGCGGATGGGCGTGCTGCGTGCTGCGTGCTGCGTGCTGCGTGGGGGGGAAACCTCGTCCCAGATGCGCTCGTCTTTGAAGCGGGGATCGAAGATCGACGTGTCAAAGCCGGGGAGGAGGCGGACCATTTTGGAGCGGTCGAGACCCATGGCTTCCATGGAGGCCATGTAGTCTTCGCTGCGGGAGAAGATTCGGGCGAAGGGGGCGTAGAACCAGCGCATGACGGCCTTGGTGCACTGGCCCAGAACGGCATCTTCGAAGAGCTGCTCCAGGTACGCGGGAAAGTCGGTGTGATAGGTGCCCAGGAGGGGCACGCCCAGCTTTCGAGCGACCTTTCGACCCACCATGCCGACGGGCCCGGGTGTCGAGACGTGGATCGCGTGGGGGCGAAAGGCCTTGGCCGCCGCGATCATCGGTCGCGAGGGCGGCCAGACGAGTTCAAGGTGTTCATACTTGGGCATCTTGCCGGCGAGGATGGGGTCGAAGTTCTTGTAGTACGAGGGCTTGGGGATGTCGAATCGGGTGCTGGTCATCACGACAAGCTCGCGGCCCGTAGCGGCGGCCTGATCGGCGGCGTTGCGGATGAAGCGGCTGACGCCGTTGATGTCGCCAAGAGTGTCTGTGAAGAGCAGGAGTCGCACGTGAGTGGACTCTATGGGCACGCCCAAGAGGTCGAATAAGAAGAAGGCATCGAGGCAGGAGGCATCAAGGCATCAAGTGGGGAGAAAGGCATCTGCCAGAACGAGCCATTCGGCGTTGCCGGCGCCTCTGGATTTCTTGCCGCTGAGGGCGCCGCCGGCGACGGGGGACTTTGTGAGTCCCAGCACGCGTGCGCCCAGTGCGGGGAGGCTCTGGGCGACTTGATTGGCGATGGATTCGGCGACATCGTCGGTCAGGACGCCGCCTTGGGGCAATTCGATACCCAGGGCTTTGGCCTCGTAGTGGGGCTTGATGAGGGAGATGAGTTTGCCGGCGGGGGCGAGCCAGCGCAGGGCGGCGGGGATGACCAGGCGCTGGGGCGTCCAGCTCATGTCGCAGACGACAAGGGAGACGGGAGTGGGGGAGGCGTGGAGGGCGTTGGTGCGTTCGGTGACGACGACGCGGGGGTCTTTGCGCAGAGTCCAGGCGAGCTGGCCGTAGGCGGTGTCGACGGCGTGGACTTTGGCGGCGCCGGCCTGGAGGAGGCAATCGGTGAAGCCGCCGGTGCTGCAGCCCAGATCGGCGCAGACGAGACCTTTGACGTCGATGGCGAAGGTGTCCAGGGCGTGGCGGAGTTTGAGGCCGCCACGGGATACATATGGAATGCGGGCGGGCTCGGGCATGTGCGATCAGCCGATCATGCCGGCGGGGACGCCGACGATGGTGATGCCGAGCTCTTCGGCTCGCTTGAGCATGTCCTGCTTGTCGAGCATGATGACCTCGCCCGCGGCGAGGGCCAGGCAGCCGCCGCCGTTGCGTCCGAGGCTTTCGATGGTGCCCAGGCCGACGGTGGGGACGTCGCTGCGTCGGTCGTGTCCGGCGCGGGCGCCCTTACAAAGGGTCCAGCCCTTGGCGCGGCAGAGCTTGCCGACGCGTTCGATCATTCGGTCGGTGCCTTCGACGGCTTCGACGGCCAGGACATCGCGTTCGCGGACGGCGACGGCCTGACCCACGTCGAGGCTGAGCATCTGGTGCAGGATTGGCCAGACGAACTCGATATCGCCGCGCTGCTCGCGGGTGGGCTGGAGGCGGGTCATGACACCCGCGTCGGCCATGTCGTCGGGGATGGGGGCGGTGGAATCGAGCAGGGCGACGCCGCAGCGGTCAAGTTCGTTGGCGATGGCCGACAGGACGGCGTGGGAACGCCGGTCGTGGCGGAGGTGTTTGTACCAGGTGACGAGCATGCGCCAGTCGGGGATGTAGCGCACGATCCGGAAGGGGTCGTGCATGAGCTGGGCCTTGTCGACCTTGCCGACCATGATGGCGTGGCGGACGCCCATGCCCGAGAGGATCCGACCCCAGGTTCCGATTTTGAGGAGGCCGACTTCTTTGAAGTTGAGGCAGAGGCCCGGGAGGGAGGGGTCGTACTGCTTGGCGAGTCCGAGGCCGTACACGGGGTGGCCCGCCCGGATCAGGGACTTGGCGATGAGCACGGGCAACTGCCCACCACCGGCGATCAACCCGATCGCGGTAGGCGGCGGAGGCGGCTCCGGCAGAATGGTCATCGAGGCGGGAATAGCTGCTGCAACACTCATCGTTTTAATCAGGACGCGCCCCACGCGCCAACCCACCCCTTCAACGCTCGATCAAACCAGCGAAACGACCTGTTGGGTCGTTAGGAATGTGATAGGTTCTCGCGACCGACAGGAGCAACTCTAGACCGGGCGGGCCCGGCTTCAAGTCCCATCAGCACTCACCTTGTTGTATCGGACCCGGCTGCCACCCCCGATCAAACTTCTCTGGCCCGGTTGGCCGATGCACCACTGCATGTCCGAACAAGAAACGCCAAACCCGGGTTTCCGGCTGGATCTCCTGGATCAGACCGCTCCCCCGGCTTTGGGTTCCACGGGTGGGGAGCCGGGCCGTCAGGGGGTCGCCGGAGCGCCGTCGCTGCAGGTCTACTTTCGGTGTGCCAACGCCTATACCCGGGTCTTTCGAAGGCCCGAGTCCCAGGCGTATCTTGCGCGTTGTCCCAAGTGCGGCAAGTCGATGCGCTTTGCGGTCGGCCCGGGCGGGACCTCGACGCGGTTCTTTACCGTCAGTTGCTGATCGTGGTCTTTGCCCATTTGGCGATTTGGTCATTTGGCGCTTTGCGCAGCCGCCGTACACTCGCGGCATGGCGGGACTCTTCAGCGCGTCGTATCCAATTTCCAGATCAACCGGGCAATGCGCGGCGACCGGGCAGGCGTTTCAACCGGGCGAGCACTTCGTGGCCGCACTGGTGGAGAACGAGGGTACCGAGGAGCTCGGGCGCCTGGACTACTCGGTGGGCGCGTGGGAGCGCGGGTCTCGCCCCGAGGCACCGGCGCGGCTCTTTGCGCACTGGCGGGGCGTCTTCGCGCCGGCGCTGGGCGCGCGCAAGCTTCTGCTCAACGACGATGAGCTCCTGGATCTCTTCGAGCAGCTGGCAACGGCGGACCGGACGAATCAGATCGCGTTTCGCTACGTGCTCGCCCTGCTGCTCGTTCGCAGGCGCGTGCTGACGTACGAGGGGACGGTCGAGGGCGTCATGCGGGTGCGTGTACGCCGACTGGCGGCGGAGCAGGCGGGCGAGCCCATCGTGGAGGTCGCCGATCCCAAGCTCGACGACGAGACGGTGGCGGGCGTGATCGAGCAGCTGGGCGAGGTGGTGGGCGGGTAGCCCCAGAGCCTGAGCGTTGGCGCCGTGCATGGGCGGATGAACCCACCGATGTCCGCGAGTGCTCCAGCGTAGATTCCCTTGTCCGCATTCCCCCGTCCAATGGTGCCGGCAGGAGTACCCGATGACCGTCTCTTTCGACAATCGATGCCGCTGTCTCGCGGCGATCGTGCTTGGGGCGGTACTTGCCGGCTGCTGCTGCCCGAATCGGCCCCTTGATCCACCGCTGCAGCCAATCCCGTCGGGCCCAGCGCCGACAGTGGCCCAGATCGCGACCAGGTACAACGCCCGGGTTCGCCGGCTGGAAAGGTTCTCCGCGACAACCGAGGTGCAGGTCAAGGGCACCGACGCGGCCGGAGCCAAGGTCGATGAGTCGTTCGACGGCGTGCTCAAGGTCGAGCGCCCGGCCCATCTGTCGATGCGGGGGCACAAGGCCGGCGTCGATGCCTTCATCCTGGGCTCGAGCGACACGCAGTACTGGTGGATCGATCTGTACAACAAGCCGCTTTCGGCGCGCGTGGGGAGCCACGAGGGCGTGGGGCTCGGCGGGCCTGGGGCTTCCAAGTTCCAGTTGCCGATGCACCCGCTCGATTTCATCGAGCTGCTGGGCATCACGCCCATCAACCCCGATCCGGGCGCTTCGGCGACCACTCGCTGGCTCGGGTACGGCACGGTGGAACTGACCGAGCCGACGCGCTTTGGGAAGCGGAAGATCGCCGTCGCCTTTCCGTCGTGCAACCCGCTGGAGGTCACGCTGCTCGACCGCGACGGGCGCGTCACCGCGCACGCGGAACTCAAGGAGATGGAGCCCGTCCGTGTCACCGACGACGCCGCGGCGGGCGCCTCGGTCCCCACGCGACTCTTTGTGAGCCTCAAGACGCCCGCCCTTGGCGACTTGAATCTCATCGTCAAGCTCTACGAACCCGAGAACAAGGAGATGAACCCCAAGCTCTTCGATCTTCGTTTCCTCCTCGAGAATTTCGGTGTCGAGAAGGAGTTCTCCCTCGACGCGCCGCTCGAGCCCACGGGCGGCAAATGATGCTCATCCGCGCTCTCATCGCCCTGGCACTCCCGGCCGCGATCGCCACGGCGACGCAGCCCGGCGCGTCGCCGGATACACAACCGGGCGCGATGCCAGCCGCGTCGTCGATCTCCGAGCCCTGGTTCCCTTCGGCTTCCGGGCTCGCCGACTCCCACGGGTGGTTTGTCTCCCGGATCGATCAGCGCTCCAAAGTCGACCCCGAACAGTGGAGGCTGTGGCACGTCCCGCCACGGCGGATGGCACGCACCGACGGGCGAATCCACGGCTCGCCGGATGGTTCGCTCCGCCCCTCCGCGCTCCTGTACACGCAGCCCGAGGGCATCGCGGCCTTTGGCGACATCGTCTACCTGGCCTTCAAGATCACCCCGCCCGGGGCCGCCAGGTTCGCGACTCGATCCGTGATGTCGCTCCGGGCCCGTCCGATCGGCGTGGGAGATCTCTGGTCCGACGACCCTCCAAACACGCTCGATCCCTGCCCACCCATCAGGAGCGGGGGACGATTGCTTGGGCTCGTGTGCGTCGAGGGCACCCTTCTCGCGCTGATCGACGAGCAGTTCATCGCCCCGCGGAGCCCCGAGGCCGCCATTCTCCGCCTCCTGCGGATGGAATCGAGCGGATGGTCCAGCGTCGATCTTCCGCCCCAATTCAAGACCGAGGGCGCCCTGGGCATCGAGATTCTCGAGTTGTCGGGCGAGCTCGTGCTTGGCGTGTGGCGCCGCGGCGGCACGCTCGAGCTTCTCTGCGCCACTGTCTCCAGGAGCCTTGACGACACGCCCGACTGGCACTCGCCCATCGTCTGGAGCGGCAGCCTTCTGACGGTTCCCGCCGAGATGGCCACGGGGGCCTCGCGCGGGTCCAGCGCGCTCTTCGCCGCCCAGGACAGGCTCTTTGCGCGCGAGCTGGAGACTCCCGCGTCGGGCGACGCAAAGGTCCGCGTGCGCATCTCGGAGCTCTCGCTCATCGGACATCAGGACGGTGCGCCGCCCAAGCGCCTCGCGTCGGTCGAGGGCGTGGGCGAGGACGCCGGCGTCGTGGCTCTCCCTGGTCTCTCCAGGGTCCTGGTCGCGTGGCACGATCGCCCCGACAAGTTCGGCAGCCCGCCCAATCCGCTGGGTGTCTATGAACTGTCGCTCAACTCGGGGTCGGCCATCTATGTCGGCCCCGCCGTCCAGACCTCGCCCATCACCGGGACCGACGCCAAGCTGCTGGTCATCACCCTCGCCGGCCTGTCGGCGCTCACGCTGCTGTTCATCCTCCGCACGAGTTCCGCCGAGCCCGAGCTCCATCTTCCCGACGGGTTCGCGCTCGCCGAACCAGGGCGGCGTCTCTTCGCCACGGGCGTCGATGCGCTCCTGGCGCTGTGCGTTGGCGCCTCGCTCGCCGGCACGACCCCCGCCGAGCTTCTGACGTTCGATGGGATCCTCTCCGCCCAGGCGGTCTGGGCGATCGTCTACGGGCTTGGTGTCGGCATGGTCACCGGCACCCTGACTGAGGTTCTCTCGGGACGATCCCTGGGCAAAGTCTTGGCGGGATGCGCTGTGATCGCCGCGGACCCGAACGAGGCGCGTCCACCATCCCTTGGGGCCTCCTTCGTTCGCAACGCTGTGAAATGGGGTTTGCCCCCCGTGGCCGCGCTCGCGCTGCTCGATTCGGCGGGGCGCCATCGCGGCGAAACGCTCGCCCGAACGGCGGTGGTCATCCAGGTCGAGAGCGGCGATGAAGGCAGGAGTGGGGGTGGCGGTGGGGGCCAGGATGATCGCCCGGCCTGAGGGGCGATAACTGCGCGGGGTGTCGTTATTCGCGCCTGAGCGCAGGAACTGCCGCTGGAATCAAGCGATGGGCCGAGGCCGGCCCGATAGATCCAAGGTGAGCGATTCCCAAGCCAATCCCGCCCAGGCCAGCGCAGTCCCCGCGCCAGAGCCGCAGGTTCAGGTGCGCCCGGGTTGGCGGGACGTCTGGCAGATTCCTGCGCTGGTGCTTGCGGGCGGGCTGATCGTGGCGGGGGCCTACCACGCCTGGACGAGCACTCCCGCGCCGGACTTCAAGGGCTACCTGCACACCGCCGAAGAGCTCATCGCCAGCGACGAGACCGAACGGGCGATCGAGCGGCTCAACGCCGATGTCTTCCCCTATGTGGGAACCGACAAGCTGAGCATCGAGAGCCGTGCCGAGTTCCACAGGCTCATGGGCCGGGCGCTCTTCAAGGGTCAGAGGCAACTGGGCATCGACCGCGAGGACAACAACAAGAACATCATCGCCTCCTATCTGGAGAGCGAGGCTCTGCATGCAAAGCTGACGCCCGCCGATATCGGCGCCCTGTGTGAGACCTTCATCGCCATGGGAGAGCTCGATCGGGCCCGGGCCCGCGCCGACTCGCTCAGCGCCGAAGAGCGGCCCCGCCGCGTCGAGCTCTATCGCCGCCTCGTGGATCGTGCGATGACCCCGGCGGTCAAGCGCGACGAGCTCGCCCTGGACCTGGTCTCGGCCCTGCTCACCGATCCGCAGCTCGAACAGAGCGACCGCGCGTGGGCGCTCGCTCGTCAGGCCGAGCTCCAGGTCGACAAGGGATTCGCCGAAGACGCCATCGGACGCCTGCTGCGCGAGTTGCCACGACTCGACAGTGTCACTCCGGGCGAACGCGGCACGCTCCACCTGCTCCTGGCGCGGGCGTACGTGGATGTCGGCTCCATCAAGGCCGCCGCCCAGCAGCTCGACTACGCGAGCGAGCTCATCTCCGAAACCGACGAGCGACTTCCGCAGCTCCACGTCCTCCAGGGCCAGATCGCCTCGCTCCGCGGCGATCACGCCGAGGCCCGGGAGAAGTTCGAGAGCGTCGCGTCCGGGCACGCCCCGCCCAGGTGGATGCTCTCGGCCCAGTTCGGGCTTGCCCAATCGGCCGCCGCGCAGGGTGACGACGAGGAATCGCTCCTGGCCTTTGGCAATCTGGCCGACGCGCTCAAGGCGGGCGAGCGGAGCCGTGAGATCACGCCCGAGCGGATCTGCCAGAGTCTCACCGACCGTGCCGACGATCGCTTCGACCGCGGGCTCACGGAGGTCGCACTGCGATTCGCCACGCTCGCCGAGCGGGTGATCGGCGAGCGCAACGAGCCGGCGACCACGCTGTTCCGACTGGCCGCGTGCCACAGGCGCATCGCCGACGAGACTATCGAGGCGATCAAGAAGCAGGGGACCAGCGCGATGGCCCTGGCCGAGCTCGACCCCGCGACGCGAACGCAGGCGCGAAGCCACTTGATGTCCGCCGGCAGCTACTACCAGCGCCACTCCGACAAGGTCGTGCTGACCGACGTTGCCGCCTACTCAGACTCCCTGTGGATGGCGGGCGACTGCTACGACCGCGCGGGAGATCAGGAAGCCGCCAGCCGCATCTTCCAGCTCTACGTCGCCGAGCGTCCCGGCGATCCGCGTCAACCCGAGGCCCGATTCCGGCTCGCCCAGGCGTACCAGTCGCGGGGCGACCTGGAGAACGCGTCGGCGATTTACCGTGACCTGGTCCACCAGCGCGGCGAGGGTGACGGGGCCGGCCCATGGGCCGACGCCAGCGAGGTTCCTCTCGCCCAGACGCTGCTGCTCGACGCCAACGCCGACAACGACGCCGAGGCCGAGCAGATCCTCCGCGAGGTTGCTTCGGGTCGGGCCGGAGGCCCTGAAACCCCGGCGTTCCGCGGCGCGGTCTTCGAACTCGCGAACCACTACTACCGCAAGGGTGAGTATGACCTTGCCATCGAGCGGTTCGACGAGGCCTCCAAGCGATACCCAAAGGACCCGCAGGTCCTCGCGGCCCGCTTCAAGCTCGCCGACTCGCTCCGCCTCTCCGCCGCCGACATCGAGAAAGCCCTCATGCAGGCCCTTCCCCCGGCCGAGAAGGTCCGTCTCGACGGCGTGCGACAGGACCGGTTGACGCGGGCCCAAGGACTCTTTGAGCAGGTCCGCCGCGCCATCGACGCCAAGGACGAGCGCCGGCGCACCGCGACCGAAGAGGCCTTCCTCCGCAACTCGTACTATTACCTCGGAGAGTGCGCGTTTCGCCTCAAGGACTACGAGGGCGCCATCACCCACTACAACGCCGCCAAGGACCGTTTCGCGACCGACCCCGCGTCGCTGGTCGCCATGACGCAGATCGTCTCGTGCCACCTGCGCCAGAACGACCTCAAGAGGGCGCGGGCCGCCAACGAACGCGCCAAGCGCTTCTACGCGAGCCTGCCCGCGACGGTGTGGGAGGACCCCACGCTGCCGATGACCCGCGGCGACTGGGAGCGATGGCTCGAGTCGACCGCCGAACTCTGGAAGGACCGCGACACTCAGGCGACCGCCGCCGCCCCCGAAGCTGAGAAAGCCGAGAACCCCTAGCCCCCCCCGCAGCGTCCTGCACCGGCGAATCGGACCGACCATCAACCGCGGCATGGATTGCCGCCCAGCAGAAAGGTCACGGATGACCGCACTTTCAAACACCATCGACGACGCCGCCCTGCTTGTTGGTGAGCAAACCCAGCTGCTGACCGAGCTGCTCGCGATCACACGGCGCAACCAGATCGCCATGGCCTCCGACGCCGGCATTGCCGATGACGTCCTGGAGCAGCGCCGTCCGCTCATCGAGCGTGCGGCCTTCGTTGCCGAGACGCTCCGCGTGCTCAACGCCAGAAGCCGTGCCGATCTTGCCCCGGGCTACGCCCACATCGCCGAGCTCATTGCCCGTCTTGAGATGCTCGACGCCGAAACACTCGAGTCGCTCCACGAGCGCCGCGACCAGATCGCCGGCGAGCTGGGGGCGCTCACCCGGCAGGCAAGAGTCGGTGTCGGCTATGCGGACGGCGCAAGCGGGCCTCAGTTCCAGGACAAGGAGGCGTGACCGTGACAGCAGAGCACACGCTCACACTCGTCGGCGATCGTCCGACCGGCCCGCTCAACCCCGGAGACCTGGGGGAACTGCTCCTGGCGTTCAACGACGTCACCGGCAAGCTCCAGACCGCCCACGAGCAGCTGCGCGCCGAAGTCGCCCGACTGACCCGTGAGCTCTCCGATGCAAACGAGCAGCTTGAGCGCGCCAGGCGCCTGGCGGCGCTGGGCGAGATGGCCGCGGGCATCGCCCACGAAGTGCGCAATCCCCTGGGCTCCATCCGCCTCTACGCCCGCATGCTGACCCAGGACCTGGCCGACCGTCCCGGCGAGCGGGCGATTTCCGAGAAGATCGCACGGGCCGCCTCGCATCTCGACACGGTCGTCGGCGACGTGCTGACGTTCAGCCGCGAGCTTCGCGTGCGGCGCCAGGCCACCACCGCCGGCACCGTCTTCGACGGCGTCCTGGAGGCCTGCTGCCACGACGGCGTCGCGGGTTGGAACACGATCCGCATCACCCGCACGGGCGACAGTGTCGAGCTCAACGCCGACGCCCTGCTCGTGCAGCAGGCGCTGGTCAACATCGTCCGCAACGCCATCGAGGCGATGGTCGAGACTTCCGACCCCGCTCAACCCCACGAACTCGCCCTTGGAGCAAGAAAGTCGCGCGTCCGAGGGCAAGAGGAGGTCGTGCTGAGCGTCCGCGACACGGGACCGGGCGTCGCGCCCGAGATCGTGCAACGCATGTTCAATCCGTTCTTTACGACGCGCACCACCGGCACGGGCCTGGGGCTGGCGATCGTCCACCGGATCGTCGACGCCCACGCCGGAAGAGTCAGCGTCGCCAACAACGCCGAACGGACACCTGGCGCAAGAGGTGCAGTCTTTGGCCTCCACATTCCGATGAAGGAGACCGGGACGGGGGATTCGACGCCCTTTGTCCGGTCCCACCAGAGTCCCGTTCACACCGGCACACCCAACAACACACTTTCGATCGCGGAGGTCGCGTAGATGAGCACGATTCTGGTTGTGGACGACAAACCCATGATGCGCGACAGCATCGGCGAGACCCTCAGGAGAGCCGGCTTCGACGTCGTCGAGGCCCCCGACGGGCCCGCCGCACTCGCCGCCTTCGCCTCGCAGCGCCCCGACTGCGTCGTCACCGATCTCAACATGCCCGGCATGAACGGCATCGAGCTCATCGAACGCCTCAGAAGCATCGACGAGGACGTGCCCCTCCTGCTCATGACCGCGTACGCGTCGATCGAGACGGCCGTCAAAGCCATCCGACTCGGAGCGTTCAACTACATCCAGAAGCCCTTCGAGGGCGACACGCTCATCATCGCCGTCAAACGCGCGCTCGAGCACGCCTCGACCGTCCGCGAGAACCAGATCCTCCGCGCAAGCTCGCCCTCCCTCCCTTCGTCCACCATCGAGATGTCGCCCGCCCCCTACGGGTTTGATCGCCTCATCGGCGGCGGCCCGGTCATGGCGAGCCTCAAGGCCGAGCTGGGGGCCATCGCCGCCAGCCAGAGCACCGTGCTCATCACCGGCGAGAGCGGCGTGGGCAAGGAAGTCATCGCCCGCACCCTCCACGAGGCAAGCCCCAGGGCCAAGGGTCCCTTCCTGGCCGTGAACTGTGCCGCCCTGTCGGAGAGCGTCCTGGAGAGCGAGCTCTTTGGGCACGAGCGCGGTGCGTTCACCGGCGCCGACAAGCTCCGCAAGGGACGCTTCGAGCTCGCGCAAGGGGGCACGATCCTCCTCGACGAGGTCACCGAAGTCTCCACCAAGATCCAGGCCAAGCTGCTGCGCGTGCTCCAGGAACGCCAGCTCGAGCGCGTCGGATCGAGCACGCCCATCGGCGTCGATGTCCGCGTGATCGCCACGAGCAACCGTGACGTGCTCCGCGAGGTCCACGCCGGTCGCTTCCGCGAGGATCTGTACTTCCGCCTCAACGTCCTCCCCATCGTCGCGCCCACGCTCCGTGCCAGGCGCGAGGACATCCCCGAGCTGGCGACCCACTTCGTGGGCGAGATTTGCCGTCGGGAGGGTCGCGGCCCCATGCGCGTCGAGCCCGAGGCGATGGATCTCCTGATCGAGTACGCCTGGCCCGGAAACATCCGCGAACTCCGCAACATCTGCGAGCGAGCGGTCGTCCTCAGCTCCGGACGCGGCGCCACCACGATCTCCCGCGAGCTCGTCGCGCCCTGGCTGGGAGCCATCCAGCAGAGCACCGCCGTCTCGTCCATCGTCGAGGCGAAGCCCGGCTCAAGGCCTGCGGCACCCGGAACCATCCCCACCCTCGAGGACATCGAACGTGACACCATCGTCGCCGCATTGCAGCAGTTCAACGGCCATCGCCAAAGAACCGCGACCGCCCTGGGCATCGGCGTGCGAACGCTCGGCTTGAAGCTCAGAAAGTGGAAAGCATCGCACAAGGTCAGCGATTCGATCTAGGTTCTGTCCGAGAACCGGCCAGTGGCATTCTGTTTGCGAGGAAACCCCGCGATGAGCATGATGGGAATCACCGACTACGGCGCGACGGGCGCCCTCGAAGCGACGATCCGATTCGCAGGTCAGCGTCAGCGCATCATCGCCCACAACATCGCCAACATCAGCACGCCCGACTTCCAATCCCTCGACGTCTCGCCCATCGCGTTCCAGAAGGCCCTCTC
>ERZ1292640.1493-Hain-H43-02um-R1-1493-length-19317-cov-6_pt1 | contig 19317 bp, 24 predicted proteins | sample MGYA00564404_ERZ1292640 | MGnify/ENA primary metagenome ERZ1292640 (study PRJEB36523, sample SAMEA6512636) | groundwater metagenome | collected 2019-01-08 | study: AquaDiva: Metagenomics assemblies of 32 groundwater samples
ACCATTATTTGATTAATAAACAGCAAACTCCTCTTATATTAGCTAATATAAGTAAGTTGGGTACTAAATATTTAAAAATTTCCGAATTAAAGTTAATAAATAAGTTATGACAACTAAAAAAAAGCTTCACTCAACGGATAAAGAAAACACAAAAGAAACTCCCTCTAATACTGATCAGGAGCACCCAATTAATGAAGCTATAACTTGTTTTCTTCACGCATCGCGTGATATTAAATGGAGTGGTAGAGTTTTCGCTCCATTAGCAGCAGAATTTATGAAAAAGAATTTTTCTGATGCTAAAAAACAATTAACTAATGGTGAATTCCTAATAGGAAATAGCGATTCAGTTGAACGAGTTCATGGCTTAAAAGAGATAAGAAATGCAATATATAAAATTAAAAGATTAAGCTACTCTCAAACTCCTAAAATAATTCTGAATAGTTTATTCCTGAGTTTATTTAGTGCATTGGACAATTACACAGGTGAGCTACTCACTAGTATTTATAAGAAAAAGCCGGAATTATTCAATAAAATCAATAAAAAAATAGATTTGATTGATGTTTTATCTGCATCTTCAATAGAAGGCTTAAAACAATCTGTTTTAGAGAATGAAATTGAGGATTTTCGAAGAAAAAGTTACATTGAACAATTTGAAGTTCTTGAGTCAACATTTGGAGTGCCTCTCAAGAAATTCAAACGTTGGCCTGACTTCGTGGAATGTACCCAAAGGCGGAACCTGATTACTCATTGTGGGGGCATCGTAAGTGAGCAATATATTAAGATCTGTAAGGAAGCTGATTATCCAATAGATAAAATACCTGCAATTGGTGCGAAACTCGAGTGTAAGTTAGAATATTTTTCACAAACATGTGAATTATTAATTGAAGTTGGACTGAAATTAGGCCAAACACTTTGGCGTAAAGTTTTTCCAAACGAACTTAAAGAAGCAGACCACCATCTGACTCAAACTCAATATGATGCGCTTTATTCTCATAATTGGGAACGAGCAATAGTTTTTGGTGAATTCGCTACTGGCCTACTTAAATTTTCAAGTGAACTAGAACAAAGAATTTTCATCATCAATTATTGCATTGCACTAAAATTCTCAGGCAATGAAAAAGCAGTGGAAGAGAAGCTTAAAGAATTTGATTGGTCTGCAACTATCGATGATTTTCGTCTTGCTGAAGCTGTACTTCAAGATAGATTTCAGGATGCTGCAAAGATCATGAAACAAATTGGTAAAGAAGGCAAGATGGTTAACGAAGAAGGGTATCACACTTGGCCGCTTTTTCATATGTTTCGTGAAAAACCTGAGTTTCTGGAAAATTATGAATCAATATACGGTTATCCATTTGAAACCGAAGTGAAGCGTGTAGCAGATAAGGCTCTAATTGAGGCTCCTACTGACGAGGTTATTTCAAATAAGCAATCAGTAGATGGGGATTCTGATGAATCAGAAATTTCTTAATGAAATAAGTGAATTTTTGAATATGAAAGTATGGGGACAGGTCTCGAATTGAGAAAACCGACTATACCCCACCCCGAAGGGCGAGGTGATTCATTGAAACACTAGAAATAAAAAAATTTAAGCGCTTGCTTCGATTACTTACGAAAAGTACATCGATACAATAATCAAAGCTGCCGCCACTGCGCCTATGATTGCTAAATTGAAACCCAATTTTTTAAATGTAATAACATCCTCTGTTTCTAGCATCTGCATTATTACCTCCAATCAAATTTAATAGTGGAAATTAAATTTTCAGCCGAATCAAGTTTGGATTCATTGATTTAGATCAACAAAATGCTAAACTGAGCCTGATGCTTGCCTAAAAAGTGCAGTCAATTGATTGCATTAAACAATGCGCCATATATTCATCTGGATCAAATGAGAGGTGAATCTTTTCACCCTGGCAGTACTGTGTTGTTTCAGAAGCATTTCAGTTCCGTCCTGTATCCAATTGTTAGAACAGGAAGGAAACAATCATGTCAATTGGAATTTGTGGGGATTCTTAAGCGATATGCGTTTGAGCAGGTTGTTTTATCAGAGACTCAGCAGGAATGCCCAGCTCCTGATGCAGCTTCCAGGTCATTTTGAGTGTCAGAGAACGTTTGTGATTTAATACTTCATATACGCGATTACTCTTTCCAATCATCGGTTCCAGGTCTTTGATTGTTAGGCCTTTCTGTTCCATTTCAAATTTGATGGCTTCAACGGGATCAGGAAAATCGAGAGGAAATTGTTTGCGTTCGTAAGCCTCAATCAGTGTCACCAGAACATCCAGTTTTTCACCTTCCGGCGTGTTGGGCTTAGCCCTCATCAGTGCTTCAACTTCCCTTAATGCCGCGCGGTAATCAGCATCGGTTCTGATTGGCTTGATGTTCATAGTTGAATTTCTGATGTTAATTTGTTGCAAAGTACCAATAAATATTATAATCAAATATTGGCAAGTTTTGCATGGAGGCTTTTATGCCTGTACAAAAAAATACCAGTGTGACACTGGGCGAACATTTTGAGAAATTTCTGGCGCGCCAGATTGAAACCGGGCGTTATGGCTCGGCCAGCGAAGCCATACGGGCGGGGTTGCGTTTGCTCGAGGAGCGCGAAACCAAGCTGGAAGCATTGCGCCATGCTTTGATTGAAGGTGAGCAAAGCGGCACGTCTGACTATTCTTTGCAAGGCATTCTGGATGAATTGGAAAGCGAAGGTTAGATGGGATCATTCACCCTCACCCAAAAGGCAAGGTCCGATATGCTCTCGATTGGCCGTTATACACGGAAGCAATGGGGAAAGACGCAACAAACGCGCTATCTGAGTCAACTTGATACAGCCTTTCATGATCTCGCTGACAAACCGGAAATAGGGCGCGCATGCGATGATATCCGTGAAGGCTATTATAAATATGGTGTTGGCAAGCATTTGATCTTTTATCGCCACAAGGGAAAAGATCAAATTGAAATTGTTCGCATCCTGCATGGCCGCAATGGATATTGAACAGCATTTATAAGATATTCATTTTGATTGCGGAATCCACCGTCCATAAATCTTGATGATTTGTCCCCAATCCTTATGCCCCATTTGCTGGGCAACCCAGGGCGGATTCTCACCTCTTGAGAGTAGAGTAGAGGCGAAAGTGCGGCGAGTCTGGTAAGGGGTGCGGTATTTAATACCGGCTTTTTTTAGTGCCGGTGTCCAAACATTCTTGCGGATTGGCTGATCGTTTTTCCAAGGTTTCTGGGTGCGCGGATCATGAAAAACGGTTTCATTGAGCTTTCCGGTAAAGTTTAGCTGATTGAGCAGGGCTTCTTTGGTTTGTGGTTGGAGCGCGACTTCTCTTTTTCCTGATTTTGTTTTGGTTTCTTTCAATTGACCGCGAACATGAGCCTGTTTGACAAATACCCGGTTTTGCTCCAGTTCGACATCCTGCCAGCGTAAAGCAATCTGTTCAGAAGTTCTAAGTCCTGACCAGAAGGCAACCTGGATCAGGTTTTTTGCTTGACCTGTCAGTCCATTCAAAATTTTGGTGATTACTCCCGGTGTGTGAGGTCATCGGCTTGAACGACTTGTGGCAAATTTGTGAGACTGGAACTAAGACCCGGTTTTATATGGGTCTTAGTTGGTCTTGAGTGGTCTGGATTAGACCGTTTGTTGGTGGAGACGGCGGGAATCGAACCCGCGTCCGCAAGTCCTCTACAGACAGTTCTACATACTTAGCCATATTATTTGATTTAACCTGGCAACCGCCAACTGGCAGGCTGATGACAGGCGAGCCACCTTGCGTTTAACGTTCTGCAAAGTGACCCTGCAGAACGCGATCCTCGTTAGTGACTCTGCTGTCTGTTGCCAGACCCGGCGTTGAGGCCCACCAGTGCAGAGGCTAGCCGTATTAAGCGGCTAAAGCGTAGTTTTCGTCGTTTGCGACTATTTTTTTTCAGATGGATTTACGAGGTGGTCTGATCCTCGGTATGCCCTGCGCTGCTTTGCAACCCACGTCGAAACCAGATCGTCCCCGGTATCTTTATGGTAATGCATAGGATGGTGTTGAAACTAAAAAGTTCAAGTCCTATGAGCTGGTTATTCTAACAGAATTAATGGGTGTTGCTTTACAGATAGGCCAGCAACTCTTTGGGATGGTCAATCAGATATTTGGCGCCCCAGGTTTCAGGGGGCTGGTCATTACCCAGATAACCATAGCGGGCTACAATAGGTTGCATACCGGCAGCCAGACTGGCCTGGACATCGCGTATGTCATCTCCCAGATAGATGCAGTCGGTGGGGGAGATGGCCATTTTGTCACTGGCGATCAGCAGCGGTTCCGGGTGTGGTTTGGTATGGGTGGTTTCATCCCCGCAAATAACGCAGGCGATACGCAGATCCAGGCCGAGCTTTTGAATCAATGGATGAGCGAAACGCGCGGGTTTGTTGGTGACGATACCCCAGGACAGATTACGCATTTCCAGTTGATCCAATAGTTCGGCAATGCCCGGAAATAAACAAGTGTCATGGCAAAGGCGTTGGGTGTAAAAATCAAGAAATTCGTCGCGCATGAATTCATAGTCATGATCACCCGGCTTGATATTGAAGCCGAGGCCAAGTAGTCCGCGCGAACCGGCTGATGCCTGGGCGCGGATTTGTGCAATGGGCAGCGCGGTCAGGCCACGTGCGGTACGTTGCCTGTTCAGGGCGTGACCGAGATCGGGAGCGGTATCGGCCAAAGTTCCATCAAAGTCGAAAAGGACTGCCTTAATCATTTATCAGAAGTTAAAAAACGATGATATTTGAGTTAGCTGCGATAGGCCATGATATAGTTGACGCTGGAGTCATCTTCCAGTGCATAGACTTTGGTGATGGGGTTGTACGTCATACCAATCAATTTTTCATCAGAAAGACCCGCGTTACGTGCCATGCGGGCGAGTTCGGATGGTTTGATAAATTTGGCGTATTCATGGGTGCCGCGGGGTAACAGATTTAATAGGTATTCAGCACCAATGATGGCGAACAGGTACGCTTTTGGATTGCGGTTGATGGTTGAGAAGAAAACCCATCCATTGGGTTTGGCTAATTGGGCGCATGAGCGGATAACGCTCATCGGATCGGGTACATGTTCGAGCATTTCCATGCAGGTGACGACATCATAGTGCTGCGGTTGCTCTTTAGCGAGAGATTCCACGGTGATCTTGCGATAATCAACCTGATGGCCACTTTCCAGCAGATGTAACTTGGCCACTTTCAATGCTTTGTCGCTGAGATCAATGCCCGTCACATTGGCCCCCCTGGATGCCATCCCTTCGGATAAAATGCCGCCGCCACATCCGACATCCAGCACTGTTTTTCCTGCAAGTCCGGCCAGTTCATCAATGTAATTAAGGCGTAACGGATTGATTTCATGCAATGGCTTGAATTCACTGTTCGGGTCCCACCAGCGGTGCGCAAGTTGGCTGAATTTTTCGAGTTCCAGCGGATCAGCATTAATGCCGTCATTTTCCATTTGTATTCCTTTGTGCTTATTGTTTTGATGTTGAGGCGATACGTTCCTGCCACAAGGCTGTGCGATATTGCAGTTCAAACTTGTTTAGAGTCGTCAGTTCCTTATCCTGTAGCAGCATTCTACCATTTACCCATACATGGCTCACCTGTTCTCGACTTGCGGTGTATACCAAATGCGAAATCGGATCATAACAGGGCGCAAGATTCAGGCTGGAGAAATCGACCGCAGCGATATCAGCCGCTTTCCCAATGCTTAACGAACCGGTGATTTCTCCCAATCCCAATGCATTGGCGCCATTCAGGGTGGCCATTCTAAGCGCTTGATGCGCTGGCAGGGAATCGGCCCGGCCGCTGGTTGCTTTTGCCAGTAATGCCGCCTGGCGCATTTCTTCAAACATATCGAGGCGATTATTACTGGCTGCGCCATCGGTGCCGAGGCCAATATTAACACCCTGCTTCAGCAGAGATGTAACCGGTGCAAAACCGCTGGCCAATTTCATATTCGATGAAGGACAGTGTACAACATTGCATCCGTATTGATGAATGAGCTTAATTTCATGATCTGTCAGATGCACCATGTGAACGGCAATCAAATTCGGACTGAGTAGTCCTAATTGATGCATACGCTCAATGGGGCGTATGCCACTGGTTTCCAGATTGATGCGGATTTCATCCTGAGTTTCGTGCAAATGGGTGTGGATAGGCGTATTAAGCTGTTCTGCGTAAGTCAGGATGGTGGTGAATGTTTTGTCACTGACGGTATAAGGGGCATGCGGTGCAAAACAGAAGGATAACAATGGGTGTTGGTGATATTTGTCACGTAATTCCAATCCTTTGGCCAGATAATCATCAGCGTCACTGGCGTAGGCGGTCGGGAAATCAATCACTATCATACCGATGGCGGCACGCATTCCTGAGTTGATGGCAGCCTCGGCGCAGGATTCCGGGAAGAAATACATATCATTAAAGCAGGTGATGCCGCCCTTTATCATTTCGGCACAGGCAAGTTGAGTGCCATCCAACACAAACTGTGCATTGACATGCTGATGTTCTATCGGCCAGATGTGTTTGTTAAGCCATTCCATCAAAGGTAAATCATCAGCCAGTCCACGCATCAATGTCATGGCGGCGTGGGTATGCAGGTTGATCAGCCCCGGAATCAGTACATGATCGTTGAGTGTTATTGTTTGCTGGGGTTTGTAGCGAAGTATGGCTTCAGAGTGGGGCAGGATATCTTTGATGATGCCTTGATCGATGATGATGGCGTGCTGATGCAATACAATTTCAGCGGGTTCAACGGGAATAATCCATTTCGCTGCGATTAATGTATCGATTTCTATTGGATCACTCATAGGCTATGGAAACAGAAAAAAAGCCCTGCGTTGTGGCAGGGCTTTTTATGTGTTGAATAACAAAGATAACTGCTTATCTTGTGCCTGCCACTTCAATCTCAACGCGACGATCAGGTGACAGACAATCAATCAATGTCTGGGTTTTTTTATCTCCAACACAGCTATTTCCTGTTACTGGATTGGCTTCACCCTTGCCATCAACAAAGATACGATCAGGTTCTATGCCTCTTGAAACCAAATGTGCTTTGACTGACTCAGCACGACGAACTGAAAGTTTCTTATTGTAGTCTTCAGATCCGATGCGATCCGCATAACCTACAGCAATGATGAGATCATACTTAACACCTTGTATGCCATGTGCAAATTCATTTAGTGATTGAATGCCGCTGGATTTTAACTTTGCGCTGTCAAAATCAAATAAGGCATCGGCCGAGAATGTGATTTTTTCAGGTGCTGTCGTAGCAGCCGTTGCGGCTGCTGCAGCGGCTGCTGCCGCATCATCTGCTTCCGGTTTTTTGACTAGATCAGGATCGCAGTCATGGATAGCCATGGCTGGTGTCCAGTAGCCAGTGCGCCAGCATAGGCCGGTTGTGTTCCGTGCAACTACGCCACGATCATCAACACCATAAGCTTCTGGTTTTTTTACAGTATCATTGTGGGTATGATCAGTGCCTGTTTCATGTGCCAAAACAGCACCAGAAAACATTGCTGGTATAAGAATCATTCCAATAAGGGTATTTTTGGTTGATATTTTCTTCATGCTGTTATCCTTTTAATAAAAACTACGATTCTGGAATTTCTGTTACTGATAAAACTAAACGACCAGACGAGTCGCGCTGTCGTTACGTTTTAAATGTCTTCGTTATTCTACTACTTCAAATCTGTATGTGTTCGATTATCAGTTTGTTTGTTTATTTTTATTAAATCAATATGTTGTTTAATTGCAACATATTTGGAGTATTAATCTGGATTAAATGAGATGAATGACTTGGTATTGTTCAAGTAATTGAGAGTTATTTATTTTTTTGCTGGAACAAAATTTAAGGTTAAAAATGGATTGTGTGTGCCTTATGATCGAGATCAAATCAAAGCCAGTGAATTATTGGCCTCTCGGACGTATACTACGCATTCTAACTGTGAGATTTCATAATCAGGATATTGATGAAGAAAGTTTGTTATGAAACCTTTGAATTCCGGGAATTCTTGTATGGCAGATGAAAAAGCAGATTTGACTTTGTCAGCACAGGACCTATGTCGCAATTATGGTGATCATGCAGCAGTACATAAAGTTAACATTCAATTGAAGCGGGGTGAGGTATTGGGGTTGCTCGGACCGAATGGAGCGGGTAAAACAACAACCATGCGCATGCTGACAGGTAATCTTGCGCCCAGTACCGGCAGCATAGAAATTTGCGGTATCGATTTATTGGATAAGCCACAGCAAGCCAAAGCGCACCTAGGTTTTCTGCCCGAGATTCCACCGCTTTATCGAGAGCTGACTGTCGATGAGTATTTACTGCTTGTGGCCAGATTGCACCGTGTCGACAGGCAAGCGATACCAACTGTGTTGAATAAGGTTAAACAGCGTTGCGGTTTGGAAGATCGAGGCAAGCATTTGATCGGTACATTATCGAAAGGCTTCCAGCAACGTGTGGGCATTGCACAAGCCATCATTCATAATCCGGATGTGATTATTCTTGATGAACCAACGGTAGGCCTTGATCCCAACCAAATGCGTGAAATCCGCAAACTGATCCGGGAATTGGGAGTTTCCAGCAGTGTGATTCTTTCAACGCATATATTGTCTGAAGTCGAGAGTGTCTGTGACCGTGTACAGATTATGCATAAAGGTAAGATGGTGCTGGATGAAACTATGGCTGGATTGCAACAGCAGGGCACCCATCTGGAGACTGTATTTACTGAGCTCACGCATGATAACGAATGAACGGGAATCTTTCAGATGATTGCTACCATTATCCGTAAAGAATTGAGCATGTTGTTTGCTTCTCCGTTGGCCTGGATATTACTGACGCTGATACAGCTCGTGCTCACCTGGGTTTTTCTGGGCCGGTTGGATGCGTTCCTGGAGATACAACCCCAACTGCTGCAGATTGAGAATCCACCCGGAATTACGGAGATCATTATTTCCCCCGTGTTTGCAATGGCGGCTATTGTATTGTTGATGGTTACGCCATTATTATCCATGCGCCTGTTGGCCGAAGAGCGTCGTAATCACACACTGACATTGCTGATTTCAGCCCCTGTTTCCATGACGGATATTGTGCTCGGTAAATTTCTGGGCTTAATGATTTTCTATTCAGTTGTCATTGGGCTGATTGTTACATTATGCATTTCATTATTACTGGGCGGTGCACTGGACTTTGGCTTATTAATGAGTAATACACTGGGTTTGTTTCTGGTTGCTGCCTGTTTTTCCGCACTGGGTCTTTATGTTTCCAGTTTGACAGCGCAGCCGGTAATTGCTGCGATTGGCGCCTTGGGCGTGTTGTTGGGGCTGTGGATGATTGATTTGGCCGCCAGTGAAATGGATGGATGGTTGCATTATTTTTCTTTATTGAAGCATTTTGGGCATTTTAATCAAGGTTTGATTGATACATTGAGCATCGCCTATTTTGTTTTGTTTATGGTTACATTCCTGGTATTGACGATTCGCCGCCTGGATGGAGAGCGTTTGCATGGGTAGACTGAAGGTTTATCAATGACCGTCCTCAATAAAAAATTACGCATGCATTATCTGATACAAAATGGTGTGTTTGTCATTTTGTTACTGTTGTTGGTTGGTTTGCTTGGTTATTTTGCAGCGCAAACCCGGCAGCAATGGGATGTAAGCCAGAATGGACGTAATAGCCTGAGTAAAGCCAGTATTGAGATACTGCAGAAATTGCAGGGTCCCGTACAAGTAACAGCTTATGCGACTGAGCAACATGCGCAATTTGGCGGCATTCGTAAAATTATTACTGATTTTGTGGCGTTGTATCAACGTGCAAAACCTGATCTTTCTCTGACATTCATTGATCCGGCTGAGCAGCCTAAACTGGCACAGAAAGCGGGTGTTCAGGTTAATGGCGAGATGGTCATTACATTTAATCAGAGACGCGAGCATCTGACAGTAATCAACGAACAAGCATTTTCTAACGTCCTGATGCGGCTTGCACGTGCGGAAGATAAATTGATTATCGCGCTGAGCGGTCATGGGGAACGTAGACTTGATGGGAGTGCCAACTATGATTTGGGAGAGTTTGGTAGACAATTACGTGCGAACGGCTTTAACAGCCAGCCATTGAATCTTGCGATTGAGCAGGATGTTCCCGCGAATGCGAGCATGTTGATGATTGCTTCTCCACAAACGGATTTGCTGGAAGGGGAGGTGGATAAGCTGCTGAATTATATTGATCGTGGCGGCAATTTATTATGGCTGGTTGACCAGGAGTCGTTACGCGGATTATTGCCTTTGACAGAAAAATTACATTTGACACTCACGCCAGGTGTTGTAGTCGATCCCCAGGCTGAGCAGCTTAAAGCACCGATTACATTTGCTTTGGGCGCTAATTATGGGCAGCATGTCATAACCAATCAATTTGATTATATTACGGTATTTCCATTCTCGCGCCAGATAACTATCAATGAGAATGAAGAATGGCATGCTGTTTCTTTGGTTGAAGTGGCGCAACAGGGCTGGGTTGAAACAGGTGATCTGCAAGGTGAGATTGTTTTTGATCAGGACACTGATGTGGAGGGTCCCATCGGTATTGCAGCGGCACTGACTCGAAACATCCAGGACCGTGAACAGCGCGTGATTGTCGTGGGAAGCGGGCATTTTCTTGCAAATACTTACCTGGGGAATGGCAGTAATCTGGATTTTGGCATCAATCTGGTCAATTGGCTGACAGGGGATGAAGAACTTATTGTGATTCAACCACGTGCAACGCTTGATAGCCATCTGGTATTAAGTGAATCTGAGCTTACTTTGATAGTGGTGGGTTTTCTTGTTCTATTGCCTTTATTGTTTCTGGGGAGTGGAATTGTTATTTGGTGGCATCGTAGAAGAAAAATATAAATGATGACTCATCACGCGCGGCTAAATCTCATTATGTTTGCCACAGTAGCCGGCTTGGTGGTGTTTCTTTATTTCAGGCCACAGTCTCAGGATATTCCGGAATACTCGATTTCATCCCGCTCAGTTGAAACGGTGCAGAATTTGCGGATCATTAGGCAGCAAAAAGAGATTGTGCTAGAACAATTGGATAATCGCTGGCGCATGATAGAACCGGTACAAGCCTATGCTGACGAGAAAAAGATCAGGGAAATTCTGGGAATTCTGACGGCTAGCAGTCATCACCGTTTTCCGTTGACAGATCTGGAACGTTTTGGCTTGGATCAACCTAATGTGCGGTTATATATCAATGACGAGTATTTCGGATTTGGCGGATTTGCACCGATTACCCATCAACAATATGTGGCGACAGGCGATGATGTTTATTTGATTTCACCGCGTTATGCGCTTACATTGCCCGTAAGCGCCAGTGACCTGATTAACCCAGGATTACTGGCATCCCATGAAATTCCGGTTAAATTCGAGATGAATCGTTTGATTGTTGAATTCAGAAATGGGAATTGGAACAGTAGGGTGCAAGATTCTGATAAAGCGCTTAACGGGGAGGAAGCAATTAAACATTGGGTTCGGTTGTGGCAAACGGTTTTTGCGAAAGAGATAACCCTGAATCAAGAACTGGGTGCTGATTTTACTGAAACAGATCGTATCAAAATCAGTTTGCAAGATGAGCAAGAAATTAACCTGAAAGTTCTGCAGAGTGAATCTGAGATAGTATTGGTACGGATTAATGAAGGTATCGGTTATCATTTTCCTGTTGATACGGGCAGACAACTAATTGATCCATATATGCTTACAATTAATCAGATATTGCCTGATAACTGATGCCAGAATTACCGGAAGTTGAGACAACCCGGCGTGGCATCGCGCCTCATCTGGTGAATCAATCCATTACAGAAGTAATCATTCGCAATCCTAGTCTGCGCTGGCCTATACCGGGTGATTTGCCCGGGATATTGACAGGTTTAAGTATTCAGGCAGTGACGCGGCGGGCCAAGTATCTTTTGCTGGATTGTGGAGCGGGCACCTTGATTTTCCATTTGGGTATGTCGGGAAGTTTACGCATACTGTCTGTAAAAATAATGCAACCTATAGAATCGCCGCAAAAACACGATCATTTTGATCTGATTATAAGTGATCAAACTGTTCTAAGATTGAGAGATCCACGTCGCTTTGGTGCGGTGTTATGGCATACAGGGGATATTCTGCAACACCCGCTTTTGATGAATCTTGGCCCTGAGCCTTTGACGGTAGATTTCAATGCGCTGCAATTGTTTGAGAAAACCAGAGGACGCCGTGCCACTATTAAAGAGACGTTAATGAATAGCCATATCGTTGTTGGTGTGGGTAATATTTATGCAAATGAAGCTTTGTTTCATGCAGGCATTAGCCCAAAAATAGCAGCCGGCAGAATAAGTGTTATGCGTTATGAAAGGTTGGTTCAAGCAATCAAGCAAACGTTGCAGCAGGCAATTGAGGCGGGTGGCAGCAGTTTGCGTGATTTCGTTAATAGTGATGGGAATCCCGGGTATTTTCAGCAACAATACTGGGTTTATGGACGTGCGGATCAACCCTGTAAAAAGTGTGATCGTGTGATTAAGCAAATCAAACAAGGTCAACGTTCCAGTTTTTATTGCCCGGGTTGTCAGCGGTAACTGGTACTTAATAATGATGAGGTGAGGATGAATATTACATTCATTGGCGGCGGTAATATGGCTTCTGCTCTAATCAGCGGATTGTTGCAACAAGGCTATGAAGCCAGACAGCTTCGAGTGGTAGAGATTAATACAGAAAATCGTGAAAAGATAAAGCATGCGTTTGGTGTTTCAGCTGTGGCAGATCTTGCGAGTGCGACTACCGGTAGTGATGTTATTTTGTTATCGGTGAAACCGCAGCAACTATGTGAATTGGCACAAGAACTTTCACCATTGCTGGATAATCAACTCGTTATATCTATTGCGGCCGGTATTCGCGCGACTGATATTATGCGTTGGCTAGGGGGTTATGCGCGAGTGGTGCGCGCAATGCCTAATACACCCTCTCTTGTGCGTTCCGGTGTTGCCGGTCTTTACGCTGCACCCGATGCCAGTGAACACGATAGAAAAAATGCCGAAGCAATTCTTTCGGCGGTAGGTTCCATACTTTGGGTAGATGAAGAAGAGATGCTGCACGCTGTAACGGCTATTTCTGGCAGTGGCCCTGCCTATATTTTTTATTTTATTGAATCGATGCAGCAGGCAGGGATAGAATTAGGTTTGACGCCAGTTCAGGCCAGACAGCTTAGTTTGCAGACATTTGTTGGTGCCAGCAAACTGGCCAGTGAGAGTGATGAGGATGCAGTTACATTGCGTGCTCGGGTGACTTCAAAAGGAGGCACAACTGAGCGGGCAATACAAGCTATGGAAAAAAATGATATTAAGTGTAAGATCATCGCTGCTATTCATGCTGCGAACAGACGATCACAAGAATTGAGTGATGAGTTCAGCACAATATAAATTTTGTAGAACTGGTTAGCGATTTTTAATTATCGATTATAGTTTATTGGGAAATTCTTATGTCCAATCAGATCTTGATTTTTCTTCTTGATACCATCCTGGGATTACTTTCCTTGGCTCTGTTATTGCGCTTTTATTTTCAATTATTACGTGTTCCTTACTATAACTCAGTATCCCAGTTTCTTATCGCAGTGACTGATTTTATGGTGCGTCCAGCGCGCCGCTTTATTCCTGGCTGGGCGGGTATTGACCTGTCTACGCTGATCTTGGCCTGGTTACTGGAATGTACTATTGTAACCAGTGTTTATATGGTACAGGGCTATGATTTTGGCGCTAATATTGGTACCGCATCAGGGGTTATGGGGCTGTTGGGCATCGTTGAGATCATTAAAATGACACTCTATATTGTGTTGGTAATGATTATCATGCAAGCCGTTTTGTCATGGATTAATCCACATAGTCCATTAGCGCCGTTATTGGATAGTTTTACCCGTCCATTCCTGGCAGTTTTTCGTAGACGTATTCCGCCGATAGCTAATGTTGATTTGTCTCCATTGTTTGTATTGATCATCGTTCAACTGCTACTCATGGTGGTAGCCGGAATACATATGGAAGTCACTGCAATGCTTCGCTCTGAATGAGATCGTATGGATTGGTATCGGTATGATGATGCAAATAATCTTATTTTAACTTTGCATATTCAGACGGGTGCAAGAAATACCGAAGCAGCAGGCTTGCACGGTGATGCGCTAAAAATAAAACTTGTGGCCGCACCGGTGGAAGGCAAGGCAAATGCAGAACTTTTAAAATTTCTTGCCAAGCATTTCGATGTGCCGCTTTGTCAAGTGATACTGAAGCAAGGGAGTAAATCCCGGCACAAAGTGATCTTGATTCAACAACCCGGTTATGGTCCGGATGTATTATTTAATGAGCTGCAAGGTTAATATTAATAAAAGATTTTTGGATTACATTCAATGGGACTGGTTTTCTATTGAATTCTACATCACAACCATAATATAGAAGAATGCGATGGAATTGATTTTGTGGCGGCATGCGGAAGCAGAAGAAGGTATTCCCGATGCGGAGCGTGAACTGACTGAGAAGGGGTTAGACCAGGCAAAACGCATGTCTGACTGGCTTAAATCAAAGTTGCCAGAGAATACACTGGTGATAGCCAGCCCGACTCGACGCACCCAACAGACAGCCATGGCGCTGAGCTCTGATTTTGTGACCAATAATGAAATAGGTCCTGGTGCCAGTGTGACCGGTATTCTCACAGTGGTTAAGTGGCCTAATGCGCAAGGCGCTGTTGTAATAGTCGGACATCAACCGACATTGGGTGAGGTTGTCAGCTATCTGATTCCGGTTATTCCTCCAGGCTTAAGTGTTAAGAAGGGTTCTGTATGGTGGATCAAGTATCGGAAAAAAGGGGATGTTATAGAACCGGTGCTCCACACTGTCATGTATCCTGAAATGCTATGAATCACCCTTGATTTAATTTCTGGGCATATATGTTTTAGGCGAGATGTCTCGATTAATCCTGTTTAATAAACCGTATGGTGTAATTTGCCAATTTACACCTGAAAGTGGCCATCAATCACTGAAAGATTTTATTTCATTGCCTGGTTTTTATCCGGCGGGCAGACTGGATGCTGATAGCGAAGGCTTGGTTTTGTTGACAGATGATGGAGAGCTGCAAAATAGGATTAGTAATCCAGAATTTAAGCTGCCTAAAACATATTGGGTTCAGGTTGAAGGTAAGCCTGATGAGATTGCATTAAATAAACTGCGCCGGGGAGTGACATTGAGGAACTATAAAACACAGCCTGCACAAGCATATTTGATGGATGAACCCTGTAATCTTTGGTTGCGATCGCCCCCCATTCGTTTTCGTAAGCATATCGCAACCACCTGGATGTCTTTGATCCTTAATGAGGGTAAAAACCGTCAGGTAAGGCGGATGACAGCAAGCGTATTATTTCCTACTTTACGACTAATTCGCTATGCGATCGGTAAATATACTGTGCAGGATATCGCTCCTGGAGAATGGCGTATGTTGAACAATTGATTATTGATAGATAATTGATGCAGATTAATATTTCCATTCTATAGAGTGTTAATATAGAATTATAATAATAAAATATTGTTTAAGAATGTGTGGTGAGCGGAAGATAATTTTAAAATTATGATGAGTTAATTGAATTTCGTAGCTAGAGGTTTGTCTATGATTTATTCGAGCAAGTGTGAGCTATAGCGGATTTTTAAAAGGATGGTAACTGTATGATTTCTGATTTACTTAATTTAATCTCAGGTGTAATTGATATGCCGTGGTGGGGATATGTTGTTGTTACCTTGGTTTTTACACATATTACAATAGCCGGTATTACAATCTATCTTCATCGTCATTCGGCTCATAGAGCATTGGAATTACATGCGATACCTAGCCATTTCTTTCGTTTCTGGTTATGGTTGACTACCGGGATGGTTACGAAGCAATGGACAGCAGTTCACCGTAAGCATCACGCAAAATGTGAAACTATGGATGATCCGCATAGTCCGGTTGTTCTTGGTATTAAGAAGGTTTTAAGCGAAGGCTCGGAGCTTTATAGAGCAGAAGCAAAGAATCAGGAGACTTTGAAAAGATATGGATACGGTACCCCTGATGATTGGATAGAGCGTAATATTTATAGCAAGCATAGTGCAAAGGGTGTTGCATTAATGCTGATTATTAATGTTATCTTGTTTGGACCGATTGGCATTACCATGTGGGCGGTGCAAATGATGTGGGCGCCTATTTTTGCTGCAGGTATTATCAATGGGGTTGGTCACTATTGGGGTTATCGTAATTTTCAGGCGGAAGATGCCAGCACGAATATCGTGCCTTGGGGCATTTTGATCGGTGGGGAGGAATTGCATAACAATCACCATGCTTATGCAACATCAGCCCGGTTATCCAATAAATGGTATGAGTTTGATATTGGCTGGATGTATATTCGTATTCTGGAGATGATGGGTCTTGCAAAAGTAAAGAAAATTGCACCTAAGTTACGTATTGATAAGGAAAAGACCCAGTGCGATTCAGATACGCTGCAAGCTGTTATTTCTCATCGATATGAAGTGCTCGCTAAGTATACAAAATCACTAAAAGAAATTTTTGCAAAAGAAATGGTTCATTTAAAAGAAGCAACAGCACAATATGGTGTAGATAAACCTACTTTGAAGCGTTGGGTCCTGGCTGACTCAAGAACTTTGCAGGAACATGAACGTGAGAAGCTAAATCAGGTATTAAGCAATGCCAAAACTTTAGATAAAGTTTACACCATGCGTGAAGAATTAGCGGAGATCTGGCAACGCTCTACCGCATCAACCGATGATCTGGTCAAGCAATTGGAAGATTGGTGTCGGCGTGCAGAGGAAAGCGGTATTGAGGTGCTGAAAGCATTTTCTCAGAGATTGCGGTGTTATGCATAATATCTGTTAGATAATAAAGATGCAGCCAATAAAAAACCCGCTGAAGCGGGTTTTTTATTGGGGCTAAAAAGAAAAACAATATTTTATTATTTGAGTTTTGTTTCTTTATACGGTACATGCTTTCGTGCAACGGGGTCGAATTTCATTAGTTCCATTTTTTCGGGTTTCGCACGTTTGTTTTTGGTGGTTGTATAGAAATGCCCTGTTCCAGCTGAAGATTCAAGTTTTACTTTTTCACGCATTGCGATAACTCCTTAACCTGCTTAATTGGTTTCTTAAATGTTTTTGCCTTGTGAGCGCATTTTAGCCAATACGGCATCAATGCCATTTTTATCTATTGTGCGTAATGCAGCATTAGATAATCGTAAGTTAATCCAACGGCTTTCACTTTCAACCCAGAACTTGCGGTGCTGTAAGTTAGGTAGAAAGCGTCTCTTGGTTTTATTGTTTGCGTGAGAAACATTATGTCCTGACATTGGTTTTTTGCCGGTTACTTCACATACTCGTGCCACGATAACGCACTCCAGAATTCTTAAAAAAGAGATTATATCCTGATTTGGTGTATTTACTCAAATGAACTGCTCAAATTAAATTTTGTTCGGCAAATGACATGGTAGTACCGTTACCAATAATAAAGTGATCCAGTACTTTGACATCAATCATAGCCAACGCTTGTTTCAAAGATTGAGTCAGTATTTTGTCAGCGTGGCTAGGTTCTGCGATGCCTGAAGGGTGATTGTGTGCAAAAATTATAGCGGCTGCATTGTGATGCAGTGCGCGTTTAACTATTTCTCTTGGATAAACACTGGCTTGTGTTAGTGTGCCGCTAAATAACTCTTCAGTAGCGATAGTATGATTTTTTGCATCAAGAAAAATACCGATAAAAACCTCATGCTGTTTATTTGCCAGACTGAGCCGTAGAAAATCTCGAACCATTTCGGGGGAATTCATGGCATTTCCGTTTTTTAGTTCTTCGCCTAGCGCACGACGTGCCATTTCCAATACAGCTTGTAGTTGCGTATATTTTGCAATACCCATTCCAGGTAACCGGCAGAACCTATCTTGGTTGGCTGCGAATATATTGGTTAAACTGCCAAAATGCAGAAGTAATTCCCGTGCAAGATCGACAGCACTTTTTCCTGCTATGCCGGTACGTAGAAATATGGCTAATAGCTCCGTATCTGAAAGAGTAGTGACGCCTTTATGTAATAGTTTTTCTCTCGGTCGTTCGGATACAGGCCAATCTGGAATAGCCATAAAATATAATGGACAGCTATGAGTTGGATAAAATTAAATAAGATGAATATGGATATGTCACAATTAACACGGAGTTGCTGTTTTTTTATATATTTGTTCAAATCGGCATTTTATATAGCAATCTTGAGTTGAATGAGTGATTTCTAGTATGTCATTTACTATTAATTTAATTAGATTATTGATTGTCAACGAGATTTTAATTCAATGAGTACTACTGTTATATTTACAAAGAAACGCTTATTAGTGGGCATAACAGGTGGTGTGGCAGCCTATAAGGCTGCGGAATTGGCGCGTCTTTTAACACAAGATGGTATTGATGTGCAGACAGTCATGACTCAATCGGCTTGCCATTTCGTCGGCCCGGTAACTTTCCAGTCGTTGACAGGTAATCCTGTTCATACCGATTTGTGGGAGACTAATGCCGCTAATAATATGGCGCATATTAATCTTTCTCGTAATGTGGATGCTATTCTAGTAGCGCCTGCCAGCGCAGATTTTATTGCAAGACTTGCCAATGGTAGGGCAGATGATTTGTTAGCGACATTATGCCTGGCGCGTAATTGCCCACTCATGATAGCCCCTGCCATGAATCGGCAAATGTGGGAGAATCCCGCGACACAACGTAATCTATCTTTATTGCGGCATGATGGTATAAAGATACTCGGCCCGGCAAGTGGTGAGCAAGCTTGTGGTGAAACAGGGATGGGTCGTATGTTGGAAGCTTGCGAACTGATAGAAGCTGTGCGCGCTGCTTTACAGACTGGCTGGCTGCAGGGCAAGAATGTTCTGGTGACAGCCGGGCCTACTTTTGAAGCGATTGATGCCGTACGTGGTATCACTAACAGCAGTTCCGGGAAGATGGGATATGCCATTGCTCTGGCTGCTATGGAAGCGGGCGCGAAGGTTACGCTTGTTTCGGGGCCTACTTGTTTGATGCCGCCAGCGGTAGATAAAGTTATTCGTGTGGTTAGTGCCAATGACATGTTGATCGCCGTGCAAGCAGAAATATCTCAGACTGATATTTTTATCAGTGTTGCTGCTGTCGCTGACTATCGCGTGGAAAAGATTAATCCACAAAAGATAAAAAAAACGGATGCAAGGTTGTCATTGGAGCTTATTCCAAAT
>ERZ1292640.1304-Hain-H43-02um-R1-1304-length-20655-cov-7_pt1 | contig 19297 bp, 20 predicted proteins | sample MGYA00564404_ERZ1292640 | MGnify/ENA primary metagenome ERZ1292640 (study PRJEB36523, sample SAMEA6512636) | groundwater metagenome | collected 2019-01-08 | study: AquaDiva: Metagenomics assemblies of 32 groundwater samples
CATGGGCATCACTTAAAAATAAAAAGTGACGCCTGCAACCGCACCCCAGGAACGGACTGTATATCCGTGCGCCTGGGTGGCGAGAAAGAGATAAATGCGATAAAAAATTTTATCTCCTTTTCGCCGCCCAGGACGCTCATTACTAATTACCAATTACTAATTCAATTGTCAAAGAACTGGAAACCATGAAACACATAACATGGAACACATAACATAACCATGGGAGGATTCACGAACACCGCATTTTATCATAAAATTAAAATTTTGTCAAGACTTGACCGCTAACAGTAAGACATATAAGATAAAAATAGTAGAATCTAAGCAAATTTATAGCATTATGCGTCAAAAACAAATCTTTAAACAAAACAAAAATCTATCAGTTTTATCAAGCCAAAAATACAAAGGCAAACATATTGTTATGGTCAAAGACAAAATATTTGCCAGCAAAACAGGGCAGGAAGCGGCAAAAATCTTTAAAGAAGTTATCAAAAAATATCCCAAAGAAAAACCGACTATTACTTATATACCCAAAGAAGATACGCTAATTTTATTTTTTAAAGAAAATGGAGATTAAATTTCCTTTTGAAATAAAATCCTCCGGAATTTTTGGAACAATCAGAAGACCAATGGCAAAAGTTGATTTTTGGTCCAAACTTAGCAAAAACTGGGTTGAAGTTATAATGTTAGTAGACAGCGGCGCTGATTATACTTTACTGCCAAAATTTTATGCTGAAGATTTAGGCATTAATTTAGAAAAAGACTGCCAAATATATTCTACTTTTGGAATAGGTGGTTCTGAAAGCGTTTATATACTGCGAAAAATTAAAGTAAAATTACTAAATTGGAAATTTGCTATTCCAATAGGATTTTTAGAAAGGGATAATATACCGCCGCTTTTGGGCAGGCAAAATTTTTTAGAAAAGTTTAAAGTTGTATTTTTCCGTCATACAACTATTTTTTCTGATTCCGGCAATAATTAGCAATTAGCCTAAAATAATCTATCCTTATGAAACACCTAATCGCCAACTGGAAAATGAAACTGTCTCCTTTAGATGAGATAGAATTGGCTCTAAAAGTCGGCAAAATAAATTTTGACCCAAATAAAGTCAAAATTAGTCTAAATCCGAGTTTCTTGAGTTTGATCCGGATTGGCGAAATAGTCAAAAAAACCTCTGTTGAATTAGGAGCCCAGGATTGCTTTTGGGAGGACAAAGGAGCTTTTACCGGCGAAATCTCGCCGCAATATCTTAGAGACATCTGCTGTCAGAATGTCATTATAGGCCATTCAGAGCGCAGGGCTTATCTTGGCGAATCAGACACAATGATCAACAAAAAAATCCGCACAATTATTGATTGCGGATTAACCCCTGTTCTTTGCGTTGGAGAATCAGCTGAACAAAGGCATTCTGGAAGCCGAGATCACATTGTCCGCAGACAAGTGGAATTAGGCCTGCATAACATCAATATAGTCGGCTATCAAAAGCTCTTAATCGCTTATGAGCCAATCTGGGCTATCGGCACCGGCCAGCCGGCAAATATTTCTGATATTATCTATATGCACCAGGTAATTTATCAAACCTTAATTGATTTATTTCCGAAATCAATTGTCCAAAATAATACTTTTGTTCTTTACGGCGGCAGTGTGGATTCATCTAATGCCGGCTCTTTTTTGCGGGAAGAATTAATTGATGGAGTCCTTATCGGCGGAGCCAGCCTAATAATTGACGAATTCGCAAAAATTATTCAAATTGCCGACTCATTATAAACTATGTTAAACATTACAGCTTTTTCTATCATAATTATCTCTCTATCCATTATAATATTTATTATTTATAAAAAGATTCCTTTGTTAAAGCATCTTGACGTGGAAGAATTTAACAAAGAAAAGAATAAAAAAAATTCTTTATTAGAAGAACGGCTAAAAAGAAATTTTAATAAAATAAAAGATAAAATGCGGTTAAAAAACTTAAGAGGAATTAACTTTACAGCTTCTCGTTTTAATAATCATATTAAAAAATTATATTCAACCGTTAAAAAATATAAGCAGGATTTAATTTTAAAATCCAAAGTCCCAGAAATTAAAAAGGATAAATTAAATCAAGCGCAGGATTTATTTAGACAAGGCCATTTAAAAGAGGCAGAGGATGTCTTGATAGAAATTATCAAAGATGATCCTAAATCTTTAGACGGGTATCGCCTGCTGGCGGAAGTATATTTTGAGAGTAAAATTTTTGTTCACGCGGAAGCTACTTTCGAGCATATTGTTAAATTAGCTGAAAGACTAAAACAACTGCGGGCTTGCGATTATTTGGAATTGGCATCGAGCAAGCTTAAACTAGATAAATTAGGAGAAGCTTTACAAAGCGCGCAAAAAGCTTTAAAATTAGAACCTTTGAATCCCAAGATTTTGCATTTTATGCTGACAACCTGCATTATGTGCAAGCAAAAAGACTTGGCTTGGCGATATTATCGTAAATTAAAGGAGATTAACGGCGAAGGAGAGGGATTGGATGAACTTTTGGAGGAATTAAAAAAAATAAGTTAAATGCCGTTGTAGCTCAGCTGGTAGAGCAACTCCATGGTAAGGAGTAGGTCCGCGGTTCAAATCCGCGCAACGGCTCCATTTGGGTCGGTACGCGAAGCGGTCAAACGCATCTGGCTGTAAACCAGACGCCCTTGTGGCTTCGGGGGTTCGAATCCCTCCCGGCCCACCATTTTACTACATCAATCTAAATGATGCGCGTTTTCTATTTAATAACCCAGCTCGGCAGTGAAGAGGCGATAATAGGTTTATCGCTATTTTTTTCTTTGTATTTAAAGCTTGCCAAAAAAACGCGATATCTTTTTGCTTTTTGGGTGGCAGTAGCTGGAGCGTGCGTTTCCGGATTCTTGTTAAAAAATGCTTTAGCAGTACCCAGACCGTCTGACGCCTTGTATCAAACCTCTTCTTATTCATTTCCAAGCCTGCATACGACTGGAGCCGTAATTTTTTACGGACTTGCCGCTTACATTTTATGCCGCGAAACAAAAAAAAATCAATATAGGCCGTGGATGACAGCTACTGCAATCTTAATAATTACAGCAGTAGCTTATAGCCGCCTTTACTTAAAAGTCCATTATTTAAGCGATGTAATAGGCGGCGCGGTTTTAGGATTAATGTGGCTGGGACTCGGAATTGCGTTGATAAAAAAAGATGAAAAATGAACTTTAAACTCCAAACAACATTTAAACCTTCCGGCGATCAGCCTCAAGCCATCAAAAAACTTGTTCAGGGATTAGAAAAAAGGCATCAATACCAAACTCTTCTTGGCGTTACTGGCAGCGGCAAAACTTTTACTATAGCTAATGTCATCAATCAAATACAAAAACCGACATTAGTCATCGTCCATAATAAAACTCTTGCCGCGCAATTATGCAATGAGTTTCGGGAATTGTTTCCTAAAAACGCCGTGGAATATTTTGTAAGCTATTATGATTATTATCAGCCAGAAGCTTACCTGCCGGCTACTGACACTTATATAGAAAAAGAAGCGCAGATAAATGATGAAATTGATCGCTTGCGGCATAGCGCAACGCAAGCATTGTTAACGCGCCGCGATGTGATAATAACGGCGTCTGTTTCTTGTTTATATTCTTTAGGCGCGCCGGAAAAATATGAAAGCCAAATTTTAAAACTCAAAGAAAAGCAAAAAATTAAACGAAGCGATTTGATGCGCAATTTAGTTAAATTAGGCTTTAGACGCACTACTGGCGCGCCGGAGCGCGGGCAATTTCGCGTACGCGGAGATGTAATTGAGCTTCAGCCTGTGCGCGGGGAAGCTCTCTATCGGCTGGAGATAGACGGGAATCGTTTAAAAAATATTTTGACATTAGATCCGCTGACCAGAACCGCAGAGACGGATTTTTCCGCCAAAGGCGGACCAGCCTCTGCAAATGGCAATACAATTTATATTTTCCCAACCCGCCATTTTATAGCTTTAGACGCGGACAAAGAGCGGGCGATAAAATCAATCCGGCATGAGCTTAAAGAACGTTTGCGCTATTTTAATAAGCACAAATTATTGCTGGAAGCAGAACGAATAGAGCGCCGGACTAATTATGATTTGGAAATGATCAAAAATATCGGCTATTGTTCCGGAATTGAAAATTATTCCCGCCATTTTGACGGCAGAGAAATCGGGGAGCCATGCTCAACGCTCTTTGATTATTTTCCCAAAGATTATTTATTGATAATTGATGAATCGCACGCGACAATTCCGCAGTTGGGCGGCATGTATTATGGCGATTTTGCGCGCAAGACCGCGCTGATTGAGAATGGTTTTCGCCTGCCGTCTGCTTATGACAATCGTCCTCTAAAGTTTGATGAATTTACAGCGCGCGTAAATCAATGCATTTTTACTTCGGCAACGCCTGCGGATTATGAGCGAAAAACATCCGCACAAATAGTAGAGCAAATTATCAGGCCAACCGGATTAGTTGATCCGGAGGTTTTAATTAGACCGATTGCCGGAAAGACAGAGACAATTCATGAATTGTCTCTGCAACAGCAAAACCAATCCCAAATCACTGACCTTATCAGCGAAATCAAAATTCGCGCTCAAAAGCGGGAGCGCACTCTTGTAACCGCTTTAACTAAAAAAATGGCAGAGGACTTGTCAGAATATTTTAAAGAGCAAGGGATTAAGGCTAAGTACTTGCACAGCGATATTCAAACTTTGGATCGCATTAGGATTTTGACTGATTTTCGCAAAGGCAAATTTGACTGTTTAGTCGGCGTCAACTTATTGCGCGAGGGATTGGATCTGCCGGAAGTGACTTTAGTTGCAATTCTTGACGCGGATAAAGAAGGTTTTTTGCGATCAGAAACTTCTTTGATTCAAACAATCGGCAGAGCCGCCCGCAATGTGAGCGGACAAGTAATATTATACGCTGACGAGATAACCGGTTCAATTAAGCGCGCAGTTTCCGAGACCAACCGCCGCCGCGAAAAACAGCTTGATTATAATAAAAAACATAATATTACGCCGCAAACAATCAAAAGGAAAATCCGCGATATCACTAAAGTTTGGGGAATCAAAGAAAAGGATCTGAAAAAAACGCTTGATTTAGAATTAAAACCCGCCAAATGGGCTGGTAAAGTCTCGCCTGATAAAATTGAAGCAATCATCAAACAAAAAGAAAAGGACATGAGAAATGCCGCCAAAAATTTGGAATTTGAACTTGCCGCGATTTTGCGAGATGAGGTTAAGATGTTGAAAAAGGCGCAAAAACTTTAAATATTACAATAATTATATGCAAAACTACATCACCATTAAAGGCGCACGCGAGCATAACCTTAAAAATATCAACTTAAAAATCCCACGCAATAAAATGACGGTATTTACCGGCGTGTCCGGAAGCGGAAAATCGTCTTTAGCATTTGATACCATTTTTGCCGAAGGCCAGCGCAGATATGTTGAATCATTATCCGCTTACGCGCGCCAATTTTTAGGCCGCATGCAAAAGCCTGATGTTGATGAAATTGAAGGTTTGTCTCCGGCAATATCAATTGATCAAAAAGCCCATAGCGCGAATCCGCGCTCAACAGTGGCGACAATCACGGAGATTTACGATTATTTGCGCGTGTTATTTGCCCGCGTTGGAAAGCCGCATTGTCCTAAATGCAAAGAGCATATTCAAAAAATGACTGTTGACGATATGATTGATGTTGTTTTAAAAGGTACTGAAGCTTATAAAGATGGTTCAGCGCCTTTTTCTATTCTCATCTTCGCTCCAGTAGTCCGCGGTAGAAAAGGCGAATATTATCAGATGCTTTATAATATGTATAATTCCGGATTCTCTAAAGTGCGGGTTGACGGAGAAATCAAAGATTTATCGCAAAAAATTGAAATTGATCCGGCAAGACGGCATACTATTGAATTGGTGGCTGACACTTTATGTAAAAATGATTTTCCCGCCTTCGCTAAAGCTATTGCAGGCAAGCCCTCTGTTTCCATCCAGGAAAATCGAGATAAGCGCCAGCGCATATCAGAAGCTATAGAAACTGCTTTAGACTATGGCAATGGCATCATTACTCTTCAATTTCCGGACCGCTCGGAAAGAACTTTATCATCCAAATTCTCCTGTCCAAAATGCCATTACAGCTTCCCGGAAATTGAGCCGCGATTATTTAGTTTTAACAGCCCTTATGGCGCTTGCGAAAAATGCCATGGCCTGGGCACTAAATCACTGCACAATGATGACATATGTCTAGAATGTCAAGGCAAGCGCTTAAAGCCGGAATCCCTTTCCGTGCTTATCAATCAAAAAAACATTGTTGATATAACAGCGATGACGATTGAGGAAGCAATTAACTTTTTTCTGTATCTTAAACTGACTTCCCGAGAGCTGGAAATTTCTAAATCTATAATGAAAGAAGTGACAGACCGCTTGCAATTTATGATGGATGTAGGCTTGGAATATTTAACGCTTGACAGAAAAGCAGGCACGCTTTCAGGCGGAGAAGCGCAAAGAATCAGATTGGCTTCGCAAATCGGATCCCAATTAGTCGGCGCGCTTTATGTTTTGGACGAACCAACTATCGGCTTGCATCAGCATGATAATAAAAAGTTAGTGGAGACTTTGCAGAATTTGCGCGATATTGGCAATACTATCATTATAGTAGAGCATGATGAGAATACAATTTTGGCATCTGATTTTTTGGTTGATTTTGGACCTGGAGCAGGCAAGCATGGCGGCGAGATTGTCGCTTTAGGCCCGGTGCCGCAAATTTTTAACGATAAAAAATCTTTAACCTGCGCTTACTTGCGCGGCGAGAAAAAAATCAATATTCCTAATGTAAGGCGGAAAAATAATTTAGACAGCTTAAAAATTCGCGGGGCAAAAATATATAATCTGCAAAATCTGAATTTTGAAATACCTTTGCGCCGCTTTATCTGCGTCACTGGCGTTTCCGGATCCGGCAAAAGCACGCTTATGTATGATGTAGTTTATACTAATTTGCGCCGGCGCCTGCATCGCATCAATGAACCAACTCAAACAATCAAAGAAATAAAAGGCACGGAATACATTGATCGGTGCGCCTTGATTGATCAGACGCCAATAGGCCGAACACCGCGCTCCAATCCAGCGACCTATACCGGCGCTTTTATTCATATTCGCGATATGTTTGCGCAAACTCCGGAAGCGCGATTCCGCAATTACCGGCCGGGCAGATTTAGCTTTAATGTTAAAGGCGGGCGCTGCGAGCTTTGCCAAGGTCATGGCTATTTGGCAATTGAAATGCATTTTTTGCCAACGGTTTATGTTGACTGCGATGTCTGCAAGGGCACCCGTTTTAATCGCGAAACCCTAGAAGTGCATTATAAAGGCAAGGATATTTCCAAAATTTTAAAAATGACGATTGATGAAGCTGCTCCATTTTTTAAAGATATTCCAGCTATCTCTGATAGGCTGTCAACTATGCAAGATGTTGGCTTAGGCTATTTAGAGCTTGGCCAGCCGGCAAATACTTTATCCGGCGGCGAAGCGCAGCGCGTTAAATTGTCTAAAGAATTAGCCCGTCGCGCGTCTTTAGGCCGCACTTTTTATCTGCTTGACGAGCCGACTGTGGGCTTGCATTTTAATGATGTGCGCCAGCTTTTGGATGTCTTGCACAAATTAGTGGCACAAGATCATACAGTAGTCGTAATAGAGCACAATCTTGATGTGATCAAAACCGCGGATTATATTATTGATCTTGGTCCGGGCGGCGGCATTCACGGCGGCAGCATTGTAGCCTGCGGCACGCCGGAACAAGTCGCGCAATGCGAGGAGAGTTTGACCGGAAAGTATTTGGCGAGGGTGTTGTGAACTTTGATTGATTCTAAATATGATGAAAAAAGCAATAACAACTACCCTTCCAAACTCCCCGGGCGTTTATTTGATGAAAAACGCGCAGGGTCAGATTATTTACATTGGCAAAGCTGGCTCGCTTAAAAAGCGGGTTTCCTCTTATTTTCAAAAAACGAATGACAATAAAACTGCGGCTTTGATGTCAGAAATAAAAAAAATTGACTATCAAAAAACAGATTCAATCTTAGAAGCGACGATTTTAGAAGCTAACCTAATTAAAAAATATCAGCCAAAATACAACATTAAGGCCAAAGATGACCGCAGTTTTTTATATATAGCGATAACAAAAGACGAGTATCCTAAAATTTTAGTGAAAAGAGGACGGGAAATATGCAAAAATGCAACCAATAAATCAGCGGAGCGAGGAAGTTTGAGGCAAGTAAAAGCTGTTTTTGGTCCTTTTACTAACCATAACATGGTCCGCTCAATTCTAAAATTAGTGCGAAAAATTTTCCCATGGAGCAACTGCAATCCGAACGCGAACAAACCCTGCTTTTATTACCATCTTGGCCAATGTCCTGGGATATGCACCGGCGAAATCAGTGCTTATAAATATCAAAGAACCATTAGCAACCTTATTTTATTTTTTAAAGGCAGAAAGCAACAGGTAATTAAAAAACTAAACAAAAAAATGAATAAGTTGAGTGCTCAAGAGAAGTTTGAAGAAGCAACACAGCTACGTAATCAATTGCATTACTTACAGCATATTCAAGATATAGAATTGCTCAAAAGAGAAGAGAAACCTGCCTGGCTCACAAGGGTTGAGGGCTATGATATCTCCAATATTAGCGGAAAACAAGCTACCGGCAGCATGGTGGTTTTTGGAAATGGTCGGCCCAATAAAAACGAATATCGCCGCTTTAAAATTAAAACTATACTTAGCGCCAATGATCCAGCCATGCTAATAGAGGTAATTCAACGCCGCTTTAAACATCAAGAATGGCCCAAACCTGATTTAATTTTGGTTGATGGAGGCAAAGCGCAAGTCGGCGCCATCGTCAAAATATTAAAATTATTAAATTTGACCGTGCCAATTATCGGCATTGCTAAAGGCATAACGCGGAAAAAAACAAATTTCATCTTTGGACCGATAGACATCAACAGTAAAAAATTTATTATCCAAAATAAAAATCTCTTTATCCAAGTCCGAAACGAAGCCCATCGCTTTGCTTTAAATTATCACCGTAAATTAAGACAGCAATTGACGATTATTAAAAAATAAAGTAATATAGCATCAACCTTAATAAACATACAAATGGCTAAAAAATCTAAAGAAAAATTTGTTTGGCTGGAATGCAGTGTTTGCCATAATAAAAATTACACTACTTTTAACAGCAAAAAACAAGAAAAAAAATTAGAATTAAAAAAACATTGTAAAATCTGCAGAAAACACGCTGACCATAACCAGGTAAAATAATGCATTTAATTAAAAAAATCCTGCGTAAACCAAGGCAGGAAAAAACCGCTAAAGATTTCTTTCCAATCTTGCTAATAATTATTATTATCAGCGGTTTATTATTAATATTAGCTTCTTATTTGGCTAAAATTCAAGCTTAGGCGGATTTACCCGCCAAAAATACCCTTTAGGCGGGTTTACGAGATCGCTTTTTCTGTAATTGCTTTTGTTTGACCTGCCTATCTTTTAAAGCTTGGGTTTTAATCGCTCTCGCCTGAAATTGCTCTACTTTGCGCGCGGTATCAACGAGTTTCTTTTTGCCTGTATAAAAAGGATGGCAATTAGAACATAGTTCTATGCTCATTTCTGGCCTAGTAGATCCGACAACCCATTGCTTGCCGCATGAACAAGTAATTTTAGCGTTTTTATAATAAACAGAATGAATATCTTTTTTCATAAAGTGAATACTATCATAGCTCACGAGGCTTGTCAAAATAACAATTTTACTATATTATAAAAAAATATGAAAACACCTAATATACTTGACCTACTTAAAGCAGGTCTTCATTTTGGACATAAAACATCTAAATGGCACCCTTCTATGGCAAAATTTATTCTTAGTGAAAAAAAAGGCGTGCATATTATAGATCTCAAAAAAAGCATTGAATGCCTAAAAACAGCTTTAGAATTTATTCAAAAAATAATTTCCGAAGACGGCATAATATTATTAGTCGGCACAAAAGAACAAGCTAAAGATAAAATTAAAGAAACTGGGCAAGCAGTTCAAATGCCTTATGTCAATAATAAATGGATAAGCGGCACTATTACTAATTGGCCAGTTGTAAAAAAGCAAATCTTAAAATTAAAAAAAAGAAGAGAAGAAAAACAAAAAAATGAATGGTCTAAATATACTAAAAAGGAACAACTGCTCTTGCAAAAAGAAATAGAAAAATTAGAACAGTCATACGGAGGCATCGCCAATTTGGAAAAAACACCTGATATTATATTTATATTGGATTGCAAAAAAAATAAAACAGCAATTCATGAAGCAAGTTTAAAAAAAGTGCCTATTATAGCTGTATGCGACACAGATGTCAACATCAAACAAATCACTTATCCGATTCCAGCAAACGATGACGCTATTAAATCAATAAATTTTATTTTAGAGTTAATTAAGGATTCTATATTAGAAGCGCAAAAATCACGCCAACTAATAACATGAACCATACAACAAATCTAGAACAAATAAAACAACTGCGAGAACAAACAGGCGCTGGCATCAATGATTGCAAAAAATGCCTTGAGGAATCTGGAAATGATTTTAATAAAGCGATAGAATTATTGCGCAAAAAAGGAGTAGAAGTTGCCTATAAAAAAAGCTCCCGCGAAACTGGAGAAGGCGCCATCGGATGTTATGTGCATTCTAACGGCAAAATAGCCGCTTTAGTAAAAGTGAAATGCGAGACTGATTTTGTCGCCCGCAATAAAGAATTCCAAGAATTAATAAAGGATTTGGCTATGCATATTACTGCAATGAATCCGTTGTATAAATCAGCTAATGATGTGCCGGAACAAGTCAAAAATAAAGAAAAGGATATAGAATCTGAAAAGTTAAAAACACAAAAAAAACCGGCGGAAATCATTGAGAAAATTTTAGAAGGCAAGTTGCGCAAATTTTATGAACAAGTTTGCCTGTTAAATCAGCCGTTCGTTCGCGATGATAAAAAATCAGTAGATGATTTAATTAAAGAAAAAATTCAAAAGTTAGGAGAGAATATTGAAGTAGGGGAGTTTGTGAGGATGGAATTATAGTTATTTTTTATGCTAAATACAAGCCAGCAAAAATATATTTCTGATCAATTAGGAACTATTGCGAATATTCTTTTTGGTACTTTATTTATTAGCAATTTTCTCCCTAATAATCATTTTAATTTGAAGATATTTTTAATAAGTCTTGGTATTGTCCTTGCAGTTTATACAGCAGGGATAATGTTTAGACGTAATTTAAATGCCTGACGGTCTTTTTTTAATGTATCTGATAGTCGGCGGAGCAGTTATGCTGTTGCTGGCTTACTTTTTAATTAGCGAGCACTATGGAAAAAAAGTTAAAGCTTCTTAATTAAATGTTATATAAACGGATCCTTCTTAAAATCTCTGGCAGTTTTTTTAGCGGGCAAAATGATCAAGGCATAGATTGCCATGCGGTTGATGAAATTGCCAGAGAAGTGATATCATTGCATCAACAAACGGTAGAGATTGCTATTGTCAACGGCGCCGGCAATATTTTCCGCGGACGCAATCGTCCGGCAAATTTTGATCAAGTTGCTGCCGATAAGATTGGCTACGTCTCTACTTTGCCTAATGCTATGGCGCTTGCAGAATCGCTTAATCGCCAAGGCACTGACGCTCGTCTTATGTGTTCTTTTGAAATTCCAAGCATTGCGCGACATTTTGATGTTTTTAAGGCACGACAACTTTTAAGTCAGAAAAAAATTCTTGTGCTTGCCGGCGGCACAGGCCATCCGTTTTTTTCAACTGACACAGCGGCTGTTTTGCGCGCTTTGGAGATTAAGGCGGATATTTTATTAAAAGCGACTGATGTTGACGGCGTTTATTCCGCAGATCCGCGAGTTGACGACAAGGCTGTTAAATATGATAACCTCACTTATCAAGAAGCGCTTAATCGTCATTTAGATATAATGGACCAGCCTGCTTTTGCGCTGGCGCGCGATAACGAGCTTAAAATTTTGGTCTTTAAGTTTGAACCAGGTGCCTTATTAAAAATTTTAAAAAATCCAAATAAAGGTACTCTCATTTCAAACTAATATTATAATGAAACGCATCGCCATCAACGGCTTTGGCCGAATTGGCCGAGCCGCTTTCAAAATTGCTCTGGAACATCAAAAGGAATTAGAGGTCGTTGCGATTAACGATCTTTTTGACACTAAAACGCTCGCTTATCTATTAAAGTATGACAGCATCTACGGCGTTTATCCCAAAACAGTTGACTATAAAGACGATGTTTTAATTGTTGAAGGAAAAGAATATAAAATCTTCGCGGAAAAAGATCCGTCAAAATTACCATGGGAAAAATTGGAGATTGAAACTGTGATTGAATCAACAGGCATCTTTAGAACAGAAGAGCAGATGCGTCTGCATATAGCCGCCGGCGCAAAAAAGGTGATGCTTTCAGCTCCTCCAAAAAATGAAGGCGGAGATAGTCCAATATCAACATGCGTCCTTGGAGTCTCTGATCTTGAAAATGACAAAAATCCTCTCAAGTCCTGTGCCTCATGTACCACCAACAGCATCGCTGTTCCAGTTAAAGTTATACACGAAGCCATAGGCATCAAGAAAGCGATTTTAACTACTATTCACGGCTATACTGCTGATCAAAGTTTAGTTGACGGACCTCATAAAGATTTGCGAAGGGGCAGAGCGGCCGCGGAAAATATCGTTCCAACTTCAACAGGCGCGGCAGTGGCCATTACGCAAGTTTTAACAGAATTAAAAGGCAAATTTGACGGCATTGCCCTGCGAGTGCCTGTGCCTGTGGGCTCTATTTCTGATATTACAATGGTGGTTAATCGTCAAACAAATGTTCCAGAAATTAATAATATTTTAAAGCAAGCCGCTGATTCGCCTCAATATAAAGGCATTCTCGGCGTATCAGAAGATCCTATCGTCTCATCGGACATTTTAGGCACTTCTTTCTCCGGCATTATTGATCTGCCGCTCACAAAAGTAATTGACAACGATTTAGTCAAAATTTTCTCTTGGTATGATAATGAGTGGGGATATACCTGCCGGCTGATTGAGGCGGTGATTAAAGCTTAAAACTTTCTACGCGACCCATGGTCGCGGCTTCGTTGCTAAAAATCCCCAACAAAAAAAGAGTAAGTTTTCAGAAAGATAAAGAGGGGATTATCCTGCTGAAAACTTACTACTTAACCCCATCACCTCCTTGATTCTTTTTCAAAGTCAGGGTGCCATGGACACATATTTTTTGCACACCCTGAACTATTTATTTTTTTCTGACAACATTCTCGAGCCTTTCCTGACCCGATTTTGTTGCCAGAAAATTGACAACACGGCCTTTCTCTCCTTTTCATTCTTTCCTCCTTTTTCTAAATTTAAAACTAAGCTTCTTACACTACCACATCCGCCAAAAAAGTCAAATTGACCACTTGCTTTTTTTTTGTTAAAGTAAATTCTGACCATCTTTAAAATCTGTAAGTTATAAGTTATGAGTTCCAAATTCTACCTCACCACCCCAATCTACTATGTCAACGCAAAGCCGCATATAGGCCATGCTTATACTACATTGGCCGCTGATGTCATTGCCCGCTATCAAAAACAAAAAATAGGGGAGAAAAATGTCTTTTTTCTAACCGGAACTGACGAGCATGGGGCGCACATAGCCGAAGCCGCTCAAAAAGCAAAAAAAAACAATCAAAATTTTTGCGACGAAATGGCCGGTGAATTTAAAAAGACATGGGCTAATTTAAACATTAAATATAGCCATTTTATAAGAACGACTGATGATTATCATAAGCAAGGCGCGCAGGAGTTTTTGTCAATGCTTAAAGAAAAAGCCGTAATATATAAAGCTGATTATCACGGTCTTTATTGCACAGGGTGCGAAAGCTTTATAACGGAAAAAGAGCTTGATGAAAAAGGCAGATGCCCGGCGCATCAAAAGCCGCCGCAAAAAATCACTGAAAAAAATTGGTTTTTTAAATTGAAAAATTATTTGCCAGTCATACAAAAGTTAGTTGAAAATGACAAATTAAAAATTTATCCAAAAAATAAAAAACAAGAAGTCTTAGGGCTTTTTAAGCAAGGCTTAGATGATTTTTCCGTATCCAGACCCAGTGTTAAATGGGGAATACCGCTTCCATGGGACAACAATCAAACAATCTATGTCTGGGTTGAGGCGCTTTTAAATTACTGGACTGCCATTTTTAAAAATCCAAGTTACAAGTTACAAGTTACAAGTTACAAGAAATGGCCCCCGGATCTGCATTTAATCGGCAAGGACATTATTAAATTTCACTCTATTTATTGGCCGGCAATGCTCTTGGCTTATTTTGACGGCGACGAGTCTAAACTCCCGAACAAAATTTTTGTTCACGGATTTTTTACAATCAACGGTCAAAAAATGAGCAAGACTTTAGGCAATGTAATTGATCCGAATGATCTTGTGAACAAATATGGCGTTGACGCAGCCCGCTGGCTTATTCTCTCGCAATTTTCATTCGGCGCCGACGGCGACATTGAAGGGGTAAAATTCAAAGAAAAATACAATGCTGATCTTGCAAACGGCATAGGCAATTTGATTGCGCGGATTAGCGCCTTGTGCTTAAAACAAATAACAGATTGGGAGAAATTTTGGACTGCAGCAGAAAAAAGTTACAAGTTACAAGTTACAAGTTACAAGTTCCATGAAACACTAATGGATAATCTACAATTATATGACGCGTTAAAACAGATAATGCGGCAAGTCAAATCAACTGACGAGTATTTAACTTTAAATCAGCCATGGAAATTAGAAAAAGATAAAAATCAAGAAAAAATAGTCAAAATTTTAGCTCAAGCAAGCGCATCAATCTTATCAATCGCTGATATGTTAAAACCGTTCCTGCCAGAGACTTCTCAAAAAATAAAACAACATATTAATATTAAAGAAAAAAAGATTAAATCAGCTCAGCATTTGTTCCCTAAAAAATAAAAATCTCATCATGATCTTAAACAAACTTTTCGGCCGTTTTTCCAAAGACATCGGCATAGATTTAGGTACAGCCAACACACTGGTTTATGTTAAAGATAAAGGAATTGTTATTAATGAACCATCTGTAGTAGCTATCAATACAAGAACAGAGGAAATATTAGCCGTTGGAGATGACGCTAAAAAAATGGTCGGCAAAACGCCAGCGCATATTGTTGCGGTAAAACCATTGCAGGATGGAGTAATTTCTGATTTTGAAATAACAGAAAAAATGCTTAAATACTTTATTGACAAAATTCACAAAGAAAGCAAAGGCTTTGTGCCCAGACCCAGAGTTATTATAGGCGTGCCTATGGAGGTGACAGAGGTGGAAAAAAAAGCGGCAGAAGATGCAACATTATCTGCCGGAGCAAGAGAAGTTTATTTAATAGAAGAGCCCTTGGCCGCGGCTATAGGCGCTAGGTTGCCTATTCATGAGCCAAGCGGATTTATGATAGTGGATATAGGCGGCGGTACCACCGAAATAGCTGTTATCTCTCTAGGAGGCATCGTTACTAAAAAATCTCTTCGTTTAGCCGGCAATGAACTAAATAATAATATATTAGACTATGTTCGGGAAAATTTTAATATTTTAATCGGGGAAAAAACAGCTGAAGAAATTAAAATTAAAATCGGTTCAGTGCAAACAACTAAAGAGGTTGTGGAATGTAAAATCCGCGGGCGCAATCTTTTTGACGGATTGCCTAAAGAAATTTCTATATCCAATATGCAAGTAAGGGAAGCAATACTGCCTTCTGTAAATATAATGATAGAAAACATCATTAACACTATTGAGGCTACGCCTCCGGAATTAGTCGCTGATATATTAGAGCGGGGCATTCTTCTTGCCGGCGGCGGAGCATTGTTGCGCGGCTTGGATAAACTAATCGCGGAAAAAACTAAAGTGCCGGTAAATATTGTTGATGATCCTTTAACAGTAGTGGTGCGCGGCGCCGGACTGCTTTTAGAAGACATTGAACTGCTAAAGCAAGTTAGACTGCCGTCATCTATGGAGTAATTATGCCATATTATAATACCATCAATAAAAAAATTATTATAACAATAATTATTTTTTTTGTTTTTTTGGCTCTGTATTATCTCCATTTTTTAATGCCAATTGAAAAAATGCTGGCTTTATTTTTTCATCCAGTACAAACAGAAATAGTGCAACACGGAGCAAATATCAATAAAAATTTAAAAGCAATCTCTATCTCTAAAAATAAACTCATTAAACAAGTGGTGGAATTGCAATCCGAAATCAACGATTTAAATATTCAATTATTAAAATTGCAAAACGCTTCCGAAGAAAATCAAGAATTAAAAAATATGTTAAATTTTAAAAATAATAACAATTACAAATTATTAACTGGCGAGATTGTATATAAAAATAATTTAGAATTAGAAAAATCAATTATGATTAATCTTGGCAGTAAAGACGGCGTCAGAAAAAATGATGCGGTAATTGTTGGCGGAGGAATGTTAATAGGAAAAGTAATTAAAGTAAGCCCATATCAATCGCTTGCCCGCTTAACTATTGATAACAAAAGCAATATTCTGGCTACTTTAGAAAATGCGCCTTATACTGTATCTGGCGTAATACAAGGCTTCCAGGGTACTAATTTAAGTTTTAACTATATCCCTAAAAATATCGCCATTATCCCGAAGCAAAAAATTATCACCAACGGCTTGCAGGAAAATTTACCCCCTAATTTATTTTTGGGACAAATAACTCAGTTGCTGGAAAACGAAAATAATATTTTTAATTCAGCCTTAGTGGAGACTCCGTATAATATTGAGGATTTAAAAATTGTCGGAATAATCGCTATCAGTTCACCCGCCAATTAGACGGGTAAATAATAAATATGCGCAAAATAGCCAAACTATCGCTTATTTTATTTATCATCATAATCCTGCATTATTTTATTTCATCATTATTATCTCCTTTAAACCTTTTAGAAATTATAAATATCGTTTTAATGCTTTTTTTTCTTTTTCGGGGCATTGATAAGTCCATTAAAATAGCTTTAATATTAGGCATTGCCAAAGATTATGGACAAACTATGAATCTAGGCGCAAGCTCTATTATATATCTATCTGCGTTAATCCTCGTGTGCATTATGCGCAACACTATACTAACTCATCAAAATCGCGCAGCGGTTTTTTTGCTAAGTTTATTATTTAATAGCATATGTTTTGCAGGGTTTATATTAAGCAAGTTTAACTTAAATACAATGATAATCCAAGAAGCGACAATAGCCTTGCTTGTAAATACTATCTTTACTTTTTTAATTTTTATATTTATCCAATGGTTCCAAAATCAATTTAGAAAAAAATTTATATGATGAAGATAAAAGGTTTTAATCAAAAAAGATTAGAGGGCTCGGACGCCGGCCAGCTATTTTTGCCGCATCAAAATTTTGAACAAATTAGTTTAAAGAAAAAATACGAAAATAGATTAATCATTTTTTTAAAAATTGGCATCATCTTTATAACGTTAATTTTGATTTCATTTTTAATTTATCTTCAAGTATTCCATGGAAATTATTACAAAAATTTAGCTGAAAAAAATCGCGTTCGCATTCAGGAAATTAAACCATTGCGAGGCATTATCTATGATAGGAACCGCATCTCTTTAGTGCAAAACAAACCTAACTTTACTATGCTCGCTACGCCTTCTGATATTTATTCTATAAAAGGCGGCCAAATAGATAAAATAATTGAAAATATCAAAAATCTGTATCCTGAAGACCCGGAAATAAATAATATGGCTCGCAAACTTCAAACCATCAGTTATGTGCCAATTGTCTTAAAAAAAAATATAACTTACGAGCAAGGAATTAAATTAATTCCTATTATAGAAGAATGGCCCGGCGTGTATTTATTGGAAAATTTTAATAGGGAATACATTTATGATGATATAATGTCGCATATTTTAGGATACACTGGCTTTGTATCAGAAGATGATTTAATAAATGACCCTTTCTATACAATTTCCGATATCAAAGGTAAAACAGGCATTGAGGCCATTGCCGAAACGAAATTGCGAGGAATTAAAGGTCAAAAACAAATTCAAGTCAATTCTATAGGCAAAGAAGGCAAGCTTGTAGACTATATTTATCCGCAAAAAGGCTTTGATGTATTTTTAACTATTGATTTAAAACTACAAGAGGAGTTAACTAGAATTCTCCAAGAACAAATGAATAAATTTAATGTGCAAAAAGCCTGCGCTGTGGTTCTTGATCCTAATAATGGCGAAATTTTAGGAATGGTCTCCTTGCCTAGTTTTAATAGCAATCTCTTTACTTCCGCGTTTGATAAAAAACAATACGAAGCCCTGCTTCAAAATCCTAATAACCCTTTAATTAATCGCGTAATTTCCGGCGAATACCCTCCTGGATCCACTTTTAAATTAATAGTTGGGGCTGGAGCTTTAGAAGAGGGAATCATCGATAAAAATTTTACCGTAGTCTCTACCGGCGGCATTAGAGTAGGCGAATGGTTTTTTCCAGACTGGGCTCCTTTGGGCCATGGCGAGGTCAATATAAAAGGAGCCCTATCTTGGTCTGTAAATACTTACTTTTATACTATAGGAGGCGGCAATGAACATTTAAAAGGTTTAGGATTGGATGGCATTATTAAATACGCGCGCTTATTTAATTTAGGACAAACTGTCGGCATAGATTTGCCGAACGAGGCCCCTGGTTTTTTGCCAAGCCAAGAGTGGAAATTATCCCATAAAAAAGAGCGGTGGTATTTGGGCGATACTTATCATTTAAGCATAGGCCAAGGCGATATTTTGGTAACTCCATTGCAGATTGCGCTTTGGACAAGTTTTTTTGCCAATAACGGTTCTTTTTATAAGCCTCATATAGTTAAACAAAAAGTACAAACGCTTAACCCTATCGGGGTTGACAAAAATATTATTTCCAGCCACAATATATCATTAATACGCGAAGGGTTGCGCGAAGCTGTGCGTTCTGGCAGTGCCAGATCATTAAATAGTCTAAATATAGACGCCGCCGGCAAAACAGGCACTGCGGAATTCGCTAATAATAAAAAACCTCATGGCTGGTTTACCGGTTTTGCTCCTTTTAATGATCCCAAAATAGTCATTACCCTGCTAATGGAGGAAGGAGACGGAGCCGGTTCAGCAGTGCCTGTGGCACGCGATTTTTTTGATTGGTACTTTAAAAAAGTTAAATTTCAAAAGTAAAAAGTTTAATTTATACTTTTGACATTTA
>ERZ1292640.1495-Hain-H43-02um-R1-1495-length-19291-cov-42_pt1 | contig 19291 bp, 22 predicted proteins | sample MGYA00564404_ERZ1292640 | MGnify/ENA primary metagenome ERZ1292640 (study PRJEB36523, sample SAMEA6512636) | groundwater metagenome | collected 2019-01-08 | study: AquaDiva: Metagenomics assemblies of 32 groundwater samples
CTCGGCAGCCCAAGCCCTACTACAGGAGCTTCAAAAGCTTACGGGTCGAGGGATCAGGTGGGGTTCCGAAACTGCTGTTTGACGGTAAGGGCCGGGCATGCCCGACCCCTACTGCTTGATGATGGTCCCGTCGCGGCGGCGGACCTCGCCCCAGCCGCCGTTCAGCCGCTGGCGGTCGCCGCGCTCGGAGCTGCCGAAGGGATACTTGGCGGCCGCCTTCTCGTCCACCTCGATCCCCCAGCCCGGCGCCTCGTTGGCGTAGAGGTAGCCGTCCTTCATGACCGGGCAGCCGCGGAAGACCTCCTGCACCCGCTCGTTGAAGGCCGAGTACTCCTGGATGCCGAAGTTGTAACAGGCCAGATCGAGGGCGACGTTGGCGGCGTGGCCGACCGGCGAAACGTCGCCGGGGCCGTGCCAGGCGGTCTTGACTCCGTAGATCTCGGCGTGGGCGGCCATCTTGCGGCAGGGCGTCACGCCGCCGGCCTGCGAGACGTGCACGCGGAGGTAGTCGATCAGCCTTTCCGCGATCAGCGGCGTCCACTCGTGCGGGCTGTTGAACAGCTCGCCCATGGCGATCGGCGTCGAGCACTGCTGGCGCATGATGCGGAACCAGCCGATGTCCTCCGGCGAGAACGGGTCTTCGAGGAAGAACAGCTTGAACCGCTCGCAGTCCCGCGCGAGTTGCAGCGCCTGCGTGGGGCTGATGCGCTCGTGGACGTCGTGGAGCAGCTCCACTTCGTCGCCGAGCTGCTTGCGGCACTCCTCCAGCATCTTCAGCGTGCGGCGGATGTAGACGGCCGGCTCGTAAACGGGGCCGTCGTGCAGCGCCGGCACACGGGCCTCGCCGCGGCCCGCGCCGTAACCGCTCATGCCGGGGATGCCGATCTGCACGCGGACGTGGCGGAAGCCGCGCTCCATCAGCTTGCGCGCGCTGTCGATGACTTGCGCGATCTCGGCGCCGGAGGCATGGCCGTAGCAATCGGCCGCCTCGCGGCACTTGCCGCCTAGCAACTGGTAGACGGGCATCCCGGCCTGGCGGCCCTTGATGTCCCACAGCGCCTGGTCCACCCCGCTGATGGCGTTGTTGAGCACCGGCCCGTTGCGCCAGTAGGAGCTGTTGTAGCAGGCCTGCCAGGTGTCGTCGATGCGGTCGGCCGGCTTGCCGGCCAGGAGCGGCTTCAGGTACTTCTCGACCGCCGGCACCACCAGGTCGGCGCGCTGCGTGTAGGTGGCGCAGCCGTAGCCGTACAGGCCGTCCTGGTCGGTGGTGATCTTCACCACCACCAGCCGCAGCCCGGCCGGCGCGGTGGCGATCACGCTGACGTCCTTGATGCGCGGCGATGGCATCCCGCGGGTGGCGCGCTCCACCCGCTCCTGCGCCGCCAGTTCCCGTTTGCCGATGGCGCCGCCGAGCGCCCCGGCGGCGGCCACGCGGAACAGGTCTCGCCGTCTCACTTCCTGGCCCTCTCCTCGAGCATCCGCTTGACGTTCTCCAGCTCGCGCTTGAGCCTGTTCTCCCTGCGGACCAGGGCCACCACGTAAGCCGCCAGGATGACCCAGGCGGCCAGGAAACCGTAAAACATGAAGGTGAAGTTGCGAGTGTCCATGGGAACTCCTAGAGCGCGTGCGCCCAGCGGCGCAGCGCGTCGATCTCACGCTGTTGCTGCTCCTGGCGCATGCGGATCATCGCCAGCACAATGCCGAGGGCGAGCAGCGGCGCCCAGTTCAGGAAGAGCATATTCCAGTAAGCAGGGTCCATCGAGCCGCCGCCCCAGACCACCGGCTGCGGGTGCTGCGTCCGCCACCACTTGATGGAAAAGAACACGATCGGCACATCAACGAAGGCGAAGATCGACATGACGGCGGCGATCCGCGCGCGCTGGGTCGGCTCCTCTACCGCGTGACGCAGCATCAGGTAGCCGGCGTAAAGCAGCCAGCAGACCAGCATCGAGGTGAGCCGCGCATCCCAGGTCCACCAGATGCCCCAGATGATCCGCCCCCAGATCATGCCGGTGACCAGGTTGGCGGCGGCGAAAGCCAGGCCCACCTCGGTCACCGCCACGGCCACCGCGTCATACCGCAGGTCCTTCCTGACCAGGCAGAGGATGCTGGCCACCATGGCGGCGAAAAAGCCCAGGAAGGCGGTCCAGGCCGCCGGCACGTGGAAGAAGATGATGCGGAAGATCGGCCCCTGGGCCGCTTCGTCCGGCAGCCGCAGCAGCATCACGAACAGGTTGCGCGCCAGCAGCGCGGCGGCCAGGCCGCAAAGAACGATCATCAGTTTCTGTCGCATGGTTGCCTACCCTACTAACACCGTCTCCACCAGCGCCAGCGCCAGCGCGGTGAAGATCGCGTCGAATGCCACCAGCAGGCGCAGCCAGACGATCATATCACCCGCAAGCGGCTGGCCGAGCACCAGCGGGGAGGTAAGCTGGATGGCCGCCATCAGTGCCGGAATCATGATCGGGTAGACCAGCATCGGCAGCATCAGCTCGCGCAGCCGCAGGTTCACCGTCAGCGCGCTGAACACCGTCCCCACCACCGTCAGCCCCCAGGTCCCCAGCACCAGCACCAGCAGCAAGGGCCAGAACTGGCGCGTCCAGGCCACGTTGTAGAAAACGCCGAACACGGCCAGGCTCACCAGCTCCACCGCCATCAGCAGCACCATGTTGGCCAGCGCCTTGCCGAAGAACAGCGCCGCGCCGGAGACCGGGGCGGCTATCAGCGCGTCCAGGCAGTCGTTGGGTAGCTCGCGGGCGAAGCTGCGGTTCAACACCAGCGCGCCGGCAAAGGCGAACACCAGCCACAGCAGGCCGCCCGAGATCTCGCGGGTCTGGTCAGCGGTCGGATCGAAGGCGAAGCTGAACAGCAGCAGGATCACCAGCGCGAAGGCGAGCGACGCGTTGATCGCCTCCTTGGTTCGCAGCTCGGCGCGGAGGTCCTTGGCGGCGATGGTCAGGCTGGAGCGGAAGAAGGACGCCATCACGCCTCGCCGTAGTTCCGGTACAGCCAGCCGGTGTCGTCGAGCATCTGCTGGGTGCGTTCGCCGCGGTAGGCCACCTTGCCCCGCACCAGCAGGGCCACGTGCGAGGCCAGCTCCAGCGCCTCGCGCAACTGGTGGGTGGAGATCACGATGGTGCGCCCGGCGGCGCGCCCATCGCGCAGCAGGCCCTGGAGCACGGCGATGGCGCGGTCGTCGAGCGCGGTGAACGGCTCGTCGAGCAGCAGCACCTCGGGCTCGTGCAGGAAGGCGCGCGCTACCGCCAGCCGCTGCCGCATGCCGCGGGAGAACTCGCGCACCAGCCCCTCCCGCACCGGCCCCAGGCCGGTGCGCTCCAGCCATTCCAGCGCCCGCTTCCGCGGCTCGGGTAATTCGTAGAGGCGCCCGAACAGCATCAGGTTCTCCAGCGCCGAAAGCTCGTCATAGAGCGCGATGCCGTGGCCGAGCACGCCGACGCGTCGCCGCGTCGCCCGTTCTCGGGGCTCGCGGCCCAGCACGCTGACGCGCCCGCGGCCGGCCCGCGCGAGGCCTGCCAGGATGCGCAGCAGCGTGGTCTTGCCGGCGCCGTTGCGGCCGAGCAGCGCCAGGCAGGCGCCGGGCTCGGCCTGAAGGCTGATGTCGCGGAGGGCGGGGAAGTCCCCGTAGAATTTCCATACGCCGTCGGCGTGGATGGCGCTCATCCGCGGCGTTTGGGCGCGGCCGCCTGGGGCCGCGGGCTCATCCGGTACAGCAGCGCAAAGCCGAGCGCCAGGATCGCCAGCACCGGGGCGACGATCCAGGGCAGGTTGTCGTAAATCCGCGGCAGGATCCGCTCGATTGACGGGCCCGCGTCTTCGGCCGTCTCGGCGGCGCGCAGCGAACCCGTTCCCTCGAGCCGCACCGCGAATTCGCTCCGGCCCTTGATCTCGTAGACCGACGCCCGCATCGCCGGGTCCTGGCCAAGCGATGCCAGTCCCTCGCCGGCGAGGGTCACCCCAGCGGGCGCCACCAGCCGCGTGGGCGCGTCGGCATACAACGTCTTGCCGGAAAATGTTCCGGCCGCCGGCAGCGCGTAGGTGAGGTCAATGCGCGTCTCGCCGGGCTTGATCGGGAAGTCCACTTTGTAGATGTTCGCCTGCTTCGTCTTCTCGGCCGCCCGCTCCAGCGGCATCCCCTGAGGCGCGGTCGCCGTGACGCGGACCTTGCCGCCGGCCGCCTCGGGCAGGAAGAACTTCAGCGTGCCGCCTTCCGGATCATTGTAAGTGAGCTTGCCGTCGTTGTGGAACAGCCAGGCTTCGTTCACCGACAACTGCCCGGCGCCCGGCTCGAGGAACACGATGCGCTGCGCGATCCGCGCGCTCTCCGGCTTCCGCGAGGAGTCGTAGACCTCCAGCTCCAGGTTGTTGTAAGGCCCGCCGGGCGGAAGCACACGGCTGTAAGTGACGCCGCCGAAGGCGGCTTCGAGCAGGACGTGCGCTTGCCCGGGCTCCTGGCTGAGCGAGAACCTGCCCTGCGCATCCGAGGTGACGCTGCCGAGCCGCTCCAGGCCGCCCTGGCCCATGCTGATCAGAGTGACCGTGGTCCCCGGCTGCGGCTTGCCGGTAGTGCGGTTCCAAACCGTGCCATCAACAGCGGCGAAGGCGCCGCCAGCCAGCGCCAGCCACAACGCGAGCCTCTTCATGCGCCCTCCCGGGCCAGCGGCTTGCCGCACTCGCCGCAGAACTTCATCGGCTTGTCGAACCGCGCCCCGCAGTGCGGGCAGGCGGCGGCCGCCGCGGCCGGCTTGGGCGCTGGTCGCGCCGGCAGCGAGGCCTCGCCGCCGCGATCGATCTGGGCCAGCACCGCCGCCAGCTCGCGCTGCAAGTCCTGCTTGGTCTGCTGGTAGTCCCGCTCGGACAACTTGCCCAGGCGATACTCGAACTGGAGATCGCGCAGGTTGTCGTAGATGGCGGCCTTGCGCTCCTCCAGGTGCTTGAACGGGGAGATGGGTTCCGGCGCCGGCAGATCCTTCGCACGCACCGAAAGCGTGTAGAGGAAAACGGCCACGGTCACCACGACGGCGGACAGTGTGAGCACTTCTAGTCCAGGTTCTCCAGGTCTTTATCGATGCGCTGCTGGTAGCGGGCCAGCACGGCCCCATTCTGGTCCGGTCCCATGGCCGACGCCGGCTTGCGGCGGAACCGCTGCATGATCCACCAGGTGAAGCAGAGTCCCGCGGCCAGCGCGGCGAACGGCATGATCCAACCCATCAGGTTGAACCCCTCGGCCGGCGGCTTCAGCAGAACCAGCGTCCCGTGCTCCTTGACGAAGGCCGCCATAATGTCCGCGTCCGACATACCGGTGTTGACCATCGACAGCAGCTTTTCCCGCGCCGGGTCGGAGAAGTGGCAATGCAGCATGTTGCAGGAGGTGATGGTGCTGCCGCAACCGCACAGGCACTTCAGTTCCTCCCCCAGCCGCCGGACGTGCGGGTTGGCGAGCGGTGAAGCGCCCTGGAGCAAGCCGGCCAGGCCGAGCGCCAGCGCCAGCAGGCTACTTCTCAACCGTGGCATACTCTCTCGTAACCTTCACGACCGGCGGGCGCGCGGCCTGCATCCGCACCTTGCTCGGCACCAGGCAGATCAGGCTGCCGAACACCAGCACCACGAAGCCGATCCAGATCCAGGTTACCAGCGGGAAGACGTAGGCCTGGATCACCGCCCGCTGGTTGTCATCCGACATGCCGGCGAAGTTCAGGTAGAGGTCCTCCTGGATCCCGCGGCGAATGGCCACCTCGGAGGTGCCCTGCCGGCTCGCCTTGTAGAGCCGCCGCTCCGGCGCCAGCGCGCCGCGCGCCGCCCCGCCTTTGAACACCTCGACGCGGGCGTTGTGCCAACTGTAGTTCTCGTTCTCGCCCTCGTTCACCGCCTGCACCTTAAGCTCGTAGCGGCCGAGCTTGATGGCGTCGCCGACTTTGACCTCCACCGTCGTGTCCTTGTTGAAGGCCGCGCCGGTGAAGCCAATGAACATGAACACCACGCCCATGTGCACCAGGTAGCCGCCGTAGCGGCGCGTGTTGCGGTGGGTCAGCTCGACCGCGGCCATTATGAGGTTCCTGCCGGTGCGGGCGCTGATGGCGCGCGAGCCCTTGTAGAACTCGGCGGCGATCGTCCAGGCGACGAACAGGCACAACCCGAAGGACATCAAGGCGTAGGGATGGCGCACGCCGGCCGCCAGCAGCCCGGCCGCCAGCACCACCGCGCCCAGCGCCGGCCAGAGGAAGTTGCGACGCAAGCTGTCGAGCGACGTCCGCCGCCAGGCGAACAGCGGGCCGACGCCGGTCAGGAGCAGCAGGAACAGTCCGATGGGAATGTTGATCCGGTTGAAGAAGGGCGGCCCGACGCTGATCTTCTCGCCGGTGACCGCCTCGGATATCACCGGAAACAACGTGCCCCAAAGCACCGCGAAGCAGCTCGCCAGCAGAATCAGGTTGTTGAACATGAAGCTGGATTCGCGCGAGAGCACGCTCTCCAGACGGGCTTCGGTTTTCAAGTAGTCGAGGCGATCGAGGATGAGGTAGATGGCAGCCGCGGTGCTCAGGATGAGGAAGCCGGCGAACCACCTGCCGATCGGCGATTGAGCGAAGCTGTGCACCGAGCTGACCAGGCCGGAACGGGTCATGAAGGTGCCGAAGATGCACAGCAGGAAGGTGGCCGCGATCAGCACCATGTTCCAGACCTTCATCATGCCCTTCTTTTCCTGCATCATCACCGAGTGCAGGTAGGCGGTGGCGGTGAGCCAGGGCAGCAGCGAGGCGTTCTCCACCGGGTCCCAGCCCCAGTAACCGCCCCAGCCGAGCACGGCGTAGGCCCAGCCGGCCCCCAGCAGGACCCCGCAGCTCTGGAACAGCCAGGCCACCAGGCTCCAGCGCCGGGTGGTGTGGATCCAGGCGTCTCCTGGCTGGCGGGTGACGAGCGAGCCGACGGCGAAGGCGAACGGCACCGTGAAGCCGACAAAGCCCAGGTACAGCGCCGGCGGGTGGATGGCCATCGCCCAGTACTGAAGCAGCGGGTTGAGGCCATTGCCGTCCGCCACCGCGGTGATCCCGCGCCCCACCGCCAGCACCTGGAACGGGCTGACGATGAACGCGTTGAGGATCAGGAAGAAGCACTGCGTGATCATCAGCGTGGCGGTCACGTAGGGCATCATGCCGCGGTGCTTGCGCCGGTTGGTGTAGACGACCACGACGGCATAGCCGGCCAGCAGCCAGTTCCAGAACAGCAGCGAGCCTTCCTGCCCGCCCCACCAGGCGGCGAACTTGTACAGCAGCGGCATGGTGCGGTTGCTGTGCGCGGCGACGTAAGCGAGGCGGTAGTCGCCGGCCATCAGCGCCTGCACCAGGATCGCCGAGGCCAGCGTGACCAGGAAGAAGATGGCGTAAACGGCCCGCTCGGCGCTGTGCACCAGGAAGGGTTTCCGCCGCCAGCCGCCGACGATCGAGCCGAGAGCGGCGTAAGCGGCGAGGCAGAATGCCAACAGGACTGCTAGGGCGCCCAGATTTTCCATATCGAGCTTTCTCTACGTGCCGGCTTTATTGAGCGGGACCACTATCTCGCCTGGCCGCGCGCCCGGCTTGGCTTCGTACTTGGAAGCGCACTTGGCCTGGATCCTGGCCGCCTGAAAGACGCCGTCGGAACTCATCTTGCCATCGGCCAGCGCCTGCGCGCCGTCGCGAAAGGTGTCCGGCAGGGGTTCGCTGCCCGTGTATACAACCGGCAACCGCATCTTTTCCTGGCATAGGATGAACCGGACTTCGGTCCCCGCGCGGCGGATCGATCCCTGCTCGACGTCGCCAGCCACACGCAGCCGTTTGCTCAGCGCCGCCTGCCCCATCTGATTCAGCTCGGCAACCGTCTTGTAATAGGTCTTGGTCTCGCTGATGCCGCCCGCCGCCAGCCACACCAGAGCGCCGACGATGACGACAATCAGCACCGCAAACTTCCCGTAGGTTTTCATACCAGCCTTTCCTTCAGTATAACCCAACTCTTGTGGTGGGGTGGGCTTCCAGCCCGCGGGCCGGGCGTAGGGGTCGGGCATGCCCGACCCCTACGCACCCGGATGTTGCGGAGTGCCGCGATCTCCTTGTCTGTTAGCGCGTGGTCGAGCTGGCCGGCGGCCTCAAGTTCGCGGTGGACGGCTTTGAGGGGGTGACCTACCACCAAAGTGGAAGCGCGCTGACGGGCCCCGGCTGGTGGACAGCACCTAGGCCGCGTACCGCAGGATCTCGACCTCGGCCCCGTTGGCGACCGCGCGGGCCTCAGCTCGCCTTGAAGCCGTCGGGGCTCAGGTGCATCTGGCGGCCCTTGTGGTATGCGAGGTTGGCCAGGTGCGGGCCGGAGACCGCCTGGGCGCCAATCTCCACCGGGCAGTTCGGCTCCTGGCGCGACTTCACGCAATCCAGGAAGTTCTGCACGTGCGCCTCGATCGGCACGCCCTGCTCGACGTCGTAGATCGGCGTGCGGTTCTCCTTCTTCGCCCAGGGCTCCTTGTAGACGCGGTAGCCCTCTTCGTCCAGGATCATCGTGCCCTGGTCGCCCATGTACTGGATCGACCAGCCGTTCTCGTACGAGTTGCAGTAATTGAGGGTCCAGGTGGCCACGAAGCTCGCGTACTCGAAGACGGCGCAGAAGACCTCGGGCGCCTCCGAGCCGGTCATCTTGACGACCTGGCCCCAGCAGACCGCCGCGCGCGGCGGACCGCTCCTGGTGAGGCGCTGCACGCAGTCCATCAGGTGGGTGCCCTGGTCGGTCATGTGGCCGCCCGAGTAGTCCCAGAAGCAGCGCCAGGTGCGGAAGCGCATCGGCTCGAGGTCCCGCTTCCTGGCCGGGCCGAGGAAACGCTGCCAGTCCAGGCTGCCGGGCAGCGGCGAGTTGTCCAGCGGGCGCGAGATGTTCCAGTTCCACATCGGCTTGACCATCGCGATCTTGCCCAGCACCCCATCGGCGATCAGCTTCTCGGCCTGGGCGATTACCGGCGCGCTGCGCCGCTGCATGCCGATCTGGACGATCCGCTTCGTCTTGCGCGTTGCCTCGATCATCTTCCTACTCTGTTCGAGCGAGTGCGACATCGGCTTTTCCAGGTAGGCGTCCTTGCCGGCGGCCAGCGCGTCCAGCAGGTTCGGGCAATGGTGATGGTCGGGGGTGGCGATCACCACGAAGTCGATGCCCGGCTGGGCCAGCAGGTCATGGTGATGGGTGTAGGTCTTCGCTTCGGGGGCCTTTTCCTGGGCCAGCTTCAGATACGGCTCGTAGACGTCGCACAGGGCCACGCACTGCGCGCCGAGCTTCTGGAACACTTGGTTCATGTAGCGGCCCCGCCCGCCGGCGCCGATCAGGCCGTAGGCCAGGCGCTCGTTGGCGCCGAACGCGCCGGCCGGCACGAACATCGGGGCGGCCGCGATGGCCGCCGTCGCGCCCAGAGAATCCTTGATGAAGTTCCTTCGATGTTGGTCCATGATGACTCCTTCGGGTTTACTCTATCGGAACCGGGGCCGGGGATGTGCTACGCTCTCCGCGCCAGCACCACGTGCGAGGGGTAGAAGGACTGGCGCAGGGTGCGCTCGGCCACGACGCGGAACTCGGCGGTTTCCAGCAACGGCGGCAAATAGTGCTCCACCTGGCGGCCCCAAAACGCCGGCGCCAGCCCGCCGGCCACCTTGTAGATGTGGTTGAAGAGCCTGGTGTCCTGCCCGATGCACACCAGCGTCAGCTTCCCCTTGCGCCGCAGCACGCGGCGGAACTCGCCGAGCGCCCGCAGGATGTCCTCCAGGCACAGCAGTTCCAGCAGGTAACAGGAAACGACGGCGTCGAACGTTTCGTCCCGGAAGGGCATCTGGCGCGCATCCACCGCCTGGCACAGTGTGCGGGCCTGGGGGAACTTGCGGCGGATGCGCCGGTGCGTGCGGGCTGCCATCTTGGGCGATATGTCGATGCCGACGGTCGCCCCGCCGCGGTTCGCCCCCACCAGGCGGCGGAACATCTCGCCCGAGCCGGTGGCCACCTCCAGCACGCGCATGCCGTCGCGGATGCCGGCCAGGTCCAGCGCGCAGCGGTGCGCCTGGGAGTGGAACAGGAAGGTGGGGACGGGATACACGGTGGCCAGCCGGTCGTAGACGCTACGGGTCCGCGCAGCCAGGGTCTTCGGTAATCCATTCGCCCGCCACGGGAGTGCGGGTGTTTCTAACAAGTCCGCCATGTGTGCCTTTCGAAGTCTGGCTCAGCGTGCGTGCGCCACTCCAGCGTGCAACTCCGGGATCTCGATTTCGATCCGGGTGCCCTGACCGGGCTTGCTGTCAATCCACATTTTATAATCCGGGCCGAACAGCACTTTCAACCTCTCGTTCACGTTGCTGACGCCGATGCCCTGTTCGAGCAGCGTCGCCAACCGGGCCTGCGGTATGCCCACGCCGTCATCCTCCACCAGCAGGCGCAGCCGCCCGTCTTTTAGCGAGCTGCGCAGGCGGACGGTGCCGCCGTCCACCTTGCTGCTCAGCCCGTGCCGCACGCAATTCTCCACCAGCGGTTGCAGCAGCATGCTCGGCACCAGCCGGTCCAGCGTGGCCGGGTCCACCCGCTTGTCGAACCGCAGCTTATCTCCAAAGCGTATCATTTCGATCGACAGGTAGTTGTCGATGAAGTCCAACTCCTCGCCGAGCGGGCTGAAATTGTCGTGCTTCCGCAAGAGCCGCCGCAGGATGGTGGATAGCTTGTAGACGACCGCCCGCGCCTGGTCGGGGTCGGTGCGGATCAGCGAGGAGACCGAGTTCAGCGTGTTGAACAGGAAGTGGGGGTTGATCTGCCGGCTGAGCGCGTCCAGCCGCGCCTGTATCAGCAGCCGCTTCTGCTCCTCCAGCTTCCGCTCGTTGCGGGTGTTGCTCCAGATCTTCAGCGGCAGCGTCACCGCGAACACGGTGGTGGCGTAGACGGCCACGATGTTCAGCGGGTGAGGGTTGGGCCAGGAGGGATAAATGGAGAAGAGCCGCCGCGGGAAGAAGTGGTCCAGCGTGAGCCGCAGGAACTCGCACCAGATGATGGCCAGCAGGAAGAACATCTGGAAGGCCGCCCGCTTGTGTTCGTGGTTGCGGCGGAAGTAGCGGTGAATACGGAGGTCCAACAGCGGCGAGAAGTGCCAGATCTGTTCGGTGTCCGGCGCCAGGTCGCGCAGCAAGCCGCCGAGCGCGCCCACCCCGCTCAGCAGCGGCAGCGTCAGGTACTCGTGCTTGAACATGGCCGGCACGGCGATCAGCGCGCCGGCCAGCGAGCCGGTCACGTAGCCGCCCAGCAGGCCGGCCAGCAGGCTGGCCTCCAGGCCGAGGTCCACCGCCTGGTAGACGCCTCGGGTCACCACCCGGATGGCCGCTCCGGCTCCGAAGATGCTGGCGAAGCTCAGCGCCAGCAGCAGCCGCTGGTTCAGCGTGCGCTGCTCGCGCAGCAGCATGCGCTGGAAGGCGTTGGAGCGCACCAGGATGCTGGCCAGCGCCGCCACCACGCCCGCCTTCACCAGCAGAACGATGAGGTACTGTTCCAGCATCAGGCCAGCCGGCCCCGCGGGGGTCCGCTGTCAATTATAATTTAAGCAATCGGAACAGTCTCCGCCGCCATGTCGCGCAACGGGCCCAGCCACGGATTTCGCAAGGTGGCCGAAGCGGATTTTCCCAGCCGCTTCGGACACTTCCGCATCTACGGCTTCGAAGCGCGCGGCGCCGGCTGGGTCGAGGAAGCGGTGGTGCTGAAGATGGGCGAGGTGGCCGGCGATCCGCCGCCGCTGGTCCGCATCCACTCCCAGTGCCTGACCGGCGACGTCTTCCACAGCCTGCGCTGTGACTGCCGCGCCCAGCTCGAGCTGTCCATGGACCGGATCGCCGAGGAGGGCCGCGGGCTGCTGATCTACGAGCACCAGGAGGGCCGCGGCATCGGACTGCTGAACAAGCTGCGCGCCTACGAGCTCCAGGACAACGGCGCCGACACCGTCGAGGCCAACGAGCAGCTCGGCTTCAAGGCCGATCACCGCGGCTTCCGCCTGCCGGCCAAGATCCTCCGCTACTTTCGCCTCTCCCGCGTGCGCTTGCTCTCCAACAACCCCGACAAGATCCGGGCGCTGGAAGAAGCCGGCGTTCGCGTCATCCAGCGCATCCCCTGCCAGGCCGAGACGACCGACTCCACCACCGCCTACCTCCGCACCAAGAAAGAAAAGCTGGGCCACCTGCTGGAAGGGCTGTAGCCAAACCGGGGACAGCCTGCATGTTTCCGGTCCGGTTCGGGCGCAACGGCCGGGAGATCAGCGAGCGCTGTTCGGCGAGTTAGCCTTGTCGCGTTCCTTAATCAGCGACTCCGCCTGCACAAGCTGGCTGACCGTCCCGCGCAACACCACGGCTCGTTGGGCGCGTTGAATGAAGGACCGCTGAATGCCGGTCGTGGCGCGAATCGCGGCAGCGGTTTCCTGAAGATCCCGGTCTGTCGTCAAGGGTGGTAGATAGAACACCCGCACCACATCATCGCCGGCGCCTGGTAGCCGGTATTCGTGTGTAGCCGACTGTTGGCCCTGTTGGGCAACAGCTTGACGGCTTGCCGGCTTGTCCAGTTGGTCAACCAGCCATTCGGCCATCCCGATCTGGCTGGCCGTCCCGCGCGACACCACGGCTGTTCGAGCGCTCGAAGTGAATACTCTCCGGATGTCTGCCGTGGCGCGAATCAGGGTAGCGATGTCCTGAAGATCCTGCGCCGTCCGCGCGTGCCTCAGATAGAAGACCCGCAGGACATCATCGGTGGCGCCTGGCACCCGATATTCGTGTTTGGCCGGGGATTGGCCCTGTTGGGCAACCGGCCGTAGGCCTGCCGGTTTGTCGAGTTCGCTGAGCAGCCATTCGGCCATCCCAATCTGGTTGGCGGTGGCACGCACCACCACCACTCCTCGGGCACTGTTAAGGAACACACGCCGGATGTCCGCCGTCGCACGGACGTTAGTGGCGATTTCCTGCAAGTCGCGCGGGGTTCCAGCATGGCTGAGGTAGAACACCCGCACAATGTCATCGCTGGCATAGCGGTATTCGCGCGTGGGTGGGGGCGTGACTCTGCTGGCAGGCTTGTCCAGCTCATAAAACAGCCATTCGGCGACCGCGACCTGGGCGGCCGTTCCCTGGACCGCGACGGATCCCGGGGCATTATCGATGGATGCCTGCCGAACATCCGCTATCCCGCGAATCACAGTAACGATTTCTTGGAGATCCTGGTCTGCCTGGGTGTGACCGGATTGGAAGACTCGATTGAGGATTGGTTCGGCCGGGATTTGCCCGGGCGCAACGGAGGCGATGAGGGCAGTCACGACGAGCTTAACGGCTCTGTTGCACATATTGGCGTCAGCTCCTCTCAGAGCTTAGACGGTTTCGCTGCGGAAAGCGTGCAGGCGATACATGGCAGTGGGCAGGGGCCAGCGACCGCGCCGCAAAACTGGGGACAGACGGAACGTTCCCCAACTGCTGGAACCGGCAACAGGGGGGACAGTTCCGTCTGTCCCCGGTTTTGCGTCACGCCCCCAGCACGCGCACCAGCCTTTGCAGCTCTTCGTCGGTGGTGTCGTTGGGAACCGAGCAGCCGGGGGCGAGCAGGAAGCGCGGGCCAGCGGCCTGCTGGGCCGCCAGCCACTGGCGCTTCAGCTCCGCTTCCGGGAGCTGCCGGAAGTTCCGCTCGTCGAGCCCGCCCATCAGCACGCCCGCGTAGTGACGCCGCACCTCGGCGATGCTCACGCCCGTGCCGTGGGCCGAATAGTTAAAGACGCTGCGCGGCCAGCCCTTGTAGAAGAGGTCCAGGTAGACCTTTTCGCCGTGCAGGTGGAGCGTGTTGAGCGGGGCCTCGCGCACCGCCTCCGCCAGCGCCCGATCGAACGGCTCGCTGAACTTGAGGTAGTCGGCGCGCGCGAGCACCGGCGCATCGGCGTTGGCGACCGCCAGGAAGATGCCGGCCGCGCCGGCCGCCATAGCCCGCCGGGCGTGGTTGATCTGCGACTTGTTGATCGCTTCCAGCGCATCCAGCAGCGCCTGCGGCTGCTCGTCCTTCAGCCGGCCGACCTCCTCCGGGGAGGAAAGTTTCTGGGCCTGGTTGTAAGAGTTGAAGATCGTCTCGACGAAGTACATCTTGCCCGCCAGCCCGTTGCGGATCATCTCCAGGGCGCGGATCTGCTCGGGGAAGGGATTGGCTTCCACTTTGAGCTCGTACCAGCGCCCCTTCGGCTTGGGGTACGGGTAGTCGGACATGACCTTGACGAGGTCGGTGCGCAGGCGGCGGTGAAAATCCAGCGTGGCGCGGGCATGCCGCTCGCCGGGAAACTTCTCCAGCCCGAAGTGATACCAGAAGGTGAACGGCGGGCGGTCCACCTCGTCGCCGCGCAGGGCGCGGTCGATGCGCTCCTTGCCGGTCAGCCTGGCGGGAGCGGCCGCGGCTGCGGCCATGAGAAACTGCCGTCTGGAAAGCATCAAGCCTCCGCGGCGGGCAGCACTTTGCCCGGGTTGAGCAGCCCGGCGGGGTCGAACAGCGCCTTGAAGCGGGCGAAGGTCTCCAGCGTGTCGGCGTCGAACAGCAGCGGCATCAGCCCGATCTTCTCCATGCCGACGCCGTGCTCGCCGGTGATGGTCCCGCCCGCCTCGATGCAGTGCCTGAGGATCTCCTCGGCGGCGGCGCGGGCCTTGTCCAGATCGCCGGGGCGCCGCGCGTCGAACAGGATCAGCGGGTGCATGTTCCCGTCGCCGGCATGGAAGATGTTGCTGATCGCCAGGCCGTACTTCCGCGAGACCTCCTGGATGAGGCGCAGGGTGGGCGCGATCTGGGTGCGCGGGACGACGCCGTCCTGCACGTAATAGAAGGGGCTCACCCGGCCGACGGCGCCGAAGGCGTTCTTGCGCCCCTTCCACAGCAGCTCGCGCTCCTCGGCCGAGCGCGCCAGCCGCACCTCGCGCGCGCGGCAAGCCTGGCAGACCTCGCAGACCTGCTGGGCCTGCTCCTCGATGGCCTCCTTCAGCCCTTCCAGCTCGATCAGCAGCACCGCCTCGGCGTCCATCGGGTAGCCCGCATGCGTGGCTTCCTCGACCATGCGCAGCATCACGCCGTCCATCATCTCCAGCGCCACCGGGGTGATGGCCCGGGCGGTGATCTCGGTGACCGTGCGCCCGGCGTCCTCGGCAGAATCATAAATGGCAAGAATTGTTTTAACGGCCTCGGGCTGCCGCAGCAGCCGCAGCACCACCTTGGTCACCAGCGCCAGCGTGCCTTCCGAGCCGGTCAGCAGGCCGGTCAGGTCGTAGCCCGCGAGGTCCGCCTCTTCGCCCCCAGTGGTGATGACCGTGCCGTCGGCCAGCACCGCCTCCAGTCCCAGCACGTGGTTGCCGGTGACGCCGTAGGCCAGCGTGTGGGGGCCGCTGGCGTTCTCGGCCACGTTGCCGCCGATGGTGCAGGCCCTCTGGCTGGAGGGATCCGGGGCGAAAAAGTACTTCCGTCCCTGGACGGCGAGCGTCACGTCGAGGTTGGCCACGCCCGGCTCGACGACGGCCCGCTCGTTCTCCGGCTCGAGCGACAGCATGTGATTCATGCGGGTGAAGGCCACGACTACGCCGCCTTCGATCGGGATCGCTCCGCCGCTCAAGCCGGTGCCGGCGCCGCGGGCGACCAGTGGGATCCCGTGCGCGGCGGTGATCTTCACGATCCCGGCCACCTCCTCGGTCGAGCGCGGGAAGACGACCAGCTCGGGCCGCCCCTTGTCCACGCTGCCGTCGTACTCGTAGAGCATGAGGTCTTCGGGACGGTCCAGGCAGCCGCGCGGCCCCAGCAGCGCGGCCAGTTGCTGTTTCGCCTCGGGCGGTATCATGACGTTGCCAACAGCCTCCTGACGCGGCTTACCATTTTATCGTCGGTCCAGTTGGCCGGGCCGATCATCTTCTCGACCACCTTGCCGCGCTGGTTGATGATGTAGGTCTCCGGATACTTGAAGGTGCCGTACTTGGCGCTGATGCGCGCATCCGGATCGCGGGCCGTCAGGAAGGAAACCTTGGCTTTGCCGAGGAAGTTGCGGTAGAGGTCGGCGCTGCGGTCCACGCTGATGCCCAGCACCACCACGCCCGAGGGCGCGTAGGTTTTCTGGAACTGGTCCAGCGACGGCATCTCCTCGACGCAGGGCGGGCACCAGGTGGCCCAGAAGTTCAGCACCAGCAGACGCCCGCCGAAGTCGGAACGCGAGATGGTGCGCCCGTTGTCGGCGACGATCGAGAACTGCGGCGCGGTGTCATCGACGTTGACCAACGGCTCGCGCAGCGCGATCGCAATCCCGTAAACGAGCAGCCCCAGGCAGACGACGATCAGCAGCTTCAGCACACGCTCCGTTTTGACCTCAGGCATCAAGAATCCCTATCATCAGTGTAGCGGTTTCCGATGTTCATCACTCGCAGGGTCGAGTTCTCGGCTTCCCACTCCTGTTACACTCCCGCTCTCTCCGACGAGCAGAACCGCGCGCTGTACGGCCGGGAGGCCAACGGCCACGGGCACAACTTCGTGGTGGAAGTCACCCTGGAGGGAGAACCCGATCCGGTGACGGGCATGGTCCTCGATCTGAAGAGGCTTAAGCAGATCCTCGAACGGGAGATCGTCGGGCCTATGGATCACCGCTTTTTGAATCACGAGGTGCCGCCGTTCGACCGCGTGGTTCCCACACCGGAGAATCTGGCACGGGAGATCTGGAACAGGGTGGAGCCGCACGTACGCGCCGCCGGCGTTCGTCTCCATGCGGTGCGGCTCTACGAGACCGAGGACCTGTACGTGGACTACTACGGGGGCGCGGCATGACCCGCCTCACCCGGCGCTACCGCTTTTCGGCCTCGCACCGCCTGCACGCCGCGCCTCTGTCCGAGGCCGGGAATCGCGAAGTCTACGGGAAGTGCAACAACCCGTTCGGGCACGGGCACAATTACGTGCTCGAGATCGGCGTCGAAGGGCCGGTCGATCCCGGCTCGGGCCGCGTGGTCAACGTCGCTGCCCTCGACGGCCTGGTCGAGCGCGAGATCTTGCAGACCTTGGATCGCAGCGACCTGAATGCCGAAGTCCCCGAGTTCGCCGTCGTCGTGCCCACCACCGAGAACCTGGCGCTCGAGATCCGGCGGCGGTTGCGGGCCGGCTGGGCGGGGGCGTTCGGCGAGACCGGGCCGCGGCTGGCGAGAATCCGCATCCAGGAGACCCGGAGAAACATCTTCGAGATAATGGAGGAGTTGTGAGCGCTGACCGCAAGGCTGCCGTCAAAGTCATTTCGGCCAAGCGGCGTCCGGGTTCGATCGCCGCGATGATGGAGGAGGTGCTGCGCCAGTTGGGCGAAGATCCCGCCCGTGAGGGACTGGCGCGGTCTCCCGAGCGCATCGAAAAGGCGCTGGCCTGGCTGACCAGCGGCTACCGCACCGACCTGAACGAGATCATCAACGGCGCCCTGTTCACCGTCAAGTACGACGAGATGGTGATCGTCAAGGACATCGAGTTCTTCAGCCTGTGCGAGCACCACCTGCTGCCGTTCTTCGGCAAGATGCACGTGGCCTATCTGCCTAAGCACAAGGTGATCGGGCTGAGCAAAATCCCGCGGGTGGTGGACATGTTCGCCCGCCGCCTCCAGCTTCAGGAACGGTTGACCCAGCAGGTGGCCGACACGCTGGTCGAGGCGCTCGACCCGCTGGGCGTGGGCGTGATCTGCGAGGCGCGCCACTTCTGCATGATGATGCGCGGGGTGGAGAAGCAGCACTCCGGCGCGGTCACCAGCGCCATGCGCGGCGCCTTCCGGGACCGCAAGGAAACCCGCGATGAGTTCCTGGCGCTCGTGCGCCAGAACGCCGCGGCGCTCTGACGGCAGGCCATGACCGGCCGCGAACGCATCCTGGCCGCCTTCCGCGGTGAACAACCCGACGCGGTCCCCTTCGCCCCCAACATCTACCACTGGTTCTACTCCCGCCAGCGCAACGGCACGCTGCCGCCGGAGTTGGCCGCGGCGCGGCATCCCTTCGACGCGCTCCGCCGTCTCGGCGCTGACATCCTGGCCCGCTGGGACACGCAACGCGCCACCCGCGAGGTCTACACCGCCGGCGAATATTCCGAGGAGTACCTGGGCGCCAGCGATCTTCGGGAGCCGGTAACGACCGCCTTCAACATCTATCCCCCCGGCAGGACCGAACGCCGCCGGCGTTTCGTTACTCCTTACGGGACGCTGACGCACTGCTGGACCTACATGACCGAGGCCGGCGTGGATTTCGAGTCCGAGTTCTGGTGGAAGGACTGGAGCGAGTACGAGGCGGTCCGCTTCATGCTGGAGGCCACCGAGTATGTCTTCGACGCCGGCGAGTTTCACCGCTGGGTAGAGAAGGCCGGCGACGACGGCCTCGTGATGGTGCACCTGACCGAGTCGCCGCTCAAGACGTTCCACTGGCTGGCCGGCGCGCCGGCCGCCAGCCTGTTCATGATCGACCATCCCGAGGAAATGCAAGCGCTGGCGCGAATCCACGAGCGGAAGGCGCTGGCCCTGCTGGAGAGGGTCGCGGACAACCCCGAAGCCGAGATTTTCGTTTCGCTCGACAACCTGGATTCGGTCTTCTACCCGCCCTATTTCTACCGCGATTACTGCCACGACTTCTTCGCGCGCGCCGCCGGGATCATACACCGCCGCGGCAAGATCTTCGTGGTTCACGCCTGCGGTCAGAACCGCGTGCTGCTGCCGCTGGTGGGCCGCTCCGGCGTCGATTGCCTGGAGGGGATCACGCCGCCGCCGACCGGCAACGTCGATCTCTCGCAGGCCCGCGGGCTTTCAGGCTACGAGAACTTCACCGTCAACGGCGGCATGGACGTCACGCGGCAGGAAACCGCCGCGGACCCCGAGGCGCGCATCCACGACTACACGCGCCGCCTGTTCGAGTCGATGGGCGACAAGCGGCACTTCATCTTCGCCTCCAGTTGCAGCACTTCGGTGCTGACGCCCTGGGAGAACCTGGTTCACTTCCGCGACGCCGCGCGCGAGTACGGGCGGGTGTAGCGGGCCGCTGCGCCCGACCCCAGCACGGCGTCGGGCTCGGCCCCGGCCAGCCCGAAACGGTCCCGGCCGAGGGCGTTCTGCCGGGCTGAGAAGGGCAACGAGTAAACGATGTCCGGCCTCGCTCCGCTCTGCCCGGGCAGACGCGTCCACACGTGAAGTTTCCGGTCGAAATCGGAGGAGCCTAGGAGTCTGTCGGAGTGAAATTTGCCGGTTTGAAGTTAAAACATTTATAGC
>ERZ1292640.1496-Hain-H43-02um-R1-1496-length-19291-cov-4_pt1 | contig 19291 bp, 18 predicted proteins | sample MGYA00564404_ERZ1292640 | MGnify/ENA primary metagenome ERZ1292640 (study PRJEB36523, sample SAMEA6512636) | groundwater metagenome | collected 2019-01-08 | study: AquaDiva: Metagenomics assemblies of 32 groundwater samples
TGGGCAGCGGCGCGGTGCAGATCTGCACGAAAAAGCTATCGGAAACAAATATCCGCGACGCCGAAAAGCTGAATAATCAGATCGAGGACATTGTCTCCTCCGGCAATGTGGACGTAAGCGCGGTAAAAATACTCAACTACAGGTTCCATACGATCGTCTGTGGAATATCGGTCCATCCGTGGCTCACCCGGCTCATTTCTGCTCTGTGGATCCGGCTGCCGAACAAGACCATATGGCTGCTGCCAAATGAAGCCAAGATCGCTGTCAAGTATCACAAGAAGATTCTTGAAGCGATCAAGAAGAGGGATGCAGTCCTTGCCGGCACGCTCATGAAAGAACACATGCAGAGATCGCACAAGGCTCTCTACGGATAATTCTTGCGTACTTGTTTTGAGACGAGCAGTTTCATGGGTTAGTCAGGGAAAGCATCGGGGGCCCCATGCTTGAGGGAGGCTCGAATGTTGATATCCGAGACGCCCCTGCTCCTCGGTTCTGGTTCTGCCTCGTCCGTCATACCGCCTGATGCCATTCCCCCTTTCCGTCTGGCAAGGTCATTCGACGCCTCTGAAGTTCTTTCCTTCACCGTGAAACTGCGCGATGTCTTGCCTGCTGCGGCCCGTTCCGATTTGACGGTTGAACGATCAAGCGACAGGGAGGCCGACCCTTATCGTCGAGCGGGTCGTCCGTCACGCACGAAGGGGTCCAATGTGTTCAAGCCCAGCATCGTCTTCTGGAGCTGACTGGTCTCCATCCAGACGAGCATCGTGATGGTCCGGGACTTCCTCTCGCCAGGCCCATGGCAGGAGCGGCCAGCCCAAGAGAGCGAGGAGAGGTTGGATGGGTTCAACAACCGACCGGGATGCAGGCAAAGAGGCGGATCTGCCACTCGCTGGCATTCGTATCGTCGACCTGTCTCACATCGTCGCCGGACCTTTCACGGGGGCGATCCTGGCGGATTTCGGCGCCGAGGTCATCAAGATCGAGCCGCCCGGTAAGGGGGATCGTGCTCGCGAGGTGGCCCCCTTCGTCGAGCGCGGCAACGCTCGCGTCAGCGGATTTTTCGCGACCGTGAATCGCAACCGGCGCGGAGTCGTGCTCGATATCAAATACGCTACCGGAAAAGAGGCGTTTCGGAAGCTGGTCGGCGTGAGCGACGTCTTGATCGAGAACTTCGTGCCGGGCACCATGCAGCGGCTGGGTCTTGAGTACGAGGTGCTCCGGCACATAAACCCGCGACTGATCTACGTGGCGATCAGCGGGTTTGGCCAGCTCGAGCCCTACGTCGGGCCCTGGTCCTCGCGCCCCGCGAACAATGCAACGGCACAGGCAATGAGCGGCCTCATGGACCTGTCGGGGGATCCTGAAGGCCCCCCCGCGTTCATCGGACAGGCGATCGGCGACACGATTCCAGGGCTGTGGGCGGTTATCGGCACTCTCCTGGCACTCGAGCACCGGCGCCGGACCGGACTGGGCCAGTTCATCGATGTGGCCATGTACGATTCCCTCGCCGCGATGTGCTTCAACGCCATCTCTGACTACCATGTCTCGGGGGTTGCGCCAGGTCGCGGCATGGCCTGGCGCGAGACGTTCTCCGACCGCCTCGAGTGCGCCGACGGCTACATTGCCGTCTCGCTCTGGGGAACCGTGAGGGAACGTTGGCAGCGGCTCTGGCCGCTCATCGGCCACCCGGACATGCTGACCCATCCCGAATTCGACCCGGCCCATCCCGGCTGTCCTACCTGCTTCCCCATTGTAAAGTCGGTCCTGGAAAAATGGCTGGCCGCGACCACGCGAGAGGATGCGGTCCGACTTCTCCTCGATCTCGGTTTCAGCGCCGGGCCCGTGCAAACGGTGAAAGAGGTCTACGAATGCGAGCAGTTACAGAAGCGCCAACTGTTCATTGAGATCGAAGACGGCTTGGGCGGCGTTATCCGAACTGTCGGAACCCCCGTAAAGTTTTCCGCCTTTCAGCCGCAAGCACCCCGGCGCGCGCCGTTTTTGGGCGAACACACCAGAGAGGTGCTCAGGGAGATCCTCGGCCTCACGGAGGCCGAGCTCGACCGTCTCGGTCTGCGATCCGACTCTAGCCCCGCGTAGTCCGAACAAGGTTCAGGAGGCGAAGCATGTCCGAAGCACCCCGGTCCCAGTATGAGACCATCCTCTACGACAAGAAGGGGTCTCGGGCTACGATCACGTTGAATCGCCCAGAGAGGCGGAATGCCACGACCAGCCAGATGTACGAGGAGGTCCTGGCGGCGGCACAGGCTGCGGAGCACGACTCGGAGGTGCGAGTGGTCATCTTGACCGGAGCGGGCACCGCGTTCTGTGCCGGCCAGGATAACAGCGTCACTTCCGAGCAAGGCAGCACCGAGTACGCACGCTACGACAAGGTGAACCGGGCTGCACACGCCTTCCTCAGGGGCATGTCGAAACCGGTAGTGGCGCGCGTCAATGGTCCGGCGGCTGGCGGCGGCTGCATCCTGGCCCTGGTGACTGCCGACATCGTCGTGGCTTCCACTGCGGCACGGTTCGCGCTGCGGGAGGTCTCGTCGGGATTGAGCGGGCCCGTGCGCTTGCTCTACAGCGCGGGTCGTTCCCGGGCGCTCTTCATGGCCATGACGGGAGCATGGGTCTCGGCCGAGCAGGCCGAGCAGTGGGGGCTGATTTACAAGTGTACGAAGCCCGAGCAGTTGGACGCCGAGGTGGACGCCGTCGCGCACCTACTCGAGGAGCTCCCTCCGCTGGCCGTCGCCGCCACCAAGGAGAAGATGGCCTTCGCGTTGTCCTTGCTGAACATGCAGGCCGTCATCGACTACGGATTCCGGCAGGACCTGTTCCTGCACACCACCGAGGATCGCAAGGAGGCGCAGAGGGCGTTCCTGGAGAAGCGCACGCCGGAATACCACGGCCGGTGAGGGGGTGGACGGCTGCGAGCGTCTCCCCGGCGAGCAGTCGCCACCGGGGAATCAGGTACGAAGTCTTACGACGGTGCGGCAGGTGTGACGTCAGGTGGACAAAAGGGGGAAATGGCCATGAGACTCTCGAAGAAACTCCAAGCGGTGGTGGTGCTCGTGTGGGTTCTGACGGTGGTGGTGGCCGCGGTTGCGTGGGCAGAGCCGAAGGGCCGGTTGGTGATCGGGGTGCCGAGCCTCGGAGGGGAGCGGATAGACTACACGCGGCCTTCGGGGACGACCAATGGTGAGATCCGACGGGTCCTGAGCCGAAATCTGATCGAGTTCGGACAGAACGGGGAGTACGTTCCGGGCGTCGCGGAGTCATGGAAGATGAGTCCGGACGGGAAGACCTGGGACCTCATGTTGAGGAAGGGTGTCAAGTGGCACAATGGCGACACCCTCACCAGTGAGGACGTGGTGTTCGGCGTCGAGCGAATGAGGCGCCCGGAAATTTCAGCAGGCCAGTTCGTTTCGGACCTGCTCGACAACCTCACCAAGGTCGAGGCGGTCAACGACTACCATGTCCGATATCACTTCAAGAAGCCGTTCCCGGTGTTCCCGTTCTTCGTCAACTCCGCGCTGCCGGTTCCGAAGAAGTACATCGAGAAGGTCGGCGACGACGTATTCAGCAATGAAAAGCCGGTCGGCATGGGGCCCTTCAAGTTCGTGCGAAGGATCAAGGGCAGCGAGTATGAGTTCGAGGCGTTCGAACAGTATTTCGGGACCGTCCCACCGGTGAAGACGCTGATCCTGAAGATCATGCCCGAAAACGCAACCCGGATGGCAGCCCTGAAGGTCGGCGAGATCGACGTGGCGAAAGATGTTCAGGGAAGAATGCTGCAGGAAGTGAAGAGAACGCCAGGGCTCTCGGTTGTCACAACGCCGAGCGGGGCCGTGAGTTACATGAACTTCTCCCACCGATATGAGAAGGATTCGCCGTGGGCGGACCTGCGAGTGCGGAAGGCGGTCGCGTACGCCATGGACCTCGAGACGATCGCCAAGACGATCTTCCAGGGGGAGGCCATGCCCGCGGTGTTCCCCGACTGCTCGTTCTGCTTCGGCATGCCCAAGGATATGAAGCCGTGGCCCTACGATCCCGAGAAGGCCAAGGCCCTCTTGACGGAAGCCGGGTATCCGAACGGGTTGCCCGGGGAGTGGGACCTTCAGACCCAGATATCGGGCTCGGCCCCCTCCCAGCCCGAGGTGGCCCAGGCGGCCGCCGGCTACCTGGCGAAGATCGGAATCAAGACACGGTACCAGCTCATCGAGGGCGGTGCCTACGCCGCAGCCTTCAAGGCGAAGAAGCTGAAGGGGCTGCCCACCAAGGCGAGCGGCGAGACGCGGTACGATGTCGGGCTGAAGACCGACGTGTGGGCCGCGCGGGCGGAATCCTGGTCGATGCTCAACGATGATGATACCAACAAACTGTGGGATGAGCAGTTGGCGACCGTCGACCCCGAGAAGCGGCGGAAGCTGCTGGAGGAGGCAGTCCGGATCATCATCAGCGACGTGCGACTGGTGCCCTTCGTCGAGATCAACACCGCCTATGCCCTTGGACCCAAGGTCAAGGACTTCCCGCTGCGGAAGGGACAGGCGTGGGTCACGGACCAGCTCGAGAAGATGACGATGAAGTGACGCCATTGCGGCTGATACCCAGCTAGCCGCGGCCCCCGGGCTTTCCGGGTTGGCCATCGGCTCCCACGGCGCGGGCGCTCGCTGGGAGGGCTCGGACGCGAGGAGCCGATGGCGTCCAGGGGGAGAGGCCGGCAGACGCCCGCGAGGTAGGCGGCACGGGGAGCGGCGCGTCACGGGAGTGAGAGGATGCAGCGCTATATCCTGAAGCGGCTGGCTCAGACGCTCGTCACGATCTGGATCATCAGCGTTGCGGTCTTCATGCTCACCCGCGTCACCGGGGACCCGGTCGACCTCATCCTCAGCCCGCTCGCGTCCGAGGCGGACCGGGCAGCCGCCCGGAAAGCCTGGGGCCTGGACCAGCCGATCCACGTGCAGTACTGGAAGTACGCGTCCGGGATGATCCGCGGCGATTTCGGACAGTCGATCTACTGGGGCGAGCCAACGCTCAAGATCTTCGTGGAGCGGTTCGGAGCCACGCTGCAACTGGCCAGCTTTGCCATCGTTCTGAGTGCGACGGTCGGGATCACCATCGGGGTGATCTCGGCCACAAAGCCGGGGGGAGTCGTCGACACCTTTGGCCGGGCATGGGCATTGGCAGGGCAATCGATGCCCACTTTCTGGGTGGGGATCATGCTCATCCTGCTTTTCGCCGTGAATCTGCGGATTCTGCCCACGTCGGGAACGGGCAGCCTCAAGCACCTCATTCTCCCCGGGTTCACGCTCGGATGGTACTCGATGGCCGCCTTCACTCGCCTCGCCAGGTCTTCCATGCTCAATGTCCTGGACTCCGAATACATCAAGATGTGCAGGATAAAGGGGCTCCCGGAGAGGATGGTCATCTGGAAGCACGCTGCGAAGAACGCGTCCCTCCCGATTCTGACCCTCTTCGGCGTCCAGTTCGTGCAGTTCCTCAGCGGGTCCCTGGTCACCGAAACGGTCTTCGCCTGGCCGGGAGTCGGGCGTCTGGCGGTGTGGTCCGTCTACAACCGAGACTACCCGGTCGTGCAGACCATCGTGTTCATCGTCTCCGCCGGCTACCTGTTCGTGAATCTCGTCATCGACGTGCTGTATGCCTACATCGACCCGAGGATCCGGTACGAGTAGGAGCGATTCGCCGGCGAGAGCGGGGGATCGATCGTGTTGGAGACGCGGGAAATGCTGAGAAGGCTCAGGGAAATCGCGGGTGGTCTGCCGGCGATCCCCGCCATCATCCTCCTGGTCGTCGTGAGCGCGAGCATCTTCGGGCCCTGGATCGCGCCCTATGATGCGGAGGAGAGCGACCTCATAAATCAGTTCATGCCGCCTATCTGGAAGGCGGGGGGCAGCCTCGCCCATATCTTGGGCACGGACCACATGGGGAGGGACTTCCTGAGCCGGCTGATCGTCGGCGCGAGAATCTCGCTTCTGGTCGGGTGCATGGCCGTCTTCTTCTCAGGGTCCATCGGAACGAGTGTCGCCATCACCGCCGGCTACCTGGGCGGGAAGGTGGACGCCGTCTTGATGCGGATGACGGACGCGATGCTCTCGATGCCCTACCTCCTCATCGGGGTCGCCCTGGCGGGTATCGTGGGGCCGGGACTGCTGAACCTCGTCGTCGTCCTGGCCGTGCTCGGGTGGGCGTCATACGCCCGGGTGATCCGGTCCGAGGTGCTTCGTGTGAAGACGCAGGATTTCGTCGTGCTGGCGCGGATCACCGGCTGCAGCACGATAAGGATCCTCGCGAGGCACATCTTCCCCAACATCGTCAACACGATGATCGTGCTGGCCACGCTCCAGCTCGGGATCACGATCATCCTGGCGGCGTCGTTGAGCTTCCTCGGAATGGGGGTCCCGCCGCCGACCCCGGAGTGGGGCCTGATGGTCGCGGAGGGGAGAGAGTTCATCGATTCGGCGTGGTGGCTCATCACGTTTCCCGGCCTCTGCATCCTCCTCACCTGCTTGGCCGCCAACCTGCTGGGAGATTGGCTGAGGCTCCGCCTCGACCCGAAGTACAGGCAGCGGGCATGATTCTCCAGCTCCTGGTGGCAGAGACGTGACAGAGACAATTCTGCGAGTCGAGGATCTCCGGACCCATTTCTTCACGCGCAGCGGGGTGGTGCGAGCCGTCGACGGCGTGAGCTTCTCGGTCCGGGAGCGGGAGACCTTGGGGATCGTCGGCGAGTCCGGCAGCGGTAAGAGCATGACCGCCCTGTCGATCCTCCGGATGGTGCCCGCCCCGGCGGGGAAGGTCGTCGGCGGCAGGATTCTCCTGCGGGGCGACGACCTGTTGACGAAGAGCGAAAAGGAGATGCAGAAGATCCGGGGGAGCCGGATCTCGATGATCCTCCAGGATCCCATGACGTCCTTGGACCCGCTGTTCACCATCGGCGACCAGTTGGGCGAGCCGATCCGGATCCACCAGCGAGACGGGACAACCAGCGTGCAGGCCCGAGTCGAGGAGATGCTGCGTCTCGTGAAGATCGCATCACCGGAACGGCGGGTCCACGACTACCCGCACCAGATGAGCGGGGGGATGCGACAGCGGATCGTGGGGGCGATCGCGCTCGCCTGCCAGCCGGAGCTGCTGATCGCGGACGAGCCCACCACGTCCCTGGACGTGACCATCCAGGCCCAGTTCCTGGCGCTGCTCAAAGACGTGCAGCGGGAACTCGGCCTCGCGATGATCGTCATCACGCACGACTTCGGCATCGTGGCGCGGCTCTGCCATCGGGTGGCGGTCATGTATGCCGGCCGGATCGTCGAAGAGGCCGACGTGCGCACGCTCTTTCGGAGCCCGGCCCATCCCTACACGATCGCGCTCCTGCGGTCGCTCCCGCAACTGGGGAGAGAGACGGAAAGGCTCTTCACCATCGGGGGTCAACCGCCGGACCTGCGTCATCTGCCGGCGGGGTGCAGCTTTGCGCCGCGGTGCTCCAAGGCTATTGACGTCTGCAGAACCGAATACCCGGCGCAGCGGGAAGTGGGCGAGGGCCACCGCGTATGCTGCTACGTCCCGGCGACGAAGTGAAGGGCTCGCAATGAGCACAGCCGTCCTCCGGGTCGAGGACCTGAAGAAGCACTTTCCCGTGACCAAAGGGCTGATCTGGATGAAGCAGGTCGGTGCCGTGAAGGCGGTCGATGGAGTGAGCTTTTCCGTGCCGACGGGCGGCACCTTCGGTCTGGTCGGGGAGTCCGGGTGTGGCAAGACGACGACCGCGAAGTGCATCCTGCGCGTGGAGACCCCGACGAGCGGGTCGATCGTGTTCGAGGGGAAGGACATCGAGCGATTGGTGAAACCGGAGCTGAAGTGGTACCGCCGATCGGTGCAGGCGGTCTTTCAGGATCCCTTCAGCTCGCTCAACCCACGCATGCGAGTCGGAAGTATCCTGAGTGAGCCGCTCGTCGTTCACAACGCCATTCCTCGACGCGAGGTGGAGCACCGAGTCGCCGAGCTGTTGGAGATCGTCGGCCTGAGCCCCGGGGCGGGGAGGCTGTATCCGCACGAGTTCAGCGGCGGCCAACGGCAACGGATCGCGATTGCCCGTGCGCTGGCGCTCAATCCGGCGCTCATCATTCTGGACGAGCCGGTGTCCGCCCTGGATGTGTCGATTCGCGCGCAGGTGACGAATCTCCTGCAGGACATCCAGGCCAAATTCGGGTTGTCGTACCTGTTGATCGCCCACGATCTGGCGGTCGTCGAGCACATGAGCGACACGATCGGGGTGATGTATCTCGGCAAGATGGTCGAGGTGGCCGGCAGCCGGGAGCTGTGCCAGAAGACCTTGCATCCGTACACCAGGGCGCTCTTCTCGGCAGCCCTCCCGGCCGATCCGGATCAGGCCGGAGACGAGATCATCCTGAGTGGCGAGGTGCCGAGCCCGCTCAACCCTCCGGCCGGCTGCAGATTTCATCCGCGATGCCCGCATGCAATGCCCCGGTGTGCCGACGCGGAGCCGGTCCTACGGGAAGTCGCGCCCGGGCATCGCGTGGCCTGCTACCTGTATGAGTAGGCTCCGAGACTCGGATGTCGTGAAGACTTCGGGAAAGGAGGAGGAAGGACGCGATGAGTCCCGCACACTACATCACCGATGAGGTCAAGCAGCTGATCGGGCGCGAGACCGACTGGGTCGAGGCCTGCGACCCCGTCGAGCAGGGGGCGATTCGGCGGTTTCACCAGGCCGTGATGGATGACGATCCCATCTTCTGGAAGGAGGGAGATGCGGCTGCGACGCGGTACGGGGGGATCGTGGCGCCGCCCCTCTTCCCGCTCCATGCCTTTCGGCGCCCCTCGGGGGCGCCGGATCCCCTGAACCGGGTGTCGGGGGACCCGGACTTCGACGGAGTCACCCGGGACTTCGGCCTGGGCTTGCCGCCCGTCCCCATCCCGCTGCCGCGGTTGCTGAACGGGGGCAATCAGGTGGAGGTCTACCAGCTGGCGCGCCCTGGCGAGCGCATCCGGGCGAAGAGCAAGTACGTGGACATCTACCAGAAGGAAGGCAAGTCGGGCCTGTTGGTGTTCATCCTGGTGGAGACCATCTACGCCAACCAGAAGGGCGAGACATTGCTGAAGGCCCTGCAGACCCACATTCTCCGCTGAGCCGATAGCGCCGAGAAAGGAGCGGCAAAGGTGACAGGCCAACAGGTCTATTTCGACGACGTGGAGGTCGGCCGGGAGATCCCCGAGGTGCAAAAGGGCCCGATGACGGTCGCCCACATCATGCGGTGGTCGGCCTCGATGGAGAACTGGCATCGGATCCACTACGACAAAGCGTACGCCGTGGAGCACGACAAGCTCCCGGACGTCGTGGTGAACGGCTCCTGGAAGCAGCACGTCTTGATGCAGTTGGTGAAGGAGTGGGTCGGTCTCGGTGGTTGGGCCTGGAAGGTCGGCTTCCAGTATCGGGATATGGATCTTCCTGGGGATCTCATCACGGCATGGGGGAAAGTCACGAAGACGTATGAGAAAGGAGGCTTGGGATACGTCGAGTTAGAGATCGGGCTTCGGAACTCCAGAGGCATCGAGTCGACCAGAGGCACCGCCGTGGTGATCCTGCCTCGGCGAGGCGGCGCCAAGGTTCCGTATCCGTTCCCGGTAGGCTGAGGGCGCCGCGCCGGACATGAAGGAGAGGTGATGCCAATGTGGGACTATCCCAAGAAGGTGAGGATCAACGAAGTTGGAGTTAGAGAAGGTGTTCAATTTGAGAAGACCTTCATACCCACAGAGAAGAAGATTCAGTTGGTGGATGCTCTCTCCCAAACCGGGCTCCCGTGCATCGAGGTGACCTCCTTCGTCAGTCCGAAGTGGGTCCCCCAGATGGCCGACGCGGACGACGTCTCCCGAGGCTTCAAGAAAGTGCCGGGGGTCCGGTACACGGCCCTCTACCTCAACCTCAAGGGACTGGAGCGGGCCGCCGCCGTGGGCCGGTACGAGCTGGAGGGCTTGCTGCGGGTCATCGCCAGCGACACCTTCTCTCAGAAGAATACGAACAAGACCATCCAGGAGACCTTGGCAGGGGCGAGCGAGTGGATCCAGAAGTACGAGGAGCTGGGGATTCCGGTGATCGGGGGCGACATCTCCGCGGCGTTCGGCTGCAACTACGAAGGCGACGTGCCCCCCGACAAGGTGGTGGGCCTGGCCGTGGAGCTGGAGAAGGTCCTCAGGGAGCGGGGGCATGCCCTGAAGCATCTCAGTCTCGCCGACACCATGGGGTGGGCCAACCCCCGGCACATTCAAACGCTGGTGGGCAAGCTGAGGGAGAGGTGGCCAGACCTCCACATTCGGCTGCACCTTCACGATACGCGGGGGCCCGGCCTGGCCAACGTCCTGGCGGCCCTCCAGATGGGGGTGTCGGACTTCGATGCCTCCGTGGCCGCCCTGGGGGGATGTCCGTTCGGCGGGCACAAGGCGGCCGCGGGCAACGTTTGCACCGAGGACTTGGTATTCATGTGTCAGGAGATGGGCATAGGGACGGGGGTGGACCTGGACAAGTTGATCGACTGTGCGAATCAGGCAGAGTCCATCTTTGGCCACGAGCTCCGCGGCAAGGTCATGAAGGCCGGGAGCCTCGAGAAGTTTCGGAAAGTTGGGGCTAGCGGCGCGTCGGCATAGGGCACGATCTCTGGGAGACATGGACTGACCGAACAGAGGGAGGACTGGACAATGACAGCTATGACATGGCGGCGACTGGCTCTTGCATCATCGATGTGTCTCGCAATCGCGGTCGGTTTCACGCCCGCTGCTCACGGAGGAGCCCCGACGGGACCCAAGGCTCCCTGGCAGACGAAGGAGTACCACTTCGGCGGATGGCCTTCAACGGCGGGACAGTATATGTGGGCAGCCCTCACGTGGACCATCATCAGCAACGACACCGGGCTGCGTATCACCGTGGTAGACACCGCGGGCACCGAAGAGAGCATGCACCAGCTTCAGAACAAGAAGGTGGACATCGCCAACTACGATGCGGCCCTGGTGAAGCGAGATTTCAAGGACAAACACGATCTGCGGACGATATTCCCGTTTGCCCCCGCCGTCTGGCAGTTCGCTGTTGCGAAGGATGCCAACATCAAGACCCTGAAGGACCTGGGCGGCAAGAAGTGGAACCCCGGGCCGGCGGGAGGCGGGAGCACGCACATCACCATGCAGATCATGGAGATGTTCGAAATCAAGCCGGTGAACCACCACGGTACGCTGGGGGACGCCGCCGAAGCCTATTCGGACCGCCAGATCGTCGGCTTCACCTATCGGGGCACGGGTGGAGAGCCCACGAGCGCCATGGTCGAGGCCAATGCTTCGAGGCCCGTACTGTTCCTCAGCCTCACCGATGAGGAGATTGCCAAGATCAACCAGCGCTGGCCCGACCTCAACAAGTTCGTGGTGCGCGCGAAGCTGTACCCCGGCCAGAACGAGTCGTTCGCCACCATCGCCACTCTGGCCGGCAACGCCATCGCTGCCCACAAGGACATGCCACCCGAGGCCGTCTACACTGTCACGAAGTCTTACTGGAAGAACTTCAAGAACATCTCCAAGCAATTCCCCGGGGTGTCCGGGGCATCCCCGGAAGCAGCGCTGGCGAGCCAGATTCCGCTGCATGCGGGCGCGATAAAGTACTACGAAGAGGTGGGCCTGAAGATCCCCGCTCACCTCGTTCCACCTGAAGCCAAGCGATGACTTGCTTCCTCGCGGTTCAACCGTGAGGAGATGCTGACACCCAGAAAGGGAGGATAGAACCGTCGAGCGTGCCCCGAGAGGGACCCTGCGTTCGCATCCGGGGCATGCTCGACGGGGGGTGGGTACTATTGCTAGTTGCGCGCGTAGGTTAGGAATGGAGGGTCGACGCCGATGGTGCAGCAGGATGATGTCCTGCTTGACGTGCGGGCAGAGGAATTAGCACGGGAGAAGAAGAAATTCTGGGCGACCGCCTTCGGGGTCATCGCCTTCCTGTTTGCTGCGTTTCAGATCTACACGGCCGGCGCCGGTCCGTACATTGCTCTGGTTCAACGTGCGGTCCACGTCTGCTTCGCCGTGATCCTGGTCGCGATGGCGCACAGGATGAAGAAGGAAAAGGAGAAGCGGCAGCCGTTGGCGGCCTACCTGTTCGACCTGATCGAGATCGTGGCCGCCATTGTCGTCACGGTGTACTTGGTCGCGAGCGTAGAGCGGCTCGTCATGAGGATTGGGTTCGCGACACCGAGCACAACCGATGTGGTCCTCGGCTACATCATGGCGTTCCTCGTCGTCAATGCGTCCCGGAAGGCCATCGGGTGGGAGTTCACCGCCATGGCCCTCGCCTTCATCGGCTATGCCATCCTGGGTCCGTGGATGCCTGGGATGTTGGCCCACCGCGGCTATTCGCCGAATGAGGTTGCTGCGCTCCTCCTGGTGAACCCCCTGGGGATCTACGGACAGATCACCGGCACCTCGGCCAACGTCATCGCCATCTACATCATTTTCGGGGCGATCATGCTGCGAACGGGGGCGGCGAAAGCCTTCTTGAACTTGGCGCTCATGTTAGCCGGGCGGCTCACGGGCGGCGGTGCCCAAGTCGCCGTGGTGGCCAGCGCGATGATGGGCATGGTGAATGGCAGCGCCGTGGCAAACGCGGCAACCGTGGGCGCCTTCACGATCCCGATGATGGTGAAACGAGGGTATCCCCGCCCCTTCGCCGGCGGCGTAGAGGCCGCAGCCTCCAGTGGCGGCCAGATCACGCCGCCGGTGATGGGCGTGGGCGCCTTCATCATGGCGGAGATCCTCGGCATCCCATACCTCCAAATCGCCAAGATGGCTGCAATTCCGGCCGTCCTCTTTTACGTCGGCATGATGATGGTGGTGCACTTCGAGGCGAAGAAGAGAAACCTGGGGCGCCTCTCCGGCGCGGATATCCCTGGGTGGCGGAGCTATTGGAAGGAGCTGCTCCTGCTCCTCGTCCCCGTCACCGTCCTCGTCGCCCTGATCGTCATGATGTTCAGTCCCAGGTACGCGGGCTTCTGGGGGGTGGTCCTGAACGTGGCCATCTTCTTCGCGCTGGCGATCCCGGTGGGGAGGAGCTTCAGCCTGCGGGGAGTGGCTGGCAACTTCAAGAGCTCAGGCTCGGCAGTCATCGCCGGCATGGTGGAAGGAGGCGCAACGGCGGGGATGCTCGGCGTCCTGGTGGCCGGGGCGCAGATCATGGTGGGCACGCTGGGCATCACCGGCTTGCCGTTGAAGCTGAGCCAGCTCGTCGCCAGCTTCGGCATCACCTCCCTGTTCCCGCTGCTCATCGCGGCCATGGTCATTTGCTGTATCCTGGGTGGGCCGTTACCGACGGTCCCGTCCTATCTGATCACGGCCGCCGTGGTGGCACCGCTGTTTGCGAAGTTCGGGCTGCCCCCGGTGCTCATCCACATGTTCATCTTCTACTTTGCCTGTTTCTCCGGCCTCACCCCGCCCGTCTTCGGCCCGGTCTATGCCACCGCCGCATTCGCGGAGGCAGGGCTCTGGGAGACCGCGTGGGAAAGCCTCAAGTGCGCTTTCATTGGTTTCCTGGTCCCCTTCGTGTTCGTGTACAACCCGGAGATGCTGGGCATGGAGGGCCTTGGGCGCGCCATCGAGGTCCTGCTGATCAGCTCGGTCGGAACCCTGTTGGCTGCCAGCGCGATCGTTGGGTACTGGAGTCAACCGCTGAACATCCTGTATCGCCTTTTGCTCGGGGCTGGCGGTTTCCTGATCATCGTGCCCGAGACGGAGAGCCGTGTTGCCGGAGTCGTTCTTGCGGCAGTGGTCATCGGCATTCTGTGGGCGAAGGGGAGGCGGGCGGAGCGTGTGCAGAAGGCGGCAGCGGGCAGTCAAGGAAGATAGGGATCTGTCGGCTGGTGCTCATCGAGTACTCCAAAGGAGGCGGTGGCTGTGCCCAGTGGACGCGAAATAGCCGAAACATTGTCCGTTGGCGACGTGGTCGGGGAGGTGGCCGTCACCGACGCCATGGTCGATGCCTATGCGGCGGCAGTCGGAGATTTCAACCCGCTCTTCATCTTCATGGAAAAGGATGGCGCAGGGGCGCGGTCCGCCCACCCGGAGCTCCTCCCCAAGTTCGCCATGGACAGCCTGTGGCTGCCGACGTTCGAGCGGATGCCCAACATCCGAGCGAAGCAGGCCTACACCTACCTTGAGCCTGTCCAAACAGGGCTGACCTACAGGGCGACAGGCTACGTGGCGGAGAAGTATGAAAAGCGCGGCAGGCTCTTCGTTGTCTTCGAAGCGATATTTAAGGACGCGAAGGGCAGAGAGGTGCTGAGAGACCGGCGCACCCAGCTCGTGCTCAGCGAGGAGGTCACCATCAAGAACTGAGCGTGCGAGACAGAACCACGGGGACACAAGGAGTGTGAGGATTGCCTCCGGGGTCTATGTGTAAGCCCGGCGTCTCCGCGGTTGCTTTCGCTGTGACACTGCTGAATGCGACAGAAACGGGTGAACGCGAGTGGCAAACAGGCTTGAGGTTGGGTCCCCGTTGGCCGAAGTGGAAAAACGGATCTCTTTTGAGACGATGCGGAGTTACTCCGGGGAACAGGGGATCCATGCACAGGACGATGCCGGCAAGGAGACGGGGCTCGGCGGGGCGTTGGTGCAGGGAGGCCAACTGGTGGCGTACCTGAATCAGATGATGACCAACAATTTCGGCGAGGGCTACCTCAGGGGCGGAGACATCGCCGTATCCTTCATAAAGCCGGTCCGACCAGGAGATGTGATCACCGCGAAGGGTATCGTCCGGGAGATTCGACCCGACGGGGCGAGGATCCGGGTGCTGTGTGAGGTCTGGCTGGAGAACACGGGTGGTGAGAAGACGACAGTGGGGACGGCCAGCGCCTTTACGACAGGCTAAGCCCGGGAGCGTGAAGAATGGGACTCAGGTTATTGAATGGGGTCAAGCTGTTGGAGGTGGGCGACACCGTCGCCGTCGCTTTCTCCGGGAAACTCCTGGCCGACCTGGGGGCCGATGTCGTGATGGTCGAGCCACCAGGAGGAAGTCCTCTCCGGCGGCTCCCTCCCTACTATCAGGACGTGCCGGGGCCTGGGCGGAGCGCTCTGCACAACTGGCTGAGTACCAATAAGCGGAGTGTCACCCTGAACCTCGAAGAGCAGCGAGGCAGGACAATCCTTCGGGAGTTGGTACGGGGGGTGGACGTGCTGGTGAGGGGGCCGGGCGTGGATCTGGACCTTGCCGACTTGAAGACGGTCAACCCGCGCCTCACGGTAACCACCATAAGCCTGTTCGGGACGGATGGACCCTATGCGACCTACCGGGCGAATGATCTGGTCCTCTTCGCCATGAGCGGCTTTTCGTATTATCTCGCCTGTCCGGTGGACGATCCTGCGAGCACCCCCCCGAAACAGAATCCCGGCTACCAGGTCGGGCTGGTGGCGGGCCTCACCGCCGCAAACGCCACTCTGTGGGGGCTGTTCGCGGCTGAGAGGAAGGGACAGGGGGTGAAGGTGGACGTATCCGAATGGGAAGTATTTACTCACCTCCTGTACGAGCAAACTGGCCAGTTGTCCGATGGTAAGCTGCCCCCTGATCGCAAGCGGGTGCCAGGCGCCGCCATAACAGTGGTCGGCGGCTTGGTCTGGTGTCTTCCGTGTTCCGATGGGTGGGTGCTGATCTCCCCCCGCGAGGACCACCAGTTCAAACAGTGGAGCGAGGTGATTGGAGGGCCGGAATGGGCGAGCCGGCCGGAGTTCTCTACCGCCAATTTGAGGGAGCAGAACGCCTGGGAGATCTACGAGCGCTCGGCGGAGTGGACGCGGCTTCACAGGAAGAGCGAGGTCTTCCTGGCAGCCCAGGCCAAGAAGGTCCCCTGCTTCCCGGTCAGCCTGTTGAGCGAGTTGCCCGAGTTCGAGCAACTGAAGCACAGGGGGTTCTGGACCGAGATTGATCACCCGGGGATGCGAGGACTGAGCTACCCAGGCCTGCCGATAAAGACTGAGGGCCTCGAGGGACTACCTCCCAGCCCAGCGCCACTCCCCGGGGAACACACGTTGGAGATCTGCAAGGACCTGGGCATCTCCTCAGAAGAGATCAAGAATCTTTGGCAACTCGGGGTGATATGAGCAATGTATCAAAACGTCTTGGAAGGGGTGAGGGTCGTCGACTTCAGCTGGGTGGTGGCTGGTCCGTTTTGCACAAAGCTCCTGGGGTTGATGGGCGCGGAGGTAATCAAGATCGAGTCCTCCACGCGAGCTCAGTACAAGGACCGGGGCAGCTGGTTCTCGGTGCTCAACAACTCAAAGAAAAGCTGCACGATCAATCTCTCAACAGACCGAGGGAAAGCTCTCGTAAAGAGACTGATAGCTGTAAGCGATGTCGTCGTCGAGAACTTCTCCACCGGGGTCATGGACCGCCTCGGTCTCGGCTACGATGTCCTCAAGGCGATCAACGAGGATGTAATATACGTGTCCTCCTCCGGAGTAGGACGTACTGGGCCTGGCAAGGACTACCTAGCCTACGGTACCCTCCTCCAAGGATTGAGCGGGTGGACTTCCCTTTTTAGTCAACCAAACCCTCGTATGGAGGGGATGGGTATCGTTCCGAGCTGGACGGATCCCATCACTGGGTTATGGGAAGCCCTCATCATCCAGGCAGCCCTGTTGCATCGCTCCCGGACGGGCGAAGGACTCTTCGTGGACTTATCCATGCTCGAGAGCACCATCGCCATCATGGGTGACGTATTCCTCGGGGTCGCCGTGACGGGAGTGCTTCCTACGGCTGGCCAATCGTCCAGCGACTCCTGCGCTGTTCCTCATGGAGTCTATGCATGCAAAGAGGCTGACTCCTGGATAGCCATCTCTGCCGGGTGCCAATCGGAGTGGGAAGGGCTCTGTAGGGCGCTCGGAGATCCCTCCTGGTGCCATGAGGAGGGCTTGCTCACGCTCTCAGGCAGACAGCAGAACCGGGTGCGGATTGACCGTCTTCTGGCTGAAGCGACGGCGCAACGGCCAGTTATGGAGCTCTTCCATCAACTCCAGTCAGCCGGAGTACCGGCTGGGCCGTGCTACAACCTCAAACAAGTGGCGGAAGATCCACAAATGCAGTTGCGGGGTTTATTCCGTCGACTCCCTCTCGACGACGGGAGGACACAGATAACCACTGCACTCCCGTGGAAAGATGATACGGAGTGGAAGGGGAACCTCTTCAAACCACCCTCCCTGGGAGAGCACAACGAGCACGTCTTCCTGGGGCTGTTGGGGATGTCAGAGCAGGAGTACGAGAGTTACCGGTCCGCAGGGATCGTTCAATGAACGGACGGTATCGGTCGGAGAGTGAACGTCCGACCCCTGAGGGTCTGCTGTACGTCGAGGTCGATTGTCCGCCCGAGCTGGAGGGCGAATTCCATGCCTGGTACAACACGGAACATATTCCCGAGCGTTTAGGGATCCCGGGTTTCGTGACCGGACGTCGGTATTCTGCCCTCGAGGGCGCACCGAGGTGGCTCGCGTCGTACGAGCTTGAACACCTGGGCGTGCTGGAGTCACGAGACTACCTGGAGTGGCTCGGTCCACTCCAAACAGCCTGGACAAGGCGAATCCTCTCGAGCACGCGCGTTCATCGCTCCGTATTTCGCTTGGCCCAGAGAGCCGATCCAACGCTGCCGTCGAAGCAGGGGGAGCGAGCGACCGGGCTATTGGCGGTTCGCTATGAGGCGTCATCAGTCGGTGAAGAGACGCTCAATGCGTGGCACGACGGCGCATTCTGTTGGGAGCTGCTCCAAGTCCCTGGGGTACTGAGAGCCAGTCGTTATGACAGCGCAGAGGGGGGCGAAGGCCACCTCGTCCTGTATGACCTGGAACAGCCCTGGGTGGTCCAGGACTCGAACTTCGGCCAATTGTGGAAGAGGGGCTGGGATGAGAGGAGGAAGTCCCTCGCCGCGTATCGGCGCACTCTCTCCGTTCGGATATTCTAACTGCCTAAACGCCGCTGTGGCCGGGATGCGCTTGCGCGGACACGCATTGTGTGATGCATGCATGGCTCGCCGAGTGGTCGTGATTCAGAAGATGTGACAAGGACCAGCGATGGAGATGGGGACATGTTTCTGGAGGTGAACGGTGTCTCGACGTACGTGGAGCGCAGCGGACAGGGGTATCCCGTTGTTCTGATTCACGCCTTGGGCACCAGCCTGCGGAGTTGGGACCCCGTCGTCTCGATACTGTCGAAGGACTATGAGGTCATCGCCTACGACTATCGTGGACATGGCCGATCGGAGAAGGCGGTCGGAAGCTATAGCATGCAGCTTCTGGCACAGGATCTCCGCGACCTGCTGGGACAGCTTGGCCTGCAGCGGGTCCACCTCGTTGGGCTCGCTGTCGGCGCCATGATTGCGCAGCAGGTTGCAGTTGATTATCGCGGGCTGGTGTCCGCACTCGTCCTCGCCGACGCGCGGAGCGAGCTCGATTTCGCAGGCGTACAGCACAACGAGCGACGGGCGGAGAGCGTGGAAAGAGGCGGGATGAGACTTGCGGTGGACGTGACAATCGCACGAGCATTTGCCCCGGACTTCGCCGAGCAATGTCCAGAAGCCCTCCGGTCCTTCAGGGGTGAGTTCCTGGCCAACGATCCCCACGGTTATGCCAGCGTCTCCCGGGCCTTGAGCGGTTTTCACCTGACGAACCGGCTGTCGGAGATCGCGTGCCCGACGCTGCTCTTGACCGGAGAGCTGGACACCCTGTGTCCACCTTCGGAGGCAGCGGCGATGCAGACGCGGATCCCACGCGCCAAGCTGGAGATCCTTCGCGGGGTCGGCCATTTCAGCGCCGTCGAGGCGCCTGGCGAGTTCGCGAATCGCACGCTGGCATTTTTTCGAGCGATCTAAGCGTCGGCAGACTTCAGCGGTGACGCCCGTTCGCGGGCTATGACCAAGGGAGGGGCCATGCGTATAGCGTTCATCGGTGTGTCCCACTGGCATGCCCCGATGTACTATCAGCCGGCGGCGCGTCTGGCTGGCGTGCAGATCGTCGCGGTAAGCGATCCGGACCCGGCCATCGCAGAGCGGGCGGGTCGGGACCTGGAGGCGAGGGCCTTCGCGGACTACCGGGATCTGGTGACCGAGGCCCGTCCGGATCTCGTCTTCGCCTTCGGACGGCACTGCGACATGCCCGAGATCGCGACGACGCTTATCGACCAGGGAGTCCCATTCCTGCTCGAGAAGCCCGGAGGACTGAATCACCAGCAAGTCTCCGCGATCCGGGATCGAGCCAA
>ERZ1292640.1499-Hain-H43-02um-R1-1499-length-19276-cov-6_pt1 | contig 19276 bp, 19 predicted proteins | sample MGYA00564404_ERZ1292640 | MGnify/ENA primary metagenome ERZ1292640 (study PRJEB36523, sample SAMEA6512636) | groundwater metagenome | collected 2019-01-08 | study: AquaDiva: Metagenomics assemblies of 32 groundwater samples
AGCCGTCGCGTTCCAATGCCGGTTTCGGCGGCCGCAACAGCCGTGGCAACGACAACTTCTCGCGCGACCGCAAGTTCGGTGGTGGCGGTGCCCGCGCGGGCGGCTTCGGTGGCAACCGCGGTGGTTTTGGCGGTGACCGTGGTGCTGATCGCGGCGGCTTTGGTGGCGATCGCGCCCCTGCCGGCGGTTTCGGTGGCGGTTTTGCCCAGCGCGATGACCGCGGTGGCGAGCGCCGCGAAGGCTTCAGCTACGAGCGCAAGGGTGGTTTCAACGACCGTTTCGCCGGCGATGGCCGCCGTGACGGTGGCGCCCCGCGTGGTGACTTTGGCGACCGCAAGCCGGCCTTCGGTGCCAAGCCTTCGTTTGCCAAGCCCGGCAACGGTGGCGGCAAGGTCTTCGTGCCGCGTGATGCCAAGAAGCGTGCTCCCCGCCCCGCACGCTGATCAGGTCAACGCCTGAACACAAGCCCGCCTGACCTTGCGTCGGCGGGCTTTTTTCATTGCAGGCGCAAAGCGCCCTCGGCGGTCGTCACGATGCGCTTGCCTGGCGGCAGGGTCAGGTAGGCGGTCGCATTGGTGGGCTCCAGGCCGAAGGTCAGGCTGGCCGGCCCGCGCGCGCCGCGGCCGCTGGCAAAGCCGCTGGTTTCGCTCAGGGCATTGAAGCTCAGGGAGACCTCGGTGTTGTCACTGCATTTCAGGTTGATCGCGCCGCTCTTGCTGGCGGTGTAGCGCATATTGCCCATGCATTGAAGACCGTTGCCGGCGTTCAGCGCCACGGTGCCGGTGCGATCGGTGAAGAGCTTCACCTCGCCGGACAGCAGCGTCTCGTTCACCACCGCCAGTGCGGGTGCGGACGAGGAGATCAGCCGCATGCCGACGTCATTGATCTTGGCGCAACCGGCCAGCGACAGGGCCAGCAACAGGGAGGAGGTCAGGGTTCTCATAGTCCGGCCATGATAGGACGCCTCATGCCATCAAATGCGGCAATAAGTGCCGGAAAAGCAGGCAATTGTCGTGGTCACTTGATCCGCAGAATGGCTCACCGCTGCCCGGCGCTGGCAATGAAATGCGGATTGACAACGTCCGGCTTGCCGTAACGCAGGGGTGCACCGTCGAGCTGTGAGACCCGGCCCCCGGCCGCTTCCAGAACCGCCTGTCCGGCGGCGGTATCCCATTCGCAGGTCGAACCGAGGCGCGGGTAGAGGTCGGCGCTGCCTTCGGCAAGGCGGCAGAACTTCAGCGAACTGCCGCTCTGTATCAGTTCGTGCGGCCCCAGCCGGCGCAGAAAATCCTGCGTCTCGGCGTTCATGTGGCTCTTGCTGGTCAGCACCCGCAGTGTGTTTCCGGATCGCTCTTGTTGGGACGCGACACGGATGGACTCGGTCCCTCGAGGGCTTTGGCGAAACGCGCCCAGACCGGCCGCGCCCCAGTAGGCCAGCCCCAGCGCCGGTGCCACCACCACGCCGAGCACGGCCACACCGTCTTGCACCAGGGCGATGTTGACTGTGAACTCGCCATTGCGCGCCAGAAACTCCTTGGTGCCGTCCAATGGATCCACCAGCCAGAAGCGGCCCCGGGGTTGACGGTGCGCCTGAGAGGCGCTGTCTTCTTCCGACACGACTGGAATATCTGGCGTCAGACGGGCCAGCGCCCGGGCGATCACTTGATGCGCGGCCAGGTCAGCCTGTGTCAGCGGGCTGCCGTCTTCTTTGCGAATGACCTGATGCCCCGTTGTTGGCATGGCGCTGTAGCTGTCCATGATGGCGGCGCCCGCTTCATGGGCGATGCGCACAACCTGGGGCAGCAGTTCGCTCGTTGCAACGGCGGAGGGGGGAGCTTGTCGCATGACACAAATATGCCGCGAATTTGCTGCGGCGGGAAGCATTCGGGTGTCAGCCGCGGATGTGCGCCACTCGGTCGCCCTGCGGCTAGTTGAATTCAAACAACTGGGCAATGGCCGGAAGCGCCTTGTTTGACCAGTGGGTGTCATCGATGAAGTACATGTCTTTCTCACCTCGTGCCACCATGTCGCTGATCACTTTTTCCGTGTCGATGAAGACGTAGCGCTTGCCGCCCAGCTCACGCAGGCGCGGGAAGAACGTGCTCTTCGTTTCAATGGGTTCGACCAGATAATCCTGGTAAACCGTCAGCTTGTTCGGCGTTGGCATGAAATAGAGCCTGATGCCGTCCTTCGCCAGGAAGTCCGCAAGCTGATTCAGGTTGGCATGCATTTTTAACAGACCGGAATCATCTCTGTTCTTACGGTTGGCTTTGTAGTCGCCCAGATGAAACATCAGCGTGTCGCCATGTGGCCCGCTGTACATGGGACGATCCAGCTTCCAGCGCTGAGCAGCTTCGGTGTACTTGTCGATGCCGATGGCATTGCTGAGTTTTCGTTGCAGCCACTTGTAGTTGTTGTTGATGGCAGCGGGCATCTGCGTCCGTATTCCATCCGCCAGAAAACTGATACGTGCGTCCCACGGAAGATTGGAAACGGCATCGTCATTCGCAAAGATGGGGGCGATCAAATTGAGAGCGGGGCGCGCGTCGGTTATCTCTGACGTGTATCCGAGATACTCGGTAATCCATTGATAAATGCCGTCAATGCTTAATATGAGTCGTGTGGAATGCATGAAGATCAACTGCGTCAGCATGGCTTTCGCAGTCAATGCGGGAGGCGATTCCAGTCGAACGGGTTTCTCTCCCTCCCATGCTTCGATGTAATACCGACGCATAAACAGTTGTTCGGATAGTCCCCAAAGCTTTGTCTCTAATTTTTCCAGCGGCATAGTCTCTTCCCAGTTCACGTTTTTGGTGAAACGGGTGACCACCGTGCGCTCAGCCGCCTGTACCACCAGGTACTTGACTTGGTGCTTTTTCAAATAACCGCTGTTGCGCAAGCGCATGATGTCTTGCAGGTAGTTGTTGTCATCGATCTCCGACACCCAGGCGATGTCCAGGCCTGAGCGCGTGGCGACGAAGTCTTGCCAGTAGTTGTTTTCACCGCCACCTCGGCCGCGTGAGATCGAGTCGCCAAAGCTGAGGATGGGGAAGGTCGTCGGATTCTGCGGCGTCGGGTTCTGCAGCAGCTTGGGCAGGGTCCGTTTTTCTTCCCGGCATTGTCCGATTTCCGGTGCCATGCCGATGCGGGCCAGATCGCCGCAGTTGGGATACGGCATGAAGAGCAGGTTCAGGTTGTAAAACCAGACGAAGAAGTTCAGCAGCAGGAAGGCAACTGTGGCGCCTGCCACTCCCCAGGCCCAAATGGCCGATTTGCGTGTGTCCGTCATGTCAGAACTGCCAGTACAGGAAGGCGGCTTGCCGGTTGATCAATGCGAGCGACGTCACGATGGCGGCCATGGTCCAGCCGAAGGTGCGCCATGTGGGCTGGAAGGCTTTTGCCAAAGCCTGGCTGTTTTTCGGCAGCAATGCCAAGGCCAGTGCCACGCCGATCAAGAGCACCCGTCGCCATTCGCCGGGGTCGCCCGATATGGTGAACATGCCGCCCAGCACCTTGCCGGCCACCTCCATGTTGGGGGAACGGAAAAAAACGAATCCGATCACCACAAAGACGAAAGTCAACAGCCAGGCCGCCGGGGTTGACATTTTGCGGCCAGACATTTCCCACCGGCGGTGGATCACAAGACCACAGCCGTGCCATAGGCCAAACACGACGAAGGTCCAGCCCGCACCATGCCAGATGCCGGCCAGCAGGAAGGTCAGCAGAATCGGCACCGCCGTGGCCTCGATGAACTTGCGCCGTTTGCCGGGCGGTGCATCGGCATGCCGGCGCGCTGCGCGCATGGCCAGCGGCATGAAGATGTAGCTCATGAAGAAGCGGGTCATGGTGATGTGCCAGCGACGCCAGAAGGCGCTGATGTTCGTCGCGCGAAACGGACTGTCGAAGTTGATGGGCAGATCGAAATTGAACATGCGGGCGATGCCCATGGCCATGTCCATGTAGCCGGAAAAGTCGAAGTACAGCTGGAGGGTGTAGCTGAGCGCGCCGATCCAGACGCGCATGCCGTCGTAGGCGCGCTGGTCGAAAGGCAGCGCGGCATTCTCCGCCAGGCTGTCTGCGATGACGACCTTCTTGAACAGGCCGAGGGCGAACAGGAACAGACCCAGGGCGATATTGCTCGACATGGTGCGCATGCGGCCCCGGTCATTGAATTGCGGTATCAATTCCTTGTGCAGGATGATGGGGCCGGCAATCAGGTGCGGGAAGAAGGTGATGAATTGCGTGTAGTCAAGCAGGCTGGTGCGCTCTTTCACCCGGCCCTGGTAGCACTCGAACAGATAAGACATCTGCATGAAGGTGAAGAAGCTGATGCCCAGCGGCATCACGATTTTCGTCAGTACGAAATCGGTGCCCAGGAGCAGGTTCGACTGGCTGGCAAAGAAGGTCAGGTACTTGTAATAGAAAAGAAAGGCTAGGTTGCCGGCCATGCCCAGCCAGACAAGCGCCAGTTCACCATGGGTACGCAGGGCCGAACTGGCGACAGGTCGCGCCTGCAGGCGCGCACCGATGAGGTAGTTGCAGAGGATGGAAATCAGGAATTGCGGGAGAAATGCAAGTTTCCACAGGCTGTAGAAGATCAGCGATGCGGCCAGCAGAACCCACTTGGCCAGTGTGATGCGCCCCCATCCAAGCGCTGCGTGGTACAGCAGCAAGGTGATGGGCAGAAACCAGAAGATGAAGTAGTAGTCGTTAAACAGCATGGGGGCCGAGTTTCTTGGGAAGCGTGGTGCCAGTGGTATGGCCGAGGTCTGCCATTCTGCGGATCAACGGCAGCATCACTTCAACCGGGTCGGAGGCTGGCGTTTGCAATAAAGCCTGTGTCTGGTCGGTCGCCGTACGTGGCAGGCGGGGCATCAGTATTTCAAGTTGCGGCCGGGCGGCATTCAGACGCATGCAGAGGGCCTCGCCTTCGGCCTTGGCCTTGGCATATTCAGCCAGCTCAGGCAGCGGCTGCTCGATGGCAACGCTCGATGGGTAGAGTGCCGCATACCGGTTTCCGGAAGCAATGAGTTGCTTGCAGATGGATTCGAAGCCGTTGACATAGACCGCCAGAAACTTCTGATAGAGCGCCTCGTCGAACCGGGACGTGCGCTTGCCGAAGATTTTCGGCGTGGCGAAGTAATGCAGCTGGTTGATGCCGGGCAGGCCGGGTGGGAGGGATGTTGCATCGCTGACCGTCAATGGCAATACCTTGCATTGCCCGCCAGACCGCTGGATATCTTCAGCGACTTGCCACGCCTCTTCGGCGCCTGCACTGTAGGTGATGATGACCGTGCCTCCGCCCGCCGCGATCAGCTTGGCGGTAACTTCGCCCAAACCACGCGAGCCGCCAATGATCAATGCGCAGACGCCCTGAAATTCGCCAGATCGAACCCGCGGGGCCAGATCTGCAGATGCGGGCATGTGCATGGGGGGCGGACGGTAGAAGGCTTCAATCTCCCCTTGCAAGGCACGACCCGTCACCCCGATCCGCAAGCGATTGAAGCGCTCGTCGTTGTCGAGGGCCGCAAAGGAGGTTGCCTGGTCCAGGGTTATCCCGATTTCAAGATGCAGGCCGGCAAACAGGGAGTTCATCCCCGGCAACTCCATACCGACCACATAGGACAGCGCTGCAATTTCGTGGATGGCCGTTGGGCCATAAGCTTGAACGGCGTCAGGGAACAGCTCTGCCGCCATGCCCGGGTCGCCATGCAGTTCGAAAGGCTGGGGGGGGGAGTCGGGCGCAATCGCTGAACGTGCGTTCAGCCGGCTGGTTTCGTGCAGGCGCAGGCGCAGGAGGGATGAGGTCGCGGACAGAGACGGGGCCTGTCACCAGGGTGATGTCGATGACCTTGGCGCCATCGATGGCCAGGACCAGCTTGCCGGCCTGGTCATCCCAGGTGCAAGAAACCTCTTCATCCAGGAAGACAGGTTTCAGAAAGCGTACGTTCAACCGGCTTGCTGTCACCGATGCACGGGCCAGTGCGTTCAACGCCCAGAGAAGGCTGTGCATGCCGTGCACGATGCACTGTCCTGCAACCGTACGGCGGGCCGCGATGGGGTCGAGATGAATCGGGTTGGTGTCGCCCGACAGACGGGCGAATGCCAGCTGATCGGCATGCGTGAAGCGGCGGATGGCAAGGGCGTTCGGCATCAAGTGGCCATTCCGCAAGACGCGGCGCGTTCAACCGCCATGGGCAGATCATGCGGTCGATAGCTGCCAACATCCAGGGCCCATTCAGAGCTGCCGTCATCACCGGTGCGGATGCAGGTGAAGCCCAGATCCCTGTAATGGTCACGGACGAGTTCGTTCTTTTCGGTCGGCATGTAGAGGCCGAGCACCTTCTGGACGCCGTGGGCCTGTGCGGCTGCCATGATCTCGTTGAGCACGGCAAGTTCGACGCTTCGTTTCAGAACGCGGCAGCTCATGAGCCATGTGTCAATCTGCCAATTGCCGTTCAGGGGACGGCAGATGATGACGCTGATCATGCCGTTGTCGCCGAACTTGTCTGTCAGTCGCACCTGCAATGTGAAGAGCGTCGGGTCATTCTGCATGGCCTCTACGTCGGCTTCCGAATAGCGGCGGGTCGTCAGGTTGAACTGGTTCGACTTGTTGATGAGCTGGGCGATGCGTCCCCGTCCCATGGCATCGAATGGCGCGAAATGGATGGTCATCTGGAGAGACTGCAGATAGGTCGGCAGATCCGCAGAGGCCTGTTCCAGGGCGGCACGAATGCCGTTGGCCTGGTACTGGCTGGCCCGCAGACGGTCTTCGTCCGAGAAGGCCAGGGCTTCGAAATAGCCGGCGTGCAGCAGCATGTGCGGGAAAAAAGCGGGGTCCTTGGGTAGTTCGGGCACGGCGACCTGAGGCAGGGTCTGGCGCACCAGGGCCCGCTCGGCCGGGTTGTCATCCAGAAACACGAGGGCATCGAGGCCGATGTTCAGCGTTTTTGCTATCGCCACCAGATTGCTGGCCTTGTCCTGCCAGTTGGCCTGAAAGACGGCGATGTGTTCTTCCCGCAGCAGCATGTCCGGATGCTCGCGAAAAGGTTTGCGCGCAATATCGTCGTTGTTTTTGGAGCTGACGGCCAGCACGATGCCGCGCTGCCTCAAGGCCAGAGCCGAGCGTTGTAATTCGAGATGGGCCTCGCCCGTTGCTGATCCGTTGCCGATTTCGATGCCGTCAACGCCGTCGTCCCCGACGACGCCACCCCAAACGGTATTGTCCAGATCCAGCACCAGACACTTGCGCGCCTTGCCCCGCAGGCTGGCGACGACGCGGGCGACATGATCGGCGAACAGCGGGACGCAATCCATGCTGAACGGTATCTTGGCCAGCAGCCACTGCGGTGCGTCATGCCAGGCCGCGAGACCTACCGTCTCGGCCAGGGACGCCACATCCAGCAGGACATCCGGCGTGTTCTCCAGGGATTGAATCAAGGCGGCGTTGTAAGCCTGCGCGAAGGCGCGTTCCGTTCCGGCAACCCTGGCATCCAGATGGCCAAACAGCGGGCAGGAAGGCGGCGCCAGCGTGGTCACGATGACGGAGGCACCAGTCCGCCGCAATGCACTGCGAAGACTGGTGGTCTGATGTATGGCCTGCTCAACGGCCGCCTGCATCGCTGTCGCGCTGCCCAACTCCTGGGAGCGGGGGAAAAAGCGGTGATCGAGGTACAGCAGCACCGCATCGGCCTCGAATCGGTTCACTTCGGAGGTCGGATCCAGCGCCTGCTGCATCACCTGGCCATAGGGGGATCCATAGACGTTCAATGCCAGGCCATGGCGGGCACCGCTGGCCATGATTGGGTCAAGAAGAAAATCGACCGTGGTGCCGCTCAGCACAACGAGCTTGAAAGGCGTGAGCGGATCCAGTGACTCCATGCGGTGCATGGCACGGGTCAGTTGCCCCAGTTGCGTCAGGCTCAGTGCGTGGGTGGCAAGGAATCGCGCGTCATTTCCGTCGCCCAGGCTTTTGCACCGGGCACGGAAATCCGGGGGCGCATCGGGTAGCCACGGCAATGCAGCGAGGTTGTGCATGTTCAGTTCGGCTGAATCTGGGCTTTGATCAGGCCGACCAATTCGCCGACATCCGACAGGCCGCCGATCTCCGTTGTCGAGAAACGGATTTTGAAGTGCCGTTCAATCGCAAGGATGAGATTGATGTGGGCCAGGCTGTCCCACCCCGGCACGTCACCGGCAGTGGTTTGCTCTGTCAGGTGGATGTCGTCGTTGTCCAGCACGTCGCGGAATATCTGGTTGAGTTGATCGTAGAGGGTGTCGCTCATGGGGGGCTCGGGGCGTGTGAGTAATGCAGGTCGAGGTGCTTCGGGTCAGCGCTCAAGCCTCGCCTTGAGCGAGCAAAGAATCCGACGTTCGAATTTATACAGTGGCGTTTTCTGATACTGACTGCGCAAGACGGCGCGCAACCAGATGAGACGGTTTTTCCACGGTGAAGCCCGATGCGCGGTCAGGGCGCGATACGGGGGGCTGAACCCCGCATCCAGCGCCAGCGCGGAAGCGGGCAGCAGGATGGCGTCTTCGATGTCATGGTCAAGCTGGTAAAGCAGGGAGGGGCGCACATGTCCCTTTTGAACTTCATCCTCGACAAAGCTTCGCGATATGGCGCCATCCTGGATGGCTTGCCGAAGCGAACGGACCCACAGATATCCCAAAGGGTTCAAGTGGGAAACCCAAGGCTGGGTATTCATGTCGGTGTAGTGAAGCAGAGCCGTCTGGCCCGGCTTGAAGATTTCAAGAGAATTCCATTCGGGCTCAATAACCGCGCTTGTTCTTGCCAGCGAGAAGTCATACATGAGTTGCTCGTAGCTGAGAGCGCCTGAATCCAATTGATCCACGATGTCCTGAATGTTCCATTTGAGCTGGCTGCAATTCATGAGCATGACGCTGAATTGCGGCTTCCTGCCGCTGGCAGAGTCGGAGTAGGCGGCCAGCACATTAGCCTCTCCGAAAGGACGGCGCCAGAGATTCACAATGTCCTTGAATACCAGCATATCGGAGTCGAGGTAAATCGCCCGACCTTCGTAACCGCAAACCTGTGGGATGAGGAACCTCTGAAAGGAAAAGGGCGTGCGGGGCTGGTTTTTTGGGGCCTGGGGTTTCGGAATGGAAATGCCGGCACCCCACAAGGGGATCACGGAAGCAGTAGCGCTGGCGTGCTGCTTGATGGAGTACTCCAGGACTTCGACAGGAAGTGCTTCGCTTGCGGTGGATGCGACGTAAATGCGAACAGGGGCGTCCATGTCCAAGGGGGCGTAATCCACGCCGGTTCTCGCGATGACTTTGGCGAACGATGAGAACTGGCGGTCGAAATTTTTCCATCCGTTGGAGAGAAGGGAAACATTGGACAAGTCGGAAAATTCAGCGCTGTAAGAATTACCGCCATCAATGCCAAGAGAGCGGATTCGCTTGACGCCGGCAGTCGCCAGCAGGTCAAGAGCTGCCTCTGCGCTGAAGAAACTGGCTGATAGGACGGGGTAACTGCCGTGGCGTACAGTGGATGTATTCAAGTCGTACCAATACAAGCGATTCTCTGCGGCGAGTTGTGCCAGAGCCGAGTCGCTGAGCGATAACTCGGCTAGGCTTTGTGTTCCCACCTTGTGATTGAAATGGGGAAACCAAGGGAGGACAACGAACTGGGCGTGGTGAAGGCTTCCAGAGTTTCTTTCGAAGGCATCAAAATCAATGAAATGAGCTATTGTGGCTTTTTTGACCTCGCGAATTGAGTCATTGAGTGTCAATATGTAAAAAGCATTCGAATAATCATTTCTGAATAATGAAAAGCTTGGACCTTTCCCTAAAATCAACCAATCTCTATTTATCCACTGCTTGGATGAATAAAGCAGTTCTAGAACATTCGGAAGAGGGGTGTCTGTCGAATTCATTTTTCTTGCCTCTTGACGGTCGCCCTAAGAGGTCTGATAAATTTACCCTCTAGCTTGAGGGCTAGGTAGGACAAAGCGATGGAAGCGCCAAGAGCTAATGCGGCCGTTGAAATAATATGCCCGAGATGAAACAGATGGCCAAAGTAACTGGTTATTTCTCTCATGAATGGCTGGTTGAACAGTCCGGTATGAAGAATTGGCCAATGGATCAAATAGACCGGGTATGTCAAGTCACCTGTCAAGCTACTGAATTTTGTTTCACACTGTGACCAACCAAGTAAAACTAACGAAGTTGAGACATATGCGCCAACGGCAAGAAAAATGCCGTAGCGTGCATCAAATGCCGCCCCGTCTGGGGCGACATAACGAGACCCCAAAATAATAACTAATGCCAGCGAATACAGTCCTGCATTTTCGAGCAGGCGGCGATGGGATTCATTTCGCACAATCGATCTGAGATGGTATAGAAAACCTCCCAGCGCAAACATGACAAATGAAGCATAGATGGCTATCGGATTGTTGTAGCTGAGTGCAAAGGGCTTGAGAAGTAAGGAAAGGCTGTTGTTGCCTATTAAATACCCAATACCTATTGCCGAGAAAACAATAATGCCAAGTGGTATTTTTCTCCAGTAAAGCCCAAATATTACAGGTGCCAGTAAATAGAACAATAATTCATAAGGAAGCGTCCAGGCTGGACCGACAAGCATCCCTTCTGACGGGCCAGCAATTTGATAATAGGAAAATGTAAGCGTCAAAGTTTCCAGAAATTTCCAGCAATATTGATCTGCTAATAGACTCCCCATTCGAGCGGTTACGAACCATGGTGCCATTATGAAAACAGAAAGGGCAATTAAAGTATGCATGGGGTACAAACGCAAAAATCGATTCCAATAGAATGGAAGCGGATTGGCGCTGTAATTTTTGTCGAGCGTCAGCGCCATCAGATATCCGCTGACGATGAAAAATGCACTGACCATTGCACGCGACATGCCATCAGTACCACCACTCGCGTGAGCTAAAACAACTCCGCTGGCAGCTAAAAATCGATAATGCCCAAGCATCAGAAATCCTTGAGAAGGTTAATTCTTAATCTTCCGCCTTAAATATCCTTCGGGATTCGTCGTCAGGATGAATCGCTCGCGCCGCATGTCCAGTTCGAAGTCTTCCTTCATTTCATTTAAAAAGCTTCTTGCAGCTTTCAGTGGACCACCGGCAGGATAAGCTCTCCCAAGCTTGCTGTATTTTGGATTCAGCAGATCGACCGCACCGTCTTCGACAATTAAGTACATGCCTGGGGTGACAAGAGGGGCATACAGCTTCAAGTCGCGAGATACCGCAGCCGCCGTGTGATCGCCATCATGTATCACCATTACCTTCTTGCCTACAGACAGTCTTTTGACTTCCTCAAGTACTGCTGCATCAGAGCAATCGGCCGTGATTTTTTTGATTCTCGGATGGCTGGCCATGAAAAAATCGTGAGAGACATCAATCGAGACGACTTCTCCTGATCCACTCAATTCCAGCATTTGAGCCAGAAAGAGAGTGCTGCCCCCATAAAAGCTTCCGATTTCAATAATTAAATCTGGTTTGGTCTCGAAAATTATTTCTTGATAAACCCATATGTCGGTAATCATTTTCCTGGTCGGTATTCCCATCCAGTCGATGCTATGCAAAAATGATTTATCCGTCAGGTACCAATTCAGGTAGTCGCCTAAAGTGGATTGAAGTCGATCTTTGTACTTTCGGTCATGGATAATGGTTTCTTTTTTCGAAAGAATCGCTTGCCAGCCAGCGGCATAGAAAAACTTTCTATTTTTGAAAATCGATACAATTTTCCTCCAGGTCGATATTTTCTTGGAGAATTCTGTTTTTCTTGGTTGGCCAAATTTCCCAGCCCATTTGCCTCGGGGCTTGTTGTCCTTTTTAATGGGTGTCGATGTTGGCATCTTCAATTTTCCTGTCGAAACTGCTGTTGTTGATTTCTAAGCTAAGGATTTCTCGGCGAGAGTGCTTTTGCCCTATTCCGAAAATCAGGATTTTGATCCTGTGCTCTTGGGGAAAATGTTTCCCTTTATGTCTGGGGCAGAAGGTGAGTCCGTAAAAAGCCTCGTTCAAATCTGGAATCATCAAGTCAAAACTGAGGATTCTCTTGTTATTGATATCAATGGGAACTTCCGGCAGGTCATAAGAAAAAATCCCGACCTCCAACCCGCTGTTTCCGCCGTGCAGGACGAAGAGGCCGCCATCAAACCTGTGCTTGCGAAGAGCAATCATCTCGACGGTTACCGTGATTAATGCACCAGGCCGGCGAATCAAACTGAACAGCGAGTGCCTGTAATCCTCACCGTCCACTTTGATATTCAGCGCCTTCCACGGTGGTGCCGTGTTCTGTTGACGCCCTCTGATTTCTGGCTGCTTTACTTCGTCACCAATATCATTTTCGATGTGATCATAAGGGTCGGGATCATCATCAATGATTTGTGCCGATAAGCCGGCGTTGAGAGACTGGCTCGATATGGTTGGTGGCTGCAGTGGGTCATAGAGCACATCAGTCTGGCCCGAGATCTCATCCTCTTCCGGTAGCTGGTTGAAGAGGTCAATCGCTTTTTCGACACTGAAGGGACCGTAGAGCCTGCCGTGGTGAAGCAAAACGGCTTCCTCGGCGACATCCTGAATGAAACTTAAATCGGCACCGAGGACCAAGGCCGTACTGGACTCGATTTTTTCCTGCAGGTATCCACGGGTTTCCCATCGTGCATCTCCGATGCCGGCACTCGTTATTTCGTCGATGACCAAGATCTCCGCCGGGATTTCCAAAAGAAGTGTCAAGCCCAATTGCTTGACGATGTGCGCAGACTGGTTGCCCATCGGTGTCTGAGCCTCTGAATAGCTCACGCCACAGCGGGACAGTGTCCTGTCGATGGCCGCACTCAACGACTCTCCGTGCAGTCCGGCCAGGATGGCCCGGAAACGCAGGTTCTCAAGGGTGGTCAGCGTGGGCTTGAATCCTGCGGTGGGGCGGCCAATCAACAGCCGGGAGCCATGCGCGGTCGCATGGCCGCTGGTGGGTTCGAGTACGCCGCTGGCGATGCCGGCCAATGTCGATTTGCCGCTGCGGTGTGTGCCGATCACGCCTAGTTTCTGCCCCTTGCGCAAACGAAGATTGATGTCGCGCAGAGCGAAGAATAATTCTGGCGTCGGGATTTGCCGTGCCCGTTGCGGCAGAAACATTTCACGCAGGATGGCAGACGGCGTATCCGAGATGTCCCGCGGATAGAGCCGGCTTACCTGGTCAAGGTGCAGGAGGGGGGCAGTGTTTTCCTGCATGGTTAATGGCCGATGTAGGCAATGGCCAGGCGGACTTTGGCCTGAAAGTAAGTCAATCCAACGCCCAGAAGGACGGCGATGATGACGCTGGATAGAAGAACGGGCACCACACTGAAAGGCTGGCCTGTCAGCATGTCCCTGACGGGGGGTACCAGGTAAGTGAAGGGGTTGTATTGATTGACCCAATGCACCAGGCCCTTTTCCGGTGCCGTGTAGAAAATTGGGGTCGCCAGCAGGAGCGCGTATTGAACAAAAGGCAGGGCATAACGCACATCGAGCAGCGCCAGACTGACGGGTAAAGTGAAGCAGGCCAGCGTCATGCCAGTTGCAATCAGGGCGCAAATGCCCAGAGGTAGCAGTCCGATCGAAAAATTGAGCGGCGGCTGGAACCAGAGCAGCGCCGCAATCAAGACCGGGAGCTTGAGTGCGAAGGCAACCAGAGCCGAGAGCGCGCCTGCAAGCAGCAGTGTTCTCTGGTCGAACGTCACGGCGCGGAGGATCATGTTCGCGCGCCGCGCGAACCGCATCGGTTCAAGCCAGGTGTCTGCCAGCAATTGCCACAAGACGAGGCCGGACAGGAGTTGAACAAAATAAAAACCGGACTCCTCCCCGGCGTACAAGCCCGCGTCTTTTCCCACCAGGAGCGCCATGCCCACAAGTGCAAAAAGGGGCACCAGGAACCAGACGATGCCCAGCAATGTGCGACGAAAGCGCACACGATAGTCCCTCATGACGAGCGACCAGGCGGCCGATATGAAAAGTTTCATTTCGCGATGCCGCCCTTTTGGCGCAGGCGTTTTACCCAAGGACGAAGGCTCGCCGCATACGCCGCGTAAGCGACGCGATATCCAAACCTGAGGGGCTTCTTGATGTAACCCAGAATGGGATGCCTCCGATACCATGGCCTGCTGGCAAGTTTGTGAGCGGCTTGCCGCTGTGCGTATTGAAGCGTTCTGGCCTGCAATTCCGGGGAATGAAGCAGCCGACGCTGTGCAGCGGTCAGCCGGCGCTCGGGGGCCGCAAAGAGCGTGTCGAGCGTCAGATCGGGAACTGCTGGTATGGCAGCGCTGTCGCTCAGGCTTCTGACTTCTTCCAGAAGGGAGGGGCGGACCAGGCCATTCCGGACATCGTCCTCCACCATGGAGAGGGTCAGGCGGTTTTGTTCGAGCGCTTTTCTGACCCAGCCAAGCCATGCCGCGCGCACAGGGGCGAAAGCGGTGTACCAGGGGCGTTCCGTCAGTTTGAGGGGTGAAGTCAGCCCAGCGGAGACGAGCCAGCTCGGAAGGTCACCCGTGCGGAAGGCGGCATAGCTGCTGACAGCTTCATAGTCCGGGTGCGCGAGGACGAAGTCATGGTACTGCTGCGTTTCACGGCCAGCGTTATCCACGACAAACAGATCGAGGCCTGCGACCGTCGAAAAGCTGCTGGTGGCCAGCTTCTCGTCGCCATGAATGGGTGGCTCGACCACGCCCGGGACGATGTGCCCAGGCAGGAAAACCGTGAGCCGGCCCGGCGCAGGTTCAAGGGCCATCAGCCGCAGGCCCAGACGCCGGGATGATTCGGCCGGCACATCCTCCCATTGCCGCGTCTGAGGCAACTGGGACGACCAGACGATTTCGCCTTGCGTGCGTTCTTCCAAATCGGAGGCGAAGGCTGACAAGACGGCTTTTTGAGTCTGGCTTTGCCCTGCATCGTCAAGCAGAAAGCGGAGTCGGGTCACTGCTGCTTCCTAGAACAAGTAAGCCAGAAAACGCCTGTGGATGGCGCCGCGACAGATTTCCTTGAGCAGTTCGATGCGCCCCACGGCGCCGGCGTGAATGGCCTCTTTGAGCCATTTGCCCCAGAACTCTGTCAACGGGTGGCTGGGATTTTTCCAGGGCTGGGATCGGACATAGCTGAAATGGGTGAGCTTGCTGTCGGGCTCAACGATGTTGAAATGGTTCCATCGCGGATCGATGGGCTGAATCTTGCTCTGATCGAACCAGGTCAGCATCATGAAATCGCGGTAGTGGATTTGTCCGGGCGCAAGTTCAGCGCGGTTGGGTACTACATGCAAGAACATGGTGTTGGGATCCCAGTCATGCAGCTTGGCGCAATCGAGGGCCATGACGCTGGTCTGGTTGTGCTGGCCCACAGGTTTGGCACCAAATGTCCCCTTGGGTTGGTTCACCAGGGCGATGCTGTGCTGGTCATCCAGAAGATCCGCCAGCTCGTTGATGTCCGTGAAAACCAGCTGGTCCGCATCAAGGTAAATGGCTTTGCCTTGGTAGTCATTCATCTGGGGGACGAAGAAGCGGACAAAACCGAAATTCGTTCCGCCGACCCGCTCTACTTCCTGTTTGACGGCGCGAACCTTGACAGGCCTTTTGGCATTCTTATGGATGGAGTATTCGAGCACCTTTTGAGGGATCATTTGGTCATCTTCGGTCCCGATATAAACAGTCAGAGTCATGACGCATCACCTTCTTTGGATGGTTTGATGAATTCGGAAATTATCTCTTCGACGTTGATCTCGCCCTTCAGGACTTCGTATTGGTAATCCACCATGTGATAGCCCACGATGGGTGAAAGATTCAGGACGTGGACTCCTTTGCGACGCAGAAAGTCCTGAACGATCAGCGTTCCTTTGACGTAGCTGTCATAGTTTCTGACTTGGCCGCGCTTGAGGACTTCATCGTCCCGGAATTTGTTTTTGTCGTACTGGGCGTAATGTTTGCCGCCCAAGGTGGTGCTGTCGCAGCCTATGGTGTAAATGGTCCTGGCTCCCATGATCCAGGCCACTTGCATGGCTGCATGCAAGGAACAGCCCTCAGGGGTGTAGTAGAGGTGGTCGGTGTTCTTCGTCAGCTCGTAAATCTGGTCGATCTCATGGTTCCAGTCAAAGAAGTAGAAGTAAGGATTGTCCCAGTCGATCTCTTCGTCGCGGTGTTTGCCGGTCCCCTTGACGATGGGGTATTTGATATTGGAAAAATTGGGGTGTAATGGGGCTTCTGGCGAGTTGCCTTCCCGGCAATATGTCTGATGATGCATGAATGCAATAGGACAGATGGCGGGATGGATCTTGAAGCTGTCATTCAATGACATGCATATCTTGTCCGCCAGAAAATCCATCGGGAATACATTGGCGGTCGGACCGCTCCCTACGATGTATATCTCCTGGCCGGAGTAGACGTCTCTGAGATCGCGTAGGCGCATTATTTTTCTCCCACAACCCGCATGTCGCGCGGGTCCTGACTTTTGAAGACGGCGCGTTCCTGCCTTACGTTGGTGAAGCCGCATTGCTTCAGCAAATCGATCAGTGTGGTCGGGGTATATCCCCAGCGATGGCACATCAAGGGGTCCTTCCAGGCGGGATCGCCATAGAGAGGCCACATGGCCATTTGACCGTCTTTCCCGACGGCTCGTGCTGCCTTGACCGGTTCTTGAAGCAGCATCTTGGCGGCGGTCAGGATGTTGGGGCATTCCAGAATCAGCGATCCACCAGGCTTCAAAATGTTCTTCCAGTGGGTGAGCAAGTCCTCTGCTTCCCACGGATAAAAGTGCTCGATGACGTGCACGGACAAGATTTCATCTGCGTAGTCCGGGCTGAATTCCAGGGCGCGCAGATCGGCGATGACATCCGGTTTATTGCCTTTGCGAGATTCTGCAAAGTCGACATTGATGTAGCCCTCCAGAATTTTGTCTCCACACCCGAGGTTGAGCCGCACTTTCCCGTCGGCGGGGGGCGGTGACCACCTGATTTTGTTGGGGCGTACCTTGTTCTGGATTTTTCTGGTGTTTTTTTCACCCAGGATCTTGCGGACAATATTTTTCAGCGAGTTAAGCATTGTTATTTCTCCCTTGTTGCTCCAGGATTTTCAGGAAAAATCCTTCGAACTGATTGGAAATGTTCTTGATGTGAAATCGGGGTGCGGCACGCAGAAAATTCTCATGGATTGTCTTGCGCAGCGCGTGGCTGTTGATCAGGGTGTCGAGTTGTCGTTCGAACGAGCCTGCCTGATCGGTGAAGAAGAGCACATCGCCGCAATCCGTGTCATGCGCTGACATTTCTTTGAAATGAACCAGGGCGGGGGTACCTGATCCATAAGCGTTGGCGAGTTTGACATTCGACTTGTAGTTCCTGGCGAGAAAGTTCCCATGTTCGCCGCCGCGGGCCAGGATGACAATGTCGAGGTCCGTGTAGTTTCGAGGGTTGGCGACAAACTGGATCCCGCGTTGGGCGCATGCCTGTTCAATCAGGGGCAGCCAGTCCCCGAGATAGTCGGCCCCTTCGTACCCGATGACGCAAACGTGCTCCCGGACTGGATTCTTCTGAATCTGTGGCCAGTAATGATGGTAAATGGTGATTTTTTCCCGGACCAGCGTCCCGAGATCCTCATGCATGCGGCGCGTTGGAAAAATATAGCCGTCCGCATGGATGGCCCGCCAAGCGCGTGAAAACAGCTCGCGGGCCTGGCCTGCGTCGGTGTACTTCAGGCCATCTTCGGGTTGCGCCCACGAGTCGACGATGTCGAACACGATGGGTTTTCCCATCTTGCGCGCCCGTTCAATGGTTTTGGGGTCCGGCTTCTTCACGATGCAGACCAGGTCACATTGCTCGATGTCTTTGTCGGAGGGTTTGTTGATGGCGATCCAATTGCTCCGCATGGCGGCAATCTGCTGCCCCCGGATTTGCCACGCGCCGGCAGAGGACCGGCTGGTAAAGCAGACCTTGAGCGGCGATGCCGGTGGCACGAAGGAGTGCCGCAAGAATTCAAGACCGCTATTTTTTTCGACTCCTAGCATGGCACTTCTTTACCTGACTTCGGTGAATTTGACATGGTATGGCGGTTTCCCTGTGGCAGTGGCAAGGAATGCACCCGTGCGTTTGTCAGTGGGCTCCGTGCCGGTCACATTTTTTTGAGCAAGGCTGCGGCAATCAGCCCCAGGTTCCCAAGCAGGGTTTGCCGATATATGCCGGATCTTTTCAACCCGATCAGTCTGGGGATCAACCAGCTGTTGCGAGCTGTTGCAAATTGATCCAGGATGGCTTGATTTGCTGGAGTGAGCTGCGCATACATCTTTCGCAGTGCCCGAACGTTCCGGTCGTTCCAGTTCCTGAAACGCCCATGCCAGAGCATCTTGATGCGTTTGCGTTGGGCCGCCCAGCTCGAATTCGTGCCGACCAGGTTATTGCCGTGCTGACGATAGCGCAACGAGGGTATTGGGTCGTAAAAGACGCGCCCGCCGCAGCCGCTGACAACCATGTAGGTCCACCAGTCATGCGGAACGTCATCAATGCTGTTACTTGTTTCGATCAATAGTTGGCGGGCGGCTTTGTTGAACACCATGGTGTTGCCGCCTCCGATATTCTGGATCAGGGCGTTGGCAAAGCCGGGCGGCCTGCTGAACAGCGGGGAGAATCCCATGCTGTGGTTGTCAGCGTCAACAATCTCAGTCCGGGAGCAGTAGACGGCAGGGATGGCAGACGGAACGCCGCGTAGCCAGTTCACGGCGCGTTCGAGCTTGTCCGGGGCCCAGATGTCGTCCTGATCCGAGTAGGCGTAGTAGTCCGCTTCGATATCAGCTTTGCAGGCCAGCGACATGAAGTTGATGGCAAAGCCTTCAGCCGGACCTTTGCGTATGCAGAGGCGGCTGTCGCCCCACGCCCGCTGGTAAGCCTCCAGGATGTCGTGCGTATTGTCTTTCGAGCCATCGTCGGATGCCCAGACTTGCCAGTTGAGGTGGGTCTGGGCTGCAATCGACTCCAGTTGATCCGACAGGTAGCTCTGCCCGTGATAGGTGCAGAGCAGAATGGCCACGCGGGGTTGGATTTGACCTGGCTCAAGGCCGGGAAGCGCTGCCTTGGGTTGCTGCTGGTTCCCAGTCAAATCCGCGGCTGCTTTTGGCTGCGGCGAGGGCATGTGCATGCCTCCGCTGCAGCCTGTCGCCATATCCATTTTTTTCAACAGTGCTGTCCCAGTTTACGCATGGTGCGTCATTATCAGGTCTCTGGTGGAGAGGAGGAGGATCGAACTCCCGACCTTCGCATTGCGAACGCGACGCTC
>ERZ1292640.1500-Hain-H43-02um-R1-1500-length-19275-cov-10_pt1 | contig 19275 bp, 10 predicted proteins | sample MGYA00564404_ERZ1292640 | MGnify/ENA primary metagenome ERZ1292640 (study PRJEB36523, sample SAMEA6512636) | groundwater metagenome | collected 2019-01-08 | study: AquaDiva: Metagenomics assemblies of 32 groundwater samples
TGCTCCTCCGGCGGCACGAGATTGTCGTGCTCGGCGTAAATCATCAGCACCGGCCTCGGACTGATCTTGTCGACGACCCACTCCGGGCGATAGCGCATGACGGCTTCGCCGCTCTCGAGATCGCGCTCCTCGCTCTGAAAAGAGTGACCGCGCTCCCCGTGCATTTCGCGCTGACGCTGCGCGTCCGGGTCGCGGATCATGATCTCGCCGTTGGGAACCAGCGTGCTCTTGCCGGTCTGGACGCGCTGCTGCGCTTCCTTGAGAACCCGCTCCTTGAATGCGAGCCATTCCCAGGGTCTGCGGATCAACCGCATCCAGCGTTCGCCGTTGGTCACCGCGACGCTCGTGACGAGGCATTTGACGCGCTCATCGTGGGCGGCAACCCACACCCCGTTCGCGCCACCGAAGCTGGTCCCGTAAATTCCCAGCCGCTCGGGGTCTATGCCCGGCACCATCTGCAGGTAGCTCAATGCGTCGTAGGTGTTCTGCGCCTGTTCGAGCGGCCGGTGGCGGTTGCGCCGGCCCTCGCTGTTGCCAAAGCCGCAGTAGTCGAAGCCGAACACGAACCAGCCCTCGGCGCACAGCCGCTTCATCATGTGCGTGCAATCCGCCTGGGTGTTGCCGCTGTAACCCGCGAGGACCACGATCGCCGGTCGCGGGGCATCTCCGGGCTTCCAGGCGTCCGGGGTGTGCAGATAGCCCGCGATGCGCTCGCCATCGCTGTAGAAGAACACGTCAGAAGCAATCATTACCCATCCTGGATCAAACAAGACGATAAGCAGCGGCGGTTCAGTCGGCCTTGACGCCCATTTCCCTCATCACCTTGGCCCACATCGCAGTTTCGGAAGCGATCAGCTTGCGGAAATATTCGGGCGTGCTTGCGATGACTTCGGAACCTTCGCGCGTAAAGCGTTCGCTGACGTCTGGCGTGCGTGCGGCCCTGACGATATGCTCGTTGAGTACCTTCACGATCGCCGGCGGCGTCGCTGCCGGGGCAAGTATTCCGACCCAGCTTTGAAACTCGTAATTCGGCACACCCGACTCCGCCACCGTTGGGACATCCGGCAACAAGGCAAGGCGGGTCCGCCCCGTTACGGCGAGCGCGCGCAGCCGGCCGCCTCCGATCTGGCTGGCGGCCGCAAGCGCTGTCAGAAAGCTCACATCGCATTCCCCCGATATCACTGCGGTAAGCGCCGGGCCTCCTCCCTTGTACGGCACGTGCACGAGGTCGCTGCGGGTCTGATACTTGAACAATTCGGCGCCGAGGTGCGTCAGGGTGCCTGCGCCCGATGAGGAATACTTGATGACCCCGGGTCGCGCCTTCGCGAGCGCGATCAATTCCTTCACGTTGCGAACCGGTACCGACGGATGCGCAACGATAATGCTCGGTCCGTTGACCACGAGCGACAACGGGGCAAAATCTTTCTGCGGATCGAATGACAGCCTGGAAAACAGGCTGGGATTCGCCACCAACGGAACCGTGTTTGCCAGCAGCGTGTAACCGTCCCCGGCAGCACGTGCAACGATTTCCATGCCGATATTGGTGGATGCGCCGCCGCGGTTGTCGATCACGACGCCCTGACCCAGCGAGTCTGACATTTTCGATGCGATGAGGCGAGCCACCGTATCCACACTGCCGCCGGGCGGCACCGGGACCACAATCCGGATCGGCCGTTGCGGGAAATCCCTCGTTTGTGCGGCAGCAGATCCCGCCACGAAAAAGAGCAAGAGCGTTGTCAGAAACAACCGAATATTCATGTCATCGATTCCAAAAAATTATCTTATTCCAAATACCAGGGCAGACCAAGCGTTGAAGCAATAGTACGGCAAGGCCATCCGCGCGCCCATGACGCCTTCTCATACCCGGCGAGTCGGTTCACCCGTGGTCGCTTTTTCGCATGATGCGCCCAGATGAGAGAACACGCACCAGCTTTTTCATTGCGCTGCGTAGCTGCATTACAACTGCCGCCGCTGTAGTGTACCCATGATAGCAGGACAGGAGCGAAGAATGAAAATCACACGCCGCGTGCTTTGCTTATCGGCAGGTTCGCTATTGCTGACCGGCGCAATGGCTACCTCACTCCACCAGTGCTTTGAATACCGCGTCCGCCGAGTCCTTGTAAAACTCGATGTTGATCTTCGTCCATAGCTCGTCGGGCAGATCATTCAACTGCCGCCTTACCGCGACCGGCATGAGAATCGTCTGCGCTTGCTTATCAATCGCCAGCTCCACGATTCGCACCGCATTGGGTATCAACTCGACCGATCCGCCAAGATTCAGCGCACCCACTACAACTGTTCCACCACGCGTATTGCGACTAAGCAAAGCACCGCAGAGGGCGACCAGAACGGGAAGCCCGACGCCAGCACCGGCCTTGTCCGAGTCCATTGCTCGCATCTGAATCGAAAATTCTTCCTCGCGCGGATCGCGGTCGCCGACAAGCTCTTTCGAGCGCGTATAGAGGTTTTGCTCGCCTACCCTCACGCTTTCACGAAATGCCGGTGGCGTAGGTTGGTTGAGAATCTTCACGCCGCTGCCGGGGCCACAGGTCACCTCGATACGATAAAGGCCAGCACCCGTCTCCGACGATCCCATACTAGCCCCCCAGACCTGCCCTGGAGGAAGCGGGTCAGTCTCGATGGCTTCGTCGCTGTGCTGCTCGGGTGTGGATACAAACTGTTCAACGCCCTCTGGGCCGAGGATGTAGCTGAAATGCGTATTGCGAAACTCGCTCTTGAACACTCGCCGCTGCTGCTCTTTGACCCGCCGGCGAGCTTCGAGCCCGAGACGCACCATCCATTCTAGATCCTCGTCGGAGACCGGCATCGCCGGATCGGGAAACAGAAGCTTCGCGAGACCGCTCACCGTCTTGTTGACCGCTTCGATATCGCGCCCGCTGAGCGCGCCACCCAGGTGAACGCGGCTCTGCATGACGGAGACCCTGTTACCGACGCGAAGCTTGTCCCAACATTCGCTAAGGAAATCGCTGACGAGGCCAAAGTGATCAGTCACATGTTCAGTCGGGTTTAATTTCGGGAAGTCCCAACCGGGAACATACGAGTGCAATCGATCCATGAATGCCGTGTCATTACGCATCTCAGGCGGCAGCGGGCTAAGCAGGTGTCCGACCCTTTGCTGCTGTTCGACATCCACATCGAGGTTGCCGACCATTACGAGGCTGCCGTCAGCACGAATGTTTTCCTTGCCCCGGCTGAACTGGCCCGAAGCCATGTAGCCCTTCATGATATTGACACCGTCCTTCTGATCGAAGGAGATGCCCGATACCTCGTCAAAACAGACCACGTCGTATTGGCATACCAGACCGCGCTGGCCCGATGCATTATTGACGAACATCTTCGCCACCGTCGCCTTGCCACCTGAAATCAAGTGTGAATAAGGCGAGATCTGCTGGAACAAATGGCTTTTGCCGGTGCCGCGCGGACCCAGTTCAACCATGTTGTAGTTGCGCTCGACGAAAGGGACCATTCTTAACAGAACGACCTTCTTCGCGCGATCGGTAAGCGCAGACGGTTCCAGTCCGATCGAGCGCAGAAGGAAATCGATCCATTCCGACGCGGAGAACGTCTGGCGTGCTTTCGTAAGCACATCCAGCGCATCGGACTTCGACATCTGGATCGGCCGCAGCCCGTCAATCTTGAAAGGCCGCCCCCCCGACTGCTGGGCGATGACCCCGTCGTAGCTCAGCGTCACCTCCGCGTAGAAACCATCGGTCAGCATGCGCTCGTTATCGCGCACCATTTGATCGCCGATCCGGACATCTTTTAGCGCCAGGCTCGGCAGCTCGGCGAGGTAGCAATCGTTCTTCGCATCGAGGCGCGTGCGAACGATATCGATCAGTTTGACCGACCCCGTTTCCTTCGCACGTGCCTTGAACAGTTCCTCCTCGCCCGTGCGCACCGTCCGGTCCTTCAATTGCTTCTCGACAATTTGCAGACCTTCGTTGATTTCGTTTTCATCCACGCTCGCGCAATAGCGGCCCAGGAGGAACTCAACGACGTAGGTGGGCACCGGATATTGGCGGGAGTACTTGCGCACGAGGTCCTTGCGAACAAGATAGCCGTCGAATGCTGACGCAGCGAGCTTGTCCAGATGATCCAATTCGATGCTCATTGCTTTTCTCCAATCGTGGTGGCGCGTGAATCAAGAACACGCCCCGTGCCATCGAGGATTACGGCCATCGCCGCCGTGCCCTCGTATTCATCGCGCTCGACTGCCAGGCTTGCTTGACCATTGCTCCCAAGTTCCTTGGCAGCAGCGATTCGCTGGCCCTCCGGGTCGGCGTGTTTCCAGTTGCGCCGCAATTCGACGCGCAACCCGGCCGCATTTGTTTCGACGACGACGCGGCAACGCATGCCGCGCCAACTGATTTCGCTGATGCGCGCCTTCAACGCGACTTCGCCCCGCTCGATCAGCAATTCCGGAACAACACACTCCTGGAGACTGACGCCACCATGTGCATATTCAGTGTTGGCGATGAACGAGCCAATGCCGGGCGGCGAGGCAACGCGCGCCTGAGCATTCCAATGCCACGGGAACGTGGGCACCGCAGGGGTCGACTCGCCGCGCACGGATGCACATCTGGCCCACTTCGTGGCAACAAGGTAGGCAGGCAGCTCCACCTTCGGCATGCCGCCAGGCACGAGCAACCATCCGTGATCTGTGACCACGCGAACGCGTGTCCACCCTGTCCCGAGCAATGCCGAGACGCGATCGGCAATGGCTTCGACCTCGACGTCGATCTGCCGCACGAGCGCGATACCCAGCGAATGGCCCATCTCATCCAGGCGACCGATCTCGGTCCAGCCACCCTTGTCGGTTTTCGCGGCGAGCGTCGTTTCGTCTGATTCCAGTATCTCGACGCCCTGACGCGCCATTTCATCGCGCAGGCGCGAGGCAGTTACCGCTTGCTTGCTGCTAGAGAGGACCGGATTGAAATCCTCGGACGAAACTCCGCCTTCGCACGCCGCATAAGCTGGCGACGCGATAGGCTTGGCCGTAGCAGTGACGGTGGGAATCGGTGCAATCCGGTGGCTAAGCTTTACTGTCAGCCCCCGTTGCTCCAACCGCTCCTGGAGCATGCCGGCCACGTCGAACCGGAGGCCGTCGGCGAACACCACGCACGTCTCGGGCTCGGCATCCACGCCGGAGACAAGCTGGCGGTATTCGGTTTCATTCTGGGTGGCAAGCTCCTGGAACTTTCGGGCGGACTTGTCGAGCCAAGGCGCATATAGCGCCCGTACCACCTTTGCGATCAGCGCATTGTCGGAAGGCGCTTTCGCATGATTCATTGCGTCGAGCGCAGCACGATCGCAACGCCAGCCCTCTGCTGCATAATCTGCTGCCATTCCCTTAACCGATATCCCACCCAGCGGTGATCGAGCAAGTATTGCAAGCCGCGACAGTGGCTCCAGCGCGTGCGCCAGCGTGCTGTAACCGAGGTCTGCCCAAACCCAGCCGCGGCGATCCTTGTTCTCCGTTTCCAATGCAAGTATGCGGTCGCAGACCCCCTCGTGCGGCAGCGCAATGGCCGCCTCCAATGCATAGCGGAGATGTGCCTCTTGTTCTTCATTCACTTGCGGTTGACGAGACCGATCCACCAGGAGGTCGCGCGGCTTGGCGTTGCGCAGCAGTTCCGCGATGCCGGGATAGCCTCGCGGTGCGTCACGAAACCGTCGCCACACGCCTTCCCACTTCCCATTGCCATTCAGCATCAAGTCGCCCGCCCGTGCTGGGCCGTCTTTGTCGGGATCAAAACCAAATTCACGCACGCAGATGTTTCTGAATGTCTCCCAGCGCGCCGGGTCGCAGCGTCTCTGAAACGCTTCAGGTTCCGACATCCAGCCCAGAAGATCGCGGACCGGATCGCCAACCGAGAGGCGATCGAAGTCGTCCGCATCGAGGTGACGCCCCCTAAGCGGCGCCAGAGGCTCCGTTGCCAGAACAGGTAGCGCGCGCACCATGGCTTCGCGCGTGCGATTGTCGAGAGCAATGTCGAGGCCGACGCCATCCTCCGAGGAGAGGAAGGCTTCCACCGTCCAATCGCGACCGTTTCGCTGGTGCCAAGGGGCGCCACGGTATTGCAACTCGATCAATGGTTGAACAGGCACTGGGCAGTCGCCGCCGGCACGGAGATCCTGCCGGCTGACTCCAGGCAAGTAGAGGATTGGTACCGTGCCGACAGGGGGCGCAACGTCCGGCAATGTTCGCTCGACGATGCACTTGAGCCAAATTGCCGGGCCGACCCGGCTCGCCGGGTCGTAGTTTCCTAGACTGTAGATATGAGTCAGCACATTGCACAGCGCTGGAAGCAGCGGACGCCACTGGCCATCGGCGTCGGTCCACAGCAGGGCAACCGGTTCTGCGACGCCCTCTGGCGAGCGGAGCGCAACCGCAAAAGATGATTGCAGCGCTTCCAAAAGTGTCTGCGGGCTCGTGTGAGTAATCATTTCTTGCTCCGTGCCCGTGCCGCTTCCTTGAACGAGCGTGAATAGTGCAGATCGTTCCAGCGGTTGCCGTTCGGTTCTGCGCCACGACCAGTGAAGTCAATGGTCTTTTCATCCCAGCCCCAGAACCAGGGGAAGTCTTCCTTCGCGCGCTGCGGCTCCTTGCCGCGATCCTTGTCCCACTTGATCTTCGGCGTTACGCGCAAGATGCAGGCGCCCTTGGCCTTTGCGCCTAGCGGCTTGGCATTCATGAATGGGCGGATATTCATGCGCACGCCGTCATTCACGTCCGGCTCCCAACCGATCCCCTGATCAACGAGTGGCTTCCAACGCACGAAGAGATCGTAGGGCGGCTCGCCAGCGAGAATGTTCGTAAGCTCTGACTTCAACTGCTCTGCCGCGGCAACCCGCGCATCTGCGCCTTCCACACCGGCCTTCTGATCGGCGCGCTGCCGCTCGATCCAGTCGCCGAGATAGGTATAGAGCAGCTTTTCCAGTGTGCGCCGGCCCTCACCGTTCGGAGCGGCGAGGCGATGGTAATTCACCAAAGCATGAAAGCCGTCGCGCCTTCCGTCCCAGACGTGCCAGATGAACGGTCGCAGATGGAAGAGCGCGCAATGCTGTTCGAAAAACCCATCGCGCAGCCAGTCATCGAGCGTCTTGCCGACAAAGCCTACCTCTGCGAGCAGGCCCGCAAGCTTCGCTGCGGACCATTCGGTACCGAATGCGTCTCCGAACAACGCGATCAACCTATCTGCGGCCGGCGATTCGCCCTTCACAGGGCTCAAGGTCACGATGCCGTCGCGGTCGGCGTAGCTCTCCAGTCCATCCGGACTCAGCTCCGGACAGTCCTGGAAGCTCGATCCGGTTTGCCTTGGCCAACGATAGCTTACAAGCCGCGCGACCGCGACTTGCAACGGCGACTCGGAACCTTTGGGCTGCCCGTTGAACAGCCATTGCGTCGGGTCGCTGGAAAATGGCTTCGGCAATCCGTGCGGATACTTCTCCGCCGCCACCTTCTGCCAGTGCGCCAGGTCGAACGGCACTTTTACTAGCGTGGCGTTCGTAACGTTCAACTTCTGGTCAATCCTGCGAACTTCCTTTTGAAATTCTGGCGCGGTGCAAAATGCCCAAATGGCTGGAATGTGTTTGGGATCGTTGGGAACAATCGCAGAAACATTCGTATCAAACTTGTCGCCGGAGTAGAGGGTCGGGCACAAGTCAGTCATCAGGCTGACGGCGACACCGCTACGTCCCCAGGCGTTCACGCCTTGCAAATCGCGACGCCGATCGCGCTCCTGTTCGCCGTTCATCGTCCTAAGCTGGCCACGGCCCTTCTCGAATAAGATAATGTGCTCGCGGCCACCGAACTGAATCGGTACTTCGACCGTGCTTTGGTGACATTCCCAACCATCAGCAATGTAAATGTTTTCCCAAAAGAATCGGAGAAATCGCGGGTCGTCGTTTGTTGTAAGTCCCTTGTGAGCGAACGCAGCCTTCGCGAGCAAGTCTCCAGTGGTTTCTACGCCAAGGATAATGCGCGAATCAGGATTTTGGATCTGTCCAGTCTGACGGATCGAAATGATTTCGCCGGAGTAGAGCACATCGGCCTTTGCGCGCGCGTCACTTCCAGCGGCAGCATCAATTCCGAATGCGGTGTGGTCGGCAACCGGCTTCCTTTGCGAGAGACAAAGCAGACTGACACTCACAACCTCACCAGAGATTGTCTCGAAAGCCCGAGGGCCAAGGCGACTGACAAAATGCCACGATGAATCAGCGAGCAGAGCTCTCCGGAGATTTCGGTATGATGTCAAAAACAACCAATTCTGTGGCGTAACTAAAGCCGTGCTTGCGCCGACGGCGCAAAACTCAAGACAGCGTTCAACAAAGCAAGTGGCGAGGTCAGCTTTCGCGTCTGGATGAACCCGCTCACAGTATTCGAACAACCCTTCATCACCCGGACGAACCCCACCTTCTTGTTTTCCTCGCGCGAGGTAGGGCACGTTGGTCGCGACGAGCGTGAACTGGCCGGAGAGAATTTCCGCCGCCTTCGCTAAGCCCTGCGCCGCCACCGCCATTTCAGACAGTTCCGCGCTGTCGGCTTGCGCCAGCACCTTCGCGAGCAGCGGCTCCAAGTCGGCGAAGCCGTGCTCAATGAGATCGCCGCCCTCGCTGCGCGGCTCGATCAGGCTGCCGAGCCAAGGTGCACGCGAGAACAACTCGTAGAGCCGCTCGAAGCCACGCTTCATTGCGTCGGAAAACAAATTATCTTCGCTGCCAAGCAGGTCGGTCTTGGGAGGAATCGGCGACACGACAGCTGCGCGTTCGGCGAGCTTCAACCACTCAGCCTTGGTCACTCCGAGCGAAAGGCCCGAGCACGCGAGGTGCAGCGCCGGCAGCGCCCGGTATCCAACGCGCCGCCACGCGGCAAGCGCGAGATTGAAAGCTGCGATCTGCGTGCAGCGCGGATCGATCTCCAAGCCGAACAAGTTGTCGCGCAATACAGCATCAACCGCTTTCTCCTGCGAAAGCCCCTCTTCCGCCATACGGAAGCCGACGAGTATTGGTAAAGCGAACACCAGGAAGTGGCCGCTACCCATGCACGGGTCGAGCAAAGTGATGCACTTGGCTACCTTGGGCCAGCCTTCAAAGGTGCCTGCCGCCGGCCGCCAAGGACCTTGCTCCCCCTCACCCCGACCCTCTCCCGCGAGGGGAGAGGGGGAAGAACGGACGAAGCGGAGGTAAGTCCATTCCACGCCAGCCACAGCGCAAGCGGCCCGCAGTTCGTCCTCGATCTTTGCCGAACTGGCGAGTTCCGGTTTATCTGCCAGTACCTTGCCTGCCCACCAAGCACCCAGCGTGTTGTGAAGCAGGAACAAGACCATGTAATCCTCGGTGAAGAGCTGCGTCACCGCCGGTAGCTCATCTGCTCCTATCTTCTTCTCGGAGCGATTGACCTCGTCTTTCCTGTCGGCTTGCCAATACTGGTAGACCCATCCCAGACTGTCATCGGCGACGAATACGTCACGCGGCAATGCTTTGAGCAGGGTCTCCAGATCAAAGCGCGTCTCGGGCGGCAGTGCCACTTTCAGTACCGGATCACCTGTGCGAAATATCTGCGGCAGCATGCGCTCCGCGAATAAGCTGGCCAGCTCCAGCCAATCCTCGCCACGCTCGCGCGCCAACTCCTGGCAGTCCGCCAGCGTGATATCCATGCCGGATTTCGGTTCAATCAGCAGATTGGTTTCTGCCAAGAAGCGGGCGAACAACATGCGATGCCAATGTTCGTACGCGCATTCGGTCGTAAGTCGATCAATCGCCTGCATGCCCCGGCGATCGTCGCGGCGGTCGCCTAGCTGCCGTCCGTGGGCTCGCAACGCGTTACGAAGCGCGCGTTGCTCCAGCGTCATGCTCGGCCATGGCTCGTGGTGATGCACCGCGAGCTGTTCAATCACCTTGCGCGCGCCGGCCTCGGCGATGCGTCGCGCCTCCCGGACGGTGTTTTCGAGACTACGGCGGAGTTCGCGAGAGAGGGTTTGCATGAGTGTCAATTCCTCAGGCACCCTCGATTGATCCCGTCAGCCAGCGGGTAAACGTGCCAAAGCGCGGACGGCGCTGGGCCAGCATCTGCCGGCTTTCCTTGCCGATCCAGGTCAGCTCCAGTCTTGCGCGGTTCATAGGATTAAATTCATGCCCGCTTAACCTGCTTTAAAACCTCGCGAATAGCTGCGCTTGCTTGCCGTATCCGCTGCCTGTTCGGAGCATAGTTTTTCGGTGCATGATGTGCATCGTCGGCCGTGATAAACATCGCCGATATGCGATCCACAAGATTCGACTCAACACCAGCCTCGACCAGGATCGCTCTGACATCCTTGGCGTTCATATCGTGGGAACTTGTAGTCCGGCCTAACCTGTCCCTTGCAATCAACGACGCTGCCTGACAGGCCGCCAGCCGCATTTCCTGCTCGGCCTGTTGCAACCTCACGGACGTTGCCGTTGCATCATCTACAATATTTTCGGCCTCGCGAAGGCGTTGGTCGATCGGCGACCATTCCATTAGCGCGATATGCGGCCCGTCCTTCGTATACCCCGTTATCTCATAGTGCATACCATTCAAGGTACGACAGCGCTGGCACACCTGTTTGGCCCAAGTCCCCTTGTGCGACAGAACCACGACCTGCTTATTCTCATCTTCGACAAGGCCACGAATTACTTCAATAAACTGGGTCTCATGCTCGTCGTCCCAGGACTGAATCGGGTCGTCGATAATGAGAAAGTCCCATGGACCTGCAGACCGGATTGAACTGGCGATACTGACGCTCAGTCCTAGCGCGTTCAATTTTGATTCGCTCAGCGAGGACACCGCACTCGCGAGCTCGACTCCATAGGACTTTGCCTTTACGCCTAGCCGACGGCTTTTGAAATCGCCGCTCTTGGTTCGATCCATGGCGAAGCCAGAGAAATGTACGTCCGGGTCGCCGCCGGTCCGAATCTTTTCGTACCACTTCATGACCGCAATTGTTAGGTCCGTGGTCATTGCCGCTTCCATCGTCTCGGCCAGCGTCTGCTCGACATGCTTTTTCAGTTCTTTCAGGCCATCAACCACATCTCTTACGCGCATAGCTCGCTCGACCGTCCGGCGCTTCTCAAGCAGGTCAATGAGCAGGGAAATTTCAGAAGTACCCGCAAGGGTCTCGATGGTTTGCCGGAACAACCTAGTCGGCTTTGCAAGCTCCGATTCAAGTTGATCGACTCCGTCGACAAAATTGCGGACGGTGGCAAGGTACGCCTGTAGGGCCTTTCCGAGAGCTTCGGCGTCGATGAGATTCTCATGGCCGTCCCTAATCGCGGATTCGCAGGTAGAGACCGCATTCTCAACTTGGGTGGCAGCGGTTCTCAGGGCCTCGCCGAGTCCCTTGGCTACACCTGCCGAAGCTCGAACAATCTCCGAATTCTCCGCACTTGTGCCGCCGAGGAGATCGCAGACCTTGTGGGAGTTCTCGGGTTGCATCGATGCGATCAGGTTGCCTGTACGGCGTTCGGAGAGAGCTACGTGCTCTTTGAGTTCTCTTTTCACATCTGCAAGTGCTTGGATCACACGAGAGCGGCTCTGGTCTCGTCCGGCGCTCTTGGCAATCTCGGCCCTTACGGAGGCGTGCCTTTCGTGAATGGCACGGCGCAGTTCATCATTCAGCACCTGCGTACAGAGGGGACAGGAATCCGGATTCTCTTGAAGAAACTCGACGCCGACATTCAAGAGATTTGCTTCCCTTTGCAGCCTCACGGCGGCACCGTGAACGCATAACCGACCATAGTCTTCAAGGAACGCGGCGCTTACTGTGGTCGAAAGAGTCTTATGAGCTGTGGTCAGTTGACTCGACTCCGCCGGAGAAAAAGCATGAAGGGCGATATCGCCAGAGTAAATCTTGGCGGCCATTGCGGCACGCGCCCCAACAAGTTTCTGCACCCGCTCCTCAGCTTTGACCTCGCCTCCTAGTAAGGCGTCGCACCGCGCGTCGATGAGGGCGTAGACATCAGCCGCACTTTTCCCCGCGCGTTTAATATTCGCCGCAACCTTCTTCAGTGCCGGTAACGCCGTAAGCCGTGTTTCGAGAGATTCCAATTCGGCCAGGATGCGTTGACCCTCCGGCGGGAGACTTGCTGTCGGCTTGGTGCAGAGGCTGAGAATAGCCTGGAACACACCATCCACTTCGTTGAGGCCAAGGAGTCTAGCGAAGCCTTGGAAACGGCCAGAGGGTGGAACGAGAAGAAGATACTTCAGAGCGTGTTGGAGAACGAAGGGGCGGGCAGCGTTGACCAACATTGCGTGAAACGGCCACCTCTCCACCGGCGCGCCATCGATGAACTTCCGCGCTGTGACTCCATCTGAATCGAGTTCCACGCGCAATTGCTTTTCCGCACCTCCCGGCAAAACAAACGTGGCTTCGACGTACGCCGATCTGTCTTCTCGGAAATGGCGGTTTCGATATGAGTCCTTGTATTCCTCTTTGGCGTCGGCATTCTCCACCTTTGAGGTAGCTTGATAGATTAGGAACTCCAGCGCTTCGGAGATGCTGGTCTTTCCGTGGCTATTGGGAGCCGCGACAACGGTTAGTTTGTCGTGGAAATCGATACTACGTTCCGTATTGAACCCACGGAAGCCGGCAATGGTGAGCCGGCTAAGCTTCATCAACGATCTCCGAAACTATCGCGCGTAGTTCTACCTCCAGCGCGTCAGCCGGATTGGCTTGTCGGCATACTTGAAGTAACCGGGTGTGGACCGGATTATTTGTCTTGGTCTCTACCGCTTGAAGGAACCGGTCTACCGCGGATCGCGGCGCACTTGCGTTCCCATCGCCGCGTTGCTCGTAATCGGTGGTCATAGGGCATCTCCCGGTCGGTGCGATCCTGCTCCAACATCGTCGTTCAAAGCCTGGCTCTCTAGAGCGCGCAGTTCCAGGCCCTCAATCTCCTGCAATGACTTGCCCGCAATCCCCTGCAAGTCCCCGTACATCCCCACCGTCGCTCCCATCACACGTTCTATCTGCTCTTCGCGCTTGGCCCACTGCTTCATGATCGCTTTTCTCTCTTTGTCGAGGTCTTCCCGCATCGTGGAAAACGCTTCAACGATGGCTTCCACCCGATGGCGGAAGCGGGGACCGGTCAGGTACTGGTAGATCATCTCCGTTTTCGTCTGCTGGCCTTCGGTAGCCTGCCGCGCGATGGCGATTTCCATCAGGGACTGACGTAACACTGCGGCGACCGGCAATGCTGCGCGGGGGTGCGTAACCCAGATGCCATCGATCATTTCAAAAGTTTCCACACCTCTCGGCAATATCTGGCTCACGATCACGGCGATTTCCGCTTTTGCCGTGCGCTGGTCGTCCCGCAGCTTCGTCAGCCATCCATCGCTCCAGGCCTTGGTGCGCTTGGATTCCCACAGGATCGTGCCGCAGGGCTGGCCGCCAGCACCGATGACACGCTGCACGACATCCCCGCCAAATTCGCCCTTGGGCACGGGCTCGATGGCATCGAAAGGAAACTTGGCGCGCAGCAGGTTTTCAAGCTCCAGTTCCTGCACTTCACCCTGCAATTGCTGCGATCCTTGCTCGGCGCGGCGCTTGAGGTCCTCGATCTGCTTTTGCATCGCGGTAATGGTTTCTTCCTTCTCCTTCACCTTCAGATTGAGTTGCTCCTCGGCCTCCTTTTTTGCTTGATCACGTGTGGCGGTCAGGCCTGTTTGCACTCGCTTTTCGACGGTGAGCTCCAGTTCCCGTTTCGCGTCATCCAGCTCGCGCTGCTTCCGGAGCAGATCGGCCTGTGCCTGTTGCGCTTCGGCCAGCTTGACCTCGCGCTGCTTGAGCACTTCCTGCAGTTCGGTGACCTCGCGGGCTTTCTGTTCCATTTCCGTTGCCAACGACAGCTTAGCCTTGCGCGCTTCGTCAGCGATGATCTTCGCGCGCTCCTGCTTCAGTTTTTCAGCGACTTGGTCGTCGAGGGATTCCTTTGCCTTGGACAGCGCCGCTTCGCGCGTGGAGATGTCACTCTCCTTCAGAGTCAAGCGCCGCTCGAAATCGCGCCGCGTCGCTTCCAGCAGCGGCCCCGCCAACGACTCGGTGAGCTTGATCTCGGTTTTACAGTTGGGGCAGATGATGGTTGGTTCTGTCATGTTGCTCCCCTCGCGAGTAGCGCCTGCTTACTCATGCTTTCCTCTTTTCCATCGTAGTCTTGTCCGCCTTTGTTTTTCGCGCTTCCAGCGCCCGTCTCGTATCGTCCAATTCTTTTGCGATTCGCCCGACTGCACTGGATTTTTCAGACAGTGTCTGCAATTTTCGGCCGCTTCTGGGCACCGCCGATTTTTCAGACGGTGTCTGAAAAATCTGGGGCATGGGTCGCAGCGTATAGAACTTACGCATCTGGCTGAGGTTGACGACCCCAAAGCCTCGCCCGAACTGCGCCGTCAAGTCACCGGCTAACCGTCTAACGAGGACATCACCATAGAGCTGGTAATCATCAACCACCTGAACCGCACCTTTACCGCCCGTGATCAGTTTGCCGGCGTCGGCAAAGTGATGCTCCGCGCTGTTGCCAGAGGCTTCGCACGAAGTCATCGCGCGTTTGACCGCGTCTTCAAAGCGGCGCCACTGGCCGTAGCCCAACAAAGGCTGCAAATCGCGGGCGCTCCAGTATTCGGCACCATGCTGGTTGATCCGTCTCAGTTCCTCGAAGGATTTGCCGCCGAGTGCGGGAAGTGAATTGTCGCTCATCTCAATCTTCCTGTATCAATGTTGCTGGGTGACCCACGGGTTTGCATGAGGCTCAACGCGTCAGGCGCTCTCGATTGCTTCACTCAGCCAGCGGGTAAACGTGGCGAAGCGCGGGTAGCGCCGGGCCACCTTGGTGGCGTCGATACGTTCCAAAATCTGCTTGGCGTGCCGAATTTTCTTGTACTCACCCTTTTGGGTCTTACGGGTTGCGCGGTCGAGCTTGTCGGATACGCTCTGCTTCGGTTCGTCCTCCAGGTTTTGACGCGCCGGCAACACGTGGCGCGCGAAACCCTGACCGTAATACGCAGCAAGCGCATCCGGATCGGCGACGATCCAGGCTTCCATGCACTGCACCATCAAATGTATGTGCTCTGCCGGCGCGGCCGAAAGATCCCAGCCGTCACGCGCGCCAAGGTGTGCGACGCGCTCGTGCGCGTCCCGAGCGGAGTCGCCGGTCTCGGCGGCGATCGGTGATTCAGAATCGACCAGCAGAACATTTATGGCGTCCCCATTGGTACGCAAGGCATTGATGAACGCGTCATAGGCTTTCTGCCGCCCGCCGGCGCACACGAGTTTCCAGCCAAAGCGTTTCGCACGGGCTTTGGATTTAACTTCTCCGAGCAAGCGGTCGAGGCCTTGGCGCAATTCGGCCTTCTGGTGAGTCATGTCGCCGCCGCCCTCCACGTAGATGGCAATCTCGGTCACGGGTTGCCTCCGATCTCGCCGATGCGCCAGATTTCACCCAGGCGATATTTGTCGAGCCAGTGCTTGAGCTTAGCCGCTTCGAGACGGCGCACCACAGTCCTGCCGAGGTGTTCGCATACGAGAACCGAATCTGCGTATTCGGTCAGGGCTGACACCAGAGCATCCGAATGGGTCGTGACAATGATTTGAGTCCGTGCCGAAGCCTCGACCAGCAGGTCGGCAAGGAGAGAAAGCGCGTCGGGATGCAAACCTAATTCTGGTTCTTCAATGCATAGGAGAGGTGGCGGGTTGGGGCTTAGAAGTAGCGCGAGGAGCGTTATGAAGCGGACTGTTCCATCGGAAAGACGTGTCGCAGGAACAGGTTTTTGCAGGCCTTCCTCGTGCAAGAAAAACTGCACGTTTCCGGCAAACACCTTGATATTAAATCGCTGATAACGTGGCAGGAAGCGCTGCATGAGCCGATTGAACTCCGGCCACGCGGCACTGTGTTCCAACTCATTCAAAACCAAAGCGAGGTTGCTCGAATCTGCAAGCAGCGCATCAGTCGGCAGGTCGCCGCGTTGCGGCTCGCGCCACGGCGCGGCGCGGCCCAAGGTAAAGTCACGAGCAATATGTATCCGCGAGAACTGCTCACCCAGCCACGTCAGCTCCGGATATATGTCCGGTTCTTTCCGTTGCAGCAGTATCGACTCATCCCTTCGCAAGGCAGAAGCGCCATTACCTCGCGATGTCGATTTCGACTCCACGTCCCGGGCACCATCTCCTATTCTCTTGCGTTTCCGGATTGAGAACTTACCTCCCTCGAGTCGGTAGTGGGAGACGACCTCGCCGGGCGTTGATGATCTGGGCTTAGTTTCCTCGATCAACTCGCTTACGATTTCGAAACCCAGTCCGACAGGCTGGAACGCCAGCTTGTAGCGAATATCTGGCGTTCGCCGTCGTGGCGCCGCAATGACGGCATCGATCGTCGCTGCTGCCCCACCGTTCGTACCTTTCCAGACCCACTCCTCCGCTCCGCCGCCCAAACGGATGGCATTGGCCAGACCCGTAGGTGCGGCGTGCAGCAGATCGATAGCTTCGATGAGATTGGATTTCCCCGAGCCGTTGGGGCCGATCAATACATTAAGATTGGTCAAGGGGATTACTTCACTGCCAGGCGCGAAAGACAGCAGCCCGTCCAAATGCAGAGATTGCAGAAAAGCCATGATCGCCTCCTTCGCTATTGAATCAAAACCGGCCCGTCCTTGAGCGCCAGCAGCAATGCAGTCTTTTGACGGGAGAGCCATTCATTTACATCGTCTTCGTTTCGAAGTGTGGCGCGCTCGATTGCTACAGAACGCACCTTGGGCTCCAGCAATTTCGCGGCGCGCTCGATCGCCTGCTGCACTCGCCCGGGGATTGCGTCTCGCTCTGCGAGCGCGACCCGCAACGGCCGCGCATCGAGATGCCGACCAAGCACCTCGTCGCTGGATACGTCGGGTTTCACTGGTGCGACCAATCCGACCGCATCGAGGATGCCGAATTGTTGCGTCGAATCGAGCTTCTTCCAGATCTCGTTCGCCGCCAGCGTCGCCATCGCCTGCTCGTGAGCGGCGGTATGTGCGGTATGGGCACCATTGACAGCCCCACGAAGCAGACCGGCAATCGCCACGCGGATCGGTGCAACGGAATCTGTCGGCTCCAAGAGGAGCCGTTGCGTCCGGATAGCGTCGATCTGGTCGAGGTGTGCCTTGGCCTCTGGCAAATCTCCGGCGTGCCGCGCCAGATGCTCGACCACTTCCCAAGATGGCAACCGCTTGGCCGCCAAGTCGCGTGCAGCCGTCCACACTTTGATGCGTGATTCCAGATTAGCAGCTTTGTCCTTGAGCGCCACCAACTGCTCGTTGCCCACCAAGCGTTGAATGTCCTCGATATCGGTTGTAGCCGGCGGCACGGGAAGCGGCGCACTTCCTCCCGCGGCACGCGCGAGTGCCACGAGCGCGTTGAGAAATTCCGCTGCCTTGACGCCTTCTTCGCCGCTTTTGCATTGAACAAGGTGAGTGATGAGTTTTCGTACCAGCAGGCGATCCTGCACGGACAGCGTCGCGTGTTCGACGCGGAACTCGGCCTTTGCGATCTTGTTCTGGTCGAGTTGCCCGAGCGGTACCGGCGTTCCGTTCAAAGTTGCAGTAATGTGTTGCGAGCGGTGTAAGGCGATTAACGCAGCATCGATTGCATCTTGTGGCCAACCGAAAGGCGACGCACGCAGCGCCTTGCGGATCTCTCCGCCGATCTTGCCGGCGCCAATTGCGGCGACGGCCTGCAGGCAGACAGGATGCTTTTCCGTTGCATCGGCATGGCCGACGGGCTGGAACGGTTGATCGGCGCCATCGCGTGCGCGTTTGATGACCGCCTCCCACGCACCCGAGTCCGCATCCTTGAATCGCGGAAAAAGCCGAACCAGAGAATCTCCGGCAGAATCCCGGATTTTCTCTTCGAGCGTGAGGCGTATCACTTCACTGCCACCACCCTGGAAAACCTTTGCATTGGCAGCGATGTCGCGGACCAGGCGGTCGCGCTCCCCTATTGCCTTTGCATGCCGACTTTCCATGCTCTGACGTGCTTCACGGCCCTCATCCCCCGTGGGACTACCCTTGGCGTCGAGGGTTTGCTGCGTGGCCTCCGCTTCAACGATCCAACGCTGCAAATCGCCAGCGGACTGGCGTGGGATAAAAACATAGAGAATAGGGCTCGTCGCGCCCGCCGCCCGCGCGGCATCTACCATTTGCTTTTCGGAGGCAGACCACTGATCCTGTATCCATACGGGAATAGTTGCTCCATCGGCCAGAGGCGGTGTCGCCTCGCGCGATATCACGAATTGGCGAGGTTCCTTGGCGGCGCCCTGGATCAGCTTGATACCGCGCACGATTTTGTCGGTCTCGGAATACAGAAGCTGATCGCGGAGAAACTGCACCGCCCCAGCATCGTTGTTGAGCTTGGTCTGACGGTTGCGGAACTCGCGATCCCACTCGCTGCCTTCGCGCGTTTGCAGACGGTATTCGTCGCCGACCTGCATGAGGACACCTTCCATGGCAAGCTTCTGAAGGACAGCCTCCACGTCCGAACGAAGCTTGCCGTTGTCTGCGCTAAGGTCCTCGACGAGCAAATCGGCGAGATGTTCCTTCTTGGCGCGCACGCCAATGTCGGCCCCACCTTCGCGCTTGAGCTTGCCGATCAGAAAAACGAGGCCGCAGACGCGCTGCGCAAGCGGCCCGTCCGACTTGCCGACCTGGATGATGCGTTCGTTGATTTCGCGCAACAGCACACCCGTGTTGACCATCTCTGGTGCGAGCGCCTCGAAAAGCTCGTCGCCTGGCACGACCGCCCCAAGAGGTCGCCCTGAGATTTTCTTGATGGCGTCGTAAATGATCCGAAGCTGCGAGCGCAACTGGCTGTGGGTGCCCGCCGCGTCAATCTGGCGAAAGCAGTTCTCCCAGAACCGCCGGCGTACCGGCAGCAGCGGATAGTCCTCGACGATGATGGCGCGATCTTCGACAATTTCGCCGATGCGAGTGCCCTGCAATTGCCGCGAGATTTCACCTGCGTTCGCGTCGAGAAGCTTGCGAACCGCAGCCACTGATGCCGGCTTTTTGTGAAGCAGCACCTTGCGGGTCACCTGCTCGACTTCCGCGTCTGACAGCGGCACGCGAATGGTGAAGCGATCCATCAGCTTGTGCAAAAGCTGCACGTCGGTGAGCGCACTCTGCCCTGCGCCCACTATCATTACCTGACTGTCGAGCTGCTTGGAGACAGCTTCAGCTACCTCCGTCACCAGCACCGAGCGATCGTTGGAATCGCC
>ERZ1292640.52-Hain-H43-02um-R1-52-length-85971-cov-8_pt1 | contig 19265 bp, 19 predicted proteins | sample MGYA00564404_ERZ1292640 | MGnify/ENA primary metagenome ERZ1292640 (study PRJEB36523, sample SAMEA6512636) | groundwater metagenome | collected 2019-01-08 | study: AquaDiva: Metagenomics assemblies of 32 groundwater samples
TTTCGCGAGCTTCATTTATATACTGCTCTTTTTCTTCGGGAGAGAGCTCGTCCCATGACTTCTCTTGGCCAGCCCCCGGCTTGCCGGGCTGTTTTTGTCCGCCTTCTTTCTTTTGCTCGCCTTGCTGACCTTCGCCCTCCTGCGGCTGTTGGCCTTCTTTTCCTTCCTCTGGTTTGCCTTCGCCTTTTTCGCCTTGCTGTCCTTGTTGTTGAGATTCGCCGCCCTCTTTGCCTTCTTTTTGTTTTTGCTCGTGATTTTTCTTTGCTTCGTCCTCGATATGTTTATCAATGAGTTCTTTAAACACCGGCCACCCCTTTTGCCAGAGTACATCAGTGAATGCTTTGCGTCCCTTCCGTTCGCCGAGATATTCGTCAAGAGCTTCTTCGGTTTTTTCAAATGCTTTAAGAACTTTTTCGTCCTTGATTCTTGCCTTGAGTTCTTCAAAGTCAAATCCCTCAATAAAAGATTCCGCGCCTTTAGCCCAGCAGAGCGCTCCATATTGAATAGGAAGCGGTTTCTTTTCAAAGTCGAGAAGCAGAGCTTCGGAGATGTCTTCTTTGAGATAACTGCCAAGACGATGCCGAGCCGCTTTTGAAGTTTGCCCCTCCATGTTATTGGATCGGCCGTCTTCCCACGCGTCGTAGATCACAAAAAGGTCCATCGGGCTGTATCCTTCCTGCTTCGCGCCATCTTGCGCTTCCAGAAGCGACTGATAATCGGAATGCTTGACATGGCCGAGCTCGTGGCGGAATACTCCCCAGATATAATCCTCGCTTCGTTCAAGCAAATCCTTTTGGGGATACATCATCACTTCGGGAGTGAGAAGCGCGGGATCGAATTCTTCCAAACTCTTATCTGGATATTTGCGGCGTTCTTTTTGGAATCGCTCAGATAAGCCGGCGGCCCAGCCATCGCCGGGAATCACCCTTAAATCAAAGTTTTTCGCCATAAGCTTGGCGACAAATCGCAACCGATCCTTGAGTTCCATCACCTCATGCGGAGAGCGCTCCTTCTCCAGCGTTTTCTTTCCTTCGAGACGCGAATGAATAGCAGATTCCAGCTGCTCTTTTGGTTCATCTTCGATTGTAGGTTTAAACGATTCGCGTTCCATAAGAGTAATAACGCTTAATACCTCGATTATAGCGCGATTTTACGATTTTATCAAGTTGATGTATAACGCCAGATACATATTGGCGACATAATCTTTATTTGGCTTGCTTAAAGAACTTAATCCATAGTAAAATCAAAATGCGATAAACGCGCCCATAGCTCAGTTGGTAGAGCAGTTGCCTCTTAAGCAAATGGTCGGGGGTTCGACTCCCTCTGGGCGCATAAATAAAATATGCGAAATCCGATATTATACTCAAAGATTAACAGCTGCGTAATCATTGATTTTTATTAATTATCCGGTATACTGAAAAGAATGAAAAAGTAGTTCGTTAAAATATTAAGATACCTTTAATCATTTTTTAGGAGGATTATTTATGATTGAAAAGCTTACGCTTTTGGGGAAAACTTTCGGAGTATATTGTTCAACGCATCCGAACGAATACCACGACACGCTAATCATTGACGAATTGAATGGCGAAGCACCAAATAAAAACGCAATGATTTATTTAGATATCCGGTTTGATACGAATGAATGGGATTATTATTCGTGGGAAATTCCGATTATTTCTTTATTGGAATTTGAAAAAAAATTAAATAGAACTGGCACCGCTATAATTGAAGAAGAAAATAATTTATTGGCTATGAAAATTGAAGGCGGGAAATTATTTTACAAAATAAAAATCGCGAATAAATTATTTAAAGGAAAATTTATCTCAAATAATTGGAGTGAAATAAAAGAAAAATAATAAACAAAAAAAACCTGACGCAACCGCGCCGGGTTTTTAATTTAATACCTAAATACTTTGAATTACGAAATACTTTAATTCAAGCTTGCGCCCCGTCTACCTACGGTAGACGGGGCGCAAGAACTGCGCGCAAAAACTGCATTTCATAATTCAAGATCTGTAAATAATTTTAAAACAAACTCACCTACTTTTCTTTTTTCGCATCTTTTTTTCTTCGTCCGAAAAAATATTGATTTTACCGTATTCGCCGTCATAGCCTGGAATTATATTTAATTTTCTTTCCCTAACTCGTTTTACTCCCTCGGCAATTTTAACATCGGAAACTTGAGCAATATTGTCAATTGACGCATCAAGTAAAATGCTGAATTCGTTGCCAAAACCATTTATCAATGCTTTGTATTTTTCAAATACCATTTTTGTGCTAACGCCCACGCCGTAAACATCGCCGATAATTTCTTCCAAAGGAACTAAATTTTTGAATGGTACGGTATTCTGTAGTTTTTCGCTTTCTTTTCTGTCCGCCAATTTATCCACCCTATTCATAACACCGATGGTTAAAGGATGTTTGCATTTGGGACAAATGTTATTATGCGCTTTACTTTCTTTGGGACTGAATATTATATCGCAATCTCTATGACCGTCGTAATGATACTTTCCTTCTTCCGGAAAAAATTCAACCGTATAAATAAATTCTTTGGAGTTTTTATCCTTTATCATTCGCACGATATCGGCGTAGCCCGTTTTCGCCGTATCCGCGACTTCAAAAACATTCGCTTCACGGCCGATTTTATGCAAAGAATGGGCATCGGAATTGGATATCAAAGAAATACCATCAAGTTTGGAAAGTCGCCTATTCATCGCTGGGTCCGACGAAAGACCGGTTTCAATGGAAAAAATATACTTGGAATATGCGTCAAAACATTCCTCAATCGTATCAAATCCGGATTTTGACCCGAAAATGGAAAACCAAGGCGTCCAGACATGCGCCGGAACAATCAAGCACTGTGGCGAAGCATTCAAAACGATTTTAGTCAACTCTTTGACGTCCAACCCCAAAATCGGCCGACCGTCAGAACGCAAATTTCCAATCCGACCAAGTTGAACATTTATTTTTTCCACTGCTTCAAAATCGGGCGCGAAAACAATAATATGAATTTTACGAACTTTATTATTTTTGGAGTATATACAGCTTATTTCAGTGGTTAAAATAAATCGTAAGTCGTTTTTTAAAACCCCCGAAAAATCATTATCTTTAATTTTATATGCATCTTTTAATCGAAAAAGTCCGTTATCCAATTCCAATTTTTCTTTAATTTCCTTAAACCAAACGGGGTGCGTGAAATCGCCGACAGAAATTACATTTATGCCCTTTATTTTTCCCCATAAATCCAAATGCTCCAAATCCATTTCTGGACTGGTCGCGCGAGAATATTTTGAATGAATGTGAAAATCACCGATAAATCGCATGTTTTTATTATACATCGCTTTTAAATAATAAAACTATTGACTTTTGTTTTAGATACATGTTAATCTCTGAATTAGTAATTTAAAATTTGAATAATCCGAAAAGAGGAATAATTGGAATAGTAGAATAAAAACCGACGCAATTAAGAATAACTCGCAAAATATGGCATGACTTTATGATTATTTTAAGGCAATTTTTATGATATGAAAGGATGGTATAAAAAATATGTCTAGTTTGTTGTTTGGTTTTTTATTTCTTTTAGCAGCTTTATTCGCACATCAAGTAAGCCATGTTGTATTGGGAAATAAAAATAAAATATTCACGCTTAGCGTTAGATTTGTATGCGGAGCAATTGCCGTTATTTTAATATCTTCCTTGTCTTTCGTGTTTATTGGAGAAAATGAAACCGGTCATCTCCATAAAATTTATGGCGGGAAAAGTTTGAAAGACGGCGCGATTGTGGCTGCCAAAGGCGAAAAAGGACCGCAAGCGGATATTTTAACACCGGGTTTCCATTTCAGACCGCTTTTAAGAATTATTTATAAAGTATCCAAAGAATCGGTTTTCATTGTACCGGAAGATAAATACGGTTTTCTTATCGCTAAAGATGGCATGCCAATGCGTCCGGATCAAACATACGCCGATGCTTTTAATCCAAACGAATTAAGAAGTATGCTTTATGACGCACGATATTTTTTGGAACATAACGGACAGAAGGGTCCGCAAACAACCGTCTTGACTCCAGGAACTCATCGTCTGAATAAATTTATTTGGGATATAAAGCTGGGTGATATAACGGAAGTTCCCGAAGGTTTCGTGGCAGTTATAAAATCAAATGTATGGTCACGAGTAGATTTCGGCAATCTTAAAACGGAAAAACCGGAAAATATTTCCCCGGTAAAAACGGATGAATTTACGGGAAGGGACTTAAAGGTCCCGCTTGTACCGGTTGGAGCTATCGGAATATGGGAAAAAGCCTTAAATCAAGGCAAATACTATATTAATGAGCATGCCTACAAAGTTATTTTATTCAATACAAGGGCCAATACATGGGAATACAAAGGAGGCTACACAAAACGTCGTATTGACTTAATGATAGATGAAAACGGGAAAATAACTCAAAGTGAATCAAGCACCACCGTACCTGTCCCCGCAAATGCCGCCGATCCAGCTATTGAAGTAAAGGTTGAAGGATGGTCAATTCCCTTGGAATTGCGAGCGCTTGTCCAGGTATCGCCGGAAAGCGCGCCTTATGTGGTTGCTTCCGTAGGTGGTTTGCAAGAAGTTGAAGATAATATTTTAACCCCGATTATCCGTTCAGTTGTAAGAAATGTGACGGGCGGAACAATCAATGTTCCGGCAGACGATCTCTCTGGTAAATCAACCAACCGGCCAACCCGAGTACTTGATTTAATGATTAATAGGGGTGTACTGGAACAAAATATCGAAGACCAAATACAACCAGAAGGTCTGAAAGCCGGAGTTGATATAAAGGAAATCCGATTTGGCGATCCAGCCATTCCTCCCGAACTGCTTCTTGCCTGGCAAAGAGAACAATTAGCGCAACAATTAAAAAAAGCTTATACTCAAGAAAAAATCGCGCAAGATGAAAGAATAACCACAGAAAAGGCTAAGGCAACAGCGAACCAACAGTCAAAACTCGTGGAATCGGAAATCGAAGTAAAAAGATCCGAGCAAGCAGCGATGGCCAGGCAAAACGAAGGAACGGGAGAAAAAAATAAATTAACATTGATTGCCCAAGGACAAAAAGAACAGGTAGAGGTTTTGGGACCAGACAAAGTGGTTGAATTAAGAAAATATGAGCTACTCTTAACTACTTTGATAAATTATTTTGACAAACACCCCGAAGTATTAACGCAAGCATTATCTAACGCGCATAAATTTGTACCCGAAAGAGTATTTAGCATAGGTTCGGAAAATAAGGGAACAGATCTGATGGGCGCGGCGGGAATATTGGGAGATTTTTTAGGTCAAGAAAAACAAATAAAAGACAATAGTCGAGAAAAAAAATAAACGAACACATGAACGCCTTGTGGATTAATTCCATAGGGCGTTTTAAAATTTAAAAAACGTACGATACGAACTCACTAGAATTGACCGCGGGAAATTATTGTATTATGATAAAAAAGATGAAAAATCTTATAAAAAATATATTTATCATAATACTGATATTCTTCATACTGTCAGCAATTTTTACATTCTATTCTTCAACCAACGAACCGAAAGAAATAAATTTATCGCAACTCATTGAAGAAATAAACCAAGAACAAATTGCAAAAATCACCATCAAAGATAATAACCTTGAAATAGATCTTCGCGACGGAACGAAACAAATCTCAAAAAAAGAACGCGAATCCTCGTTAACAGAATCTTTAAAAAATTATGGGATTGAACAGAATAAAATCAACTCTTTGAATATGAAAATTCAGGAACCGTCTGGAACTATGTTTTGGATAGGCAGTATTTTGCCGATCGCCCTTCCATTTATTTTAATAATATTTTTCTTTTGGTTTTTAATGCGACAAGCGCGGCAAGGTTCAATGCAAGCGTTTTCTTTCGGCGAATCGCGCGCCCGTTTTATTTCCCCGAAAGATAAAAAAGGCAGAATAACATTTAAGGATGTTGCCGGATTGGAAGAAGCCAAAGAAGAATTGAAAGAAATTGTTGATTTTCTGAAAAACCCCAAAAAATATACCGACATCGGAGCTAAAATCCCCAAAGGCGTTTTATTGATGGGTCCGCCCGGAACCGGCAAAACCCTTCTCGCCAAAGCCGTAGCCGGAGAAGCCGATGCGCCATTTTTCAATATTTCCGGATCGGAATTCGTGGAAATGTTCGTTGGAGTCGGCGCGTCCCGCGTTAGAGATCTTTTCAAAAATGCCAAAAAAAACGCGCCAGCCATTGTTTTCATTGATGAGATTGACGCGGTTGGCCGGCAACGCGGCACCGGACTTGGCGGAGGTCACGACGAACGAGAACAAACTTTAAATCAAATTCTCGTGGAAATGGATGGATTTGATACCGATACCACTGTTATTGTAATAGCGGCAACCAACAGGCCAGATGTTTTAGATCCGGCGCTTTTACGACCGGGAAGATTTGATCGGCGCGTTATTTTAGACAATGCGGATATCAAAGACCGCGAAGCGATACTTAAGATTCATAGTCGTAATAAACCGCTTGATAAAACCGCAAATTTACGGCAAGTCGCGGAAAGAACTCCTGGATTCTCCGGAGCGGATTTGGAAAATCTGATTAATGAAGCGGCAATTCTAACGGCGCGAAAAAATAAAAAAATAATATCGCAACACGACATATTAAGTTCAATTGAAAAAGTTTTATTGGGACCGGAAAGAAAGAGCCATATTCTTTCCAAAAAAGAAAAAGAAATCGCCGCTTTTCACGAAGCCGGACACGCTTTAGTCGCGGCAAGTTTGCCTAATGCCGATCCTGTCCACAAAATCTCCATTATTTCGCGCGGACGAGCTGCCGGTTATACGCTTAAACTGCCAATTGAAGACAAGCAACTTTATTCCCGTTCTTATTTTTTGGACGAATTAGCGGTTTTACTCGGCGGGTACACTTCTGAAAAACTCATATTCAATGAAATGACGACCGGAGCATCCAATGACCTCCAAAAAGCATCAGAAATAGCAAGAAAACTTGTCCGTCAATATGGAATGTCTGATAAAATAGGACCGGTAACATTCGGCGAAAATGACGAATTAGTGTTTTTGGGACGAGAAATCGGCGAACACCGCAACTATTCCGAAGAAATAGCGTCAAAAATAGATCAAGAAGTAACACGATTCATTGACGATGCCCAAAAAACGGCTAAAAAGATTTTATCTTTACATAAAGAAAAATTAGAAAAAATAGCAAGAAAATTAATAGAAAAAGAAGTGATTGAACAAAAAGAATTTAATGAACTTATAAAAGAACAGTAAAAGAACGAAAGATGGAATAAATTAAAAGAGCGCCTGATAACGCTCTTTTGCTATTTAAAATTTTGTGATATATATTTATTATGTAAAGTGGGTATGTAGCTCAGCTGGTTAGAGCACGGCCCTTATAAGGCCGGGGTCCTTGGTTCAAATCCAAGCATACCCATAGATGCAATCCCAACGCGTTCACTAAAAACAATCCGATGATTTATTGTTGGATTGTTTTTAGTGCCGGTGAGAGGATTCGAACCTCTAATCTTTTCAGCACATGGTCCTAAACCATGCGTGTATGCCAATTCCACCACACCGGCGTAAATATTGACGGACAAGTCTGCCTATCAATAGGTATGCAAATCGATTCCACCACCAAATCGATTCCACCTAATAAAATTAAACCTTATTCTTAATTAAAAATCAACCGGCCAAATCGGCAAGTTGATTTTTAATATTCAATGCTATCATTTTATAATCCAGAGACATCAATACCCAAAAACGAAGGAAGAACCTGCATCACAATAATCCACGCCAAAAATACAATCGCAACGCCGGCAACCGTATATACTATTGTAGACAAAGCCGTTTTTCTTGTTTCGTCGTTTCCACCAGAAGTCATCCATTGAATGCCGGCAACAATTAAAAACACAACTGCCAATATAACAGCAAAGGCAAAAAACCAATTCATAGCCGTCTTAAAAAGAGCATATATCTCATCCAAATCGCCCACATTAGATTCGGTTGGCGGTTCAATCGGCTGAGCGTAAACTGTATTTATTATATTTGATAAAAAATTCAACATAAATAAACTTTAAAAGAAAATGACGGCGTCAAAACGAAAGTATTCCCGACGCTTTTACGCTCATTTTCTTTTGTTTATCTCCGCGCCTTTCCGTAAAATAAATATTTACAGCAAAGTGCGAAAATTCATTAAACGACCTTTAGATAACTTTATTATAAACTTATTTCATTTAATATATCACAAAAACTCGTACCGAACAAACCCAAAATCAAATCAAGCAAACCGGAGGCAAGACCGCCCGATTCTATATCTAATTCTCCTATCCCCAAAAATTTAGGTATAATCTGCTCAACTATTATCCTGGAAGCAAAAATAACCATTACACCGACTGCGGTAAAATATAATTTATTTAATGCCGTTTTTTTTGTATCAACATTACCTCCGGCAGTCATCATGCTAATTCCAATAGAAATTGTATAAATAATAGCTACCACTATGGAAAAAGCAAAAAACCAATTCAATATTTTCAAAAAAAGACAATAAAGAACACCTACGGTGGGAACCGCCCCAATCGCGCCTATTCCGCTTTGCGCCCAAGCAGATTTAATAAAAAAATTTAATATCAAGATCGTAATTGATTCTTATAATTTAAATTAACATTAAATACCTGCGCCCATACGTGAAAAAATATTTCCAAGCAAACTCGCCCACCATACCACCTCGCATTTTACAGCGTAAATCGGTAATATAATCGCCTCAAAACCTGCCGTAAATACGCCCAAAAACATCGCAATCATTATTAAAATAGATGTGGAAAGCAAAACTATGACAATTCCCACGGAAATCCATGATAAATTCTTATGAACGGTTGAAAGCGTTTGCGGATCTCCGGAAGCAAATATATAACGAAGTCCGTTTATAATTAATAATATTATCGCAATCACAAGCGCAAAACTAAAAAGCCATGTCATAAGACGCAAAAATATGCAATAAACTACTCCTGTCGTAGAATCTATTCCTGGGGTATTTTTCAGCAACTCATCAAGATCCAATTCTTCCGCCAGCGCAAAAGCATAAAAACTAAAAAATAGCGTAAAAAATATTATAGTATACTTTATAAATACAATTCCCTTATAAAACATAATAAATTTTTTTACGATCCGCTAACTTCTAAAATACTCCTGATAAAAGCGATGATGCTTGAAGAATTGATTAAAGCCTCCTCCGGCACCTCCAAAATACTCCTAACAAAAGCGATAATACCGCGACCAATCAATAAGACCGCAACGCCGACTATCAGCCAAATCAACGCTGTTTTCGCTTTTCCAATTTGCGCGTCACCACCGCCGGCTGCAAAAAATAAAACACCAATATAAATCGTTAAAATTATGGCAAGCACAATCGCTACGGAATAGAAATATCTGGCAACCCTTTGCAAAATAGCCACCACATCATCCAATGTTAAATCAATGCCCTTGACGCCTTGTTCAGAATCTAGATCGTCAGTAGAAGTGCTGGTAGTCGCCTGAATCGGCGCGGCAAAAAATATACTCGCCACGAACAAACCGATAAAAAACAAAGCGCCAAATCGTAAAATATTTTTATGCAATATTTGTTTTTTCATTTTAATTTATTAATAAATACCTTAAATAACGAAGCTTATTTCGTAATTTAAAATAAATAATTAAATCTTCTTTTATCTATTCCACGCTCAACATATCTTCTATAAGAGTTATAAACCCCTGACCAATCAATAGAACCGCAACGCCGATCATCAGCCAAATAAATGTTTTTCTCGCTTTTGCGACTTGTTGATCGTTGCCGCCGGCCGTAAAAAATAAAATAGAAGTGTAGATTACCATAATTGGAACCAACGCGATGGCTATGTAATAAAAATAATCAGCAACTCTTTCCACAATATCTATTATATCATCCGTTTCTAACGGATTGGAATATTCAATCGTAGTGCTCCCGGTAGTGGTCGCCAAAACAGGCGCGACGAAAAATACGCTCGTTGCAAAAAATAATATGAAAAGTGAAACACCCAATCGTAAAATAATTTTCAATGATTTTTTTAAATTTTTACTCCCCATAAAATAATTATACTCTATAAATCAATAAAATAATACAAAGACGACGATATCTAACACTTGACCTTATACCATGGCCATGGAAATCCCGCCGGTTGATCGGCGCCGGAACCAGTCATCATTAATAAAATGGAATCTACAAGCAACCACGCTCCATAAATAATCAATGCGCCCATAACCACGCCGTATAAAATACTTTTCGCCCAAGCAAGTTGTTTCTCGCTGCCGCCTGAAGTGAAAAAAAGAATCCCGCTCGTAACTATAAGTAAAGCTGCCAACGGCGTAACTAAATCAATAATAATAAAATCAATTATTCCCTTTGACATAACAAAAAAATCGCATGTCGTGCAATCCGCCTCTCCTTCGCCACCACACGGAACCAAACCCGCCGCATTGGATGCCAATGGCAAAAACACAAACAATACTGCCATAAACAATAATATAAATTGATATATTGATACTCTCAAGTTTTTAATTTTTATTATTTCCTATATAACACATTTATCTGGTTTGCCGATTTTTCTATTGTCTGCCTAATTGTGGATTGCCCAAAAACAATTGATTCTATCATATCGGCAAATATTTTTTCAATTGCAACATTGTCAATCTGATACCAAGACTTAGCTGTAAGCGATTGCAACGCAAAAACCCCCAAGTGCGCCTTATCTTTTTGCGAATCAACCAAATCCCTTCTAGCCGTCGGTCTTTTTGACGCCTCCAAATATTTCAACGCGTTATTTTTCAAGGCCATAAACTGAATAAAATGCCATGCCCATCCGGGATTTTTAGAGTTTATAAAAACGGTTGGCGCCCAATAACCGGCATAAGAAATACTATTAGCGCTGCCGACAATTTGCGGAATCGCCGCAACACCGAAATTAAGATATGGCGCTTTATTTTTAATAGTATCAATGTGATGAGAATAATTTATCATCATCGCGGTCTTGCCTTGGTAGAACGCGTCTATGGAATAATCCATTTCAGAATTCCATGTATAAACTTCTTTCTGAGGATTGGCAAAGTCCGTATAAAACCTCAATGCCTCTTCGCCTGCCGCGAACGGCTGACCATCTAAGGAAACAAATTTATCAAATATGACTCTATTGCTTTGCGGATCAGTCATTTGCGTACCGGTCTGCATCATTAGAAGTCCAAGAATATCCGTGGAACGATTTATGTTTTTTGCCATACCAATGGCCGCGCCAGCCCTGACGATATTTCCGAAATCGTCTTTCTTGGTTAAAATTTTTACATCTTTAACGAAATCATCCCATGTTAACGGCGGTTCCGCTATGCCACTACTCTGAAAAATATCTTTATTCCAATATAAAGCCAATGTGTCCACAAAAAGAGGCAAACCGTAAATCTGATCGCCGACTACCAAATCCCGAAACGCCACATCAACAAACGAATCCTTGAAGTTTTGAATTGTCATCATTGTTGGAGATAATGGAACGATCTTGTCTTTGTGTTTCGGAAGCCATGTATTATTAATACTCCAAATATCCGGTCCCTTGCCGGCGGCAAAAGCGCTGATTAAATCTTTTTCATAATCTTCAAATGCCTTTTTAACATAAGTAATGGTTACTAACGGATACAAACGCTGATATTCCTTTATGATATCGGTAAAATAATTACCATTATCGTAAACACTCCAAAATTCCAAATCAATTTTTTTTGTTGACTTGGGTTTCTTGATGCCGAATACAATAGCAAAGACAACGATCAAAACAACCACGAAAACTACTCCTAAAAATATTATCCGTTGAGTGGTTGTAGACATAAATAATTTTGAATTACGAAATGCGGTTTTTATGCGTAATTCTCACTCCCCGTCCCGCAGTATTGCGGGACGGGGAGTGAACTAGAATTAAAACATTTCGTAATTCAAGGTAAATAAACTATTCGTAAATATATAAATTTTAAACCAATATATTATTTGTATATTCGCGATTAATTTTTACCAAACATTAAGCCGTAATGATAATCGCTTACGGCAAACTCTCTGTCTAACTTAAATCCCACTTCCTCGGCGAGTTTGACCATATCGTTTTTTGCCAAACGATAGCCACCCTTGGGACCGATATCCAACGCTTCCGATTGCCAATCAATAATAACCAATTTACCACTTTGCGACAAAATTCGTCGCACTTCTTTAATGATTGCGCTTTTTTTTTGCGATTGAAACAACATATTTGAAAGCAAAACCACATCTAATGAATCGCCGGATATTTTCGTAGACCCGTAAACTTCAAGATCGGCCCAAATGGTTTTAATATTGGAAATTCCTTCCGCTTGCGCTTTAATTTTAACGCTTTCCAACGAACTTTTTTGAACATCAACCGCGAATATTTCACCATTCTCGCCAACGGCTTTTGCCAAAAGAACGGTAAAAAATCCCGCTCCGCATCCCAAGTCGGCAACCTTCATACCTTCCACAATTTGAAATAAAGGAATAATTTTTTCAGGATGTAAAAAATTCATTTTTATAACCTTTAATTACGAAAAGTTCTGCGCGAAATCCATGTAAGTTCTGCGTAAGTCTGCGATAAGAATGTTTTTAACGCAGAACAACGCTTACTTAACGCGGAATTACGCGGAAATTAATCGTTTTATAATCTAAGGTTTACAAACAAATAATTGACACGGCCTTGTCTTCTTGATCCAATCGCATAATTCTTACTCCCTGCGTGGACCGTCCGGATACCGATATGCTATCAAGAGGCGTACGAATAACCTTTCCCTGCAAAGATATGGTAACAATATCCGCCACTTCGCCGACCGCAATAGTTATCGCCGCTATAATACCGCCATTTTTTGAAGTTATTTTAGCGGTTTTTATTCCGGAACCTCCACGCCTTTGATTTTTATAATATTTAATCGGCGTCTTTTTCCCAAAACCATTTTCCGTTACAACCAAAAGATCAACTGGTCTATCTTTTTTAATTATGTCCATACCGACAATATAATCATCTTTTTTCAAACGGATACCGCGTACTCCGGCGGCTCCGCGACCCATAGACCTTACATCTTTCTCCGCAAAACGGATGGCTTGACCCTTGCTTGTGACCAAGATTATCTCATCGTTCCCCTGTGTAATGTCAACCCATAAAAGAGAATCTTCTTTTTGCAATTTTATAGCGGTAAGACCCACTCGTCTAACATTGGCAAATTCCATTATATTCGTTTTCTTAATTATACCACATTTCGTCGCCATCACTAAAAATTTATTTTCCTTGTCTTCTTTCCCCAAAGAAATAATACTGGTCACTCGTTCCTGACTGCCAATCTGTAAAAAATTCATAATTGCCTGCCCCCTGCTAACGCGCGAAGATTCGGGTATTTCATAAGCTTTAACCTTAAAAACTTTCCCGGAATCAGTAAAAAATAAAATTTCGTCATGTGTTTCAACCCCCAACATCCTTTCAACCTGATCCTCTTCTTTCGTCGTCATTCCAATCATTCCCTTACCGCCCCTTTTCTGCGTCCGATAAATATCAGGATTGACTCGCTTAATATAACCGCCTTTGGTTAAAACCAATATCGCTTCTTCGTTTGGCACTAAATCCTCTATTTTGAACTCGGCCACGCCGGAAACGATAACCTTTGTTCTCCGCTTGTCCGCATACTTTTCTTTCAAAGCTTTAAGTTCATCTTTTATAACCCGCAATATCCGTTGGGGCGTTTCCAAAATCAAGGTCAATTCACCGATCAATTTTTTCTTTTCTTTCAATTCATCTTCAATCTTTTCTCTTTCCAGTCCGGCCAATGTCTGTAATTTCATCTCTAAAATGGCTTTTGTCTGCGCGTCGGAAAATTTAAATTTCTTCATCAAATTCATATGGGCGGTTTCCTTATCCTTAGACTGCCTGATTGTTTGAATAACCGCATCAATATGATCAAGAGCTTTTTTCAATCCTTCAAGAATATGAGCCCTTTCCTTGGCTCTCGTAAGATCAAAACGAGTGCGTCGTTCCACTATAATCTTTCTATGCTCAATGTAATATTCCAAAATACTCTTTAAAGACAAAACTTGTGGCTGTATTCCGTCAACCAACGCCAACATATTCAAATGAAAAACGCGTTGCATATCAGTCAGTTTATAAAGCCGATTGAGAATTTTCTGCGGATAAACATCGTTCTTGAGATCAACCACTATTCTGATGCCGTCCTTATCCGATTCATCTCTTACATCCCTAACGCCTTCTATTTTCTTATCTTTAACCAATTGCGCGATTTTCTCTATCAACGACGCTTTATTGACCTGATAAGGAATTTCCGTCGTAATAATTTGAAAACGCCCTTTTTGATCTTCTACAACCTCGGCTTTTGCGCGATTAATAATCCCGCCCCTCCCCGTTCCGTACGCCTGAACAATGTCATTTCTATTGTAAATAATGCCACCAGTCGGAAAATCCGGTCCCTTTATAAATCCTACAAGATCGTCAATTGACGCCCGAGGATTATCTATAAGATGGATCAACCCGTCTATGATTTCTCCCAAATTATGCGGCGGTATATTACTAGCCATCCCCACCGCTATACCCATTGTCCCATTGATTATCAAATTAGGTAAAAGAGCGGGAAGAACCTGGGGTTCTTTTCGCGTGCCATCATAATTTGATTTCCAATCAACAGTGTCCTTGTCCAAATCACAAAGTATTTCCTGCGCAAATTTGCTCATTTTCGCTTCAGTATAACGCATAGCGGCTGGCGGATCGCCGTCAATGGAACCAAAATTTCCTTGACTGAAAACCAAAGGATAACGCATCTTAAATATTTGAGCCAAATGAACCATTGACGGATAAACGATTTGTTCGCCATGCGGATGATAATTTCCAGAGACATCGCCGCAAATTTTCGCGCTTTTCCTAAAACGGGAATTAGGATAAAGTCCCAAGTCCTTTAAGGTAATCAAAATACGCCTATGCACCGGCTTTAATCCGTCTCTGACATCGGGCAATGCCCTATCCACAATCACGCTCATAGCGTAATTAAGATAAGACTCGCGCATCTCTTCTTTAATTTCCCTGATTTCTATTTTTCCGCTATCCATATTCTCTAAAAATTACTTTAATGAAATTACAATAGTTCCGGCCACTATCAATAATACGCCGACAATCCCAATAAAACTTACTTTCGCGCCAAACAAAATATTCGTAAGCACAAATGCGACAATAATATTGATTGACACAACCGCCCGCACGAAACCGGTGTTGTCAACCAACCGATAACTTTCAAGCAAAAGCCATGTGCCGAATACTATCAATAAAGCAATAACTGCAATTTTTACCCATTGTCCAAAATAAACAGGCATTATTACTTTATCCGCCGCTAATGCGTAAATCCATAATACCACAGTCCCGACAGTAAAATAATACATCATCAAATGAAATGAAGTGAATCCGCCATTGATGACCGTTTTGGATATAAGAGGTTCTATGCCGAATAAAACACCGGCTACTATCGCAAAAAAAAACCAAGACATATTAAAATACTTTTAATTGCAAAATAAAATACTTTTAATTTCAATCCACGACCGGCAAACCCCGTTAAAAGTTCATCAAAAGTTTTTCTTTTTAAATTGACATTAAGGCGAAGCCGCCCTTACGGCTTTGATTATCTTTTAAGATAGTCAATCCTTAAACTTCTAACGGGGCAAGCGCAATCCCATATTTTCCGAATCACGCCCTTCCAACTCGCCAGAATCAACCGCAGGTTTATTTAAATAATTTTTAAAATTAAAAATTTCGCCGATGGACGATTTAAGCGTCTCCCGCAAAGAAAGCATATCGCTTCCGACATCCATTCCCTTATCAGCGCCGACATCAACCGGCGCAAAATTGCGCAAAGAATATTTCACGGAAAAACCAAAGCCCGTCATTACCAATACGGCTGAAATCAATATAGCCACAAGAAAAATCCTAAATCTCGCCAAATAAGGTTTGCGCTGTAAATTCTCAATAAAATTAACAAGAGACATTGATATCTTTTTTAGATTTTAAACTCCACAACCTCCATTTCTTCCGGCGGTAAATCTTTTTTTGCGATTTTTAATTTATCAACTTTTTCTTTTGGAGAAATTCCGATTTCCTTAAAAAATAAATCAATTTCATCCAACTTCACTTTTAAACCCGGCAAGCGATAAGCCATAGGAATTACAATGCGCGGTTCAACCTGATTAACAATATGCGCCGCGCTTTTGTAATCAGCCGTATAATTTCCACCGACCGGTACCATTAAAATATCAACTTCTCCGATAATATCCAATTGGTCTTCATTTAATTCTTTTTGACCCAAATCTCCCAGATGGCACAAAACCATCTCGTCAATTCTAAAAATATACAATGTGGTATCAAAAGATTCTTGTTGTAATTTTTCACTATGTTTTGCGGAGATACCGTCTATCATTATTCCGGAAACTTCGTATTCGCCCGGATTATTGATAACAAAAAGCTGACTCTCGTTATTTTTCTCCATAATATCGCCACAATCAAAATGAGCGCAAGAATAAGTTAAAATATCCGCCTTCGGAAGAGGCGGCTTCAATCCGATGCTTTTATCAAAAACATCGGTAATTACCGTTATTTTCCCTTGAGACTGAATTTTAAAACAAGTATAACCGTAATAAGTTATTTGCATAATTTAATGACCGATTTCTTTTAAACAAAACGATAATTTAATACTTAAAATTATACATCAATTAAATCCTCTTTACAATATTTATCCATTAATATATACTGTTCAATTATGGGAGCAATTAAAATATTTCAAAATCAAAAAGAGTCAATTCTAAATAATTTATTGAAAGATAGCGCCAGGCAAATCCCTTTGCCGCAAAAAGATGCTTTACTTAAAGGCATTGTTTTGAGCGTAGACAGCAATAAGGCTATTATTGATCTCGGTCCCACAGGAATCGGATTATTGATAGGACCAGAATTTAAAGGAGCAACCGATGTTTTAGGAAAAATAAAAAAAGGCGACGAAATATCCGGACAAGTTTTGGTTACTGAAAATAAAGAAGGATACATTGAGCTTTCCGTAAAAAACGCCGCTTTTCAAACAACATGGAAAGAATTGGAAAATAAATTCACCGCAAATGAACCATTGGTCGTTGAGGTTGCGGAAGCCAATAAAGGCGGATTATTAGTAAAATTCCGTGGAATTTCCGGATTTATGCCCGTATCGCAATTGGCAAGCAACCATTATCCGAAAGTTGAAGGAGGAGATAGAGGAAAAATAGTGCAAGAATTAAAAAAACTCATAAAAATCAGTCTGAATGTAAAAATAATCGACCTAAATCAAAAAGAAAAAAAGATAATATTCTCTGAAAAAGCGGCTGAAGAAAAAATGCAAGACTTATCAAAAAAATATAAAAAAGGCGATATTGTTGACGGGGTGGTCAGCGGAATAGTAAATTTTGGAATTTTTGTGCAAATGGAAAAGGGAATTGAAGGCCTGGTTCATATCTCCGAACTTGCATGGCAATTAGTTGAAAATCCCGGCGACATAATAAAAATCGGCGATAAAGTAAAAGCGAAAATTATTACTTTGGACAATAACAAAATGTCTTTATCGTTAAAAGCGCTTCAGCAAGACCCATGGATTGATATTGATAAAAAATACAAAAAAGGCGACGAAATCAATGGAACAACCACTAAATTAAACCCCTTTGGCGTATTCGTAGCGCTGGATAAAGAAATTCACGGACTTTGTCATATTTCTGAATTCGGCACGCAACAAAAAATGGAAGAAGTATTGGAAATCGGCAAAAAATATAATTTTAAAATACTATCCATTGACGCATCCAATCACAGAATGGCATTGGGATTAATTAAAGAAACTTCTCCCAAAGAAATAAAAGAAACTGCAAATAAAGAAGAAGCGAAAGAAGAAGTAGGTGATAAAAACGACCAAAAAGAGGTTGTGGGAAAAAAACCGAAAAAAACAACTAAAAATAAAAAGTAGATTTTAAATTTAGAAAACTTAAACAAAAATCCTGTCAAAATACCTGCTTATCGGTAAATAAACTTGACAGGATTTTTGTTTAAGTGTATACTGTATAATTAACTTTAGTTAGTTGTGTTTTTTGAAAAAATTATATCTATAAACTTTTTGGAGGAGGTTTTTAAATGAAAAGCCTCTAGGGAGGTTACCATGAGAAACAAGGGCAACAAGGCGCTATTAAGAAATCTGCATGATCAAAAAGAAAATGAAAGTAGATACATGGAAAGAAATCCGGGTACCGATAAAGAAACATTTGTCGGGGGAAGGAAGTTTTTTTGGCATAATAGAAACGATTCTTATACTTATAAAGGAGGGGGAAAAATGGAGCAAAAGAAAACCACAGGCGCGGGCGGATTTTTTTCAAGAGTAAACATGGTGCTGGCAATAGCATATAGATTGTCTTTTTGGTATAGCGAAGCCAAAAAACAAGACCCCGAAGCCGTCAAAACATTAACAGTAAGCGAAACATACAAGAAAACATTAGAGGAGTTAAAAGAAAAACTCAGCGAGTTTAATATGGTCGGGTTTAATACGGTGAGGAGAACGGCGGTTGAACGCTACTTGAAAGGAGTAATAACAGAAAGAGGAGTCTTGACGCTTTTGGACAGAGAAGCAAAAAGACGTTATGAAGCTGGGGAAAAAGTCCAAGGAAGACCACTGGCCCCATTTGCGGCGACATTCAAGGTCGCGTTTGATGAATTGTCATTGACCGTGAAAGAGGAAGAAGGACTTTATCCAACAATTTCACACTCAATGTTTCTCAAGACAGAGAGTGCCTTGAAGAAAGTTGGTAAATTTCAGACAGCAATGGAATTAGCGGAAAGAGTTCCGGAAAAATGGCGCAAACCATTTGAAAAAGTCGTTGATTCGACCAAAGAACCTAAGGTAAGGGCAGAGGAATCAACGAAGTAAGTCTAACGTCATTAGCCGTAAAAACGGCAGTGGCTATTATGAAACCATAATAGCCACTTTTTTATTTCCTTGGTTCATCCTTTAATAAGGGAAGGTTGAGAGGGATTATAAAAAGTGAAATCCCCGCCGTAATTCCAAAAATAATCCAGACTATCAACATCCCCTGCTGAAGCGTCCAGAAATAATGGTCAAAAAAACCTAACAACAAAATAAAAAACAAAATAACAAAAAAAG
>ERZ1292640.1248-Hain-H43-02um-R1-1248-length-21064-cov-7_pt2 | contig 19259 bp, 11 predicted proteins | sample MGYA00564404_ERZ1292640 | MGnify/ENA primary metagenome ERZ1292640 (study PRJEB36523, sample SAMEA6512636) | groundwater metagenome | collected 2019-01-08 | study: AquaDiva: Metagenomics assemblies of 32 groundwater samples
TGACGATCGGGGCCGGACAAGTGATAGCCACCGCCGGAATTTGAGTCACCGTGACTGTAAAGGTGCAGGTATTGGTGCCGTAGGCGTTGGTGGCTGTGCAAGTCACCAGGTTCGTCCCCAGGCCGAACGAACTGCCGCTGGCGGGGACGCAGCTTTGGAAGACGCCGCCAACGACGTCCGGGGAAGCGAAGCTGACCACCGCGCTATTGCCGCAGACGTTCAGGCTGATGGCCGCCGGGCAAGTGATAGTCGGGGGCGCGAGATCGACGCAAATGTTCCGCAGGGCGATAAAAAGTGGCGCCGACAACCCGTCGCTGGCGTCAGCGAATACCGAACCCACGCCACTCGTGAATTTTCCAATGGTATTGTTGCCAAAGTTAGCCACGTAGAGGTTGCCGGCATTGTCAAACGCCAGTCCCGCTGGACCGTTCAAGTCCAGGCTGGTCGAGCCGGCCACTCCCGCGAAAAGCGAACTGGTGAAGCTGCTGGTGAACTTCCTGACCGTGTGGTTTCCGTAGTTGGCCACATAAAGCAGCCCTGCGCTGTCAAAAGCCAGGCCAATCGGCTGGTTCAAGTCCGCGCTGGCGAAGAGGGAGCCGACGTGGAGGCCCGAACCGGCAGTGGTGAACCTAATGATGGTGTTGTCGTTCTGGTTTGCCACATAGAGATCCCCCGCGGCGTCGAACGCCAGACCAGTGGGGGAACTCAAGCCGGTATTGGCGAAGATCACGCCAGGGCCGCCGCTCGTGGCAAATTTCCAGATCGTGCCGTCGCCCAAGTTTGCCACATAAAGAGTCGTGCCCGCGCTGTCGAACGCCAGGCCGCTCGGGCCACTCAAACCGAGCGTGGTCTGGCCGGCCACGCCGGCGAAAAGAGTGCCGTTGCCACTGCTGTCGAACCGCCTGATGGTGTTATTACCGCTGTTGGCGACATACAAGAGGCCATTGTTATCGAAAGCCAAACCATACGGAGCGCTCAAGGCGTCGTTGGCATCCGCAAAGGGAGATCCGATCCCTGCCATCGTGAATTTCTGGATCGTGTAGTTGCCGGGTTCGGACACAAAGAGCACCTGCTGGCCTTGGACCACCGTCACGCTGAAAGTGCAGATGTTGGTGCTGCAAGCGTTGGTCGCCGTGCAGGTCACCAGGCTCGTCCCCACGTCGAACAGGCTGCCGCTGGCCGGGACGCAGCCTTGGAGCGTGCCACCCGTGACCGCCGGTGGGGCGAAGTTCACCACCACATTGCTCCCGCAAGTATTTGTAGTGATGGAAGCCGGACAAACGATGGCCACCTCTGGACAGCCGGAGCTCGCGAGCGCCAAGGTGTGCTGGGCCGACGATCCGCTGAAGACCCCGGTGAAGAGCCCACCCGCGGGGAGCGTGCTGGTATTGACCGCCACCGGGATCAGCTTATGTGTCGTGCTGTTGTCGCCGAGCATGCCGAACAGGTTGTTGCCCCAGGACGCCAGAGTGCCATCCCCGCACAACGCCAAGGTGTGGCGATTGCCCGCCGCGATGGCCACCGCCATCCTGCCCTGCAGAGGAGTGCCTGCGGTGGTGACCGCCACGGGCACGAGGCTTTGGGTCGGGATGCCTCCATTGCCGAGCTGGCCCAAGGCATTCGCTCCCCAACTGGCCAAGCTGGTCGAATTGCCATCGTTGTATAGCACGACGCTGTGCAACCCTCCCGCGGCGATGGCCACTACCGTTTTGCCGGAGAGCAAACCGGTCGTGTCCACCAGCACCGGCGCGAGGCTGAGCACTGTGCTGTTGTTGCCGAGCGCACCGGAGTTGTTGAAGCCCCAGGCAGCCACGGTGCCATCCTGACGCAGGGCCAGGCTGTGGGCAGCGCCAGCCGCGATGGCCTTGTTGAGCGCGCCCGCTCCGCTGACCAACACCGGTGAGAGTCTTTGTGCTGGGGATCCAAGGGAGCCGTCACCGATCTGGCCGTTGCTGTTTAAGCCCCAGGCGGCCACGGTGCCGTCATCGAAGAGCGCCAAGCCGTGGCTGGAACCAGCCGCGATGGCCTTCGCCAGCTTGCCGGAGAGTGCGCCCGTCATCATTACCGCTTGCGGCAACTGGCTTCCGTACGTGGTGCCGTTGCCGAGCTGGCCGAAGGTGTTGATGCCCCAGGAGGCGACTGTGCCATCCGAGCAGAGCGCTAGACTGTAATCAATCCCCGCCCCGATGGCGATTACTGTCTTGTTGTTGTTGGTGAGTACGGCGGCCATGGTCACCGCCACCGGCACCGAGCTGTTCACCGAGGTGCCGTTGCCGAGCATGCCGAAGGTGTTGTTGCCCCACGCGGCCACGGTGCCGTCCGAGCACAGCGCCAGGCTGTGCCTTTGGCCCCCCGCCAGGGCCACCACGGTCTTGTTGACGAGCACTCCCGCCGTTAGGACGGGCAATATCCGCTGCACCGTGGTATTGTCCCCGATCTGGCCGAAGCCGTTGTGGCCCCAGGCGTATGGACGGATTTGCCCGTGCGTCGTCGGCGCGAAAGTGAACAGGGCGAGCGACAGGAGGCCGCCGGTCAGGAACTGGCGATACGTTTTGGTCATAGCATGGAACCACGTCTGCAAATGAAGGCTGACGGAGTGCGGTCTTCACTTGATGTCGTTCCGCGTCTTACAAAAGGAAAACTGGGGAAAGGATGCGAAATATTTGCGAAAATCTTTTGCGGTCCGGCGCAAAGGGAACTTTCAGCCGAAAAGAGCAGTTCAACCGCAGAGAACGCAGAGAACACAAAGAAAAGCAGGCACTTCGGAGAATAGACGCAATCACCTGTTGGGTGAGAAACCGCTTTCGCTCAAGTTCCCTGCTTTGCAATCCTTGCGATCTTTGCGGTTATTCAACTGCCGTTTAGAGGTTCAGCGACGTTCGGCAAAGCCGGAGTGTTCCTCGGCTGACGGAGTCAGGCGTTTCCGAACGCTACCGTTCGCGGTCAATCTCGGCGAGCGTTCGAGTGCGAAAGATGCGGACCTGATCGCCGAGGCCGACGATCAACAGGGAACCATCGGGCGAAAACGTCACCGGCCCCATCGCGCCGGTTTCCAGAAGCGTGGCGACCTCGCGCCGCGTGGGCAGGTGCCAGAGTTTCAGCGAGCCATCGCCACCGGTCGAGGCCAGCGTTTTGCCATCCGGCGAAAACGCGACCTCAGCCGTGTGGTCTCGATGGCCGGAAAGCTGGCCCAGCTCGCGGCCCGTGCGCGCCTCCCAAAGGCGAATGCCCGGCTCGGTGCTATCCGCGCTGACGAGGAGTTTGCCGTCGGGCGAGAAGCCGAGGAAGCGGAGGTGGCCGGGATCGTTCCGGTGATCCCCCTCCATGACTGTAATGAGCGGGCGCGAGTGGTGACTGTAGAGGAGCTTGTTATCTGGCACGGAAAAAACCGCAATTTGTGAGTACCCCCGGACGCCAGCCGCAACGAGGGCGCCATCGGGTGAGATCACCAGATGACCTATGACATTGGTAAAAGCCGGCTTATCACTAAGGTGGTCCGGCAACCGGAAAGCACAGAGCTGTGCGCCGGTGCGCGTTGACCAGACGCGCACCAAGCCATCGGATTGTCCCACCGCGAACAGCCCGGCGCGGAAGGAGCGGATCCAAATTCGCCCCCGATCAACGTGGCCGTCGAGCGGCAACCGGCGGGCAATGGCCAGGTCTTTGAGTGAACGCCACTCCAGTTCGATTCGGGCGTTTGCGTCAGGGAACACGGAGCAAACGACGGTGAGTCCCCCGTCGTCGAAGCCTTCGTTCCGAGCCATCTCAACACCAGCCCGCGTCTCGCGCGGGCTGGAGCCCGGCTGCGTGTCGCACACTTTGAGAGATCCCGACTCTTCCGAGGTAGTCCACCAGTGGCTGTCAGGTGAAACCGTGATCGCGTCACGGCGTCCTCCGCTATTGTAACGGAGCGTCTCTCTTTGGGAAACGGTCGTTGACCATAAGCGCACAGTCCCGTCCCGCGAGGCGGAAGCCAGTCGCTGTCCGTCCGGGAAAAAGGCGATACTGGCGATCTCATCGGTGTGGCCGAGGCGGGTCCCCGTCAGTTCACCCGAAGATGCTGACCACAGCCGGATTATCTGGTCGGAGCCGGCGGTGGCCAGAGAATGACTGTCAGGAGAAAAGGCGAGAGCGCGAATGGCACCAGCGTGCCCTGCCAGTTCGCGGATCAGATGTTGTTGCTCGACCGACCAAAGTTCGATTACGCCAGAGCTCGCCGACGCGCCCGCTAGCCAGCGTCCATCTGGCGAGAGCGCGAGAGTGTCCCACACGTGCCTGGAGGCAAACTGCTTGAGAAGACGGCGCTCGGGCAGCGACCAGAGCCTCACGCGGCTGGTCCGCGCCCCCAACAGGGCGTCCACGTCGGCGGTGACCACGAATTGACCGTCGCCCGAGAAGGCCACCAGTCCGCCGCACTCCGGGAGCGCCCAAATCTCGGCGCGTTGCTCCAGGTCATAGAATTTCACGCAGCCTACTATCATCTCAGAGCCAAATCGCGGAGTTTTCCCGTCACTCGTAGCTGCGGCAAACGAGCCGACCGCCACGATGGGGGCCACCGGGGAGATGACTGCGGATGAGAAGACGGCCGGGAAGGCGAACTCGATCGTGCCGTCAGCGAGATTCCAGACGCGGGCCGCCCGCACCGACTCACGCGAAGAGGCAACCACATGGCGCCCGTCCGGGGTGAAGGATATCCCGGTCACTCTTTCAAGGCGCTCTGGATTGACCATCTGGGATATCTGGCCTGGCGTGGGATTTGGAGCGCCAAGCTGATTGGAGAGAAAAGGCGTCATCCGAACTTTGGCGAGCACACTGGCAGCCGCCTCTGGTTCGAGCCAGCGCGGCTCTTTCGGAGGCAGGAGTTGAGTGTTGGCCGCCTCGTCCAGTTTCCAGCGCCACAGGAAATCCTGCCCGCCGATGGCCAAGGTCCGGCCATCGGGAGAAATGGCGAGGGCGGAGGGCGGATGTGGAAACTCCAGGACCTGGAGGTGGTCTCCCTGGCTTTGCCCCCAAAACAAGCGCCACTCAAAGCCGCGGAAATCGTCTGCGCCAGCGGGGTGTCCGAGGGCCGGGATGTGGGCCGCAAGGGTCGCGCGGACGAGCCCGAGGTTGCCTTCACGCAGGGCGCGGTCGGCAAGGGACATGTCCGCCGCGTACAGGTTTTCACGTGCCTGGCGGTCAGCGCGGCGGACTTTCGCATTGCTGAACAGCAATACGGCGATAATCACCGCCGGCGCAATCAGCGCGAGCATGAGCAGCGCGGCCAGCGCGGGCCGGCGTTTGGTCCACTTGAGGGCGTGCTCCCATACCTGGACGGGCCGCGCGCGAATCGATTCGTGCCGCAGCCATCGTTCCAGATCGTCCGCGAGCGCCTCCGCTGAGCTGTAGCGTTGCGCCGGGTTTTTCTGCAAGCATTTCAGACAGATCGTTTCCAGGTCGCGCTCGACTTTGCGATTGATCGAACTGGGCCGGCGGGGCTCCTGTTCCACGACTTGGCGCAGGGTCTCCAGCGGGGTGTCCGCTTGAAAAGGCGGGCGGCCCGTCAGCAGTTCGTAAAAAATCGCGCCGAGGCTGTAAACGTCCACGGCGGTCGTGAGGCTCTTGCCGCCCGCCGCTTGTTCGGGCGCGATATAGGCGGGCGTGCCCAGGACCGTGCCGCTCAGCGTCAAATGGCTCTCCGTCTCGATTTGCTTGGCCAAACCAAAATCGGTCACCAACGGCTCGTCCCGTTCGTCCAGCAAAATGTTCGACGGCTTGAGATCGCGATGGAGAATGCCGTGCTGGTGGGCGTAGTGAACGGCGCGGGCAATTTTGGCGATGAGTGTTGCGACGTTTCTCTGACGCCCCCAAACGGAAACCGCGTGAGCCGGAGAGTCGGCGAACCGGCGAACCGGCGATTTCTCCGTCTCTCCGTCTCGCTGTCTCGCCGGTTCGTCCAATTCCGCATGCCGCACTCCGAATTCCTCAACCCTCTCCGCAAGGCTGCCGCCGGGAATGAACTTCATCGTGAAATAGGGATGACCTTCGTATTCCCCGACTTCATAGATGGGCACGATGTTCGGGTGCTCCAGGCTGGCGACGGCCTCGGCTTCGGCGCGAAACCGTTTCATATCCGCTTCCCCCGGCAATCGGGCCATCAGGATCATTTTCAACGCCACCACGCGTTGCAGGCTGATTTGCCGCGCCCGATAGACGACGCCCATGCCGCCGCGCGCGATGACGCTCAACAGTTCGTAGTCACCAAGAAGGCCCGGGAAATCACTAGACACGGCGGGAAAAGTGGGGGGTTGGAAAAGCGAGGCGCTTTCGATTGCCGCCTCCTCGACTTCCGGACTCAGCAGGGATGCCCAGAGACACTTCGGGCACAACCCCTCCGGCGCGCTGGCGGCCAGCGCGCTCCGGCAAATTGGACAAAGCAGCGGTCCCGACATGGTATCTTCGTTCGTTCTCAGTACAAAAAGAAATCTCGGAGAAAGGTGCGAGGGGTTTTCGAAAATCTTTCAACCTCCAAAAGCCGCGAACAGGTCGCGAATCTCCTGCTCGATTTCTTCCGGGCGGGCCACCGTTTGGGCGATTTCGTCCCGGATCAACTCGCGAAAGCGCCGGCGCAAGCGATGCACCAGCCCCTTCACCGCCGCCAGGCTCAGGTTCAGGCGCGCGGCCGCCCCGGCGAGCGAATCGGTTCCTTTCTCGCCGAGCAGGAACATCTTCACCTCCTCAAAGCGCCGGGTCTTCTCGGCGCCATCGCACTCCTGGCGCAGGCGGTCCAGCGCGCGACTGAGGATGGTTTCGGCCCAGCGGCGCTCGAAGATTTTGTCCGGCGTCAAGTCATCCGCAGGATCGAGCTGGTAGCGACCATCGGCCACCTTTTCATCCAATGAAAAGAGCGATACCCCGCCACCGCGCTTCTGACTCCGCGCGCGGTTCCATTCATTAGCCAGGAGGTTTTTCAGGGAGACGAGCAAAAAGGAGCGAAACTTGCCCTTCTCGCGGTTCACAGAAGCCAGCGCCTTGGTGGCGAGCAGGTGCGAGAAGAAATCCTGCGTCAGATCCGCCGCTTCGTGCGGCCCGTATCCCTGCCGCCGCGTGAAAGAATAAAGCGGATACCAATAAGCCTGGCAGAGCTTTTCGAGGGCCGCGGCGGATTGGGGCGAATGCTCCTGTCCCGCCAACAACACCACACTCCAATGGGTACTGGCAAAATCTCGCCCATCACTTCGGGCGCGCAAAAACTGATCAGACAGAGACATGAACTTCTGAAAAATATCCCAAAGGGATTGAGGGGGCAATAGGCTTTTGGACGGGCAAAAAGCGAGGGTAAAATGGAGTCTTGGAAACGTTCCCGAACACTTGAACCACTTCCCTTTGAGCGCGTGGGTTTTGCGGTAACGAGTGGGCTTTCTCAGGACGTTTACTCTGATGTGCTGGCGAACCACCCGCAACCGAATCAAGCCAACAACCGTGTGCCTTTCAAATCACCTTCCGTTCCCACCATGTTGATCTGCTTGGGATTCCTGGATGGGTCTGTCGTGTATGTGCTTTCAAACGTCGATTGCTAAACGGTTCAGGTGGGATGCGCTGGGCGGATGGGTGGCAATGGAGCGATGGAAATATCGACAATCAGGTCTGCGGCAATCTTCTCCAGGTCGAGGCGGAGTTCCGCTGTGTTGCAGGAGGCCGGAATGCGCAGCTTGGCTTGGGCTTGGAAGAGCGTTTCGCCTGACATGGGGGCGCTGTGGCATTCGGTGTCGAGTTCTTCCACGTTGACTCCGTGGCTGGCCAGAGCCAGCGAGATTTGGCGGACAATGCCGGGCCGGTCCTGGCCTACGATCTCCAGCAGCGTCAACGGCTCGGCCCCGGCGGCCGGCTTGGGTTGCTCGGCAATGACGACGATGCTCAACCCCTTCGTCTCCAGGCTTTTCAGGGCGCGGACCAGCGCTTCCTCCTGCTCGCCGGGGAGTTGGACCCGCAGGATGCCGGCAAACTGACCGCCCAAATGCGACATGCGGCTTTCCAGCCAATTCCCGCCATGATCGGCAATAAGGCTGGCCACCGACTCGACCAGGCCGGGTCTGTCCTGGCCAATGATGGTCATCACCAATGAGACATGCATGGTCCGTCTCTTACGCTGAACCTCCTTTTCTGGCAAGCCCTTCCCGGCGCTTCCACGGTGCCACGATCTCCCGGAATCTCCGCGGGCTGCGAGGATTCTGTCGGCCACCGGAGCGCGGCAGGGCGCGGCTAAAGTCCGAAGCCCGAAGGTCGAAATCCGAAAGAAATCTGAAGTTGTCTGTCGCGCCGCGAAAATGTCTCGCCAATTTTCGCAAACCCTTCTTTGATTTCCCCATGCGCTACGCTCCAATCGACCCCCGGTTGTTCAGGACCAACCGTGAAAACCTGAAGAAACTGATGCTGCCGAACTCGCTGGCGGTGGTGAACGCCAACGACATCCTGCCGACCAACGCCGACGGCACGCTGTTGCTCCATCCCAATTCCGATTTGTTCTACCTGACCGGCGTTGAACAGGAGGAAAGCATCCTGTTGCTCTACCCGGACGCTCACGAGGAAAAGATGCGCGAAGTCCTTTTCCTGCGGGAACCCAACGAACTGATGGAGACCTGGGAAGGGCATAAGCTGACGAAGGAAGAGGCGCAGAGCATCTCCGGAGTGGCCAGGGTGGAATGGTTGCCGGAGTTCCGCCCGATGTTTCACCGGCTGATGTGCGAGTGCGAACACGTCTGCCTCAACTCGAACGAACATAAGCGCGCCGTCATCGTCGTGCCGACGCGCGAGGCGCGCTTCGTGCATGAGACCCGCGAGCGTTATCCGCTGCACCAGTACCATCGGCTGGCGCGGCTCCTGCACCGCTTGCGCGTCGTGAAGTCGGACCTCGAACTCGACCTGATGCGGAAAGCCTGCGCCATCACCGAGGCGGGCTTCCGCCGCGTGCTGAAGTTTGTGCAGCCGGGCGTTTCGGAAACGGAGGTTGAAGCGGAGTTTGCCCATGAGTTTATCCGGCGCGGAAGCGGGTTTGCTTATCCGCCCATCATCGCCGCCGGCCGCAACGCCTGCGCGCTCCATTACGTGCAGAACGACCAGGTGTGCCGCAAAGGCCAACTGCTGCTGCTGGACGTGGGAGCGAGCTGCGCCAATTATCAATCCGACATGACGCGCACGATTCCGGTGAGCGGCCGGTTCACGCGGCGGCAAAGGCAGGTTTATAACGCCGTCTGGCGGGTGCTTCGCGAAGTGACCCGGCTCGCCGTGCCCGGCAAGCTGCCGAAGGATTGGCAGAAGGAAGCCGAGGCGCTCATCGAAAAAGAACTGGTCGATCTCGGCCTGCTGACCCTCTCCGCCATCAAGCGACAAGACCCGGACAATCCGGCCTTCAAGAAATACTTCATGCACGGCGTGGGCCACCCGCTCGGACTCGACGTGCATGATGTCGGCCACACCACCGAGCCGATTCAGCCCGGCTGGGTGCTCACCGTCGAGCCGGCCATCTACATCAAGGAAGAAGGTCTTGCCGTGCGCCTGGAAAACGACGTCCTCGTCACCGAAACCGGTCAAGTCAATCTGATGGCCCAGATTCCACTTGAGGCGGAAGAGATCGAAGAGTTGATGAACGGGCGCTGAACTGCTATCCATGAAAATGCGAATCCTTGCTCCACCGACAAACTCTTTGACATCCTGAGAGACATGCTCCAGGAAGTCTCCTGATGCCGGCTTTTGCGAAACAAACGATCTGACATGAAACCTTACTGGCAAGGCGTTTTCCCCGCCGTCACCACCCAACTGAAACGCGATCAATCGCTCGACCTCGACGCGACCGCGCGCCACGTCGAAGCCCTCATTGATTCCGGCGTGGCCGGCCTCATCGTGCTCGGTTCGCTGGGCGAGAACCAGGCGCTCGATCCGGAGGAAAAACAGCGCGTCACCGAAGCGACCGTCAAGCAAGTGCATGGCCGCGTGCCGGTGCTCAGCGGCGTGGCCGAGTGCAGCACGGCGGACGCCTGCCGCTACGTGCGCGACGGCGAGAAGCTCGGCGCCGACGGCTTCATGCTCATGCCGGCGATGATTTACAGGGGCGATCCGCGCGAGACCCTGGCGCATTTCCGCACCGTGGCCAGGGCGACCGGACTGCCCATCATGATCTACAACAACCCGATCAGCTACGGCAACGACATCACCCCGGAAATGTTCGCCCAGCTCGCCGACGCGAAGAACTTCGTCGCGCTCAAGGAAAGCTCCGGCAACCCGCGCCGCATCACCGACCTGCACAACACCGTTGGCGACCGCTACGCCATCTTTACCGGTGTGGATGATCTGGTGCTCGAGAGCGCCATCCTCGGCCTCGACGGCTGGGTGGCCGGCACGGGTATCGCCTTCCCGCGTGAGAACCAGTATTTCTGGGAATTAACGCGCCGGGGCCAGTGGAACCAAGCGCGCGAACTGTACCGCTGGTTCACGCCACTCCTGCACTTGGATACGCACGTGAAATTCGTGCAATACATCAAGCTCGCAGTGCAGGAAAGCGGCCTGGGCGCGGAATGGGTCCGCGCCCCGCGCCGTCCGCTGGCGGGCGCCGAACGGAAACAAATCCTGAAGATCATCCACGATGGCATCGCCCGGCGGCCGAAGCTGCCCAAGCTGTAACGATGCAATCAGTCAGAAAAATGGGGTCAAGAAAATTTCAGAAGAAAAAAATCTTTCTGCCCCAATCTTTCTGACCTTATCGTTCTGACGCGAAATTCGCATGCCCATTGACTGCCCAGTGAAATTCACGTCGCTCGAACACGAGGAGTTCAAGCGTTTGGATTACCGGGTGATGGAGCAAGCCTTCGCCTCCCACAACGATCTGGGCCGGCATTGTGACGAAACGATTTACCAGAATGACCTGCAGGCGCGCCTGGAGGCCGCCGGGCTTGGCCCCGTACGCACAGAAGTCCCGGTCACTGTCACGTTTCGCGACTTCTCCAAGACTTATTACCTCGACCTTGTTGTTCATGACGCGGTCGTTTACGAGCTCAAGACCGTGGCGTTGCTCACGGGCGAGTACAAGGCGCAACTGCTGAATTACCTTCTCTTGCTCGACCTGCCGGCCGGCAAACTCATCAACTTCCGAACGCCCTCGGTGGAATACGAGTTCGTGAACACTCGTCTGACGCCGGAAGAACGTCGCGCCTTCACGACGGACACTACGCGCTGGCACAAACTCTCGCCGGCTTGCGCTGCCTTGCGCGAGACGCTGTTGGAACTGCTTCGCGAATGGGGCGCATTCCTCGACCTCACTCTCTACCAGGAAGCGCTGACGTGGTTTCTGGGCGGCGAAGACCAAGTCATGCAACGCCTCGAAATCCATCGCGACGGTCGTGTGCTCGGCACGCAGCGTGTCCCCGTCCATGCGCGGGGCATTGCCTTTCGGCTGACCGCGCACACGGAAAACCTCGACCGAGCCGAGTCCCATCTCAGCCGTTTCCTCAGGCACACCAACCTCGACAGCCTGCAGTGGCTAAACCTCAATCGCACTGACATCCACTTCGTCACCTTAAGAAACAATCTTTCTGACCCCATCTTTTTGACTACTTGCAGGAGTCAGAAAAATGGGGTCAAGAAAATTGAAAACACGATGAGCGCCTTCATTCTCAAGAGCTTATGAAAACCGCCCCGGCTTCTCTCCTGCGCCGCAGCTTGAATGCGGCTGTTGAACTCTTCACCGACCGCCGCCCCGCTCAAGCCGGGCGGAGTACGCTCATCAACGTGTGCCAGAAGAGGGCAGCCGGGCTGCCGGGACGCCATCAACTCTCGCCGCCCCGTCAGGGACTCGGCAATCGGGTGATTCTGTCCTTCATGATTCTGTCTGGGACGCTCGCTCCTGACTCCCGGTGCGCCGCCGAAACGAATCGCATTGTTGTCCGCCCGCCAGACACCGGCGAGGCGCTGGTCAATCCGGGCATGGGCTGGACACTGCATTTCTACTCCAACCTCATCAAAAACTACGGCTCGAAGCTGGAGCCGTCCGACACGCTCGAGGATTGGCCCGGTCTCTCCGTCATTTACCTGCGGGTGCCGTGGTCGTTTCTGGAGCCGAAGGAGGGCGAGTTCAACTGGCCGCTCTTCGACACGCCGGCCCAGCGGTGGATTGCCAAGGGCAAACAGATCGCCATCCGCGTAAGCTGCTCCGAGAGCTGGATGCGCCATGCCACGCCGAAATGGGTGCAGGACGCCGGCGCGAAGGGTGTCGAATTCGAGTTTGGCAAGGGTCCGAAACCCGGCGGTCCATTGTGGGACCCCGATTACCTGGGCCCGATTTTTCTGCAGAAACTGGAAAACTTTCTGGCGGCAATGGCCCGGCGTTATGACGGCAACGCGAACGTAGCGTTCATTGACGTCGGCTCGTTTGGCATGTGGGGAGAGGGCCACACTGGCTTCAGCAGCCGGCTCTCCGAGGAGCAAACCCTCGCCGTGGCCCGGCGGCACATTGATCTGCACGTGAAACATTTCCAGCGCACGCTCCTCTGCATCAGCGATGACGTAGCCGGTTCGGGCAAGCCGGGCCGGCACTTTCCCGCCATGGACTATGCGCTTTCCAAGGGTGTCACCCTGCGCGACGACAGCATCCTGGTGCAGGCGCCGCCGCACTCGTGGTATCACGCGGAGATGGCGCAGGAATTCTGGCCGAAGTTGCCAGTCATCTTGGAGCACGAGCACTATGGAGGCTCGAAGGCGCGCGGGGCGTGGAGCGGCGATCTGCTGGCCAAATCGGTCGAGGAGTATCACGCCAGTTACATGTCCATCCACTGGTGGCCGCGCGAGGAGTTGAACGAGAACCGTGAAGCCATCGCGCGCATCAACCGGCGCCTCGGCTACCGGCTGCAGTTCCGCGAGATGAGTTGGCCGGCGGAAGTCGCGCTGGGCCAACCGTTCGTCGTCGAGACGGCGTGGGCCAACGCCGGAGTCGCGCCGTGCTATGGCGGCGCCTTTTGGGCCTTCACCTTGAAAGACGAGAAAGGCGGCATCGTGTCAGCGCACGTGGACGAAAGCTTTGATCTGCGGAACCTCGAGGTCGGTCCGCCGGACGAGGCGCCCGTCCGGAAGCTTCAATCGCACTTGGTCATCGCTTTTCGTCACATGGACCCGGTCGGCACGTTCGTCCTTCCCACAAAGCTTGGCGCGTATGACGTGTTCCTTTCCGCGGGTCTGCGTGACGGCACGCCGCGCATTGCCTTGCCGATGGCCGATGGCGACGGCCAGCGCCGCTACAAAGTGGGCACGATTCGCGTGGTCGATGGCCCGGCCAAGTGAAATTGCCTCCGAGTCATGCGCGCCGGGTTTATCATTTTCCTGCTGCTGCTCGGGCCGGGCGTCGAGGCTGCGCCGCCCTGGGACACGTTCAGCGACGCGTGGGTCGCAACGGACGCGCTGGGCCGCAGCGTGCCAACGCCGGCTGAGGTTGGCCCGCCGCGTCCGGGCAAGTACGCCGGCATTTTTTATTTCCTCTGGTTGGGCCAGCACGGCGAACAGGGGCCGTTTGACATCACGAAAATCCTTGCAGCCGACGCGGACACAATGCTTAAGCCCGACAGCCCGCTTTGGGGTCCGTTGCACGCGCCGCATCACTGGGGAGAATCCATTTTCGGCTACTACGTGTCGGAGGACGAGGGCGTCATCCGCAAGCACGCGCAGATGCTGGCCGACGCGGGTGTGGACGTTGTCATTTTCGACGTGACGAACCAACTGACCTATCCGGGCAGTTGGCGGGCGCTCTGCCGCGCGTTTGACGACGTGCGTCGCCACGGAGGCCGGACGCCGCAGATCGCCTTTCTGTGTCCATTTTCGGACCCGGCCAAAGTCGTGCGCGAACTGTGGCGCGACCTTTACGAACCGGGACATTGCCGTGACCTCTGGTTTCCATGGGACGGCAAGCCGCTGATTCTCGCTGATCCAGACCGGATGAAGGCCCGCGAGACGCCCGAAAAGCGGAACCTGGCTGACGAGCGCGATGCACGCATTCGCGAGTTCTTCACTTTCCGCAAGCCGCAGCCGGATTATTTTCAAGGCCCGACGCAGCCGGATATGTGGAGCTGGCTGGAGGTCCATCCGCAACACGTCTTCCGCAACGCGCGCGGCGAGAAGGAGCAGATGTCAGTTGGAGTCGCGCAAAACGCGGTGGGCGGCCGTCTTGGCTCGATGAGCGAACCCGGCGCGCGCGGACGCAGCTTCCACCGCGGCGCGGCCGACGGCCGTCCCGGCGCCGTGCAGCACGGCTTCAATGTGGCCGAGCAATGGGAGCACGCGCTGCGCGAGGACCCGCGCTTCATCTTCGTCACCGGCTGGAACGAGTGGATTGCCGGCCGCTTCGCCGAGTTCAACCGCGTGAAATTGCCCGTCATGTTCGTGGACCAGTTCGACCAGGAGCACAGCCGCGATATTGAGCCGATGAAAGGAGGCCACGGTGACAATTACTATTACCAGATGGTGGCGAGCATCCGCCGCTTCAAAGGCGCGCGGCCGCTGCCGCCGGTGGTCAGCCGTCCGGTTCAGATCGACGGCCGCTTCGATGACTGGTCCCAGGTCGAGCCGGAGTTTCGCGACAGCGTCGGCGACCCGGCGCGGCGCGATCATCGCGGCTGGGGCAAGGACATCCGCTATACGAACCACACCGGCCGCAACGACCTGGTGGCCGCGAAAGTGAGCGCAGACGCAGGCCGGGTCTGCTTCTACGTCCGCACCCACGAGCCGCTTACGCCGCCGACCGGCCCGAACTGGATGTTGCTCTTCGTCAACGCCGACGGCAACGCGACCAATGGATGGCTGGGCTACGACTTCGTCGTCAATCGCCGTGGTGTTGAGGCCGAAACGACTTGGCTCGAGCGCCACGAAAGCGCCGGTTACCATTGGGGCGCGCCGCTGCGGGTCTCGTATCGCGCGCACGGCAACGAACTCGAACTGGCTCTCCCGCGCGCCGCCCTTGGCTTGAGCAGCGGCCCGGTCACACTCGACTTCAAGTGGGCGGACAACCTGCAACAGACCGGCGACTGGAGCGATTTCACGCTCAATGGCGACGCCGCCCCGAATGATCGGTTCAACTTCCGAGCCACGTTCGCAGTGGGCAAAGCCGCGCCGGAGACAAAATGAGATTTCGCTGATTGGCTTTTGCCAGGAATCTGCTATAGGAACAAATCCAGCGGCTGGGATGCGCCAGCAAACCGTTTTTGCAGATGACCATGCGACGTGTTCAAATCATCGATTCCCATACCGGCGGCGAACCGACGCGCGTTGTCGTCAGCGGCGGCCCGGACCTGGGCGGCGGCGGCTTGGCCGACCGGTTGAAGGTTTTTCGCACGCAGCACGACCATTTCCGCTCCGCCGTCGTGAACGAACCGCGCGGCTCGGATGTGCTGGTTGGGGCGCTGCTCGTTGAACCATCGGACAAGACATGCGCCGCCGGCGTCATTTTCTTCAACAACGTCGGTTACCTGGGCATGTGCGGCCACGGCACCATCGGCCTGATTGTCACCCTCGGGCACCTGGGACGCATCGGGGCGGGCGAGCATCGGATTGAAACGTCCGTGGGCGTTATCACCGCTACATTGCACCAGGACGGAAGCGTGTCGGTAACCAATGTCCCAAGCTACCGCAAGGCCAAGGCGGTGAAAGTGGACGTGCCCGGCATTGGCGCCATCACCGGCGACGTGGCGTGGGGCGGCAACTGGTTCTTTCTCGTGGAGCAGCACGGCCAATTGCTGGACCCAGCTAACGTGGAAAAGCTCACGGACTTTGCGTGGCGCATTCGCCAGGCCGTGAATGCACAGGGCTTTCCCGAAGTGGACCACGTGGAACTCTTCGGCTCACCCATGGCGCCGGGCGCGCACTCGCGCAACTTTGTCCTGTGTCCCGGCAAAGCCTACGACCGTTCGCCCTGCGGCACCGGCACGAGCGCCAAGCTGGCCTGCCTCGCCGCGGACGGGAAGCTGCGCGAGGGCGAGCCGTGGGTGCAGGAGAGCATCATCGGCTCCATGTTTACGGGCAGCTACTGCCGCGTAGGCGAAACAATCGTGCCGACGATCAGTGGAACGGCATTTGTCAATGCGGAGGCGACGCTGGTGTTGGATGAGAACGATCCATTCTGTTGGGGAATTGGAGCGCAGGAGTCCATCCTGCGTGGCAGCAACGATCCGCCGGCGCTTACGAAACCACTCCAAACGCAGGTTGGACACCTGCGCTCCGAAAACGTAGGTGAGATCGTGCGGGAGAAGCGCGCCTGGCACTCGCTTCCACCAGGTCATGAAGAAAAGAGGGCGGGATTCACGGGTTGGCGCACGCGCGGTTATCTGCCGCATTTTGACCGCCTGGGGTTGTTCCAGTTCATCACATTTCGCCTGGCCGATGCGCTGCCTGCAGACCGCTGCGCGGAATGGCAGGGCTTGCTGGAGATCGAAAATGAGCGCGAACGGTTGATCAAGCTCGAGAAGTATTTGGATCAAGGTTATGGAAGTTGCGCCTTGCAGAAGCCCGAGGTGGCCGCTCTAGTGCAAAACGCCTTGCTCCGATTCGACGGCGAACGCTACCGTTTGTTTGCCTGGGTGGTGATGCCGAATCACGTCCATGCGCTCATTGAGGTTCTCAATATGCCCCTGGCTCGCATCCTTCACAGTTGGAAGGCCTATTCAGCGCTGGAGGCCAACCGGCTTCTCCAACGCAGCGGCCGGTTCTGGCAGGTCGAGTATTTTGAACGTTACATGCGTGACGTGGAACACTTCAGGCGGGCGATTCGTTACATTGAGAACAATCCGATGAAGGCTGGACTGGCGGACGTGCCCGAGGCCTGGGCATGGAGCAGTGCGAGATTTGCGGACCCATCGGCGGAGCGGAGCGCCGGTGTCCAACCGGCACGGCGAGTTGCTGAAATGCGCACGGTGCAGAGCCAGGGTACCGGACAAAACGACCAAACTCGACGCTGAATTCGCGCAGGTTGGACACCTGCGCTCCTATCCGATTGCTTTCAACATGTCGAAACACATCTTCATCATCGGCAGCGGCGTCATCGGCCTGAGCACGGCCTATTACCTCGTGCAGCGCGGCCATCGCGTCACCATCGCGGACCGCATGACTCCCGACCATGACGGCTGTTCATACGGCAATGCCGGCATGGTTGTGCCGAGTCATTTCATTCCGCTGGCTGCGCCCGGCATGGTCGCGCTGGGATTGAAGTGGATGTGGAATCCGGAAAGCCCCTTCTACATCAAACCGCGGCTGGACTGGGACCTCTGGAGCTGGGGCTGGAAATTGTGGCGCGCGGCCAACGCCGCGCACGTGGCCCGCTCCGCCCCACTGCTGCGCGATCTCGGTCTGGCCGGCCGCGCGTGCTTCGAGGATCTGGCCGCGCTTCCCGGCAATGACTTCGGCTTGGTGAAGAAGGGCTTGCTCATGCTCTGCAAATCGCAGCATAGACTCGACGAGGAGGGCCGGACCGCCGCCCAGGCGCGCCAGCTCGGCATCCCCGCCGAAGTCCTCGACGCGAAGCAGACCGCCGACCTGGAACCGAACGTGCGCATGGACATCGCCGGCTCGGTTTATTTTCCGAAAGATTGCCATCTCTCGCCGGCTCGGTTCATGGCCGGGCTGCGGGCGCTGCTGGAAAAGGCCGGCGCGACGTTCGCCTGGAACGTCGAAGTCACCGGTTGGCGCGTGAGCGGCCATCGCATCGGAGCGGTGCGGACCAGCCAAGGAGATTTTGCGGCCGATGAGTACGTGCTCTGTGGCGGGGCGTGGTCGCCGGTCGTAGCGCGCGATTTACAGCTTAACCTCCCGATGCAGGCCGGCAAAGGCTACAGCCTGACCGTCCCGCACCCGCGTCAGTGTCCGCAAATCTGTTCGATCTTCACGGAAGCACGGCTTGCCGTGACACCCATCGCTGGCACGCTGCGCTTCGCCGGCACGATGGAGATCGCAGGATTGAACGAAGACATCAATCCGCTGCGCGTCCAAGGCATCATCAAGTCGGTGCCGAAATATTACCCGGACTTTACGCCGGACGATTTTCGCGATCTGCCGGTGTGGCGCGGCTTGCGTCCCTGTTCACCGGACGGTTTGCCTTATGTGGGCCGCCCCGCCCGTTATTCCAACCTTGGCATTGCGACCGGCCACGCGATGATGGGGCTGAGCTTGGGGCCGATCACCGGCAAGCTGATGGCGGAAATTCTTTCCGGCGAAAAACCGTCCATCGGCATCGGGCTGCTCAACCCGGACCGCTACGCGCAGACGGGTCGGTTGGGTGCTTACTTGACGGCGTCGTAAACCCGCACGTAATCGACTTCGAAGTAATCCGGCAGTTGGGCCTTGGTGATGTCTCCGCCCCATTTGCCGATTTCCTCGGTGAGTTTAAGGAACTCCGGCACTTGTGACACGCCGCCCGCCGCGCTGCGCCAGGTCTCCTTGCCATCAACGTAGAAGACGTATTCGTCCGGCTTCCACAGCAGCCCGAAAGTGTGCCAACCGTCCGTGACGCCGGCGACCGTGAACTTCGTGCCGGCGGATTTGTGTTCTTTGCCATATCCGTCCCAATGCAGGTTCGACGTCAACTGGCCATCGCGCCAGGGGATTTCAATGATGTCAATCTCGGTGCCGTCGCGGCCGTCATTGCCGATCTTGCTGACGCCCGGTGTCATGAGCCAGAACGCCGGCCAATGTCCCGGCTGCTTGGGCGCCTTGCAGCGGGCCACGTAATAGCCGAAGGCGTGCTCGAACTTTCCTTGGGTATTGACCGCGCCGCAGGTGAAGCGGTCGCCATCTTTGCGCGCGCGCAGCAGCAGACTACCCTGGCCGTTCACATACGCGTCCTCCTTGATCCAGAAGCCGTCGCGCCGTTTCGAGTCGCCCAGGCGGTTCCATTTGGTTTCATCGAGCTTGTCGCCGTCGAATTCGTCGTGCCAAACCAGCTTCCACTGCTGGCCTCCTGGCATCGTGGGCAGGAATTCGGAGGGTTGATTGGTTTGGGCGAGCGTGGCGGTGATCAAACCGACTCCCAAAACCATTGATGGGATGAAAGAGGTTGAGTTCATGGTAAAAATTGCCTCGGTCACTCTAACTCTAAGAAACGTTGAATAGCCATCTGAAATTTCTTGCGACTCAACCTGAGATGGACGCTCAGGTTCCGGCAGGCTATGACGAGGGCATCGTGAGTGGAACGCGGCCTTTAGGCTCAGACCTCCTGACCCGCAGCACAGGTTTTTTGTAGTCATGGAATTTTCCTGACA
>ERZ1292640.1501-Hain-H43-02um-R1-1501-length-19251-cov-6_pt1 | contig 19251 bp, 9 predicted proteins | sample MGYA00564404_ERZ1292640 | MGnify/ENA primary metagenome ERZ1292640 (study PRJEB36523, sample SAMEA6512636) | groundwater metagenome | collected 2019-01-08 | study: AquaDiva: Metagenomics assemblies of 32 groundwater samples
TCCCAAGACATGTACTACAATAAGAAGTTCAAATATATAAGTCTTTGCCTATAATTAGACTTAATTAGTTTCGCTTGAGGTTTTGGTTGGTCAACTATAGCTCGAAAGAGTCTCCAACAGCCGGTATGTAGACCTCGATTTCCTGCCCATCCTTTTCCGCCTGCTTAACAATAGCCGCCTTGAATTCGGTTTGCTTTTCGCCCTCGCCGTGCACAATGAAGACTTTTTTCAGGCCTTTTACCGCCCGGACAACTTGGAGCAGTTCCCTTTGGTCGGAGTGGCCCGATAGGTTTGCGCGCTCGATTTGGAGGCCGATGTCAATTTTGCGGTTTCCTGCAACGAGTGTTTTTGCGCCATCGAGCAAAGATCTGCCCGGTGTGCCTTCCGCCTGGAAGCCGGTGAAGAAGAGCTTGTTTTTGGGATCGGCTCCCAGTTCTTCCAAATAGGAGAGCACGGGGCCGCCATTTAGCATTCCGGAGGTTGTGACAATTATGCATTTTCCGCTTTCAAAAACATCGCTTCTGTCCTTGCGCTGCGGAAGCACATAATGGGGTGATTTGAATGGGTCGTCATCGGAGGTAAGGATCCGGCGCTTTATTTCATCCTTCAAATAGAGCGCATTATGCCGATAAACTTTAAGCATCTTCTTGACCATTCCGTCAATGAAAATTGGGACTTTTTCGAGCTTGCCGGAGCGCATGTAATTTTCGAGTATGAAGAGCACTTCCTGCCCCCTGCCTGTTGCAAAGGTTGGGACTATTACTTTGCCGCCGTGATTGAGTGTTTTTTGCACACCTTCCACGAATGCATTTGCGGAATCCTTGGCGGCGGGGTGCATATCCTTGTTTGCGCCATAGGTGCTTTCGATGATCAGGATTTCCCCTTCCAAATATTGGTATTTGGCCCCATCAACCAGGCGCGAATCGCGCGTGTTGATATCGCCGGTATAAATGACTTTTTTCTCATCGAAAATCTCGGTTATGGCAGCGCCCAGTATATGGCCGGCGGGAGTGAATTTGAATGATTTCGAGGAATCCAACTCGCCAAATTCGAGCAGCTCGGTGTTCTTTAGGAGATGATTGACATCGCGTTCGTTGTAGGGGGAAAATCCGGTGTTGAGCTTTAGGTAGTCAGCAAGAAGGATTTGAATGAGGTCGCGCGTTGGCTTTGTAAGGGTTATTTTTCCGCGGTAGCCGGAAGCGTAAAGGGCTGGGGCGTAGCCGGAGTGGTCCATATGGGCGTGCGAGAGTATTACCTTGTCAATTGAACGGATAACCCGGGATTCAAGGGTTGGGAACTCCTCGCGCTTGCTTTTGAGCTTTACGCCGCAATCAAGCAGGAGCCTATGCTTGCCCTCCAAAAGAAAGCAGCTGCGGCCTACCTCCTTTGATGCGCCGAAAAATGAAAGTTGCGTATTATTTCACCAAAATTAAAAATTGCATGAATTGAAAAGACGGGATTGGAACGGACGCATGGAAGAGGGCCGCATAAATTACAAGTTGAATATGGCAAGGAAAAAATGCCGGCGAATGAAGGCAATATCGCCTGCAATTGCAAGGCAAATTCACGCCGTTCAACTCAACTTCTACCCAAATCCAAAAAATAAATCATCCAGCAGAGGGCTTTGCATCAACCTTGAATTTCTGAACCGTGATTGGCGCTGGGACCCCAACTGAAAAGGCCAGGAGGGAGCCGATAGCCATGCCCGTATACGTCACGGAATTTAGCATCTGCTCGGCAATTGGCCTATCGATGTTCTTGCTTTTCTTCCATTTTTCATCGAATTCCTTCATTGCCTTTTCGGTATCCTTCATGTGGATCTCGCCTTCGATTTGCATTTTTGCAAGCCTGGGCTGGTAATCGATGTCGTAGGAATACTTTACTACCAGATGGCCACCCCTAAGGCCGACCTCTTTTATCACAAGATTTAGCGATAGGGAAGTTTGCCTCACATCCTCGACAAATTTTTCCGCGTGCGTTTTTGTTACCCGCCCCCCGATTATTTCCATAAAAAAGCACCTCTAAAAAGTTCATGGGATGGGAAAAGGATTTGCTGCCTTGCGCTTTTGCGCAAAAACAACGCCTGCCCCGCCTGCCCGATTACCTATCTTTATGTGGAAAACGTATTTTAAACCCCTGCAGACCTAAGGCTTGAAGGCACGAAGCGGAATGCGGATGGATCTACGCTAAGGGGCCAATGGATTGGAGATGGGTACGCAAACATGATGGAACTTCGGAAAAACATCGGCTATGTCATCGGCGCGCTTGGCATCCTTGCGGCCTTTTTCCTATTTAGCAGGTATTTCCTCCAAACTTCTGCGGATCTTTTTGCGCTCCCATTGCTCGCCTTTTACTCCTTTTACAGGATGTTTTTCGCATACGTCCTCTCGCTTCTCTTCTCGCTTGTTTATGGATACTATGCGGCCACCAACAAGCGCGCTGCAAAGGCAATGCTGCTAATTCTTGATGTGCTCCAATCCGTGCCAATCCTTGGCTTTTTCCCGGCGGCGGTGTTCCTGATAGTTTCGACATTCAATGGGTCCGTCCTTGGCCTTGAGATTGCATCCATCTTCCTGATATTCACAAGCATGGTATGGAACATGACCTTCGATGTGTACGAATCGCTAATCACGATACCAAAGGATGTGCTGGCGGCCTCGAAGGCATTTGGCCTCAAGCGCTTTTTGCTCTTCAAGAACCTGATCCTTCCGGCAACCATCCCAAAGCTGATATACAACAGCATGATCTCATGGGCGGGGGGTTGGTATTTCCTGATTGCAAGTGAAATAATCTCGCTTGGAAGCACAACGCACAAGCTTCCAGGCATTGGAAGCTACCTTCTTGAAACAACAGCCAGGGGGGATATTCCAGCATCCCTTCTGGGCCTTGGGACCCTCATGCTCATCATTATCGCAATGGACCTTCTCATTTGGAGGCCCCTGACGGTTTGGTCGGATAAATTCAAGTACGAATCAACAAAGGGCAAGGGCGGGATGAAATCCGCGGTATACAGCTTTTACAAATGGTCGCCGGCGATGATTGCGGCAAGGAAAATCCTCTCAAAGGCGTATGATTCCCTTCTTGATGACATGGAAAAGATTGTGGAGTGGGTGGAGAAAAAAAACCTCTTCAATAGGAACTATAGGCGCGCATTCAACATCGTAAGGTATGGCGCCCTCATCATTGCACTCGCGCTTTTGCTCAACGGATTTTGGCTCATCCTTTCACTTGCGCTTTCAATTGCATTCGAACCGCTGCCTGTTGAGGCATATGAAATTCCCCTTGCACTCGCCTATTCATTCGTGCGCTTGGTGGTGGCATTCATCATTGCACTTGCTTGGACGCTTCCCACGGCAATTTTTGTCATGCGAAATCCAAGCTATAGGCGCTTTTTGGTGCCGTTTTTTGAAATCATCGCGGCAATTCCTTCCCCTGCGCTATTCCCAATAATCATACTTTTTGCCCTATTTGCAACAAAGAGCCTGGGGTTTGCGGCAATCCTTCTGATAATGACCGGAATGCAATGGTATTTGCTTTTCAATGCGATGGCAGGGGTTAGGAACCTTCCAACCGACCTTGATGAGGCGGCGGGGGCATTTGGCGTGAAGGGCAACTTGTATTACCGCAGGGTTTTCATTCCAGCGATGCTCCCATCCCTGATTACGGGCTGCATCACGGCATTTGGCGGCGGTTGGAACGCGCTTGTTATTGCGGAATATGTTAGGTTTGCAGGCTGCGAGGGCGGGGTTTGCATGGTTACGGGGATCGGATCATTCCTTAGTAAAACTACCTATAGCACGGTGCTTGCCCCATCCGTGCAGGCAAAGCTTATTTTCCTAAGCCTTCTTGCGATGGTTGCCGCAATTTTCCTTATGAACCATTTCTTCTGGAGGAAAATTTACAATCACGTGCTCAAGAGGTATAGGCTTGAGGGTTAAGCAAGGTCCAAGGATTTGGATTTTTAAACATTGGGGGAAATAAGGGATTGGTGATGATTATGGCACGGGAATTAAGCATGGGGGAATCGAGGGAAGCAGCTGGTTTTCGTAGCGAACTGATCGCTGCAACCTCAAAAGCCGAATCACATATTGATTCATTTTTGGGAAAATTGAGAAATATAAAAAAAGACGGGCCGAGTGGAATTACAGCTGAGATGAAGGTTGGAGGCGTTTTCGGATTGGGGGGGACGAACCTAAGAATTGCGATGCGGATCGAAAAGGGCAATTTATTGGGGGATATACTACATCCAAAGCTTGGAGATAAGAAAGTTACATTTCAGATTTCTCAAGGTATCCTAAATCATGGTTTTGAACAGGGAATTAACCCCGAGAGTAAGGCAGCCAAAACGGCAAAACAAGCGATATTTGCGGGGGAACTTCAAGAAATTTCAAAAAGGTTCAGGGACCAGTATAAAACAACAGGAAAAGTATCTGGTGGAGGATCAGATGGAACCTAAAGGTACCCCCTCTTATGCCATCTACTCCTAAGACTTCTTCACATCAATCCGCATGCCAAGCTTCTTTTCAAGCTTGATGATGTTTGCTCCGCGCTTTCCAATTACTCTTGCAAACTGGTGGTCCGGGACGTACAAAATGAGCTTGCTTCCGGCAATTTCGTAGGTGTAGCTGTCAAGTTCGGAGGTAAGGATGCGCTTGATCTTGTCCTCGTCAATATCGGGGGAGACGGAAAAATCATCCCCATCATCGCTCCCGCTTGAAAATTTGTCGTGCCAGCTTCCTTTGCCGCCCTTTCCGTGCTTGTCGAATTTCCCTCCCTTTATGCCACCGCCCTCCCTTTTCTTGAGGGGAAAAACAACTGTTTCCTCCCCGAACTTGTAGATTTCATATTCGGGGGATTTGGTTACGAAATCAAAAACCTCAATTACCGGCCTGGAAAGGTCCTGCTCGAACATTCCGGCGGGGACTTTCATCGTTAGCCGGAGCTCGTATACCTTGTCAACACGGCCTTTTGAAACAAAGAGGATGGTGTCGATGATTTGGGGGATCATTCCCAGATCGATTTTGCCAATGAAGCGCTGGATTGCATCAATTGGTTTTGATGCGTGCACCACTCCAACCATTCCAATTCCTGCCAAACGCAGGTCAGAGAAGGTGTGGAAATCATCGGGCTTTCGGATTTCATCATAGATAGTGTAATCTGGCCGAACAAGCAGCAATATGTCAGCTGCCTGCATGAAGGAGCCCTCAAGCGGAGCGTACTGCGTTATTTCCTTGCTTACCTGCAAATCGCGTGGCGACTCCAAAGTTTTGATAATTTTGTTGCTTGAGGAGTAATATTCAGCAAGCGCCGTTGCAAGGGTTGATTTGCCTGAGCCAGGGGGGCCGGCAATCAAAATGCCCTCGGCATGTGATTGGAGCCTTTCGAATAGCTCTTGGGAAAGCGCATAGTCCTCGATTTTCATCTTTGCAATTGGCCTAACTAGCGTAAGCTCAAATCCTTCCGAAAATGGGGGCCGCGTGAATGTAACACGGAAATCGTTGATTTGGAGGACGGTTGCGCCCTTCTTGTCGATTTCAATGAAGCTTTTTTGCTCCCGTTTTGAAAACTCAATTGCCTCCTTTACCATCTGCTCGATTTCTTCCTTGGTAACCGGTTCCTTGGAAAGTTCAGTTAGTTCGAATTGGCCTGGAAGCCCAATTTTTGCCCTTGGGGGGCAGTTTTCCTTCAAATGCACAGATAGGGTGTTTTTCTGGGTGAAATATTTGGTGAAGGAAAGTTTGGCTTCCATAACTATGGGGCGCAGGTATTCAACGTCAATGCCCTCTGCCTGTGCAACCCTGCTTTGGACGGCATCGGTTGTCATCAAGGTGGCATCGAGATCTTTTGCAAGGCCCCGAATTTTTGAATCAATCTCGCCAAACCGCGCATTCTTGATCTCAAAGGGGGATGGCCGCTCGCCCTCAAACTTGACTTCAAGCTTTCCTGCCTTTTGCATCTGCTGGAGCTTTTTTAGTTCCTCCAGGCCCGTAAAGCCTACTTCCCGGCCTACATTTGCCTGGTATTCCAGTTCGGCAATTACTGCCCGGGAGATGACCAGCCTTATTTTTTCATGCCCCGATTGGAGCATTTCCGATATCCGGCCATCAATCAGGACGCCGGTGTCGGGAACAATTACTTTCATGTATTTTCATCCTCAAAATCGTTTCTTTTTGTACCAACCCTACTTTTTCTCCGCAAAGAGCCAAATGCTCTTTGGGGCCGCGCAGAACGTGTTCTGCTCGGTTCGAAAGAAAAAGCTGGGTTGTCTGGAACAATTACTTTCATATCTTTTTACCTCATGTTAGCAAACTTTCCAGTTTTTTCCCTTTGGGAAATGCTGGGTTTACTCTAGACCTTCTAAGTTGAACGAAAAGAAACAGACTTTTGATGCCTTTAACCTTTTGCCTAATCCTAGAACAAGTTATGTAATATGGGGTTTTGTATATTTAATTGTATCTTTTAGGTGAGTATAGTGGCCAGGTTCGGATCTATTGAAGTTTGGGACAACTCGTAGCAACCCCTAAATCATACATGATTCCCGCAGTTCGTTCTATCAAGACAGTATTTATATAGAGTATATAGGGCTGGTTTCCAAAGGTTTAAATACTTCTTGTCCCTAATTAGTAGTAACATGTTTGTGGTGAAAATAAGGGGGTAGGGGCGACACGCGTAGGGGGCTTAGCCCCCTAGAGGTGTCGAGGGGATTACTATGAACGGTCGTATTATTGGTCTGCTTGCTTTGATCCTGCTTGTGGCATTGATCACCAATCTAAACGCCACATCCACCAATCCTATTGCAAAAACTGAGCAATGTTATGATTACATCAATAATGACTTGCCGGGCGGGCATCCGGGGATTGATTGCGGCGATTATTCCTTTGGGGGAACGGTTAGGACCTGTAGCGCAGCCGAATTCCATCCAGATTCATGTCCGGACGGGAGGGCGCCAGTTTGCCTTTGGGATCAGTTGAACTATGTAAACAACCGGTATGTTACAAATTTCAATGATTACGATGGCATTTACAAGGCCGGCTGGAAATGCTCAAGTGTTTCTATTCCAAAACCTGCTCCGGATGAGGAAATTAACGTCGAACCGGGTTATTCCGATACGCTTGAAACCATCAGCAATGATGGAACAACCTATGGAGGTGTGGAGAATGAAAATTCCTTATCAGGCAATTTAGGTGTGGGATCTTCTACAAGCGGAGCAACTAGCGGCACAGATTACGTTTCATCCGGCACATCGGGAAGTTCATCTGATTCAAGCACCCAATCCTCAAGCGAAAAATCACAGGAGATTGCAACCGGCCTAACTTATGATTCTACTGGCTATGGAACTGGGGAAAACGTCAATTCTGGCGCGGATGCATACGCTTACGATGAATCCGGCTACAATTCCCAGCCAAGGTATTACAACCAACCCCAGCCGGCATTCCCAATTTGCGGCGATGGGATTTGCAGCTATGGGGAGGCTTGTTTTTCCGATTGCGGATATTCCAACACATATTACAATTACGGCTATTTTGATTACTACTACGATACCAATTACGGATATGATTATTGCTATGTGAATTCGCCAACCTACGCATACGTGGGGGATGCAACTCCAATTCAGGTGGTTTACTACGGCTACACGCCCTATTCAGTCCAAGTGGACTGCGGCGATGGCGGATCTGCAATTGCATACCGCAATTCATTGTATAGCAATAATGGAGTGATGTATGCATATTGCCGTTACACTTACGAGGGAATTTTCTTCCCGCAGGCATTTGCGCAAGGCACGGTTTGCTATTCGGATTCCGTGATTGTACGCGGAAGGAGTGGGGGCGGCGGGGGAAACGGAGGCAATGGCGGTGGAAATGTGGGCAGCGAATATGTCAGCCTCAATTACCCAACGGGCGGTGAAACTCTCCGGAGCGGAAATTCCATTACAATTGATTGGGCAAGCTCGGGGATTGATTATTTCAAGGTTTTCTATTCGAAAAATGGCGGATCTAGCTGGAATACGATTAGAGGCGGCCAGTACCGTTCGAATTCAGTTGGATGGACCGTCCCAGCAGGCCCTACCAGCGGGCTTAGGATTAAGGTGGAAGGCTATAACGATAACAATGCGCTTGTTGCATATGATGAGTCGGGCGACATTACCGTAAGGAGCGGAACAATTAGCCCATCACCAAGCGCTTCACCAAGCCCAACGGTTTACCCAACGCCTTCGCCGGTTGCGGGAATCCCAAGCTGCGCGATTACCGCATTCCCAGGAGCGGTTGTGGAAGAGGATAGCTCGATTGTTACAGTTAACTATTACGAATTGGCTAGGTCGCCAAATGCAATATCAATAGATTGCGGGAATGGGAAAACCGTGAACGCGGTAAGTTGCTATGGCACATCCGGCAGCTGCTCGGAATTTTGCAATTATGAAAATAAGGGAACATTCCATCCAAAAGCGCTAATCGGGGGGGTTGTTTGTTCCCAGGCAACAGTCACAGTAACGGAAAGCTCATCTGAGAAATGCTCGGATGGCACATCCTTTGGGGCGTGCTCAATTAGCAAGCCGAAATATTGCGATGATGGAATACTTGTGGACCGCGCCGGAATTTGCGGATGCGAAAGCGGACTTGCGGTTAGTGGAAATAGATGCGTTTCACCAACGGGTAGCTGCAGAGTTAGCGTGAACCCATCCATTGTGAGGGCAAATTCGCAAACAGATATTTCTATAGATTACGAAGGAATTGCGCTTGGCAGCGCAAGCGCACAGGTGATTTGCGGGAATGGGCAAACGCAGGTTGCGGATTGCGAATCAACCGATTCACTTTCGGGAAGCTGCACATCCATTTGCGCATATGGAGAGGAGAGTGCGTATCCAAAAACATTAAAGGTTAGTGCAAAAGTCAAGGGAATTGCGTGCTCAACTGCGAATGTACAAATAACCGCGCCATCTGATACGGTTGGGACATTGCTTGCAAAAGTTAGCTCATGCGAAACCGGGCAGGCGCTTACCCATGCAAAAATCAAGATTGAAAATAATCCCGATTATTACACGGATTCGAATGGACAGTTGAAAATTTCACTTGAGCCGGACACTTACACCATAACGGCTTCAAAGAGCGGTTTCAACCAGCAAAGCGCAAGCACAGTTTTGAGGGCCGGTAAAATTTCAACATCGGAAATTTGCCTTAATACGGAAGGGTGCTCGATTTCCGCCGAATTGATTCGCGTTCCGGAAATTGATGATTCAAACCCCGTATTGCTATACCAGATCAGGGTCACTAACAATCTCAATAGCGAAAACGAAGTCGCACTGGCATACTCATCCGCATTCGATGTGGAAGGGGAGCAATTAATAGTGCTTGGACCTGGGGAGGCGCGCGTTGTCGATGTGCTAATCCGGGGGGAGAGGGCAGTTGTAGGAAGGAGCTTTGGAATGGTTTCAATTAGTGGCGAAGGAAATTGCGTAAAAAACATCGAGCTTCCAATCAAAATAGTTGGAGGGCTTAGCCTCGAATTGCAGCAAAATTTGAAGGAAACATTCTCAAATGACAAAGTGTGCTTCGATTTCCTTGTGCGGAATCGCGGAAGCAATGAAGGCACCGTTACACTCAAATACGAAGGGGACCTTGACGGGCAGTTCAATGTCGATTCGTTCTTCCTAACTGGCAATGAAATACGGGATGGGCTGCAATTCTGCGCGGATGTGCCTTCCGGGGAAACGGATTCGCACACAATTAGGCTTCGCGCCCTAAGCCCAATATCGGATGCGCTAGGTTTGGTCACCGTAAAAGTGCTGGATACTGGCGATTTCGGGACGGATTTTGAGGATGGATGCATTGTAATCAATGACAATGCGGAAATGTTCCCGATAACAATTGACAACGATGTTGCGGATGGGGATTATGCGGTAACTTTGCGGGATAATGAGGCAAATGTGCGGGTCACCCCATCGATGCTCTATAATTTCAAGAAGGGCTCAGCAAGGACGGTTTACATAAATGCGGATCCGGACAATTTTGATTTTGGGGATTCAATGGTGCAGCTTATCCTCAAGAAGGATGGCGATGTTGCGATGCAAAGGGATATCTGCATTGCATCATACGATGGGCATTTCAACAGGAGGCAGGTCTACTCGCAGCTTTCATCAGCCACAATAAATGTGCCAAGGGGAGGAAGTGCAAGCACGACTTTGACAATCAGGAACAGCGGGACAATAAGGGACGATTACTTCATCAGGGTGCAAACATCCCTGACAACAAGCATATCTGAAAGCTCATTTGCCCTCGATCCAGATGAGGAAAAGAAAATCACAATCAAGGTTAGCGCCAAATCGGATGAATCCGCAAAGCGCTATTCGATACCCATAAAGATTTACTCCGGAAGGGGAAGCGGGGGCGTATATTACAATACACAAGTTTACGATAGCGCAAACACGGGTGGAAGCGCGAATGGAAACACTGCTTTTGTCAAGTGTGGAAATGGAAAAACAGTTGCCCTGAATTGCGACGAGGGATCCTCAAGCTGCACTGCTGTTTGCAGGTACACCGATACTGGAAGTTATACCATTGAAGGGAACATAGGCAATACGCAATGCAGGGCGGGCAAGGAGCGCGTCATACCGGAGGGATCCAAGGGCTGCGCAATTGCAACCGAATCAATGATAAGGAAGGATTCAACGGTCACCGTACGGGTCAAGTACAACAAGCTTAACAATGAGCCATCAAATGAGCAGATACTGGTCCTTTGCGGGAATGGCGATACGGATACCGCCGATAACTGCGATGGGACATCGGGCACTTGCCAGGCAACATGCGAATATTCAGGCACAGGCACATTCACAATAAATGCCAATGCGGCGGGGGAGGTTTGCACACCTGCCGAAATCAAGGTAACGGATGAAAGCAGCTTCTGTTCCATCACAGCAAGCGGGCTTGCGGAGGAGGATGATTCCGTGAATGTCAACCTGAAATACAGGGATGTGTATTTTGGGGGGCAGTTCTTCCCATACAACTACGGGGATGAAATGGATGGCTATTACGATACCAACGGGAATTTCCACGCCTACGATGGAAACTACAACGGGAATGGCTACAATGGCAATGGATATTACGACAGCTCCGGGGGTTACCACTCCGGCAGCGTTTATTCCGGAAGTGGCATCCTGCTCAAGACTGAAAACCTGGTGGCAATTGTCGCAGGAGGCAGTTCAAGTGCAACAATCGAGCCGGGCGATTTAAGCCCCGATGCAATCAATGTGAAGAGGGTTGTTGCAGCGGAATTGCCAACAACTGGCAGGGCAAATGTTGCAATGACATTCAAGAATTTGCGCGATTACAAAATTAAGGACATTTTGCTCCTTGTGGATGGGCTTCCAGCAGGAGTAAGCCTTAGGCAGGTTGCGCCATTTGAATTGGATGCCTCCAGCGAGCGTACAATATACTTCCAGTTGGAAGCTACGGGCGCAAAGGAGGGAAATTACAAGCCAAGAGTGAGGCTGAAATTCGATTCGTCAGAGGTTGTTGAGGAGTTTGACCTAAGGATCGGCCTAGAAAACGAAATCATCAAGGCGGATGCGGAAATAATTGGCATCACATACGAGGAAAGGGATGGCAATGGCATTGCCAAGGTGGAATTTTCCGTAACCAATAAGGAGGGGAGGCCCTTGCAGGTATCGGCAATATTTAGGGACCTTCCGGATAATTGGAGCGCGGAAATAGAACCGGCACTTGGCGTGATCAAGGCGGGGGAATCATTGAACTTTTCGGCAAATGTGACCGCAATTGGCTATGAGCAACGAAGCTACACCGCCCTGCTGGAGCTAAGGAGCCCGGATGGAAGGAGGTATTCGACGCCAATTGTTTTCGAATTCCAAAAGCTCGGGCTTTTCAGCGGCCTATTTGCATTTTTTGGTTCGCTTGGGCTATTCCAGGTGCTAATCATTTTGGCGGTCGTTGCCCTCATAGCATTTGCATACATCCAATCAAATAAAAAAGATGAGGATGGCGTAAAGGAGGATACCGTTGTGTTTGGGGAGCAGGCCTCATCCAACCATCTAAAGAACATTGGCGATGAGGTGGGGGTTAGCGAAAAGAAGCAGACCACGCTTCTTGATGTAAAAAAATTCAAGCGCAAGGGGGCTGGAAGGGGCGGGGCATACGAGGCTACGGAAGAAATTGATTCGCCAGCGTTCATAGAGATGGACCTTGCGGATGTGAATGATGAGGATGCCCTGAAAACGGGCTTCAAGGAAGACGGGGAGGAAGACGAGTAGGGAATTATTCCATGGTAAAAAACCAAATTCCAGGCATGCCCAGCAATATTATGGGATGCGTTTCGAAGGGGGCCATGCAAATGAAAACAAGGGGCATTTGAGGAAGGAAATGGCCGCAAAGCATTATAGCGGTTAAGTAAAATATTGGAACTATGAAATAAAACCGCTATATGAGAATAAGGCAACAAAATGTTCCAATAATTGCCTTATTCGCTATAAGGGGGCAATAAAAATGAAAATTAATCTGGGATATCCATCAACAATCCTGAAAATCATTTTACTGGCACTCATAGCTTTGCCCCTGGTCAACGCCTCGGCAATTTTCCTTGATTCAACTCAGCAAAGCGCATGCGCAACTGACCAATTGGTTATTTCGGGCGTTTTGGAGAATGCAAAATCCCTCCCGGATAAATTTGACCTTCGGGTAGAAAGCGCAAGTGGGCTATCGGCATTTGTAACGCCTTCCCTTGAGCTAGATGGATATGGGGTTGAAAAATTCAACCTATTCCTATCGCCGGTATGCCTGGATGTGGGAACATACGATTACAAGGTAATAGCGGAAAGTGCCCGGGGGGAAATTGTTTCTGAAAAAGGGGCAATTTCAATCAACGGGTGCAACCTTATGGAGCTCCGGATTTCCCAAAGCAAAACACGGGTTTGCAACGGCGAGAGCGCAAATTTTGAAATTTCAGTTGTCAATTTGGGGCAGGAGGAGCAGAACTTCACCATTACTACAGATTTGGAGGAAGGGAGCTACACATTAAGCAAGGCAAAATTCGTTTTGTTGCCAAATCAGGTGGGCAAGGCAACGCTTAAACTCAACATTCCTATTACGCTTTACGCGCAGGGGCTTTTGACATTCCATGCGGAATCGCAAAGCACATATAGCTGCGGGAGCAATAGCAGGCAAATCGCAGCTTCAATTGAGGTTGACCGATGTGATGGCGTAAAATTAAGCGCGCTTCCGGTAGTTACGGTGCAGGCGAACTCACAGGCCGTTTGGAACGTATTCATGGATGGGCAAAAAACGCCGGATGCATATGATTTGTTGCTGGAATGCCCTGATTTTGCAACCCTGCCAAAAAGCAGCATTTCGCTTGGCGGGATGGAAAGCACTAAGGTCAATATCCCAATTTATCCAAGGGGGGAAACAACTGGCGAATACGACTGCAAGCTTAGCGCAACCTCGCGCAAATTCAGCAAAACATATAGTGTGGGCGCAAAAATAAAGGTGGTCCAGAATTACGCGCTAGTGCTAGTTGCGCCAGCTGAAATTAGCGTTTGCAAGGGGGAGGATGCGCTAGTTAAAATGAAACTTATCAATAAGGGCAAGGAAAACAAATACTCATTGGCTTCTTCGGGCGAAGTGGATCTTTCCACAAATGAAATTGTTGCAGGGGAGAATTCAACAAATGATTTCGCGGTTAAAATCGACGGGAACGCGCTAGAAATAGGCGTTAACAAAGTGGAAGTTGAAGTTAGGAGCAAATACGCCTCGGCTAAATCCTCAACGGGGATTATAGTGGAGGATTGCTATGTTTCCGCCCTAAGTGTAACGCCAAGGGCAATTGAGATGTGCGCTGGGGATGGCATTGGCGAAACCGTTTCCATAAAGGCTGCAAATAGGGGCACTAAGGAGGATAGCTTCGCGCTATCGATTGCGGACAGGAAGGGATTTGATGCTTTGTTCCAAACACAAGAGGCATTCAGGCTAGCAGCTGGAGGGCAAAAAACAATCGATCTAAAACTTATGGCACCGGAGGGAATGAAATCCGGAACTTACGAAATTGAGATCGGGAGTGTGGGAGGCAATTCCAAGGAAACCGCCTCGTTCAACGTTGTTGTTTTGCCGGTTGATGTTTGCCATTCCCTGAAATTTGATGTGGACGGCATTTCAAAGAGGACCGGCGCAGGCATTGGAAAAAGCTTTAGGGTAAGCATCACAAATAACGGCAGGTTCAAGGAAAAGGCGGAATTGTTCCTTTCAAAAAAGCCCACATGGGCGTATATCACTCCATCAATAATTGAGGTATTGCCGGGCACGAAGGAAGAGGCGCTCATCTACTTTGCACCGCCACTCAATGAGAAACTTGGGAATAATCCAATAGTATTGGAGGCCCGTGGGAAATACATCCAAAAGGCGCTTGATTTGAACGTGGAGGTAATTGCACTCGATACCGCCATGGAAGCAAAAATCATCATTTCAGCCGGCGGGATCCCCTTCGAGCTCGAAAAGGATACGGAAACGCCAATTCGGATCAAATTGGGGAATGACGGAGTGGAGGACCTGCATAATGTGAATATTCTTTTCTCTGAACTTGTAAACGTGGTTTCCCAAAAGCCATTTGATTTGGAGGCGGGGCAGGAAAAGGAAATCGGAATAGTGGTTTCGATTGGCGTTGATGCCGGGAAGGAGGCTAGGAAAATCAAGCTGGGCGCATATGCTACTGAAGGGTCGGCTGAATTGGAAATTGAAATTAAGCCAGTTGAAAGCTCACTTGAAGTAAAACAGGTTGAATCCGAAAGCGATGGAGGGGGATTCGAGGTAATTTTATCACTCAAAAATATTGGAGCGGAAAACATGAGGCTTGCGCCAAGGTCCCTTGAAGGCGCGAATTTTTCCGGGGAGGAACTTGAGCTTGCAGCAGGGGAGGAAAAGGAATTAACCATCGGCTTAAGGGAAGGCAGGGAAACGCTTTATTTTGAGGATAAAATCAGCGGGAAAGCCTATAGGAAGCGCATTGAGGTAAGCGAAGGGGGAAATATCACCGGGCTATTTACCGCTTCATTATCGAAGGTTGCTCCGCTGATCATCGCCATAATTGCCGGCGCGCTTGCGCTTTACCTGATCGTATCTAGGAGGGGCAGGAAGGGCGAGGAAGGGGATGAGGGGCCAAAATCACCCGGAAATGGGCAAATCTATGAGGAAGCAAATGGCGAGGGTGAGGAAAAAATCGGCGAGGGGGCAAACTCAGCCGCAGAGAGCTCTGCATTCCCCGAGGAAAAACCCATCAATGACGAGGAGGAAAAAATAGTTGCGGCAGGGATGGATACGCAGGAAGGGGTTTCAAAGGCGGATGGGGCAAAAATAAAAACTGCCGTAATTCCACGCACAACCAAAAGTTGGGTATCGGCAAGGAAAAAGGCAAAGGCAAGAAAAGTAACCGTAACGAAAAGCTCGAGGAAGGGCCTTTATGCTAGGAGCGTCCAGTTCCCAAAATTGAGGGGGAAAATGAAAACCAGGCCATGCCATCCAAGGTATATTATGTGGAAGGGAAAGCTCCGGATGGTCAATTCTGATTTTTTATCATAATTGCCTAATTCTAAATTATGTGCCATTTACATCCCATTATTTTTTTCCATTATCCTGCCTTATTGCACCCAAAATAGCAACCAATTTATACCGGCAATCCATCTTATTCTGATGATGCTAAGCCGGCTGGATATTTTGAAGGCGATAAAGAAGAAGGGGATAGGGATAACTCCATTTGACAAAAGCTGCGTTGGCGCTGTTTCTTATGATTTGCACCTGGGGAGCGAATTCATGCTTTTCAGGAAGCACGGAAGGGCTATTTTTGTGAAGGAGGATACCATTTTGCCAAAAAACCACGCGCGGAAAGTGGTGTTGGGGCCCCATGAGGTGCTCCATTTGAAGCCGCAGCAATTCGTGCTTGGCGTCACAAAGGAAAAAATCAAATTGTCCGGAAAATATGCGGGCAGAATCGAGGGCAGGAGCCGGTTTGCACGGCTTGGCCTCATGGTCCATATTTCATCTTCATTAATACAGCCCGGAAGCAACAATGTGCAGGTGCTGGAGATTGTCAATCTCTCGACGGTGCCGCTGATTTTGAAGCCCGGAACAAGAATCTGCCAGGTAACTTTTTTTGAAACTTCCGGAGATGAGAAGTATGCGGGCAAGTTCCGGCTGCAAAGCGGGATTAGGGTGTAGAGAAAAATGGAATTGCTTCATGGCTTCCTGAATCGGCCCACCTCGGCCATCCGAAAGAGGAAAACAACTATATTTACCAATTTTTGGTTATTTACAGTTAACATAAAATCATAATTTAGGTTAAGCGCACATGACACAGATTAGGGAACTAGCTTGGAAACAGGAAAATTTCAGTGATTCCGGCGTACAAATACCTGCTGAAATAAATTGGTGCGCACTTTCACAGCCCAGAAAATCGGAAAATTAAGCAGAATCTGATTGAATTGGGTAAAATGAGGCGAAAACAGAGCCGTTTGATAGCATACCACGAACTTGCCCCAAATTCGGTTGCCTCGCGGATAAAATGTTTAGATTGTTAGTAATGTTAGTATAGTTAGCAAAGATATATAAACTTTACTAACTTATTATTTCCTATGCGCTACAATCCGTTTAACCCGCAGAACCCCCCTCGCCCGGGCTACTTTGTCGGAAGACTGGATGAATTGCACCAGTTTGAGCAATACCTATTGCAAACGATCCATGGCTCGCCAATGAACATGAGCATTACTGGAAACAGGGGCATGGGCAAGACTTCCCTTCTGATGAAAATGGAGGAAATCTCCAAGCGGGAAAAGTGCCTCGTTTTTAGGATGTCTAACTATGAAAGTTTGGTTAGGGATATCACCGAACTTACTAACTACCTGATTCTGGGCTTGAAAAATGAATTTTATGCCAATGCCAGCGTTCAAAAGAAAATTATGCAGTTGGGAGAGTGGGCAACGACCCTAAGGCCGATAGTCAGCTATAAGGAGGCTTCCCTGACATTTGAAGAGAAAAAACTTGCCGCACAAACAATACTGCGAAATAACTTTTTGTTATTTTGGAAAAAAATCGGGAGTGAATATCCTGCAATAGTAATTTTGATTGACGAGGCAGAATCGTTGGAAAGAATCGAAGGGGCGTTGAGCTTTCTGCGTGAAGTCTTCCAGCGCCTTTCACAGGATGCAAAATACATGGTAGTCTTATCTGGAAAATTGAACTTTCCCGAAAGGATGTCTGAATCTTTTTCCCCTCTGAATAGGTTTTTCCCGGCTTCGCTTCTCTCCGCTTTTTCTGAAGGTGAATCTTTTGACTACATGGAAAAAACTTTAACGTCAGTAAAGGTTGCTGCCGATAATGAAGTAAAGAAAAAAGTTTTTGAAAAAAGTGAGGGGCACCCGTACGTCTTGGTGAAAATGTGCAATGTCCTATTTAACGAGTTGGGTGATACCGAACACAAAATTACAATAAAGCACTTGGAAAAAGCATATCCAAGAATAGTGCTTGATTTAGAGAGAGATTTCTTTAACCCCATGTTCCATCCGCTCTCGCCTAAAGCCAAATCCATAGTGTTCCAGCTTCTTAAAATAGGAAAAAGAAGATTTCGATTTGCCGAAGCGGTGAAAACAACTGATTTGAAAGGGCAAGATGTGTCCCCTTACATACAAGAGCTCGTGCGAAAAGGATGCCTAAATAAGCCAGAAAGGGCAACATACGAGTTTTTCCACCCTTTTTTTATTGACTTTCTTAAAAATCGGGCTTCGAGTGCATGAGGTTTTAGGGGCAATTTTCAGACCTTGCCTTAAATCCCAATCTGCTGCTTTATCGTTTTCTTCGCAATGAGCAGGAACTTCCGAAGGGCGACATCCGTGTTTGGGAATGATGCACCGGCTGCAACTGAATGACCTCCGCCGAATCCTCCAGCCTCCTTTGTTGCAATGGACATCATTTTCCCTAAATCAAGCCCTTTTTCCACCAATCCCTTCCATGCCCTGCCGGATGCCTTAATGTCCTTATTTTCATCTATTGAAAGCGCAAGGATTGGCTTATCCCGCTCCAGCATCCCGGAATTGTAATAGCTGCCGGCAACAGAGCCGATTATTGAATCCGGGATTTCACTGCGCGCATCAAGCAGATAAAAAGCGCCCATATCCTCGGTGATTTTCTTTGCAATTGAAATGGATTTGCTGATCTCCATGCGGTGCTGCAATAGGAGGGAGTGCGCCTCCTCGTAGGCGCCAGGCTCGTTCATGCATAACTTTATTCCTATGTCGGGCTTGCCTTCCCTTCCGCAGGCGTTGAGGAGGGAGGAAAATTCGTAGGCATCATAAAGTTCGCTATCCCGCTTCTCGTGGGGGAAGAGGTACACCGGCCCGATCATGGATTTTATCACTTCATCTGCCATTTTCTTCTCATAGCAAAAGAACATGAGCGCTCCAATTAGCTTTATCCGTTCATCTTTTGGAAGGTCGTAGTAACGAAGCCATTTGCGCGATCCGTTCTCCTCCCGGTATAGGGGAATTCCGCTCCTTTTGAGGAAGAGGGCGCAGTTCTTGGCGTTGCCCGTAAGCGTTGGAAGTAAGGGTTCGGAGGAATAATTAAGGAAACTTACCAGGCTCCTTGAAACGCGGCCAAATAACCGAAGGTCGCGGATGGCATCAACCACTTTTAGCCTCTTTGCCTCCTCAAGCATGATGAAATTGAGCCCGGAAAGCCCCGAAACATCCTGAACATCGCCAACGCATCCAATTATTCCAAGCTGGGCGATTCGTTTTGCGGATTCCACGGGGCAGTTTTGTGCAAAAACAAAATAGGCGGCAGATGAGCTGCACAAATAGAAGGAGCCATCGATGTTGAAATTGTGGCAATTGACAACCGAGAACCCATCGGATTTGTTCTTTATGGTTTCCGGCAAATGGTGGTCTATTTGGAGGATGCTTTTCCCGGAAAGTGCAATTTCGTTTATCTTATCCAAAAAACCCGTGCCGATGTCGACGAAAATGACGTATTTTGCGCCGTCGGCTTTCACCGCTTCAATTACGGAATCACTCATTTTTTTTACCGTAAGCATGCGGAAGGGGATTTTCCTATCCTTTAGCGCAAGGGCAATTATGGAGCCGGATGCAAGGCCGTCGCAATCGAAATGATTCACTATAAGGACGTCCTTGAAGGTATCAAGCGTGCGCTTCCCTTCACGGTTGGCAAAGTCGATGAAGGATTTGATGTCGCTTTCCAAAAGTCCATT
>ERZ1292640.1502-Hain-H43-02um-R1-1502-length-19240-cov-5_pt1 | contig 19240 bp, 19 predicted proteins | sample MGYA00564404_ERZ1292640 | MGnify/ENA primary metagenome ERZ1292640 (study PRJEB36523, sample SAMEA6512636) | groundwater metagenome | collected 2019-01-08 | study: AquaDiva: Metagenomics assemblies of 32 groundwater samples
CCGATGACTGGATCAAAACCGCTGTTATCGATCATAGTCCCCCAAGAAATTTTTATTCAACTTATATGCCGCGTCCTCCGATACCACAGAGGGCTCTCGTGTTAGTTGCCAGGCAAAGCTTGCCCAGTGTTGAACCCGCTTAGGCATCTTATTCCTAATATTCATGCAAAAATCCCGAGCTTCCTGTAATCCGCAAGTTTGTTTCTTAAAGTGCGTATTGAAATGCCAAGCGCGCGCGCCGTGTGCGTCCTGTTGCCGTGATGGTACTTGAGCGCCACCAATATCACTCTTCTTTCAATATCGTTTAGTGTCTGCCCTGGCAGCCAGTTTGCGTCGGCGTCCTCGCCTGAATCAGTCTGTACGGCCTGAACACCAGTGAGATTGCGCCTCTCAATATGGATATCGTTCTCGGTCACTATCTGATTTTTAGCGGTGATCACTGCGCGCTCTATCACGTTCTCAAGCTCGCGGATGTTGCCGGGCCACACATGCGATTCAAGCAGCCGCCTGGAACCTTCCGCGAACCCGATGAGCGGCGTGGAGTTCTTAATCGCATATTGCCTCATAAAGTGATCAGATAGCACTTTGACATCGCCTATCCTCTCGCGTAGCGGCGGTAACGTGAGGTTCACAACATTCAATCTGTAAAAAAGGTCTTCGCGAAATATCCCGGCCTTCACGCAATCAGCAAGGTTACGGTTCGTGGTGGCTATGATCCTCACATCGACTGGGATGGGCCTGCGGCCGCCAATGCGATCTACTTCGGCTTCCTGGATCACACGAAGGAGTTTAGCCTGCAACCTGATATCCATCTCGGATATCTCGTCAAGCAAAAGCGTGCCGCCATTGGCGAACTCGAACTTGCCGGCCTTGGCCGTGACGGCTCCGGTGAACGAACCACGCTCATAGCCGAAAAGCTCCGATTCAAGCAGGTTCTCAGGGATCGCGGCGCAGTTTATGGCAACAAATGGTCTTGAGGACCTGGTGCTGTTGCCATGGATAAGGTTGGCGATCAACTCCTTGCCCGTCCCGCTTTCGCCCTGGATCAGGACAGTCGCCTTGCTTTGGGCCACCGTCTTCGCGAGCTGTATAACCTCGCGCATTCTCCTGTCTTCCGTGATTATCTCCGTCATTTTATGCCCTCCTTGGCACGTTTTGAGTTACCTGCACTGATTTTATGAATTGATTCCTGCGCCTTGCGGTTAGCAAGAACTTCGGATGCCAGTTTTCTCCAGAAATCATCTGTCTTGCTGCCCGCGAGTTTTTCAAAAACACCATCAGCCTTGGCGTCATCGCCATCAGGCATCTTGGCTAGCGCATTAGCATAGCCGAACATCGCGCGATTTCCGCCCAACCCGTTCTCGACCGCTTTAGCATACGTAGAGGCTGCTTCGCCCCAACGGCCTAGCTGCTCTAAAATTCTGCCCTGTTCAATTACGACGGTATCCATCGATGGGACCGCTGGCAGGCCAAGCATGTTTTGTGGCCAATTCTTTTCATTCGGAATATTCAATCTTTTTTCGAGACTACGATACAATTCAAGCGCGCCGCTGAGATCCCCGGCCTTCAAATGCAATTTGGCCTGCCACGCCTCCACCCTCGCGTCCATTCCGCTGTCACCGGACTGAGGCGCCAAAAGCCGCGCCTTGATTGCATGGCTGAAGGCAGCACTGTTGTGGCCTTCTTTTTCCTCTAAAAGTCCCAGCATCAGCTCTCGCTCATATGAGTGGACGGATTCGTCCTTCACCTTCGCAAGCCACTGCTTGATTTCTTGTTTGTTCTTTTCAATATCAAGCACCCAAAGCGCCTTAGCTTTTGAAAAGCTCTCATCAGAGTTGATTAATTCCAGATCCAGGTCATCAGCCGCTAGTGAGCGGCTATCCCCCTGCTTAAGAGCGAGAATTTTTGTATATTCAGCGACTAGTTCCGAAGCGATGCTAGCCAGGCCGAAATCAGCCGCAGTCTGAGAGAGCCTGAGCAGGAAATCCGTATTCACCGGGCTTGCTTCTTTCGAAATCATCCCCTTTTTCTCCATGTAGAATGCAAGCGCCTCGTAACCTTTTCCCTCGTCAAGAAGCTTGAGCAGTGATTTCCTAAAAAGCCCGCCCACCAAGCTTCCCAGCAGGTGCTTGACGGTGTCATTCTTTGAACGGTGTAACTCGTCTATGGCGGCCGCGACCGCCTTGTTCTCATGACCAAGCGTGATCAGCGCCCGGATGCGTGAGAGTTCCATGAAGTCACGGTACCGCGTGGTGGCCACATCCTGCCTACCGTCGAACGAAGCCGCCTCATCGGATATGAATTTTTCAAGCCCGCTTATGTCCATCCCCCCATGATCTCCACAAGGCAGGAGCCTCAACCTGGCCAGAGTCGCACCGGGACTTGATGGGTATCTGTTAATTGTTTCGTAAAACCAGTCCCGCGCGGTCTCAGCCAGATCCTTTCCGCCCTGTCTTGCTGAAATCTCACCAAGCCTGAGCGTGGCCCTCCAGCCGGCGGGGTGGCCAGGGTAGCGCTTAAGGAAGTTTTCAAAAGCCTCTTTTGCGTACTCATATTGTCCTAGTTGATAGAGGGCCTCGGCCCTGTTCACATGAATGGAAGGGAACTTTTCAGCCTCCGTCCCGAATCTCTTAAGTCCCCTGTAATAAGCCGCCAGAGTCTGTTCGTATTGGAAGCGGTCAAGATACAAATCCCCGCTCCGAAGTGCCGCTTCGGCTTTGTCACGCATATCCTGGGCGTTTTCTATGACCCATTGGTATTCCTTGGCGGCACGCTCTGTCTGCTTAAGCGCGAACATTGATTCCGCCATCCCGAGATGGAAGACCCAGCTTAGCCTATGTTTCGGAAAATTGTGGACAAGTGACGAAAATGATTCCAGCGAAGCGAGATGATCACCCCTGGCCATTTGTGAAATCGCCATGTGGATGCCGCCATACAACGCAATAGGTGAATTCTTCGAGTCCGACACCAAATGAGTGAGGATCTCCTCGGCAGCCTGCTGCATAGTAGGAAGACGCAGCAGAGCATTCGCCCGCAAGAAACGCATTTCATGCCTGTGTTCGCCCCCCGGTACTTCGGCATCAAAAAAATCAAGCGTGCGCAGGACGAGCGCAAAATCTCCCTGTTTGTAAAGATTCAATGCGAGGCGGGTATATTGAGCTGCCCTCGATTGACTCTTTGGGACCAGATAATGGTAATCTTCATCCGGAGATTTGGTGGAAAACCAGCGCGAAAATGCCACTTTTTCGTGGAAAGGGAAGAACTCAAGGAAAACTTCATTCGACTCACTGTAAGGCTCCCGGCAAAATCTCCCAACGTCGTTGGCATCCGCCTTGGCCTTTTCAAATGCTATTTTTCTTTCCGTGCGTCGCCGGCGCTTCTCCTCCGCCGCGTTGCGCTCCGCTTGTTTTTGTGCCCTCAGCCTTGCTGTTTCTGCCTGAAGCACCGTTGGGCCTTGTTTAACCCAGAAATCCACGATGTATTCGCCGGTTTTGGATCGGTACTCGAACAACTCCATGCGTGGATTGACTGGCTTGTCAGCTCCTTCCGGGAATTTCCACTTGCCGGTTATCCTGACCCCCGGGCCTGCCGGGTCATTAGATCCCTCAAAAAATTCAAGCGAACTGATTCTGGGATCACCAGACTCATTGAGTTTTGCCTGCCAGCGCTTCTCATCTCCGACGGGGGCACCTAGGTCATAGAGCGTGACCCCTTTTAGAAAAAGGTCGAATCCTTCTTTCTTGCTGTTGAACTTGGTACTGACATCCGCGCCGATCCCAAACATAAAACGGCTATGGGTTTTAAATGTCCGTATCTTTAGGCCTTCAACAATATTAGCCTCTGCCCGGACATCCATTGGGATGCTAAATGAAACTAAAACAGATATAACTGCTATGAATGTTAACCTGACGAGCATCCTGCTCCTAGCGTGTTGGCTTCCTGCCTGACCACTGATTCCAATTTCAAGAGCAAACATGGTGCCATTTTTACCGTGGAAGCCACATTTGCCGGTCACAACACTACCGATCGGCCATAACTGGACCGGAAGTTTTGAATCGTACTAGGCAATTCCTATCGGTAAAAAATGTTGGCGGATACCTGATGACGTGATCCATACAAAAATCCTAGCAATAAAAAGTAACTGTATTTTGACCTATTGTCAGGAAACACAACAGTTTACGATAGGAGCTTGACGGTTTATGTTAATACTACGGAGACATCACATGCTGAATTTTCTGAAGATATGTTTAACTGGGATGATATTGTTAACAACTGGTTGCGGGCTGTTGATCGGCAACGTTAAACCCGTTGATGAAAAATCAGAAACATACGGTATAGCAGATTTATCCAGGGACGACCCCGACTGGGACAAGCTTGATCAGCCCGCTAATAGCAGCGAGGACTCAAATCCCTCTTCCAGCGATGTTTCAGACGTGGTTTTTCAATCAAAGAAAACCGCATCGATAATCTCGCTCAACTCGGCCTGCCGCCCAACCCATGGAAACCCGCAAACCGAGGACGACCTGAGAAAAATCACGAATCAGCTTTTTTTAGGCGTTTCAAACATCACCATGCGCGAGGAAAAAGAACTCACCGTGAGCAGCTCACCGGCGCTGCAAACAACCATCCACGGCAAGATGAACGGCGAACTCATGAAGTTAAGATCGGTGGTTTTACGCAAAAACCACTGTGTGTACGACTTGATGTACATAGCGCGACCAAACAGCTTCACCGAAAAAGAACAATCATTCGATAAATTTGCGGCCTCACTGCGCCTGAAAGACTGAAGCAATCGATGGATGAAACTCTACAAATAGGCGACAAGGGCTTCCTAAGCCGCTTAGGCTCCAAGACACTATCAATGATTTTGTTCGCTGGAGGGTTCAGCGTCCTGTGCGGACAAATAATCCAGCAAATATTCAGACGACCCTTTTATATCAGACTGACAATCGAGCAGGTTTTTTCCATAGGGGTCAAATCATTCTTGCTTGTGCTGGTCACAGCGCTCGCCACCGGTTCGGTCATGGCACTGCAATTCGGCTATGGTCTCGCCAAGTTCGGAGGCACGCTGTATGTCCCTAAAATAGTTGCTCTGTCCATCCTGCGCGAGCTTGGCCCGGTTTTCACTAGCTTGCTGGTCGCGGGCCGTATCGGATCCGGCATAGCATCGGAAGTCGCGTCCATGAAAGTGACCCAGCAAATCGATGCCATCCGCGCGCTGGGAACAAACCCTATCAAACGTATTGTCATACCAAGAGTGGTAGCCAGCATGATAGCGCTACCAATACTCACCTTGTTTGCGGATTACATAGGCCTCACTGGTGCGATGATAATATGCGACAATGAATTTAACATAAGTTCAGAGTACTTCGTGTCAAAGGTGGTTGAGACCCTGCGCCTTTATGACCTTTTCACCGGAATGGCAAAAACCATGGTATTCGCCTTTTTCATTTCAGTAACCGCCTGCTGGAAGGGTTTGAATACCGAAGGCGGTACGGAGGGTGTTGGTAACACGACCACCTGGGTGGTGGTCAGTTCAAGTATATTCATAATGATAAGCGACTTCTTCTTAACCAAGCTCTTCATTATGACGATCTATCCTAAGTAATAGACGAGTACCAAAAACATGGATCAGATAGCCTTGGAGATCATAAATCTCCGGAAGAACTTCGGAGGGAAAACAGTGCACCACGATATCTCCTTCCGTCTGTTCGACGGGGAGATACTGGGGCTCTTCGGCGCGTCTGGAAGCGGCAAAAGCGTAATTCTTAGATCAATAATCGGCCTCGAAAAACCTGATCACGGCAAGGTTGTGTTCGAGGGCAAAGACCTGTGTGCTCTTAACGAACAACAACTGGTTAATGCCAGAAAGAAAATAGCTTATGTCTTTCAGAACGGAGCACTGTTCGATTCACTGACCATCGAGGAGAACCTGGCATACTCACTCCGCGAGCACACCTCCTTCTCGGAACGCGAGATCCGTCAAAAAGTCGACGACATGCTGGATCTTATCGATATGCGCGGCACGAACAATCTGCTCCCGGCCGAACTCTCAGGCGGCATGCAAAAACGCGCGGGTCTGGCTAGGGCGATTATACTGGGGCAAGAGATAATACTTTTTGATGAACCCACTGCTGGCCTGGACCCAGTGAACACCAAACGGCTGCTGGATAATATAAAGAAGTTAAAACAAAAGGGTATCACCGGCATCTTCGTCACGCACGATATCCCTAGCGCATTCGAAATTGCCGACCGCATAGCCATTCTCTATAATGGGAGAATACAAGCCATAGACACCGTGGAAAACATACAAAAATCACAAGACCCTTTGGTCAAGTCTTTCATGAAAGGGGAATCTACTTCTGAATAGCAAACGCATAGGGATTGAAGTCAAGGTTGGCCTCTTTGTAATGTTGGGCTTGGGCCTGATTATGCTGGCCATTATTGTCCTTGGCAGCAGCGAAAACATTCTTGTACGCAAAAGCCATTACTACATTCACTTCAACTCGGTTGAAGGACTGATCCCTGGCGCAAAGGTAGTGTTGGGCGGATTACAGATAGGCACAGTCAGCACCATTGATTTTGATCCCGAGAAAAGAAACATGCGCATTGAAGTCTCCGTCGCAAGGACTTCAAGCCCGTGGATAAGAAAGGACACCACGGCTGAAATCGCCACACTCGGCGTCCTTGGCGACAAATACATCGCCTTATCCACAAGCAGCAACAATGAAGCTCCCCTGCCACAGGGCTCCGACATAACCGTTAAGCAGTCAAAAGACATAGCCCAGTTCCTTAACAAAGGTGACCAGCTCATGATTTCCTTAAACTCACTCGCCTCAAGCTTAAACAGGCTGGTGAACGGGTTTGAATCCAACAACCGCAGCGAAGTGTTTTTTCAGAATATGACCTCGGCGGCAAAGAACTTAGCCACCGCGACTGACAAGCTGAACAAGGAGCTCGACGGTTTAAACGCCAAGAGTGTAGTTAAAAATATGAATTCAATACTGGACAAAATAAACAACGGCACAGGCACGCTTGGAGCACTGATCAATGATCCCGGCCTTTATGACGACACGAAGGCACTTATCGGCGGCGCAAACCGCAGCAGGATCATAAGGAACCTGGTCCGCCAGACAATTAAAAAATCAGCCGAAACGCAGGCTGGTCAGCAGAAATAAAGCGCCGCTAGCTATTACCCTTATCGGCTATCAATTCCTCGTCGGTATCACCTAGCTTTTGCATGGCTGGAATAATCATCCCGCGCCGTCTCAGCTTTTCAACAAGCGTCGTCCTGTTCATCTGAAGAAGCTCGCTAGCGCGGTTCTTGTTCCCGCTCGTCCTTGCAAGCGCCTGGTCGACCAAATGATTTTCAAAAGCTGCTACTATTGATTTCAGGTCCAAGCCGCTACTCGGCAACACCATGCGTGGGAATTCCCACTCCGAAAGCGCCCCATCGCCCTGCGGCCTGCTTTCAGCGAATTTCTGAAAAATCCTGTGAGGCAGATCCCCGAGATCAACACTGCCCTGGCCCTTGAGAATCACGAGACGTTCCATCATGTTCTCAAGTTCCCGCACATTGCCAGGCCAATCATAGGCCATCAGCGCTTCCATTATTTGCCCTGCCGGCAATTCCACAGTATGTCCTGTGATCCTGTTAAACTGTTCAACAAAGTGAGTGACAAGCAGTGGGATATCGCTCTTTCGCTCCCTTAGTGGCGGTATCCTGACTGGGATGACATTAAGCCTGTAATAGAGATCCTCGCGGAACTCCTTGTTCCGCACGGCTTCCTCCAAATCCCTGTTTGTCGCGGCTATTATTCTGACATCCACCTCAAGCGTCTTTGACGATCCCACAGGATCAAATTGCTTGGTCTGCAGAACTCTCAAGAGCTTAACCTGCAGGTGCAGAGGAATTTCTCCCACCTCATCAAGAAAAATCGTCCCACCATGAGCCATCTCGAATTTGCCCTGGCGGTTCTGGGTAGCTCCTGTAAAAGCACCCTTGAGGTGACCGAAGAGTTCAGCTTCAAGCAAATCACCTGGAATGGCGCCGCAATTGACCACCACCAGCGGTTTTGAAGCCCTTGTCGAATTCGCATGGATAGCACGAGCCACGATCTCCTTGCCGGTCCCGCTTTCACCGACAATCAAAATCATGCTGTCAGTCTGCGACACTTTTTCGATTGTGCTAAAGACATCTTTAATAGCAGTGCTTTCACCAACCAACGTTGACCTAAATGCGAGCATCAATGCTCCCCCTTTTAACCCGTCCTGAGTATCAGGTTCAAAAACCTTAACAGGCGACATTGCCCTATGAAAAGGTTAAGCAAACTCTTCGACGCTGTCAAAATTTTTTCTAAGAATATAAAAGACTAAATTTTCCCCAACAAAAACAGCTACTCACCGGAGAAAAATATCTTGATCCATCTGCCCGAGTTCAAATCACCACGATATACAATCCACGCAACCATGCCAACCAGGGTGACAACTGAGAGAAAGAAAAAAGGATATCTAAGATGACTTTTCCTGCGCCTGAAATAAATGCCTAGCTGAATGAAAATCACAACAAGAGGCACAGCCAAGTATGGATACAAATTTAATATAGTGTGCAAAGTATGCATCAAATTTGTTTTAAAGTGCGAAGCGCTGCGGTCTGATCAGTTTTTTCCCAACTGAATTCCGGTTCCGCTCTGCCAAAATGGCCATAAGCGGCTGTCTTGGAATATATCGGCCTGAGCAGATTAAGCGACTCAATGATGCCCGCCGGACGAAGATGAAAAATCTCCCGCGTCGCTGCCTCTAATTTGCTGAGCTCTGTTTTTTCAGTTCCAAATGCGTTCACCATCACGCTGACTGGCTCTGCAACGCCGATCGCGTAAGCCAACTGAACAAGACATTTATCAGCAAGCCCCGCGGCAACAAGATTTTTGGCGACATATCTGGCCATATAACAAGCTGATCTATCCACCTTTGACGGATCCTTTCCGGAAAAAGCTCCGCCTCCGTGCGCGCCGTGGCCGCCGTAAGTGTCTACGATGATTTTTCTACCTGTAAGTCCGCAATCACCCATCGGGCCACCCACTACGAATCTGCCGGTAGGATTTACATAAAACTTGGTCTTTGAATCAATGTACTGTGGCGAGATTGTTTTCTTAATAACCTCTTCAATCAACGCTTCTTGGATCTGTTTATATGAGATGTCCTCATCATGTTGTGAACTGATGACAACGGCATCCACGCGTTTGGGCTTGTCGTCTTCGTATTCAATGGTCACTTGTGTTTTCCCGTCAGGCCTCAGCCATTTCGCAGTCCCATCTTTGCGGATTTGCGAAAGCCTGAACGCAAGCCTGTGAGCGAGATCTATCGAAAGCGGCATGAGCTGCTCTGATTCACGAACTGCATAGCCGAACATCAAACCCTGGTCGCCAGCTCCCTGTTCCTTCTGGTTATGAAGCCCCTGCCCCACCGTAACCCCCTGGGCGATATCAGGTGACTGGCGATCGAGCGTGACAACAACCCCACAAGTCTTGTAGTCAAAACCCTTGTCGCAAGAATCATAGCCGATTTTCTTTACGGTCTGGCGCGCGATATCGGCATAATCAATCCTGGCATTTGTCGTAACCTCACCAGCGATAACCACGAGCCCAGTGGTCACCAACGTCTCACAAGCCACCCTTGATTTCGGGTCCTGGACAAGCAAAGAATCTAAAACAGCATCGGAAATCTGGTCTGCGATCTTGTCTGGATGTCCTTCGGTAACTGACTCAGACGTAAAAAGATAATTGCGCCCCATAAAGTTTCTCCCGTTATTCAGTTATCCGGATGGATTAGGAACTTAGGCGTTGTCCCCTTGTTCTGCTCACGACGTTTACGAGCCTTACCCTTGCGTGCTTTACGGACCTTCCGCGCGATCTTAGTTTTCATCCTGCGAGACGGCATTGTTACCTCCGATATCTTTATTATATAATTTACCGATCTAGCCTTGAATCAGCAAAATTGTCAACCCTTACACCTGCCGTTCAAAGCAGCGGCCCGTATTTTGCGAAACATATCTGTTAATAACTTTATGAAAATCACACTCCTTACATCCTGTTTAGTAGGCTCTTTTCTATTCCAGTTAAATGCCAGCGCTGATGAAAGCAATAACCCAACAGCCCAACATATAGCCACTAACATTGCCGATAATATAGAAAGACCGCCGCTGTTTCTTGGAGCAGGCGAGCAACGAGTCTTAAGACTTTCCGGTCTTACCCGGTTTTCCATAGGCGACAATACCATCGCGCGTGTCACAGCATTGCCAAAAAATATTCACAACAAAGAAACGCTTCTGATTAAAGGGATTAAGCGCGGAAACACCGATCTTTGGGTCTGGAAAGACAACGCCATAACCGAACGCCGCACGATTCATGTTGAAAAAAACACGGTTGAAGACATCAAGCCCAATCTGCAAAGGGCATTGAACCGGCTTGAAGAAGCGGAGATCATTTTCACAGCGACAGGCGTGGTTCTGCGCGGGCAAATCACGACCATGGGGGAAGCGGCAAGAGTGGCCGCCGTAACTGCAAATCCATCCGGAGAGGTACATGACGAAACCGAACCGGCTGAAAAACTTATCAAAGAGGCCGCCGCCCACCTTGAATCATGGCTAGGCAAGCGCCCCCAAAAAGAAAGCGAGCTGCTTAGCCTGGAAAAAATCGGGAAACAACTCTGGCTAAGGGGAAATATCGACGATCCTGTTAAACGTGCTGCCTTATATAGGGAGGCCAAGGCGCTCTTTCCGCTACTGTTATTTGATGTGAGCGCTCTCCCGGATTCATCACCCACGGTTCACTTCAAAGTCTATCTTCTTGAATTGAAAAAAAATCATTTCTCGTCACTCGGCATTGAATGGCCAGAAAAACAAGAAGCCGCTTTCAGAGTTACGTCTTCAAGCGTGGATAACTTCCTCCAGCTTGACCTCGCCTTGCAAGCATTGGAAGGACAAGGATCGGCTAAGATATTATCCAAGCCAGAACTCGTGGTCCGCGCACCCGGTGAGGCGGAGCTTTTCTCAGGCGGCGAAATCCCTTTGCACATATACGGGCGCGGTTTTTCAAATTATGTATGGAAGCCGTTTGGCCTGATATTAAAATTACATGTCACGCACACCACTGCCAGGAAAGTAAGGCTCGACATCAATACCGAGGTGAGCAACCTCGACCCGACAATAACGGTGGACAAAATCCCAGGAGTACAGACAAACAAGATGAAAACACAAGTTGATGCATATTACGGGACACCGCTTTTCCTCTCCGGATTGCTTCAGGAAAGTTTGCGCCAAAGCGCGCGCGGGGTTCCACTGCTTCGCGAGATCCCGATCTTGGGGAAATTATTCAGCTCTGATGATTATCTTGAACAACGTTCCGAACTCGTCGCTATACTGATGCCGAGCTTAAAACCACCGGCCCCGCCTCTTTCAAAAATAAAAAACATCTTGCCGTCCGGACCCATGCCAGCGCCACGTAAGTGGTTGAGCACTGGGCAGCAACGACAAATCCTAGAAGCACGCGACTTCCCTTGGAACGCGCTGAAATGACAACTCCAAGTTGGCTGGCAAATCTATTAAGTGACGAAAGCATCACGGACATCTGTTTAAACGGCCACGAGTCGGCGTTCGTCGATCGGGGGCAAGGGCTCGAGCGCGCCAACCCTGAACCATGGAGCAATAACGAAACCCCTCAAGAAACTAACGAAGGCCTCAAAACCTGGGTTTTAGAACAATTAGCAATCATAGGTAAAACTTGGGATGCAAAATACCCATTTGTGGATGCAGCTCTGCCATCCGGGCACAGGCTCAACGTGGCCTTTCCGCCACTAGCCAGGCAAGGAGTGCTTGTATCTATCAGGCGATTGCCAAATACCAAGCAAGCTTCGGGTGATTCACAAAAAACACAAAGGAGATGGTCTAGCTCGCCTCTTTTCAATATTCTTTCAGGAGCCGCAATCAGGGGTGAGTCTATTTTGATTTCTGGAGCTACAGGTAGCGGTAAGACCACATTGGCAAATGATTTACTAGAACTTGTTCCTCACAATGAGAGGATATTGGCGCTTGAAGACACGCCGGAACTCCGCCCAGATCACCCTCATTTCGTTTCCCTCACCAGCCGCCCACCAAACTCCGACGGGTTTGGCGAAGTAACGCTACGTATTTTGCTGAAGCAAAGCCTAAGAATGCGTCCAGACCGCATCATCCTAGGTGAATGTCGTGGGGCCGAAATCCTTGACCTGCTTCAGCTCCTCAATACCGGACACCGCGGTTCAATGGCGACGATTCATGCCAATTCCCCGCGCGATGCCTTGCGGAGAGTGGAGCTTCTGTGCCTGCTCTCCGCTTCCGGCGCCATCCCAGTCACGGTCATCCGTGAACTGCTTGCCGTCGGTATAAAATGGGTGGTGCAAGTCGTGAGATCAGGCACATCACGCGAGATCTCCCAGCTCTGGCAAATAGACGGCCGCGAAGGCGACACGATACTCATGAGACCTATTCAGCAAAAAACATTGCATAGCCTGGGGTGTTCACTCATTTCTGTGTGAACCAGATGGGTGTTAGACGCAAAAAAAAGAGGCAGAGATTAATCAAATCACCTGCCTCTGTTAACGATTTTACCGCTGCTGAGCTTATAGCGTATTTACTGAATCGCCTTTATCTCCGCGGTGCCGACTTTCTTCCATTCAACAGGAACTGGCACACCGGATTTCAATATCGCCTCAATATCACCCATCGCAGCCGCAACCTTGTAAACTATTGAGCTAAACGACAGGCCGTTATCTTTTGAAGTCCCGGCTACAACGAAATACCAGGAATGCGGCGCTCCCTTGATCTTGTAAATCAGTGATAGCTGTGTTCCCACATCCTTCACTTCCTGTAAAATCAGCATCTGCTCCTTTGATAGGAACTCCGTCTTGCCCATGACTGGTTTATCGGTCTTCACCATCACCTGCGCAAATACGCCGTTCTGGAACAACGCGCTTATCTGACCGGTAACATCTTTATGCATTGACGTTGTAAGCGTTAAAACCCCCTCATACTTTGTATCCATTCCTTCCACTGCCGCCAGTGGCTCGGAATCATAAGCATGAAGCGTTGTCACCGCCCCAACCGCCAGTAACCCGAGTGCCAGCAACATCACTCTAGATATTTTCATAATCAATCTCCCTTTCTTTTTAACTTCTGGCGAATCCACCAATGTTCGCCGTTAAATTAATTATTCAAATTGCTACTATGCACGGTTTGTCTAATCCCAAAATACACAAAATTAGTCAACCCTTCAGGCGGCTGATTTGTAGCTCAAAAACGAGCTTGATATATGTAAGGATATAGTCTTTATACTGCGCGTCAGGCGTGAAATTTTACTTAATTACGCCTGCTTTATCATACCCAATAATTTCAATCCCATCGTAAAACCATAGGAACATATCGCGACGGAGCTTGGCCATCCAGGTCTTGCTTTCTGATTTCCTTTTTAAATTATAAAACACGACACCTTCGGCGAAGACCTTCTCATCCGTGCCTAGTCGTGCCGCTCTCTTGGAAAAAAAGCGGGAGAAAAGATGGTCTTTAAACCAGCTACTCCAATTATCAAAATTCCTGTCATGCTCGTCAAAAGAACGATAGCGCAAATCCGTGATAGCTTTTTCAAACGGGTACCACAGGTGAACATCAAGCTTATATGGATTCCCCTGGAGTTTTGGCCCGATGACTTCTCCAGCCTGCTCTCCTGTTTCTTTCACATAGTCCTTCCCGATCGATTGAAAAATAGCCTCAGTAATATAAGTATTACCTTTCATGACCTGCAGCGGGTCGATTATGTTCAAACGATTTTGTATCACTATCAGGCGGCCGCTTTTGGTTAATATCTTTACGTTGGTTCCATCCAGTTTTTCACAGGCGAACGTATCGGAATCCTCAAAAACCCATTCATAGCCGGGATTGACCTGGTTGATGACAAGATAGGCTTCCGGGGTTTTTAGCTCGAATTTCGAGCCCATCTTCTTCCAGTCTTCATATTTTACTTTGAAGTTCTGGCGGATGAACGGGCAGTGAAGCTTGGGGTAATCGCTCAGCTGGCGGCTTTCGTCCGAAAACACCGAGGAAAACTCCGAGATTTTTTTTAAAGCGCGGCTGCTTATCGCGATTTGATCGCCGAATTCCTTCTTGGCTTCCTCAAAAATCCGTGGACTTGATTGCGTCGAGGCTTCTTTGAGATAATTTTCCAAAGCCGTTTCGCTTTCAACTTCATATTGAACTGTCCATGGGACTCGCGTCGCCTCTGGCTCGTCAGTCTTAAACCAATGAGCAGTAATAAAACCAGGGCATGCGAGAACTTTCTTCACATGTTCGGGCAGCCATTTGGCGAATTTGCCTGCCACTTGCCTGTCCGCTTTTATATTGATTTCGTAAATCATCATAAATAGTTTTTATATTTTTTTTTAGCATCTGTCTGTAGCAGTTTTTGCTAAAACCCCTCACCCTTGATCGCTTCCTTGGCCTTTTCATCGTCGAGCTGTGCGAGCCGGTGCCTTATGTAAATCAACCGCTCTATCCTGTAGAGAAGTGTGTTTTCATCGATGGAATCGGTTTCGACAGGACGCCATCCCTCCAAGACATCACGCTGGATGAGCTGTTCCTTTTGAACGGTGACTTTCACGGATTGCTGGCCGTTGTAAAAACCTTTCGCGACATTAACTATGAACCTGTACTGGGCCTTTAGGTATGAATCAGCATTCCCAAAAGAATCGGTGAAATTCTTTTCGGATGTGTTATCCGTCCATTTGGTCTGGATGAATCCACCATCACGGTTCACTACGTCATGCGCATTTTGCTTTAAAGCATCAAGCACGGCCTGCCATGCCGTATTAAAATCAGTGCGGTAAATGCGGCCGAACACCTTCATCGTGTCACCGTTCACCGACTGTTTATAAGCTTTCAGGCAACCGGGGTACACCGTCAGCAGCGTGACTGTTAATATTAAATAAACAAGGTTTCTCATTTTATCTGCGCCGTCGCCCTGGAGAACCGCTTAAGATCACGCAGCAGAGTTGCGCCATCCAGGGACTCCTCCGCAAAAGATTCACCGAACTCCATCTGTATCGAGGAGTATTGCTTTGTTTTGCCAGCATCGGCAAATGCTGTTGTTGAAAACTTGATTGTCCCAACCGATGGTAGTGAGTAAACATACCATAGCGGCACAACCTGACTGGTGGAAGCATGCTTGGCCTCAAAAACAGCGGCACCAAGACCGTTAGTCGGCGCGGTGATTATAACTTCAGGCGGCAGGGAGTGCGCATCTGCTGCCGGTGAGGTAGCCAAAAAAGGCCCGAGTCTTGATGATGCTCCAGCATTCCCGCTTAATATTCCGCTTATTTTCGCGCCTCTATTCGCCACTGCCGCCGCAATAATATCGGAAGCCTGGTTTGTAATGCCTTTTAGTTCAACAGTAGAATTTACCGCAAGTTTTGCGTCTGTGGGCGCAAGAAATTCTTTCTCCCCCGTCAGATCCATCACGGCCATTACAACCACGTCGGCTTTAAAAGGCGGTGTCGCTACCGTCACTGTATGCTTTTTAGCAAGCTTCTGAAACGGCGTGAAATCCACGGCAAAATTATCATCCTTGATAAATGGACCGGCTATGGCTGCTTCCAAAAAATTAACCTTGTTTATTATGTCGTTTGAAACTTTGTTTGCATTCATGCCTGTTATCAAGTGCCGTACGGCCATATCACCACGTAATGCAACAAGATGACTTTTTTGGGCCCGTTGTATTGGCAGGCGGAAATCCGGTTTATCCAGTGTTATCTTGTTTAAGAATATAGAAATTTTCTGCCTTGGCAGGGATATGTTTGAAGGGATCTCGCGCTTTCCGAACACATCTATTGTGTCTTTAAGAGGCGAAACAAAATAAGATATGTTGAACGAAATAAGATCAAACGCGCTAAGCGTACGCAACACAAAACCAGCACGCACTTTGCTAGTTATTTCCGGGAACAGCCAATCCGCCATGCTACCGGTAGCGATCACATCACTAGTATCATCTGGAGTATCATCTGGTTTATTTGGCAACGGTTTTAGGCTGATAAGAACATCCCCGCCTTTTAAACCAAGTATAGTTATGGATGAGTAACCTTTCTTGGATACGGTTAACTCATGGAGATTGCTCCAAGACCCGCCCATGTTTGAGACGCTAATTGTGGCGTCATCAATGGAAATGCCGGAGAGTTCATCCAGTACGCTGACACGTAGCTGGTTATGTTGCCAGTTGTTGTTTATCAGTGTGAATCCCAGGGATTTTGCGGCGGAATTATAAGGGGAAGCGATCAGACATAAGAAAATCGCAGACATAAAAACAAATAGCTTTCGCATACAATTGAAGGCTATAGAAAGGTATTGCGCTTTGTCAACTATGCAGGCAGAAAAAGATTGAAAGTAATAGAAGAAATGAAAGTAATAGAAGAAATCGTCAGGGTGCTGCGAAGCGAGGGTCAGGCAATCTTGGATTGTGCCCAAAGAATTATGTCTAGTGACAGCCATGGCGAGTCAGCCAGACAGATAGGCCTGGCTGTGGATTGCCTTCGGAAGTCACTTTCCGGCGGTGGAAAGATCGTAGTCACTGGAGTGGGCAAATCCGGAAAGATCGGCCAGAAAATCGCCTCCACTCTTTGCAGCACTGGAAGTCTGGCGGTTTATCTCCATCCAACGGAAGGACTTCATGGTGATCTTGGTTTGGTTACAAAACGCGACGTAGTGCTAGCTCTTAGCTATACCGGGAATACCGAGGAACTTTTAAAGCTTCTCCCGTCACTTAAAAACATAGGCGTGCCTGTTGTCGGGATAGGCGGCAATCCAGCTTCCAAGCTCGCACAGGGCTGTGATGTATGGATTGATGGTTTTGTTTCCCAGGAAGCCTGCCCTCATAATCTTGCACCGACTGCCAGCACCACGCTTGCCCTAGCCATTGGGGACGCATTGGCAATTGCTTTGATGCGCACGCGTGGTTTTGATGAGCACGTTTTCGCCCAGAACCATCCCGGGGGCTCGCTTGGAAAACGGCTCAACATGCTAGTTTCTGAAGTTATGCATGCGGGCGAGAAGGTTGCCGTTGTTTCGCCGGAGGCTTCCATGGACGAAGTTGTTTTATCATCAACTGAAAAAAAACTAGGTGGAGTTCTTGTTGCTAAAGGACAAATGCTGGTCGGCGTAATCACCGATGGTGATTTGCGACGCGCTTTACAGCACAGAGAAAGATTTTTCAGCATCCGAGCTGAGGACGTAATGACTAAAAAACCGGTGACGATTACACCCGACACTTTGGCCAGCCAGGCACTCAGGCTGATGGAAGATCGGCCGAGTCAGATCAGTTTCCTGCCAGTGGTGGAACAAGACGGGCACTGGGTGGGCGTGGTGCGTCTGCATGACATCGCACAGTGTTTTTAATTACGAAAGTCGAGACAGATGCGCACATTGTGGAGGCCAGGTTGCCAAACGTTTTGTGCGTCCGTATCCCGTTATATTGAATATTTTGTTCGGTGTGAGTTTTATAATATTCATATTTGTCGCAGACAGGATGCGCGGCTTTGCCAGTGGAAAATTGATTATCTGGATTTGGTTTGCCATTCAAGTTGGACTTGGAGCAGTGCTTTTAATTAACCGCCGCCTGGCACGACAAACAATTTGGCGTTGCATAAGGTGCGGTCAGGCCTTAGGATGTAGACCGGGAGATTATCCAAATGAATAAAAGAATTTATCTGTCAGCTACACTGGGAACAACAGCAGCTTTGCTTTTAGGCTTCATAATCGCCGCGTCTTGCACGAATACTCAAGCCAAAGCAACAAAACCAAATTTTGTATATAAGGACGCTCCTCGCTCCGGCGTGGTGGCAAAAATAGGCAGCGAAGAAATCTCTGAAGAGGCCTTGATTGGCGCTGATAAACTCGATTTTTTCGAGCTCAAGAAACAGGAATATACCATGAAGATGGAGCGCCTCAATAAAATGATCGTGGACAAGCTCATCGGAGCGGAGGCCAAGAAAGCCGGCATGAGCCAGGAAGATTTCATAAGCAAGAAAGTGATTGGCAAGGAGATAAAGATTCCTGATGCTGAGTACAAGAAGTTCGTCGCAGACAAACACATCCCAGAAACACAGATAAATCCGCAGATCAAGGAGCGCATTAACTCATACCTGCAGTCAATGAAGCGCCAGGAGCTGACCCAGGCATATGTCGGCAAACTCACCAAGGATGCGCCGGTTGAGATTTACTTCAATAAGCCGAAATTACAGATCCCTGTGGAAGTTGGTAATGCGCCTGTATCCGGAAAAGCCGACGCCCCTATCACTGTTATCGAATTCTCTGATTTCCAGTGTCCGTTCTGCGCACGCGCGGCTGATACGGTCACGGAGTTAAGAAAAAAATACGGTGAAAAAGTCAGGGTCGCATTCAAGCACTTCCCATTGCCTATGCATCAGGAAGCAAAGCCGGTTTCCGAGGCTTCGATGTGTGTTAATGAGCAAAGCAGTGATAAGTTTTGGAAGTTTCATGACCTAGCATTTAAGAATCAAAGCAAATTGGATACTGCAAGTCTCGAATCTTACGCGAAGCAATCCGGGGCTGACATAGCCAAGTATTCTGAATGCATCAAGGCTAAGAAATACGCCGATCTCGTCAGCAAGGACTTGGAATACGGCGAGAAAATCGGCGTCAAGTCAACGCCCACATTCTTCGTCAACGGTCAGCTAGTAAGCGGTGCCGTTCCGATGGAGACCTTTGCAGAGATCATTGAGGACGAGCTAGGGCAGCGCAAGTAAGTTAACAAGTAAATTAAGAGGAGCTTCCTTAAAAGAAGGCTGGTTTTTGCCGGCAGCCTGCCAACGGATGCTGACGGTGGTACCATATGCGCCAGCTAGATGCTTTTCCATTTCCCAGAAGTCCATGTCCTCGGCGGGAATAGAATTGATCTTACTAATGCACATGCCAGGTTTAAGGCCATGTTTTGCCAGTGCGCCAGCAGGGCTTTTCTTGGCTATGCCGGTGACTTCAAGAGTACGTTCACCGTTTTTAAATATGTATTGCAGCTTTAACCCGGATTTGTTTTGTAACCACTGGTTCAAGGCAAAAAGTACGTGTCCCTGGAATTCTCGAATATTAGGCAGTTCTGACACGAGATTACACGTGTCCCCGGAAGTTTTGTCCCCGGAAATTTCTATT
>ERZ1292640.1503-Hain-H43-02um-R1-1503-length-19220-cov-6_pt1 | contig 19220 bp, 24 predicted proteins | sample MGYA00564404_ERZ1292640 | MGnify/ENA primary metagenome ERZ1292640 (study PRJEB36523, sample SAMEA6512636) | groundwater metagenome | collected 2019-01-08 | study: AquaDiva: Metagenomics assemblies of 32 groundwater samples
AGCCGGGTCCAGCGCATCTGTAATCACGAAAGCGATTTTCGGCACGTGCCTCGCCAGGAGGAGAGCTTTCAGGAAATGTTGCTCAGACGCTACGCTGCTCCCTTTCCCTGCTCCTCTCCTTGCCACCATTGGGGCGTAAACGAATGAACCAAGGCAGGAGCCTATGAAGGCACTCGATGAAAGCGAAATGAAGCCAATGGCGGGCCAGAGCGCGTTAGACTCGGGTTCGGCGGCCGCTGCCACCCAACACGAATCGCCAAGGCCCAGTCCGGCCTCAGTTGCGGTGGCGTGCAGGAGACTGCTCGTGCCGATGGACCTTTCAATAGCGTCCTTCAGAGTACTGCCCTACGCCGTCCGCCTGGCCGAACAGTCCGGCGGCATGATTTACCTCATGCATGTCGTCGATCCTGGCTCGTTTGTAAATGACCTTCATAACGTGCCGCTCGTCTGCTCCCGTGAAGAAGTGATCAGCTTCGCCACGAAGCTGTTGAGCCGGTTGGCCAGCCACGAGCTTCCTCCGGCCCGAAGAGGGGAAATCCTGGTGAGTGTCGGGAATCCTGTCCGCGAAATTGCCGAAACCGCCACAGGGCTGAACGTTGATCTGATTGTCATGTCCACGCACGGCTATACCAGACTGAAACACTTGCTGCTACCCAGCATCGCGGAACGAGTTGTTCGGCAGGGACCTTGCCCGGTTTTCACCATCCGCGAAGACCTGCTGACACCAGACGGCAATGACCCTGACTGCTTGGCCTCGGTCGAGTGGAAGAACATTCTCGTGCCGGTTGACTTCACGGAAGCCTCCCGCCAGGCGCTGCAATACGCGGTGGCGATTGCCGGAGAGACGAAGGCGAAGATCATCCTGTTCCACGCCGTGAACTTCCTGCAGGAGGTGAAAGAGACGCGCCCGGAACGAAGCCTGGGAGTCATTGATCTGAGCCGCGTCCGGGACGAACTGCGCCAGATGGTGGAGCATCAATTGGAAGCGTGGGCCAAAGGGGAGATTCCTCGCTCCATTGAGTATGAGAAATCCGTTCAGGTGGATGCCCCCGCAGCGGATGTTATCGGACAGGCAGCCAAACGCCTGGCCAGCGACCTGATTGTCATGGGCAACCATCATTATTCGTGGTGGAAACATTTGGGCCAGGCCGACACCGCCGAGCGGGTCGTGCGCACGGCGCCTTGCCCCGTTCTGAGCGTGCCGGAAGTGGCAACGAGTGGCGGGGCGACGCCTGAGCATCGGTAGCTATAGTCAACAGACAGAACATCTATGAAACCCCCTCAATTCAATGAACCGCCGCTGGAGCAACAGTTGAGCGAGCAATTCGAGCGCGCCAGCCAGTGGCTCAAACAAACCCTGCCCAAACTCCTGCCCATCGCGGGGGGCCTCATCGCGGTTCTATGGCTCGCTTCCGGCATCTACTCCGTCAATCCAGGGCACGTCGGCGTGGTGCGCACCTTCGGCAAAGAGACTGCCCGCACCGAGCCGGGGCTGAACTACCGTTTCCCCTGGCCGTTTCAGCAGGCCGACGTGGTGAGCGTCGAGCAAATCCGCCGCATTGAGGTGGGCTTCCGCGCCGGCCAACGCGTTCAGGAGGAGGCCTTGATGCTCACCGGCGACGAAAATATCGTCGAGGCGCAAATCGTGGTGCAATACCGCGTGGCCGACCCCTCCAAATTCCTCTTCCGCTTGCGCGAGCCGGAAGTCGCCTTAAGCGCGGCGACGGAGGTGGCGCTACGCAGCACCGTTGGCAGCATGACCATTGACCAGGTCATGATTGAAGAACGCGCCAAGGTGCAGGACGACGCCCGCGTTTTCATCCAGCGGCTGATGGACGCTTACGAGTCCGGCCTGGTCATCACCGAGGTCAAGTTACAAGCCGCCGACCCGCCCGATGCCGTCCGCGACGCCTTCCACGACGTGGTGCGCGCCCGCGAAGACAAGGAAAAGCTCATCAACCAGGCCAAGGGCTATCAGGCGGACATCCTGCCCAAGGCCCGGGGCGAAGCGCAAAAAATCCTGCGCGAAGCCGAGGGCTACAAGGAAAAGCGCGTCCTGCTCGCGCAAGGCGAGGCCTCCCGCTTCCTCAGCGTGCTGGCCGAATACGAGAAGTCCAAGGAAGTGACCCGCGACCGGCTCTACCTGGAAACCATGGAGAAAATCCTGCCGGACACCGACAAAGTGATTTTGGATGGCGACCTGGGCCAGCGGCTGTTGCCGTTGATGCCGCTGGGCACTTCGCCCCTGCTGCCGGCGAGTCTCCGCCCGGCCACCGAACCTGTGAAAGGAAAGTAATTCTATGCGCACGAAAATATTTCTGCTCGGCGGTTTGGCTGCCCTCGTCGTCGCGTCCGTCGTGTTGAAGCAAGTCTTCATCATCGTGGACGAGCGCGAGCAGGTCATCGTCACCCAGTTCGGCGAATACATTCGCACCATTCAAAAGCCCGGCCTGGCCGTGAAAACGCCGTTTCTCCACAGCGCCATCCGCTTCGACCGGCGCATCCTGGTTAGCGACGCCCCGCAGGCCGAATACTTGAGCCAGGACAAGAAACGCCTCGTGGCCGACCCCGTCACCCGCTGGCGCATCGCCGACCCGCTGGTCTTTTTCAAGACCGTGCGCGATGAATCCGGCGCCCGCGCCCGCCTGGACGACCTGGTTTTTTCCGAGTTGCGCGGCGAAGTCGCCAGCCACACCTTCGCGACCGTCATTGGCTCCAAGCGCGAGGCCATCATGGACAACGTGGCCAAGAGCGCGCGAGAGAAAGCGCGCGAATTCGGCATCGAGGTGGTGGACGTGCGCATCAAGCGCGCCGACCTGCCCCAGGAAGTGCAGCAGAGCGTGTTTGCCCGCATGCAGGCCGAGCGCGAACGCGAGGCCAAGCGCTACCGCAGCGAGGGCGAGGAGGAAGCCAACAAACTGCGTGCCCAGACCGACAAGGAGCGCACCATCGTCCTGGCCGAGGCCGAACAAAACGCCCAGAAACTGCGCGGCGAAGGCGACGCGACCGCCACGCGCATCTACGCGGAGGCTTACGGCCAAGACCCGGAGTTTTACCGCTTCGTGCGCAGCCTCCAGAGTTACGAGTTGTTCCTCGGCAAACGCAGCACGCTGCTGCTGTCGGCGGACTCGCCGCTGTTTCACTATCTGGCGGGGCCGCGTCCCGAGGGCGACAAGACAGCGCCAGGCGCCACGCCGGCTCCCAAATGAAGGCTGCCGGGCCGCGTGAATGAAAGGAAACGAATGTTGCGTCCCATGAACATGACGACGGCGGGTTACCTGATTCTTTATGGCGGGGGCCTCATTGTCCTGGGGTTGCTCGGCTATTTGTCGAACCCGGAGAAGGCGAAGACGGCGCTGATGACTGGCGGCACCTTTGGCGCGCTCTCGATTCTGTGGGGTGTGCTCGGAGCGCGGGGTGTCCGGTGGATGGTGCCGGTGGCGGTGGTGACCACGGCGTTGTTGACCTTGGCGTGCGCCTGGCGGGCGAGCGTGGGCTGGCGGGCGGTCCTCGAGGGCCAGTCGGAAAAACTTTTCGCCGCGCTGTTGCTGACGGTGATGCTGGCGGCTTCGGCCGCGATGCTGCCGGTGCTGTTCAGGTCTTTGAAGCCGCGGCCAACTGCAACCTCTCAATCCCAAGAATGAACCATGAACACCCTGCCGCGCCATCCTGAGCATTGAACCCGGCCCGAATATACCCGTGATGAAAAAACCTCTTGCCCAGTGGACAGCAGACTTTTTCACTGGCTTGGCGATTGTCTTGCCGGCGGTCGTCTCCATTGGAATCGTCATTTGGTTATTTGGCACGGTCGCCAATTTCACGGACACCTTGCTCTTTTTCCTGCCGAGGCATTGGACCCACGAACGGAACGGCGAAGGGCCCATGCATTTCTACTGGAGCCTGGCGGCGCTGGCGCTGGCGATTCTGCTGATCGGGATGGTGGGCCGGCTGGCCCGCTACTATTTCGGCAAAAAACTGATTCAACTGGCGGACCTTGCTCTCATGCGCGTCCCCTTGCTCAACAAGATCTACAGCGCTTTGAAACAGATAAACGAGGCGTTCACCTCCAGCAATAAATCTTCGTTCAAACAAGTGGTTTTGGTGGAATTCCCACGGCCCGGTCTCTATTCGGTCGGATTCATCACAGGCACTCAGTATGGCGAGGTGCAGGACAGAACCAAGGAGGTGGTGGTGGGTGTCTTCGTGCCCACGACCCCCAACCCCACCACCGGCTTCATCGTCCTCGTGCCCGAAAAAGACATTATCAAACTGGAGATGTCCGTGGCCGATGGCATCAAGTTCATCATGAGTCTGGGGGCGGTCATCCCGGCCTATGTTTCGCCCAAGGCGGCCCCGGACGCCGCCGCGGGAGCAAACTCCGGGCGTAGTTCTGTCATTGGAGACACTGGGAGCAGGACTGCCTTTGAACCCGCGAAGCTATCCCCGGAATTTGTCGCCCAAATGAAGGAACCGCGTGACGGCCCTTAAAACAATCCAACGAGTGATCCTGCTTGTTATCTACGCCGCGGTGCTGCCAGTCGCGGTCGTATTGCTGCTGCTGCTCGGACTGGCTTTCATCCTGATCCCCGGCGGCCTGGGGATTCTGACGATCGAATATGAGCGGGCCAGCCGATGGCTGCGCCACGCCTGGGACATTTTGCTGCGAACGAAGCCACTAACGAAAAAGGAGACTCTATGATGCTCACCATATTCCTCATCACTTTAGCCATTGGTCTCCTGGCCCAATGGCACGTCAAGCGCACCTACGCCCGGCACAGTCGCACGCCGACGTTCTCCGGCTATACCGGCGCGGAAGCGGCGCATGAGATTCTGCGGCAGGCCGGCATCACCAACGTCAGCATCGTCGAGCACGAAGAGTTGCTGGGCGACCATTACGACCCGAAGCGCAAGCGGCTGGTGCTTTCCTCCGAGAATTACCACGGCACGTCCGCGGCGGCGCTGGGCGTGGCCGCGCACGAATGTGGCCACGTCATCCAGCACCAGCAGGCTTACGCCCCGCTGGAATTGCGCATGGCGGCGGCGGGCGTCACCAGTTTCGCCAGCCAACTGGTGCTGTGGATTCCGCTGTTGGGCATTGCTGGCGGGCTGATGGCACCCAAAATCGGCCTGCTCATCATGGCGTTGGCGTGGGGCATCCTGATGGCCTTCAACCTCGTCACTCTGCCGGTGGAGTTTGACGCCTCGCGCCGCGCCAAAGCCATCCTCGGACAAATGGGCTTCATTCGGGCTGGCGCGGAACGGGCCGCCGTCAGTCAGGTCTTGAACGCCGCTGCTTGGACGTATGTCGCGGCATTCATCTCGTCGCTGATTTATTTCCTGTGGCACTTGCTGCCATTGCTGACCGGACGGGAGCGCCGCTGAAAAAGCTCTCCACAATTTGGCGTGGGGTTTGGTTGCCCCCAACGGGCGTTCCCCCGCCCGTTACTCCTTGGCGGCCCCACGCCATTTCGCTTTGCCCACGAGGGAGAGGGACGCCACTGGCCGGCGCGGCGAGAACACCCGGAGTCGCGGGCAGACTGCGGACGCAGCGCCCATGCCCTCTCCCTCAATCCAACGCCTACCCACTGCATCCATTGTGAAAACCCAATTCCGAATTCGAGGTCTGAAAGACGACGACGGGATGCGGCGGCAGTTGGAGGCCGACTTGGAAGACCTCAGCCGCCTGATTGCTGTGGACTCCGCCCAAGTCGCGTTACAGCACCAGCACGTGGCCACGCCATCCTACCAGGCGGTGGCCATGCTGAGTGTGCCCGGCCCGGACATCCACGCCGCCGCGCGCGACCACACGTGGCCTGCCGCGTGGCGGAAGGTGGTGACGCGTCTGCGCGAGCAGATTGAGGAACGCCGGAATCAGCAGACCGCCCGGAAAAAAGGCCAGCCGCACATCCACAGCCCGGCCAGCCGTCGGCCGAAGTAAAGACGGCAACTGTTTTAGACAAGTAACCGGGCGTTCTGCCCACACACAACCCGCATCGAACGACAACAACAAAAAAACATGCCAACCGAAACCACCACCAATCAAAAACTCCTCGCCTGGGTCGAGGAAGCCGTGCAACTCTGCCAGCCTGCCGCCGTCCACTGGTGCGACGGCTCGCAACCGGAATACGACGCGCTCTGCGACCTCATGGTCAAGGGCGGCACCTTCACGAAGCTCGACGAGGAACTCCGTCCCGGCTGCTACCTGGCCCGCTCGCATCCCAGCGACGTGGCGCGGGTCGAGGATCGCACCTACATCTGCTCCCAGAATAAGGAGGAGGCCGGCCCGACGAACAACTGGGCCGATCCCGCCGAGATGAAGCAGAAGCTCAAGGGCCTGTTCAGCGGGTGCATGAAAGGCCGCACGCTTTACGTCATCCCGTTCGCGATGGGACCGCTCGACTCGCCGCTCTGCAAAATGGGCATCGAGCTGACCGACTCGCCCTATGTGGTCGTGAACATGCGCATCATGACGCGCATGGGCCGGGCGGTGCTGGACAAACTCGGCGCGGACGGCGAGTTCATCCCCTGCCTGCACTCCATCGGCGCGCCGCTGCAACCCGGCCAACCGGATGTGCCGTGGCCCTGCGAGCCGGACGTGTCCCGCAAGCACATCGTGCATTTCCCGGAGGAATTCGCGATCTGGTCCTACGGCTCCGGCTACGGCGGCAACGCGCTCCTGGGCAAGAAATGTCTGGCGTTGCGCATCGCGTCGTTGGCGGCGCGTAAGGAAGGCTGGCTCGCGGAGCACATGCTCATCCTTTGCCTGACCTCGCCCCAAGGGAAGAAGCACTACCTTGCGGCGGCGTTTCCGAGCGCCTGCGGCAAAACCAATCTCGCCATGATGCAGCCTTCGCTGCCCGGCTGGACGTTGCGCTGCTTGGGCGACGACATCGCGTGGATTCGCCTGGGCGCCGATGGCCGCCTCTACGCCATGAACCCGGAAACCGGTTTCTTCGGCGTGGCCCCCGGCACTTCCAACAAGTCGAATCCGAACGCGATGGCCACAGTTGCCCGCAACAGCATTTTCACCAACGTCGTGCTCCGGCCCGAGGGCGACGTGTGGTGGGAGGACATGGGCGTGCCGCCGCCGGAGAAAGGAATTGATTGGGAAGGCAAGGAATGGACGCCTGGTTGCGGTCGCAAAGGCGCGCATCCCAACGCCCGCTTCACCGCGCCCGCCGCGCAGTGCCCGGTGATTGACCCCGACTGGGAGAATCCGGAAGGCGTGCCGCTGTCCGCCATTCTGTTTGGCGGGCGCCGAGCGTCCACCATTCCGTTGGTGAACGAGGCCTTCAATTGGGCTCACGGCGTGTTCATGGGTTCGGCGGCCGGTTTGGAAACCACCGCCGCCGCCATCGGCCTGGCGGCCGGGGTGCGCCGCGATCCCTTCGCCATGCTGCCCTTCTGCGGCTACCATATCGGCGATTATTTGGCGCACTGGCTGGCGCTGGCCCAGCGGACCGACCGCGCCAAGTTGCCGAGGATGTTTTTCGTGAACTGGTTCCGGAAGAGCGCCGATGGCCGCTGGCTCTGGCCCGGTTTTGGCGAGAACAGCCGTGTGCTCAAGTGGATTTGCGAACGCATCGAAGGCGCCGGCAAAGTCGTCGAAACGCCCATCGGCTGCCTGCCCGCGCCCGGCGCGCTTGATGTGGCCGGCCTCAACGTCAGCGGCGCCGACCTCGCCGAACTGCTGGCGGTGGACATCGAAGGTTGGAAGCAGGAAGCCGCCGACGTGGCCGAGAACTACAAGAAATTCGGCAGCCGGCTGCCCGCCGCGCTGGAAAAGGAACTCTACAACCTGGGCACGCGGCTGAGCGCAGCCACCTTGCCCCCCAGGAAATAATGAACCGCATCCGCAACCGCTTCGGCACGCGTATGGCGAACCTCCAGGTGGGGGAGAACCGCATGGAGCAGGGTCTGCGGAACTTAGTCCCATAGGACCATGCCGCTCGATCTGTCCAACCGCCTCGCTCCTGCCGTCTTCCTCGACCGCGATGGGACGCTCATTGAGGACAAAGGCTCGCTCCGGTCGTCAACGCAAGTCGTCTTTTACGATGCGACCGTGCCGGCGCTGCGGCGGCTCCAGGAGCACTTCCGGCTGTTCATCGTCACCAACCAGTCCGGCGTGGCCAAAAGGGAACTGACGCTGGACGAGGCCAACCAGGTGAACGCGCACGTGGTCGAGCGGTTGCGCGAACACGGCGTCCAGATCGGCGCCGTGTATTGTTGTCCTCACCAGCGCACGGACACCTGTGCATGCATTAAGCCGAAACCTCACTTCTTGCTTCATGCGGCTCAATGGCATGGCCTGGACCTGCGCCGCTCGTTTGTCATCGGCGACCATCCGCACGATGTCGAGTTGGCGCGCAATGCCGACGCGACCGGGATTTACGTGCTTACCGGCCACGGGCTGAAACACCGGGGCGAACTGCGCGGCGATGACGTGGTGACGGCCAACATCGCGGCGGCGGCAGACTGGATTCTGAGCGGCATAGGCGGCACCGCGCCCCTTGTGCCCCTCGAGCGCCACCAGGAGATGGGAGCATCCACATGACGGCGCTTCGGACAATCAAGCGCATCATCGCGGCCTTGGCAGGCGGAACGGTGCTGCTGGTGGGCATCGCCTTGGTGGTGTTGACAGGGCTCGTCGTGGCGGCTATCCCCGTCGGCCTGGCCCTCCTGTTCATTGCCTTCGCCGAAGCGCGGCGCTGGCTGGGCAACGCCTGCTCCCGGTTGTTCGGTATGAACTCGCTGCCTCGAAAGGAAGCCGCGTGATGCGCATCCTGCTAGTCGAACCGGACGCCCGAGAGCGGCGCAAGTTCAGCCGTGCGTTGACGCTGGAGGGCTATTCCGTGCGCGCGGCGCGAGACAACCGGGAGGCGGTGCGCCTGTTCCTCGCCCACCCGGTTGACTTGTTGCTGGTGAGCCAGCGCGAGCCGGCGTTGGACGGCGTGGTGACCTTCGAGTTGCTCTCCGCAATCAAACCCTCCTGGCCGGCTATCGTGGTGACACCTCCGCCCCCGCATCGCGTGTTGGACCAGCGGTTGAGCATCCGTGTGATGATTGAGAAGCCCAGCGGCCTGCCCGTGTTGTTCGGCGTGCTGCGACAACTGCTTCAGCGCCAGTGCTCCTCCCCTGGCGACCGAGGCGCGCGAAGCTCACGAGTTGAGGACGGCTGCCCGTTTCGGACGAACCATGACGAGGCGGCGAAAGCAGCCAGGGTCCGGTTCGCCCGTGGGCCGACCAGACCGAAACCAGGAACCGGTCAGCATTGGACTTTCCATGAAAGAATTGAGCCACCTTTTCGCCAACAACCGCGCCTGGGCCGGGAAGATTCGGGCTGAAGACCCGGACTTCTTCACGAAACTGTCCCGCCAGCAAGCGCCGCAGTATTTCTGGATTGGCTGCTCGGACAGCCGCGTGCCCGCCAATCAGATCACGGGGTTGCTGCCGGGCGAGATGTTCGTGCATCGCAACGTGGCCAATGTGGTCCCGCCCACGGACTTGAACTGTCTCTCCGCGCTTCAGTTTGCCGTGGACGTGCTCAAAGTGCGGCACGTCATCGTGTGCGGCCATTACGGCTGCGCCGGGGTGCGCGCCGTGCTGCGTGGCGACCGGCTCGGCCTGGTGGACAACTGGCTCCAAAATGTTCAGAACGTTCACCAAAAGCACGCCGCGCAGTTGGCCGCGCTGCCGGATGAGGCGCAGCAGTTCGACGGGCTGTGCGAACTGAACGTCATTGAGCAAGTCGCCAGCGTGTGCGAGGCCACCAGCGTCCAGGACGCTTGGGCGCGCGGTCAACCGCTGGTGGTGCATGGGTGGATTTACGCCGTGAGCGACGGCCTGCTGCGCGACCTCGGCCTGTGCGTCACCGGCCGGCAGGAACTGGCGTCCGCCTATCAAGCCGCCGTTGCTAGCCGCTGGGCTCCGCTCATCTCTGGCGATTTCATCGGCGATGATGGGCCATAGGAGCTTTCCACCATGATTGGCCACCCGTTGCTTTGGATTGGCTTCAGCCTGCTCGTGCTGGCCGTGCTGGCGCTGGATCTGGGCGTGTTCCACCGCAAAGCGCACGCCGTGGGTTTCAAGGAGGCGCTCAGTTGGACCGGCGTGTGGGTAACGCTGGCGGGGCTGTTCGGCGCGGGCGTGTGGTATTGGGCCGGGCCGCAAAAAGGGCTGGAGTTCTTTACGGGCTATCTCATCGAATACTCGCTCAGCGCGGACAACGTCTTTGTGTTCGTGCTCATCTTCTCCTACTTTGCCGTGCCGCCACCGTGGCAGCACAAGGTGCTGTTTTGGGGCGTGCTGGGGGCGCTGATCATGCGCCTGGTCATGATCGGGCTGGGCGTGGCCCTGATCAGCCGCTTTGGGTGGATTCTCTACCTGTTCGGCGCCTTCCTGATTCTGACGGGCCTGAAGATGGTTTTCGGCAAACAGGACGAAATTCATCCGGAACGAAATCCGCTGGTCCGCTGGTTTCGGAAACTGGTGCCGGTGACGCCCGACTACCACGGCGACCGGTTTACGGTGCGTGTGGAGGGACGTCGCCTGGCCACGCCGCTTCTGGTCGTGCTCGTGTGTGTCGAAGTCAGCGACCTGATTTTTGCGGTGGATTCCATCCCGGCCATCTTCGCGGTCACGCTGGACCCGTTCATCGTCTACACCTCGAACGTCTTCGCCATTCTTGGACTGCGCTCGCTCTACTTCGTGCTGGCGGGAATGGTAAACCAGTTCCGCTACCTGAAGACGGGCCTGGGTGTGGTGTTGGCGTTTGTGGGCGTGAAGATGCTGCTGGCGCACACGCCCTATAAGATCGACACGCAACTCGCGCTGGGGATGGTGGCGGGCGTGCTGGCGGTTTCGGTGGTGGCCTCGGTTTTCGCTTCGAGGCGGCGCGCGAACCACGGCCAGGCCGCGCTGCCAGCGGAGGTCAAGACCCTATAGGAAGGAGGAGCCGATGGAAATCTCATGGATCGTCATCCTGATCATCCTGGTCGCGCTCGCGTTCGACTTTCTCAACGGGATGAACGACGCGGCCAATTCCATTGCCACCGTCATCGGCACTCGCGTTCTCCCGCCGCGCCTGGCGGTGGCGTGGGCAGCCTTTTTCAATTTTGCCGCCGTCTTCATTTTCGGCACGGCCATCGCCAAGACTATCGGGCGCGGCGTGGTGGCCCCGGGGGTGGTGGACAATCCGTTCGTCCTGAGTGCGCTGCTGGGAGCCACGGCTTGGGTCTGGGTTTGCACGCACTATGGCTTGCCGATCAGCGTCTCCCATTCGCTGATTGGCAGCATGGTGGGGGCCGCCTTGTGGAAAGGCGGATGGGAGGCGGTGATTTGGTGGCCGGGCGTGGGCAAGATTGCCCTTTTTATCGTGCTGTCGCCCTTGATCGGTTTCGTGCTGGGCTACGTGCTGATGGGGATCAGTCTCCAGTGCAGTCGCGGGCGCTCTTACCATCGGATGACGGCCTTGTTTCGCGGGTTGCAGTTGGCTTCTTCGGCCTTTTTCAGCTTGGGGCACGGCTCCAACGATGCGCAAAAAGTGGCCGGCCTGATCACCGCCTTGCTGGCCGCAAACAACCTGCTTGAAAAGTCTGCCGAAATCCCCTACTGGGTGCTGTTCACCTGTTACACCGTCATCGGGCTGGGAACGTTGATGGGCGGTTGGCGCGTGATTCGGACCCTGGGCGTGAAGATGACCAAGCTGCGGCCCGTTGGGGGATTCTCGGCCGAAACCGGCGGGGCCTTAACGCTCGTCGTGACTGCTCTGGGGGGCATTCCTGTCAGCACCACGCACACCATCACCGGGGCCATCATGGGTGTGGGGGCCACCGACCGGCTCTCCGCCGTGCGCTGGGGCGTGGCGCTGAACATTGTCATCGCGTGGATCACCACCCTCCCGGCTTGCGCGCTCGTTTCGGCGCTGGTGCTCTGGTTGCTCCAGGCGCTCGATGTGCGTTGTTTCAACTAGAACCAAAGAGCATTTATGAACATCAACCTTCGCTACCGCGGGCTGAACGCCCACGCCACCTGGCAGAGCCTGGTGGACGAACAACTTGACCGCCTGCAAGGGCTGACCCACATCGAGTCCGCTCAGGTGGTCCTGGAGCGGCAGCGGGAAATTAAACCCGCCTTCCGAGTCCACATGCTGCTGGCGGTCCCCGGGCCGGACATCCATGCCGCGGCGACCGACCATACGCTTTCTGCGGCGTTGCTGAAGGTCACCAAAAGCCTGCTGCGGCAAATTGAGCACCGCAAGTCCCGGCAGGCGGCCCGGCTCAAAAGCAACCAGCAAATGGGCTTTCTGCCAAACCATCGGGCGGGGACGTTGGTTGGGCAAAGGGCGTGAGGGAGGGCGAAGCAAACCATCAGGCCCGCTCCACTGTTCCTGCTGGGCCGGGTTTGGCCTGTCTTTTACCGTCAGGACCTCCATCGGCCTCTTGCCTACGCCCGACGCGCTGGCCCTGTCGCTTCGGCGTCGGCGATCTTCTGGATGTGCGCGCGGAATTCCTCGTCCTCACCTTGAAGCAACTCCGGCAGGGCATCACGGAAATCCCTTCGGCGACACCACTCGCGCATGTAGTCTTCCCAGGAGAGCCACAAGCGTTGCGTCTGCCGATCCATCTTTTCCTCGAACACCAAAAGGTAGGCGCGCTCGAAAAGGGAGATGAGGATGTTGAAGATGGCAAGCTTGCGTTCGTTTTGTTCATCGGACAGGGGCTGGTCCGGCGCGCCTTTGCGCAGCAATTGCAGGTCGGGGTTGCCCAGCACGAGTTTGAGAAAGCCGGTGTATTCATCGGAAAGCCGCTGATAGATCTCCTCCTGCTCGTTGCGCCGCTCGCGCCGCTGTTCGTAGAGGAACACGAGGATGGCCAGCGGCAGACCAAACACCGTCACGATGTAACTGAGGGCTTCTGCCCATTGCAGCCAAGTCATAAGCGGGTATCAGGGCTTTAGGATTGTTCCGGTTTCTCCCCGGCGGGACGCAAACCGAAGCGGATGAGTTTCTCGCGCATGGTGGTGCGGGTCACGCCCAGCCAGCGCGCGGCTTTGGCCTGGTTGCCTTCGGCCAGTTGAATGGCGCGTGTGTAAAGTTCGCGCTCCATTTCTTCAATAATCCGGGCATGCACGCCTTCCAGCTCGCCACGCTGGGCGCGGGTCAGCAGTTCGGTGAAATAGCCCGCGATGGTCTGGTCCGGCCCGACGACCGGCTTGTGGCTCCGGGCCGACGCTTGTTGCACGTGTTCCAAACTGATGGAGTAGCCGCGGGCGAGCAGCAAAGCCTGGCGCACCACGTTTTCCAGTTCCCGCACGTTGCCCGGCCAGGTTTGGGTTTGCAAAAAGGCGATGGCTTCGGGCTGGATGGAAGGGGAATCACTGCCCAGTTCGGCGGCGGAGCGTTGCAGGAAATACTTTGCCAGTTCGGGGATGTCTTCGGGGCGCTGGCTCAAGGGCGGCAACGTGATGGTCACGCCGCTCAACCGGTAAAACAAATCTTCCCGGAATTGCTTTTCCTGGATGGCGCTCTCCAGGTCGCGATGCGTGGCGGTCAGCACCCGCACGTCCACGGGAATTTTTTCGTTGCCGCCGACGCGCTGGATATATTTCTCCTGAAGCACGCGCAGGAGCTTGACCTGGGTGCTCACACTCATGTCGCCGATTTCGTCGAGAAAAATGGTTCCGTGGTTGCCTTGCTCGAAGCGGCCCACCCGGCGGGCGTGCGCGCCGGTGTAAGCGCCGCGTTCGTGTCCGAACAGTTCGCTTTCCAAAAGCGTCTCCGGGATGGCCGCGCAATTCACCGCGATGAACGGCTGCGCGGCGCGTTTGCTGTGCTGGTAAATCGCCCGCGCCACCAGTTCCTTGCCGGTGCCGGTTTCGCCGCGAATCAGCACGGTGACGGCGGTGGCGGCCACGCGCCCGATTTCCTTGTAGATGGCCTGCATGGCGCGGCTGTTGCCGATGATGGCGGATTGGGCCGAACGGGCTTGCCCCATTTCCAGCGGTTCGGACATGAGCCGGCTGCTGGCCACGGCCTTGGACACGAGATCGAGCAGTTCGCCCATGTCAAAGGGTTTGAGCAGGTAATCGTAGGCGCCGAGCTTGGTGGCTTCAATGGCGGTTTCGGTCGTGCCGAAAGCGGTCATCATGATGATGGGCAGCTTCGGCTTGGCGGCATGGAGTTGCTCGATCAATTCGAGGCCGGACAAGCCCGGCATCTTCAGATCGGTGAGCACCACGTCACAGGGTTCCTGCTTGGCGCGGGCCAGGCCCTCATCGCCGCGCGCGGCCGTGGCGACCTGATAGCCTTCGGCCCGCAACTCTTTCTTCAACCCCGCCACGATGCCGGGGTCGTCTTCAATCAGCAGAATTTTAGGGTGCGGGTTCATCACTGGCTTCAGGTTTCGAGTGGGGCAGCAGGATGGCGAAGGTCGTGCCGCGATTCACCTCGGAGCGGCACTCCAGCGCGCCGCCGTGTTTTTCCACAATGCGCGATGCGATGGCCAGGCCCAGGCCAGTGCCTTCCTCTTTGGTCGTAAAGAACGGGTCAAACATCCGCTTCTGCACTTCCGGTGGGATGCCCTTGCCAGTGTCACTCACCTCTAGGATGACCACGGGACGGGCGCGGCCCGCCAGTCGCGCCGTGCCAGTGCGGGCGCGGAGAGTAATCGTGCCGCCGCCCTCCATGCTCTCGGCGGCGTTCTGAATCAAGTTGACCAACACCTGTTCGATCTGGTGCGGGTCCACCCGCACCCAAATATCCGGCACCGATTCCAGGTTCAGCCGGATGGAAGTCTTTTCCAACTGGGGGCCGAAGAGCGCTTGCATTCGGGCGAGCAAGCTGTCGGCGGAGACGGTGAGGAGCTTCGGTTCGGCGGGGCGGGCAAACTGCAAAAACTCCTGCACGATGCGTTCGAGGCGCTGGATTTCGTGGCCGATGACCAGGGCATCCTCCTGTTCCGACGAGTTCGCAACCGGGTTCTTTTTCAGGCTGTGCAGACGGACGTTGATGGCGGTGAGTGGATTGCGGATTTCGTGGGCCACGCCGGCGGCCAGCGTGCCGAGCGACGCCAGTTTCTCGTGCCGCGCGGCCCGGGCGCGGCTTTCGCCCAACTCGACGCGCAGCGGGCCAATCACGCCGCGATAGATGGCGACGGCGGCAGTGCCCACCAAAATGACCAGCAGCCCCAGTTGGACGATCAGCAGCTGCTGCAACCAGCCCAAAGCGCGGTGCGAATCCTTCATGAACTGCGTTTGCGCGGTGCGCTCCGCAGCCTTGAGTTTCTCACACAGGTCCAGGATGGGGGCGGCTTTGTTTTCCACCCGTTCCAGCACCGGCTGAGGCGAAGGGGTCGCTCCGGCCTGCGCCCGCTCATCCATCAACCGGGTGGTCTGCGACAGATAGACCTCGAACGCGACCTCGATCTGGCCCATCCATTCGCGCTCCGCCGGCGTGGCGACGGTAGGTTGGTGCGCGCGAATCCACTGCTGCAACTCCTGGCTCTCCTTCTGAAACGCGGCCCGATCCTCCGCATGGCGGCGCAGGTCGAAGCGCAGCACGGTTTCGTTCAAGGCGCGGACCGACGCCTCGATGTGTTCCGAGAGGTGAAAAGCATCGGCTTGCACGGAGGCGAAGCTCCGGTGCAACTGCCGGAGTTCCTGCCAGGTGATGCGTCCCATCCAGCCCACAACCAGCACCAGCAAGAGGGCGGTGAACGCATAGCCGTAGGATCGCACTCGAACATTCATAAAGTGACCAGCCACTGACCAGCGGTGGATTCCCACCCGCCACCGATGCGGCGCAGGTCCTCACACTGCCGTCTCATAACTCGTTGCCGTTGAATCTGCGCGCGTTCATGCCTCTGCTGGCACAACGCACGCTAAAGAGAAACTCGAACAGATAAAACATTTGCTGACGATACGGCAAAGCGAATGCCAACGCGATGAAAACGCAAAAGATTTTGAATTTAGCCAGTGCCTTGTCCTGCGGCGCGATCAGCCCGAGGGGCAACCTCACATCGGGAAGACACAACCTGCAACGACCGGAATGTAAGAGCGGCAGGCGAAAGGACCGGGGCCAACCGGCTCGGGGGTGTGGATTCCTGAAACCAGATCCAGCCCGCATCTGACAAGGCAACTGGCTGTTGGGAGTCGAAAACCTATGACAAAGAAAATCCTTGTGGTGGACGACGAGAGTTCGATCCGTGACGCATTGAGCAAAGTCCTGCACGCGGAGGATTACGAAGTCGTCTCCGCCGAAAACGGCCAGGAAGCCATTGAGAAATTCGGGGCGGAGAAGATTGACCTCCTGCTGCTGGACCTCGGCCTGCCGGTGAAAGACGGTTGGGATACTTTGAAATGGCTGGCCGAAGTCAATCCACTCCTGCCCGTCGTTATTATCACGGGTCGGTGGCAACAACGAGAACTGGCGGAGAAGGCGGGCGCGGATGCCTTAATGGATAAGCCCCTCAACGTGCCGTGCCTGCTGCAAACGATCCGCGAGTTGGTGGACGAGCCGGTGGAGAGCCGCGCCCAGCGCGCGAGTCAGCGCGCCTCCGGTTTTCGATACGTGCCATGTGATCATGAGCTTTTTCGCGAAATGCTGCACAAACGCTATACCACTCCTTACCTGTGTCCCGGACTGAAGGTCACCTGATCTCTCGACGCCATGAACACAAACCCGACAGCCAAACCGAATCCGGCCAAAAAACTGACGCGCGACGCGCCGGGTCCGATCGCAAGCACGGAAGCCATGAAAAAGAAAATCCTGGTGGTGGATGATGACCCGCAAATCCGCGAATCGTTGCGCAAGGTCTTGCGCGCGGAAGGCTACGAGGTCGTGCTGGCCGCCAACGGTCAGCAGGGCATCGAAAGATTTAACGCGGAGCGATTTGATCTCCTGCTGCTGGACCTGAATCTGCCGGACAACAGCGGCTGGGACATCTTCGGGACGCTCACCTCCCTCAACCCCTTCCTGCCGATCATCATCATCACCGGGAGACAAAACCAGCATGAACTGGCGGCGGGGGCGGGAGTCGGCGCCTTGATGCAGAAACCGCTCGATGTGCCCCGGCTGCTGCAAACCATCACCGAACTGCTCGCCGAATCGGCGGAGACGCGTCTGAAACGACCGGTCGGCCTGCCCAGGGACGTGCGGCATGTGCCGCCGACACACACCGTTTCGCCCGGCGCGCTGTCACCTGAACCGAGGAACGATCCATGAAAACTGGTTCTAAATTCATCCTGCGCCACGCCCATTCTCCCGTCTTGAGCCTTCATCCGCATCCCAAACCCATTCTTCGCTCACACCCGGCGGCGTTCAAGCGATGGGCCGGGGAGCTGTCGTATCGGTTGGCGACCAACCGCTATGTGTTCCACGGTTCGCTAATCCTGGCCGCCAGTCTGATCGCGGGCGCAGTTACCAGAGGACACGAAATACTGTGGCGGTCCGCCGCCTCCCTCGGCATCGCCGCAGTCGTAATCGGTTTACTCCACGCGTGGCTGGATGCACGCTCGACCAGGCGGGCAGGTGCTCGCACTCCAAGGGCCGGGTGAGGACGGAGCGTTTGCGCGGAGGCTGATTCCCTCGGTCTGATTCTGCGCGATGGCCCGGCCAAGGCGGCCTCCGCGCGGAGGGTTGTCGCCTCGATCTCAAGTTCGATTGAGCATCCACGGACTCCGGACCCGGTCTCCACTCTCTTGCCTTGGGCGTTACTCATGGGTTTTTCCTTGCGTGCCATCGGCTGGTCAAGTTTCTCCGAAAAGACTGTGCCGGATGTTCTGAATCTCGTAGCCAGCAGCGACCTCCAGCCGGACGTAGTGCAACTGTTGCGTCACCTGGCCGGGCTGAAACCAGCGCGTGTGGTTCACCAAAGCGGTCCACGCCACGCCGGGTTGGTGAGGAGATTCGTGGATGTGCCCGCTCAGTCCGAAGCGGGGCTGGTTGTCTTCGATGAAACGAAGCACGTTCGGTGAACTGACTCGCTGGCCGTTTCCGCAAACGTCCATGCCCAAGCCCGACGGCGGTTGGTGAACCATCCAGACGCTTCGTTGCATCTCGCCGGGCTGAAGCTGTTGCTTCAGTGCATTGAGACGATCCAGCAGGCTGGGCTGGGCGGATAAATACGAATGCAGATTTCCGACGGGCACGTATTCGCAGTGCTCGTTGCACGTCACCGCCGGGCCGAATTGTTCCGGGCAGACGACGAAATCGCCGTCGGGCGCACACCAGTGTTTGTAGCCGAAGGGATAATCCCGCACCCGGTTCATGCCGCAAAAGACGAAACCCGCTTCGCGGTGAACGCGGTCGTTCAAATTGACACACCGACCTTCGGATTGCAGTTCGTCCAGCAACGGCTCCAACGGATGATCGTCGTCATTGCCCAGATAAAGAAGCACCCGTGCGCCGGCCTCGTCTCTCATCCGGGTCAAGTGCCTTCGCATTTGAGTGAAGAACTTTCGCTGGGCTGCGTGCGTGGTCTTGGGCAGCAGGTCGCCCGCAATCAGGACAAAATTCGGTCGCTCCTGAATCGTCGCCTCGATCAGTTGTTCCCACTTCGGGATGAACTGGTGCAGATCCGCGGTGGGGAGGAATCGGGTCATGTGTTAATTCAATCTGAGCGCGTGCTCTGCGAGCTCACAGACGGTGTCGCTCACCCCACTTCTTCCACCACTGCATCCAGCCCCGTGTGCCCAATGATTTTCACCGGCCGCCCTTTCTCGACCATTTCGCCCTGGGTGAGGACATCGAGGATTTGGTCGCCGAACTGGGCTTTGCCGCCGGGATACAATGGGGAGATGGCCACGCCGATTTGTCCGATGCGCGCTTCCTGTTGCGCCTCGTGCGCGGCCACCGAACTGACGCCGCTGGCCGTTTGCGAAACCAACTCTTGGAGAAACGGGGTCTTCGGCAGGAAGCGCGCGAGCAGGAGTCCGATGACCACCGTCCCGGCCAGCGCGAGGCCGAGGTCACGGAGAGGGAGTTGCAATTGCGGCAACGTGGGCAGGCGCGGCGTGCCGGGATACATGTCCACCATCCCCATGACGATGGCCACCAGCATCAACACCACCCCGCCGACCCCGGCAATCATCGAGCCTTGAAAAACGAACAGTTCCAACACCACCAAAATCAGTCCGATGACAAACATCACCGCCCAACCGGCCCCGGAAAGTCCCGCCGTGTAGCCGCCGAAGAAATAAAGCGCAAACGCGACCATCCCGAT
>ERZ1292640.469-Hain-H43-02um-R1-469-length-32714-cov-7_pt1 | contig 19208 bp, 24 predicted proteins | sample MGYA00564404_ERZ1292640 | MGnify/ENA primary metagenome ERZ1292640 (study PRJEB36523, sample SAMEA6512636) | groundwater metagenome | collected 2019-01-08 | study: AquaDiva: Metagenomics assemblies of 32 groundwater samples
CTTGGGATCCACGCGGACGAGCCGTCCGCGCTCCAATGGGGCGGTTCACGGGCAGGAACTGTGCCCCAGCGATGTCCCGTCGAAGAATCTTGTAGCCGGTTGCCGGGCGCGGGGGTCATAGTTTCAGAACTGTGTCAGCAGGTGACGAACGAGATGCTGAAGTCTGGAATGCCAACGCCTGTGTGGAACGGGTGCGGCAGGGCGATGAGGCGGCAGCCAGCGAGTTGTATGACCGCCTGCATCCCCTCGTGCTCCGCATCGTGCGCGCGCACCTGCCCCGCCGCACGGCGGAGGAAGACCTCGTGCAGACCGTGTTTATGAAAGTGTTCAGCAAGCTCGACCAGTTTTCTGGCACCGTGCCGTTGGAGCACTGGGTGTCGCGCGTGGCGGTGAACACCTGCATCAAGCAACTCGAACACGAGCGGGTTCGCCCGGAACTGCGCTGGGCCGACCTGACTGAGCAGGAAGAACACGTGGTGCACACGCTGGCGGCGACCACCGAGGACTTGTCTGCCCCGCAGAAGCTCGCCGCGCGGGAGTTGGTTACCAAGTTGATGGAGCAGCTCAACCCGGCGGACCGGCTGGTCATCACGCTGATGCATCTGGAAGGCCGCAGCGTCGCGGAAGTCCGGCAAGTGACCGGGTGGAGCGCTCCGCTGGTGAAGGTGCGGGCCTTCCGCGCGCGGCAACGGATGAAGAAGGACCTGGAAGAATTGATGCAACAACCCAAATCATGAACGCGACGGACCACGATCTGAAAAGGCTGCTGCAGGCGGCGGCGGACACGCCACCGCCGGCAGCAACGGAACCCTCCTCCACCCATAAGGCGCGGACGCTGGCTCATTGGCGTGCGGCGCGGGCGCAACCGGCCTGGTTCGAGTGGATGCCCCTGTTCAGGCGCGGTCTGACCTTTGCATGCGCGGCCGGTGTGCTGCTGGCCGTTTTCTCGTTCACTCAAATCAAACCGGCCACGCTGGATGCCTGGGATGTTGCCAGCAGGGTGGCCAACGCGACTTACGCCCCATGAATGCAACCCCGAAAGGCAAAGCCCTGATCTACATGGCTGCCATCTTCATCGCCGGCCTGCTGGCGGGTGCTGTGGTAGGCGGACTGACTGGATTCAAACTCGGCGCCCAACGGCTGGCATTTCCGCCCGCGTCCGAGCAAATGGCCGCCAGCGTGAAACAACGGATGCAGCAAGGCCTTCGTCTCTCCGAAGAGCAGGGAAAGCAGATTGCGCCAGTCGTGGACGCGTTCATGCATGAGATGAGTGGTGTCCACTCCAACACGGTGGAGCGGTCAATTCAGGTCATCCGGCAGATGCACCAGCGCGTGGAGGAATTCCTCACACCGGAGCAGAAAGCCAGGTTCCGCCGGATTCAACAGGAGCGCGAGGCGGAGTTTCGCCGTGCCGCGTATCCACCCGGCAAGTGAGACAAAGGCGCTTGCTGCTCCCGAACGCAGCGGGTTCACCGCGGCCATTCAATCGGGCCACTCAAACGGGGCTGTAACCGAATTCCGAGTGGCAGGTCATAAGGACTGTCGTGACCAAAAGTTCAACCAACAGATTAGATTGAAGCGCGTGAAAACGAGAACATTCACTTTAGCTGCGGGCGCCTTGACGCTAGTAGCTGCGGGCGCCTTGACGCTCCAGGCGGCAACTCCCAAGGACGAACTGCTGTAGGGCATCGAAAAGCTCAAGGCCCAGCCGAACTACAGTTGGACGCAAACCAACGAACTGCGCGGGGCGCCGTCCGGCCCGGATAGCCCGCCCGAACCGGGCCCCGTCAAGGGCAAGACCGAAAAGGACGGCTTCACCCTAGTCATGCTGCAGGTGGGCGAGGACGCCTTTGGCGCGGCCTCAAAAGGGGACAAGGTCGTCGTGAAGCTCGGCGACGAATGGCAGTTGCCGGACGAACTGAAGCCGTCGTCCGACGGACGCCCCGACGCCCGGACCGGCATATTGCAAAGATTGGCCCCCACACGCCCGCCGGCGGACGAAGCGCTGGGCTTGCTCGGCAAGGTGTCGGCGCTCAAGCCGGGCGATGGCGGCGCCATCGTCGGCCAGTTGAGCGAAGACACCGCCAAGGAATTGTTCATGCCCGAATTGTTCATGCCCCCTCCGCCGCCGGCTCCGCCCGGCGGGCCCCCTGGCGAAGGAGGCGAGCGCCGCGGGCCGCCGCCGCCCAAGAGTGTCAAAGGCTCAGTGCAGTTCTGGCTCCGGGATGGCCTCCTGAGCAAATACACGCTGAAATTCGAAGCCACGGTGGCGCCGCCGGACCGCGACGAGCTCCAGATTGGCCGCACGACGACCGTGCAGATACACGACATCGGCAAGACCAAAGTCGAAGTGCCGCCCGAAGCGAAGAAGAAGCTTTCCTTGTGAGGCGCTGCGGGCACCGACCATGAATGCGAAACGAAACCTGACGATGCCCAGAGCGCTGGCACTCGCGGCGCTGCTGGCGGCAGCGATCGCCGGCTGGCGCTGGTATGCGACGCGTCCAAGCCAATCGGCACGCCAGTTCAACACTGCGACGGTGACGCCCGGCGACATCGTGCAATCCGTCACGGCCAACGGCCCGATCAGCCCAGTGAAGAACGTGCAGGTGGGTAGCCAGATTTCCGGGATGATCCAGAAACTGTTGGTGGACTACAACGCGCAAGTCACCAACGGCCAGCTTATCTTGCGCCTTGACCCGGCGACCTTCCAACAAAACCTGCTGCAGGCGAAAGCCGAGCGGTCCGGCGCCCGGGCCGCCTTGGAGAAGGCTGAAGTCGAGTTTCGGCGCGCCGGCGCGCTCCGCAGCAACGAACTCATCTCCGTCTCCGAGTTCGACCGGACGCGCGCGGATTACCACCAGGCCCAGGCCACGGTCGAAATGCGCGAGGCGGCGCGCAACCGCGCCCAAGTGGACCTGGATCGCACGAGCATCACGGCACCCATTGACGGCGTCGTCATCTCGCGCAACGTGGACGTGGGCCAGACCGTGGCCGCGAGTTTCAACACGCCGACACTTTTCCAGATTGCGAACGACCTTCGCCAGATGCGCATCGAGGCAAACGTGTCGGAAGCTGACGTGGGCGGCGTGGCCGTAGGCCAACGCGTGAAGTTCACCGTGGACGCCTACCCGGACCAGCAGTTCACTGGCACCGTTACCCAGGTCCGCTACGCACCCGTCACGAGCCAGAACGTCGTCAATTACATCACCATCGTCGAGGTGAACAACGCCGAGCTCAAGCTGCGCCCCGGCATGACGGCCAACGCGACCATCCTCACGGCGGAGCACAAAGGCGTCCTGCGAATCCCCAACGCCGCGCTGCGGTTCAAGGCTCCTGAAGACTCCATTGCTCTTGCGTCCTCGGGAACCAACACGCCGCTCGCTGGACCGAGAACCAATTCGTTCCGCCCGCCGCCCTCCAAGGGCAGCGGTTCCCGTCCCGACCCCGAAACGATTCGCCAGCAGATGGAAGGCATGTCGGCGGCAGAGCGCGAGCATCTGGTCGCCAAGCTACGCGCTCAATATGGCGACCCGCCCCAGCGGCCCCCGCGCGAAGAGGCCGGCAGCGCGTCGGCGAGTTCGGCCTCGGCCAAATCAACCGTCGTCACAACTCCCGCCGGTGCGGGCTCACGCACGGTTTACGTGGTGGACAAGGTTGGGCAAGGCGGTGGCTCGCGCACGATGTTGCGACCGGTAACCGTGAGAACGGGCATTTCGGACGGCAGTTTCAGCGAGGTGCTGGACGGCCTGAGCAAGGGCGACCAGGTCGCCACGGGCGTGGTCACCCCGAGCAGCGCGACCGCCAGCGCGAGCGCGAAGCCGAACAACACCTTACGGCTCTTCACCGGCGGCGGTGACCGGGGCGGCCCACCGCGCTGACTTCGTCCTCCTCGCGCCGTGACCCCAGTCGTCCAACTCGAAGACTTCGCGAAGACCTACCGCACCGGCGAGGTCGAGGTTCAAGCCGTGTGTGGCGTCACCCTCGAGGTCCTGCCCGGCGAGTTCGTAGCCATCATGGGTGCCAGCGGCTCCGGCAAGTCCACGCTCATGAATACGCTGGGCTGCCTCGACCGCCCGAGGCGCGGGCGTTACCTCCTCGACGGGCTGGACGTAGGCACGCTCGACAGCGACGCGTTGGCCGACATCCGGAACCGCAAGCTCGGGTTCGTCTCCCAGGGCTTCAACCTGCTCGCCCGCACCTCCGCGCTGGAGAACGTCGAGGTTCCGCTGCTCTACCATCGCAACGGCATCAGCTTGCGCCAACAACGCGCCCGCGCCCTGCGCGCTCTCGAAATTGTTGGCCTGTGCGACCGCGCAGGCCATCACCCAAACCAGCTCAGCGGCGGCCAGCAGCAACATGTGGCCATCGCTCGCGCCTTGGTGAACGAGCCGAGACTGCTTCTGGCCGACGAGCCGACCGGCAACCTCGACACCCACACGAGCAGCGAGATCATGGGCATCTTCCAGCACCTCAACCGCGGCGGCATGACCATTGTGATGGTGACGCACGAACTGGACATCGCCCGCTTCTGCAATCGCACGGTCGTGATGCGCGACGGCCGAATTGTCAGCGACCAATCCGTGACCAACCGTCTCGACGCCAACGAGGAACTAGCGAAGCTCGAACGCGAACAGCAGGCTATCCACCTTGCGCCATGAAACTTCTCGCCACCATTCGCATCGCCCTGCGAGCGCTGCGCCGCAACGCCCTGCGCAGTCTCCTCACCATGCTCGGCATTGTCATCGGCGTGGGTGCGGTCATCGCCATGCTGGCCATCGGCAACGGCGCCAAGGCCCGCATCGAGGCCCAAATCGCTTCCTTGGGGCAGAACGTGATTCTCGTTCTCGCCGGCAACGTGACACGGGGCGGAATCTCCCAGGGCTTCGGTTCCGCGGGCACATTGACGAAGGAAGACTACCGGGCACTGCGCCGCGAAATTGCTGGCATCGCCGGAGTCAGCCCGGAAGTCCGCGCCCCGGGACAAATCGCCGCCGGAAATCAGAACATCAACTCGGCGGTTATCGGCGTGAGCGAAGACTACCTCGAAATCCGCTCGTGGCCGTTGACCGACGGCCTCAATTTCACCGACGCCGATGTGCGCAGCGCCGCCAAAGTCGCGCTCATCGGCAAAACCACCGCCCAGAATCTCTTCGGCGAAGACGACCCCGTGGGCAAAATCATCCGCATCCGCAACGCGCCTTACAGGGTGATCGGGCTGCTCTCGTCGAAAGGCATGTCCATGGTCGGCCAGGACCAGGACGACATCGTGCTCATCCCTCACACCAGCGCCATGGTGCGGTTGACCGGCGGCACGGTGTTCCGGGCGTTCAACGTCAAGGCCCAGAGCCCAGAGTTGGTCACCGACGTCCAGACTCAGATCACCGGATTGCTCCGCCAGCGCCACCGCATCACTGCTGCCAAGGACGACGATTTCCTGGTCCGAACCCAGCAGGAAATAGCCAGCACAGCAACGTCCACCTCGAAAGTGCTCACGGTGCTGCTCGGTTCCATCGCTGGCGTATCACTCCTCGTCGGCGGCATCGGCATCATGAACATCATGCTCGTAAGCGTGATCGAACGGACGCGGGAAATTGGCGTGCGACTGTCCGTCGGCGCACGCAGCCGCGACATCCTCCGTCAGTTCCTCGTCGAAGCGATCACCCTCAGCCTCGTCGGGGGCCTGATTGGCATTCTTCTGGGCCTTGGCAGCGCCGAAGTGCTTTCCGACAAGTTCGGCTGGAACACCCTGGTCTCCACCAATTCCGTGCTGCTGGCTTTCGGCTTCAGCGCCGCCATCGGGGTGTTCTTCGGTTACTATCCCGCCCGCAAGGCCGCGCACCTCGACCCGATCGAAGCGCTGCGGTATGAGTAAAGAGAGGCGGCGGGTTACGAGGGTGATGTCCTAAACTTCCTGTAAAAGCCAACCGGGTGCAGACTCCAACTGCCCCTGCCCAACAGAAAGGAAAAGGACCGCCATGAAACGGCAACTCCCCAGCCAAACCCTCGAAGAACAGTTCCTCAGCCCTGACACCAGACAAGCTCCCCTCTCCGAAACCATCCGGCTGGGGGCTCAACTCATGCTCCAGAAAGCTGTTGAACTCGAAGTCGCCGAGTTCTTGGGCCGAGACCATTACCAGCGACACGGGGATAGCCTGCTCCGGGGCTACCGAAACGGTTACGCCGACAAGCGCGTCCAGACTGCCGAAGGCCCGATCCAGCTCAAGATGCCCCAGGTCCGCAACACGATTGACGCTTTCGAGAGTGTCTGGCTCCAGAGCTTGGTCCGCCGGAGTGACAAGCTGGCTGCTCTCATCCCCCAGCTCTACGTCAAAGGCATGTCCACCCGCGACATCGAGGCCGCCCTCACCGAAACCCTGGAGGTCGAGGGGGTGAGCAAGAGTGCGGTCAGCCAATTGTGCCGGGCGCTGCAGCAGGACTTCGGTCGCTGGCAGGAACGAGACCTCTGGGAGCATCAGATTCTTTACTTGTTTTGCGACGGGATCTACCTGCGGCTGCGGCCGGACGAGGGCAAGGCCACCGCGGTGTTGTGTGCCTGCGGGATTCGGGCGGACGGGAAGAAAGTGCTCTTGCACTTGGCGGTGGGTGAGAAGGAGAGCACGGTATGCTGGAAAAGTTTCTTTGATGACATGAAGGGGCGGGGCCTGGTCGATCCGCTGCTGGCAGTGATCGATGGGAACAGCGGTTTGCGGCGGGCGGTGCGCGAGAGTTTTCCGGGGGCCTGGGTGCAACGGTGCCAGGGGCATCGGATGCGGAACATCCTGTGCAAGCTGCCGGAGAAGGCCCGTCCCAGGCTCAAGAAACTGATCGCCAAAGCGTTTCGGGCGCCGAGCTATGAGGCGGGGCGCCAGCAAGCGCAGGGGATCATCGCGCGCTATGAGGCCGACTATCCCTTAGCCATGAAGTGCCTGCGGACCGACGGCAGGCCGTGGCCAGCAGGAGCGGGCGGAAGGAACGCCGGGCATCGCGTGGCTGGGAATTCTCAGCGACGGCCCAGGCTCTCGATCCCGAGCACGTACTTCGAGCAGCGTGCCAGGCGGAAAGGAAGGGCGTTGGTGATGGGAGCGGCCTGTTCGGCGTGTTGGGAAGCAAACTTCAGCTCGATAATCACGGCAGGGCCGCCAGGAGTCAGGGGAATCAGCGATCCGGCGGCGATGCGCAATCCGTAGAATTGCAGGTTCGAGTCCACGGTCAGGCGAAAGCGTCCGTCGGCGCTCCGGAAATAGTGGCGGTGGAAACGGTTGCCCAGCGAGGGCTCGAGATGGCGCAAAGCCGACCGCAGCATTTCTGGCATCCCGGCACGGCCGAATGCGGTTTCCAGGCCGTCGCGAGCGACGCCGCCGTTGATGGACAGAGCCGGCAAGGGGTGAGCGACCTTGCCGCTGACGAGCCCGCGCTTGATCTTGCGCTCGAGCGTGGGCTTCTCGACGTGCCCGCTCAACGGTCCGTACCACCGGATGCGGGTCTTGACCCGGTTGGCGACGCCGTTGACGTGATCGAAGTAGTCCCGCAGCGTGGGCGAATCGAAATAGATGTTGTTCACGGCCCGTGCGGGATAGACCTCGTGGAACATGGCCGGATGCCGGCGCGCCATCGCCAACACCTCAGCCAGCGGAAGCCCAGGCGCGATGAACTTTCGCTCGTAGCGCAAGTTCGGTGGCAGTGCGGTTATGGATGGCATTTCATTTGTTCGGTTCAAGCGACCAATCCGCGGTCATCCAGACAGTTCACTTTGACACTCGGGCTCAACTCGCGGAGTCGTTGGTTAAACTGCTCCAGCTTGCTGACCTCCTTGAAGTCCACCAGGAACGAGGCTTCGACGAGGTCCGGGGTCTCGTCGAATCGTTTCAGGCTCGCCCTCGCGCCCGAAGCCGAGAGGGCGTCCAGGATCTGGCTGGCACTCAACTTCCCGGGGGCGGGACTGGTCACGGTCAGGTAGAGGTTCGGCTGATCCGGAGCTCCACGGACGAGGCTCCGAATGACAATCAGGCCGAGGATGACGATGAAGGCCACGATGGTCACCAAAGCCTGGCCGGCACCCAGTCCCAGCCCGACACCGATGGCCAGAAAGAGAAAGGCGAGTTCTTCGGGCTCCTTGATCGCCGCACGAAACCGGACGATCGACAATGCGCCAACCAGCCCCAAGGAAAGCGCCAGGGACGACTTGACGAGAGTGATGATCAGCGTGGTAGTCACAGTCAGCAGGAGAAAGTTCCGAGCGAAGAGTCGCCGGTTCGAGAGCGACTGCCCAAAGTGGATGTAAACCTGCCCTAACACGACCCCGAACGCCGCCGCGAGGCCGAGGCTCAAGACAAATCCTGGGAGCGAGGTGAGTGGGGTTGGATTCCAGAACAGTTCACGTAACGATTGTTGTATTGGCATGGGATGATTGGTTTAGGATGAACTAAGCTTCGAGGAATTCTGACATGAACAACGTTGAGATCGAGAGTTGCGAAAACCGCGCCCAGGAAAGCCAATGATGTTGGTGAACCAGCTTCTGCATTTTGAATTCTTCCTTCCGCATATGTCTCAGAAGCCAGGAGGCGGTCCGAATCCGCCCGGGGGCCCGCCCCGAAACGGCGAGAGATCCTTGTCGATACCGGCCCGGAGCTGGTCTTCGGTCAAGACGCCATTTTTATCCGTGTTCCAGGAGTTGAACCAGTGCTGGAATCCCTCGGTGAACTCCGCCTGCGTGACCTCGCCATTCTTGTCCGCGTCGAACGCGGCGACAAAGGTGGGTCCAAGGAACGTCCCGGGTCCAAAGCCGCCCGGCCCACCTGGCCCACCCGGCCCGCCGGGTCCCCCTCGTCCACCGGGGCCACCGGGCCCCCCAAAACCGAAGCCGCCGATGCTCGTCCCTTCGACCTTGCCGGTGAGCTGATCCTTCACCGATTTCGCGCGAGCGGTGACGAAGCCTTTGATGGGTTTGACCGGCTGACCGAAACCGCCGGGCGGTCCGAACCGCGGGCCGTCGCCGCCTTCGCCCCGCCCAGGTCGCGGAGCGTCCGTGCGATCCGCTTCGGGACGAGGACCGCGGGGACCGCCGCCAAAGCCCGCGGGCCCGACGGGTTCACCTGCGACGACTTTGTCAAAGCGCGCCAGCTTCTCGGTCGATTCCTCCTGCACGGCGGGTCGGATTGCCGCGGCGACTTCATCGACCTGACGGTGAATACGCTCAGGATTGAAGATCGTCTCGCTGAACTCCTTCATCCGGGCAAGGTAGAGGCGTTTGAACTGCTCCACTTTGAACACGCGATTGAGAAAAACGGCCTCGCCCTGCCAGGGCTTGTGGATGCTGAGGTTCTCTCGCTGCTCCTGGCTTCCCACCTTCTCGAACTGACCGAATGAGTGGTCGAGGTCCCAAGGCATGAACTGGAATTGGCGCGTCTTGGGATGCAGATACACGTAGAAGTTCTGGCCCACGCCGAGAATGCTGTCCAACGTGCTGAGCCAAGTGGTCACCGCCATGAAGCGGGCGAACTCGTCCAGAACTGTAGACCCCTTTGCGATCGAGACGTTAAGACCCCTGCCCCGCCCGACCGGTTACAAGAAATGTTGTAGCCAGTTGCCGTGTGCGGGGGTCACAGTATCAGAACTGTGTCGGTACGTGACGAACGCGATGCTGAAGTCTGGAATGCCAACGCGTGTTTCGAGCGGGCGCGGCAAGGCGATGAGGCGGCGGCCAGTGAGTTGTATGACCGGCTGCATCCGCTTGTGCTTTGCATTGTGTGCGCTCACCTGCCCCGCCGCACGGCGGAGGAAGACCTCGTGCAGACCGTGTTTATGAAAGTGTTCACCAAACTCGACAAATTCTCCGGCACGGTGCCCTTCGAGCACTGGGTCTCGCGCGTGGCAGTCAATACCTGCCTCAAGCAGCTTCGGCACGAGCGGGTCCGGCCGGAGCTGCGCTGGGCCGACTTGAGCGAAGAGGAAGAGCGCGTGGTGCAGGAGCTGGCGGCCACGACCGATGACTTGCCCGGCTCGCAGAAACTGGCGGCGCGGGAATTGGTCGGCAAGCTCCTGGACCGGCTTGGCCCGGCCGACCGGCTGGTCGTCACGCTGCTGCACCTGGAAGGCCGCAGTGTGGCGGAAATCCGCCAGGCCACCGGCTGGAGCAGACCGTTCATCAAAGTGCGGGCGTTCCGCGCGCGGCAAAGAATGAAGAAGCACCTGGAGCAACTCCTGCGAGAGGCGTCATCATGAATGCGATGGACAACCATTTGGAAAGACTGCTGAAGGCGGCGGCAGAAACGCCGTCCCTGGCGACCCCGGAGCCGTCGTTCGCCCGCAAGGGGCGCGTGCTGGCCCATGGGCGGGCCGCGCGCGCCCAGCCGAGGTGGTTTGACTTCCCGGGTCTGCTCCGGCACGGACTGGCTTGGGCCTCCGTCCTGGCCCTGGTGACGGCCGTGGCGGGCCTGGCCCAAATCAAGCGCCGCGCGCCGGACGAATGGTCTCTCGCCAGCAACGTGGCAAACGTAACTCTGACGCGATGAACCCAAGTCCTAAGGGCAAAGCCGCGCTGTACCTGGCGGCAGTTTTCGTGGCCGGCCTGATAGCGGGCGCCATGGCCGGTTTTGCTCTGGCCCGGCGTTGGCCGCCCCCGCCGCCCTCGCCGGAGCGCATGGCCGAGCACATTCGGGCCCGGTTGACGTCCGATCTGCGCCTCACAGAAACACAGACGCAACAGATCTCGCCGGTCGTGGACGAGCTGGTGCGCCAGATGGGTGCCGAGCACGAACGCACCGTGGAGCGCATGGTGCAAATCATCCGCACGTCGCATCAGCGCATGGAGCCGTTTCTCACGCCGGAGCAGCGGGAGAAATTCCGCCGCATCCAGCAGGAGCGCGAGCAGGCTTTTCGCCGGGCGGCTCGACTGCCGAAGTGAGTTGATAGGGGAATGCCGAAGAAAGGTTTGCCGAGGGAGCCCGCTCGCAAATAGACTCGAAGGGGCAATGAAGCCAATTCTTTTTATGGGGATCACGGGGGCGCTGGCGCTGGCGCTACAGGCCCGGAGCCCACTGAACCTGGAGCTGGTTCCCAGGCCTGCCGTCACGCGCAGCCACGGCGAAGGCCAGGTGCTCGGGGCGCAAGCGCCGGGCGGGGCGACCTGCCGGTTGGCGCTGGCGGATGTCGCCGTGCCCAACGCGCCCACGGTTTCCCCCGAAGGTGCAGTGCCCGACGCCGGATCGCCCACGCTGAAGTTCACCGGCGGCGACACCGTTCTTCAAGTGTTGCTGGACAAGGCGCCAGATGGAGCCGTGGTGGTGTGTGAACAGACCGAGCCGCTGACGGTCACCAGGACCCTGACGATTGCCAAGCCGATCACCCTGTGCGGCCTCAAAGCCCGCCTGCCCGAGGAACTGGGCGACACGGTGCTGCTGATCGTCGCAGCCAAGGGTGTCACCTTGACCGACCTCGAACTGCATGGGAATTACGATTCGGTGCCCCAAAAGAACCGCGCTCCGCTGATCCACATCAAGGCCGGCGAGTTCCGAGTCGAGCGGTGCAAGTTTTTCGACGGGAGCAAGGACGGAATCATGGTCACCCCGGATGACGGGGCTGGCGACATCGTGGGCGGGGTCGTCCGGAACATCGAGGGCACCCGCATGGGGCGCGATGTCGTTTCCCTCAGCGGCGGGTGCGGCGGCCAGCGGATTCGCAATGTGACGGTCGAGAACGTCCGCCTCAAGAAAGGCTATTACCGGGGCGCGGTCGAAGTGAGCGATGGGTCGGACAACGTCACCGTCAGGCACGTCCACGCCCAGGATGCAGTGTATGCCATCGATGTGCAGGATCACGGCGCCCGGCAATCGGGAAAACCGGCCCCCAGCGCGCCCAACACCAATATCACGGTTGAGGACGTGACAGCGCTGAACTGCAAGCACGTCATCCGCACGGCCAACCGTCCTCTCGGGCACAGCCACCTGACGATCCGCGATGTCACCGGGAGGGACTGCCAGGAACCCGTTCTGATCTCGAACACGAAACATGTGCGCGTGCAGAACCTCACCCTCAGCAACGAACCGGAAGCGAAGAAACCGCGCATCACGCTGCGCCACTGCGATGATGTCGAGATGCGGAACATCACCATCATCGGCCTCCGGGCAGGGAGAGAGGCTATCGCCACCCCGAACTCGACCGACGTCAGAATTGAAGGACTGAAGCGTTGACCTGCCGAATGCTCAACCGGGAGGCGACACGCAGCAAGCGTTAGGGCCTAACAGAAATTCTATTCACACCACAGCGCAAAGAGCCGCGCATTGGTCAGCTTGAAACGCAGCGCCACGGGAACTGACGGTAGCGGAAAACTCACGTTCCATTCCACCGCGAGGTCCAAGCCGTCGCGCTGAATGGGTGCGGACGTCGCGAGCACTTGGCCGTCGGGGGCAAGCACTTCTACCCGGATTTCGCCAAAGTCCGACTTCGCGTTGAGCCGGAGCGCGGCGCTCTTGAGCCTCACCGGCTTGGTCACGATTTCACCGCCGTTGAAGGATGATTCCAGCGCCACGAAACGGTCGCGTTTGACGGTGGCGAAGCCAATGCCGCTCTTCTCCGGCCCTTGGTCCGGTCCGGCGTAAGGCCCGTGACGATACATCCGCCCGCCATAATAGAAGCGGAGGTCATCGCCCACGACGATCGGGTCGTTATTGGCCAGCGAAAGGTTGAACCGATCCCAACTGCCGATGTGACCAAGGGAGAGAAACGGCTGCCGGTTGCCCAGGCGCTTGAAGTGCACACTGTCGCGGCTGACGGCGAGTTGCAAGTCGAGGGTGCTCGTGTCGGGCGTGGCATGAAAGACCTGCACCAGACCGACGTAAATGCTTTCGTAGGGGAACACTTTCATCGAGTAAATCTCCGTGCCGGGCGGATCCTGAAGGTCGGCTGTCAACACGACAGGCGCGGTGTCCGGCTTCACAAAATCCCATTGTTGGAAGTCGGCGGACTCGATGCGGGCAACTGCGCGACCAGAGAACCATTGCTTGAACCCAGCGTTAGTGGACCACGCACCGGCCACCTCCGGCAGGGCTTTGCGTGCGCGCCCATAAAGCACGTACTTGCTGCGGGCCGGATCGAACATCCCGTGCGTGGCCCCGTCCCCGATGGCCTCGGTCGCCCAAGAGTTGACCAACTTCCAATGGATGCCATCCGGGCTGCTGGCCACGCCCAAGCCGCGGCGCTGGCCTTGGTGCCAGGGATCGCCGTCGGTGCCGGCATATTTCCAATCAATGTCCAGGAAGCCCATTTTGTAGCGGCGCTCGGGAGCGGGATCCCGGTCGTCACGATGCACGCCAAACAGTTCGTAGAAGTAAGGAGAGGCCGCCGGCCCCTCGGTCTTGCTCTTCTTGGTGAACAGAATATTGGACGGCTGGCCACCAATCAGCGTGAGGTCCAGACGCGGCTTGTGCCAGGAAATGCCGTCATCGCTCTCGGCATAGCCGGCACCCATGCCCGACTTGTACCACATCTTGAACTGGGCGCCGTCGCGGATGACCGAGCCCTAGACTGTGGCCATCGGCGGCTCCCAGTTTTCGCTGGGCCAAAGCACGGGATTGCCGGGGAACTTCTGTGCCTGCTCAACCGTGCGCTGGACGCGGGTCATGGATGCAATGAGGTAATCGTCGAGGAACAACTGCTTGCGCGCGCCAACAAGGATTGGAGCATCGGCAGCCAACAGCGGCAGGGACACCATCGCCGCGGCCAGGCTAAAGAGTTGCATTGGGTTCATCGCAGTGGGGTGGGGTCTGAATGGTGGCGTTCGTCCAGAAGCATTGCTCTCTTCAACGCCCGCTGTCCGGCAATTGCGCTTCGATCGCCGCCGGATTTGTGAGCGCGTGGGCGGGGCGGGGATGCTGGTCGTTGAAGACGCACAGCGACTCGTAGGTTTCCAGGGTGATGAAATTCTCGTCCACGTTTTCGCCCGCCCGCGGCACGGCGTCGCTGCGCAGGCCAAGATGCTTGGCCAAGAAAGCATAGGCCCCCTGGCGTTTGGAGGGACCGTAGTCGTGGCCTTCCAGGGGTAGGTGGAGGTTTTCGACGGAGTTTTCCGCACCATAAACCCGGTACACGCTTTGGATTCAACGGCTCGGATGCTATTCCAAAGTTGCACGCTCATGGCCCGCTTGCCGGTGTGGGGGTATTGCTGCGCTTCATTCACGCCGGTCATGTCGCAGGCGAACACCACCGTCCCCATCCGGGCGAGCACCGCGGCGATTCTCTGTGCTTCACCGCCGAATCGGCCGCCCGTCTTGTTGGTCCCGAAGGGCGTGCTGATGCCGGTGCAATGTCCGTGCGTCACGAGGACCGCCGGAGATTTGCCGGGTGCCGATTTTGCGGTCGGACGGTAGAGGTTGCCGGTGACGAACAAGCCGGGCAGGCTCTCGAAGGCGACATTCTCGACAGTGTAACCATCGTGCCGCCGTGGGCCACGAAAAGTCGGTTGGAGGGGTGTCCGCCGCGGCAGACGCGTCAGGCCGGTGCCACGCAAAATTCCTTCGCGGATCTGGGTGGCCCTTTTCCCCCAGGAGACGCGGTCGGACCAGGTCTTCGCATACTCCGCCAATTTGTTCCTCGCCGTTTCCTCGGTCCAGGCTTGGCCCTGGCGCAGCGTGGGAACGGATTCGGCTGGGTCAGCGGCCAGCTTAAGCGAAAGGCGGATCGCGGCGGTGCCGAACACAACCAATCCGGTGAGGCTGATGAAGAGTTGCTTCATAGTTGGTGCGAGTATGACACGGCTCTGGTTCCCAGGCGATACCGAATCGCTGGACCGCGTCAGTGCGCGTGCGGCTCTGTTCGGAGCAACGCCGAGTGCTGCGAACCAGATCCGCCTGCATTTGCAAACGACACGGATCATCGCCCCATGGCCTGCGCGCAGGAGCATCAAGGCTACCTGCGGCCGGCGGCTTGAAAGCAAAGCCCAAGGAGGTGCCGAGCGGCTCCAGAGCCGCACCCCGGGCGTCAACCGGTCCCACGACCTGGCACGCCGAGATCCCTTTCGCACCGCTCGGTCTCAGTGGCTGAGGGAGAATCTTGTCACGCCATAGAACCGGGGACCTTGCTCCTCTTGAGTCCATTCGCCCCAGACAGAGTTTCTGCCACCCACACGCCGACCCGGGCGGCTCGAAGCGTTTTGCAGGCTAAGCTCCTTGAACCGGTGTGATGATCCAGTTACACTGAATACAGTATTAATTCTGGATTTCAATCATGAGCGCATCCACCGTCGTCAGCCTTCGTCTTCCACCTGAGGCAGCCACACGTCTTCGCCAAATGGCGCGCCGCATGGGCCGAACCGCCAGTGAGGTTGGAGCCGAGCTTGTCGCTGAAAGCCTGCGCCGGGCCGAGTTCGCATTTATCGACTTCCGCGACTCAGCCGCTGGACGGCAAGCCTACATCCAGGGGACGCGTCTGGCGGTTTGGCAGGTGATCTCGTTGCACGGAACCTATAACGGCGACGTGACGAAAACAGCCGCTCATTTGAAGTGGCCCGAAGCCAAGGTTCACGCTGCCATTGCTTACACGGAGGCGTTCCCGGACGAGATCGAGGAAGCTCTTGAGGATCAGGCGAGCTGCGATTTTTCAAAACTCTCACGGCTTCTTCCCGGCATCATGCGCTTTGAAGACGTCCGTCCGCCCAAAGTGAAGAAATAATCCATGATGGAGCTTCTTCTGGATGAGCACGTGACGCCGGGAATTGCTCTGGCTGCTCGCAAGCTCAGTCGTGGCATACGAATTGTTTCGATCCACGACTGGCTGGACGGGCACTTTGTGGGTGTGCCAGACGCTGAAATCCTTCGTGAAGCCGTTCGGCGAAGAGTCACCTTCGTGACCTTTGACCTGAAGACTATCCCCCTTCTCCTGCGATCCTGGGCTGAACTGGGGATGGATCGTGGAGGGGTGGTTTTCGTTGATGAGAAGACCTTTGCTCAGAATGACGTTGGCGGCATGGCCCGGGCGCTGTGTGAACTGCGTAAACTCCAGGGCAATCTCGATTGGACCAATCGGGCGTTTTTCCTTCAGCCTCCAATACCATGACCCGCACAACGACCTTGAGAACTCGACTGTTTCCGCCGTTCGAGCTCCAGGTCAATCGAACGCTCGCACAGGAATTGTCCTCATTCGAATGCCTCGGTCGGCAAGGATGTTAAACCTGCTGTCTTGCGTGCGCTCGACAAGCTTGATGCCGCTTTCAAGAAGCGGGTTTGAGGTCCTTTATCGTTTTCGTCGAAACAGCGAGAGGTTCACAATACCGTCCTGATTGGGACCCCACCCCTTGCTTATTGTGGAAAACCAGGTTCCCAGAACAACAATCCAAAACGCCTCTGAAACCCGTTGATACAAGGGGGTTTCGCTCTCTCTCCGTCATCTCAAAGATCACCTTGCCACCCCCTCGATGAGCGGTTTCAGCCCTTCGCAGGCCAAAACTCTCTCCTCTCTCCCCTCTCTCGGCCGCCAGAACATCAATAATTTTCGACTGAGGTACCCAGTCGTTCGGAAGTGACCCGCGATGGGGGGCGAAGCCATCGTTACTGCCGAACAAAGCACGACTTCGCTTGTGCCACCCTTGGGTAACGACAAAGCCAAAGTGGTCACCTTGAACCGTCGCACCCCGCAAGGTCAAAACACTGGAATTGGCCCGGTGACAAGCATTTGCGAAGTGATTGTGGAGGGGTTTTCTGATTTACTTTGGTTCCATGAGTTGGAAACGAATGCTCGTGTATATCACTGGTTCGGCCGATCAGGAACTCCTGCTTCGAAACGAATACCTGGCGACGGAGAACCGGATTCTCAAGAACCAGATCAAGGACCGACTGCGGCTGACGGACCCGGAGCGAATCAGTCTGGCCGAGATTGGCAAGCGTCTTGGCAGGAAGGCCCTGACGGAGGTGGCGCAAATCGTTCGTCCCGAGACCATCCTGACGTGGCATCGGAAACTGGTCGCACAAAAGTCTGACGGCTCCAAGAATCGATCCTCCGTGGGCCGGGCCACGACCGACCCGACGGCCGAGAAGTTGGTTCTGCAGTTCGCCCGGGAGAATCGGAGTGGGGCCCATTCAGCCTGGATGCGCCGGCGGCCCCAGGTGGGATGGGCCTGCCCCAGGCGGCGGATCAGGCCAATCAGGTCACGATTCACCGCTGGCCTTCCAGCACCCCGGCGAGATTTCCAGCGCCAGAAGCAGCGGAAGCCCACCGGATGCCCAGCGACCACGGTGCACGGCTCAACGATGACCAGCACCCGCGGCCAACCGGACCAGCAACGCCGCCGCCGTACCCACAGAAACCGGTCGGCCCTCTTGAGGTTGGGTTTGGGGACGGAGCGCTGCCGCACGATGAGTGGGTGGCGTAGCGCCAGATTTTCCAGCAAGAGTTGGTCGCGAGATTGGAATCCAGAGAACAGGATCCGTAGGATGGTCGCAAACAAGTCGAACATAACCGGCCAACCTTGGCTGACAGCGCTGGAGAATCAACCTCTTTGGCCGGCGACAGTGTTTTCGCTACCCACACGTGCTGCACCGGGCGCGCGCTCGTAACGTCGGCGACCACTGACACCTTTGCGGGACCGGCGGCGGACGCCAGCGAAGCGAGAAGCTGCAGGAGGCACGCCAAGACCAGCGTGGCACAGACCCCCTTCGTCGGGAGGAACGATGATTTCGTTTTCATGACGATCAATAGGCAGGCGCGATCATTTCGCCGCCAGGGGTTTGGCCTCGGGATCAATGATCGCGCGGAAGCCGACGTTAAAGACCTTCTGCCACGGGTCGTAGGCCCAGCGGCTGGCGCTGCGGCAGAGCTTGGGACGATCGCGCCAGGAGCCGCCGCGAATCACCTTCTTCGCGCCTGAGCCGCCGGCCTCCCGGCCATCGCCGACACGGAGGGGAACGGGGCCGTAGTCCGAGCGCGTCCACTCGGCGGCATTGCCATGCATGTCGTGGAGGCCCCAGGCGTTCGGAGCGTAGCGGCCGATCTCCGTCGTCACGAGCGCGCCGTCGTCGAAGCGGCTGTCTTTCGCCACCAGGTCGGGGGCTTTCGGGCGCCAGCCTTCGTCGGCCAGCTTGCGGAGGTTGGCGTCGCCCAAGTTGCCGAAGGTCGAGAAGTCAGTGTCGAGGTCGCCGTAGTACAGCGGCGTCGCGGTGCCGGCGCGGCAGGCCCATTCCCATTGCGCCTCGGTGGGCAAGGCGACGGTCTCGCCCGATTTCTCCGAAAGCCAGCGACAAAACGCCATGGCCTCTTCCCAAGAAACCCGCACCGCCGGTTGCCTCGGCCGGTTGAGCGGCCAACCGGTGTATTCCTCGTCGAACCACCACGAGCTGCGATGCTCGAAACGGCTGTCATATTTCGGATTGAATTTCGCAAACTGCTCGTTCGACACCTCGCACTTCGCCATCCAGAAAGGCTTCTCAATCCTCTCGGCGGTCAGGACGCGCTCATCGGGCGCGCCGTTCGTGTCGCCCATGATGAATGAGCCTGCCGGGATGGGCACGAACTCCATCGTCGTCCCGCCGCCGAGGTCCACGGTGCGCGTGACCGGCCCGGCTGCAGCCTGCCGCGATTTCGCTTCCGCAGCTCCGAATGGCCAGCCTGGCACCGCGAGCACGGCTGGTTTTCGCGGCGGTTCGGGTTCCGGAATCACGGGTTGGGGCAGATCATAATCGGTCTCGAGGTCCGGGACTTCCTCGCAGTTCTCCACGACGCCACCGTAGAGCTTCCGCAATTCGAGGCGACGCTGGCATTGGTCGCCGGGAATCTTCGTGGTCTCGGCCCAAGTGCCGTGACACGGGGCGTTGAGGTCGATCCAAGTCACAAGCCGGTCCCACGCTTCGGCATCAAGCTTCACGTTGTGGTGGCCCTTGGTGAGCATCTGGATGAGCTCGCTCGTGTCCGCGGCGAACTCGCGCGGCGGCAGCAAATGCAAATCGCTTTCCAGTCCGCCCACGCGCACAAATTGCCGGAGCGCAACGTAGCTGGGATCGAAGACCGCGCCGTATTTGCCGAGCAGCGCCTGCTTCTCGCCGCGCAGGAACTGGCCATCGAGCTGGCCGCCGCGATAGGCCACGTAACCGCCCTGCTCGCGGCGCAGGTCTGGAGCGGCGTGGGCGGGGCGAATCGGCGAATCGGCGAATTGGCCAGTCGCCGTTTCGCCGTTTCCCCGTTTCGCCGTTACCTTTTCCACGACGCCGTCGTGACAGCCCACGCAA
>ERZ1292640.1505-Hain-H43-02um-R1-1505-length-19191-cov-7_pt1 | contig 19191 bp, 16 predicted proteins | sample MGYA00564404_ERZ1292640 | MGnify/ENA primary metagenome ERZ1292640 (study PRJEB36523, sample SAMEA6512636) | groundwater metagenome | collected 2019-01-08 | study: AquaDiva: Metagenomics assemblies of 32 groundwater samples
TGGCTTGGCCTTGCATAGATTTGAATCGGCCAGTTGTCATAGCTGAATGAAACTTTCATGTTTTTGTAATTATTGCCTGGATTTTTGTCTATCTCCCACAGATAATGATAATTATAGTATGACTGTGAAAATATTTCCTTTCCATCAGGCTGCGGGACAAATAAGTTCGGATTATAATCAGTTCCAAGTATTCTAATATACTGAAGATTAAATCTCAGCAATTTTTTTAATTCATCGTTTATGTTGCTGAGCTGCCAGATTTTTTCCCTGCAGGTAACTTCAACATCGGTTGTAGGCACTTCTGTGTCCATGGAATAAAGGTCAATTGTTTTTTTCTCGAGGAAATAATCTTTGTTTTCGCGGTCCATTATAGTTTTCGCGAGCTCATAGACTTTCTTGAATCTCACAGATGAGCCGTACTGAAAAGTTTCTATGCTGGCCTTAAAATCGCTGCCCTTGCCTGTAATTTCCAGAGGATATTTCATTGAAACTGAAGTATCTGCATCATTGAACTGAACATCTATTATCGGCTCTTTTGGCTTGTAGATTGTGAATCTTGATTCAAACGGCTCAAAATTTTTTATGCAGCCGCCCAATTCCCTTTTAATGTAGACCTTTAACTCATCTTTTATGAAATCCTCGGTTGGAACGGCTTCTATTCCGCCGTACCACCAGTATGGAATTTTAAAATGGGACGACGGATATGCTGCAAGATACGATTTTGGATTGCCTGAAACTGAATCTGGGATTTCTATATATCCTCCTGTCAGCCCAATTGTTTCCAAGCCGTCATCCGTTATTTGCTTCAGGCAGCCTTCAACATAGGCTTTCAGCGGCATCAGTTCCGGCTGGACATATTCTGCCTTTTGGGAGCTTTGCCTTTGGTAAAAGAAGTATATCATGCCTAAAATTAGTATTATGACTGCAGCTAACAGGAATATAGATACCTGCGCCCTTTTGCCTCCAAAATCACCTCTTTTTTTCATTTTAAGCGTACAATAAAATTATTTTTGATTTCAGTCATGCCATTTTCTGGCTTAATATAAGTTTGGTTATTACACTTTAATTGTAATCTTCATTTTTTTTATTTTGCACTTGATTTTTTATTTAGGGCTTTCACATCGAGTTTTGTCAAATCCATTTCAACATAATCTTTTTCAGTTAAGTTAAGGATTTTAACAATATCAGAAGGAACCCTAACAACCAATCCGCCGCTGGTTCTTATCAGCTTTTTGATGTACTTCATGGCATATGTCAAAAACCACACAACTAGTGGTTTTTTATTTTTTTAATTTATGTATTTGGTTTTTGAGCATTTTAAAAATGTTCAAAACATTTTTAATATATGAAACGTCTCTATCTTATATATATTTAGTGTTGAAAAAGGTATATTAATATATAAATCATATATAGACTATATAAAGTTTTCGTTTTCAGCGCATTTCGGCTTCTGCAGTTAATTCAGAAACATAATACCTTACCAAAGCCGCAAAAACTATCAGTATAAACACTGTCACAAAAAGAGAATAGCTAAAGACAATCTTGCTCGCAGCCCAAGTCAAAACAACCAATATCAGGAAGATTATCAGGTTTGGCAGAACAAAAAGATGGATCCTTGCGATTCCAAGTTTAATTGCAGAGCCTAATGAATTCAACTTTTGTTTTCGCATAAAGAGGGGGTATAAGATGTTTGTAAAGTATATTGCAACTATGAATGCTATGAGGAAAAATGTCGGAACTGATCCCGGATTTATAGTATAAGATATTAAAAAGATTATAATTGCCCAGAAACCCGTCCAGATCACATTAAGAAGCAAAAAGCCCGACATAAATTTTAAGGATATTTTTGTTTTCGCTGTTTTTGCCCATATTACACTTTTGAATATGCCTGCCAAAAAGATTACAAGAATTACAACGGCTATGAATGAAAAGAGCAGCAGAAAAAAATAAGATTTTACTTCAGAAGCAAGCTGCTGCGCTTTCTCCGGGCCTAAGGCGGTTAGCGCGTTTACAATCTCATTTGGATCTGCCGGTAAATTAATTGCAGCCGCCTTTGCCTTCATGAATTTATCCCACAGGAAAAATGAGCCTGCCGCCGTGAGATAAAAAACTGAATCGAGAAGTATTATCCACAAAATATTAAGATCTATTTTTCTGAAAGAATTTACAAGAATATTATTGTTCCACTCGATAAATCCAATTTTATCTTTTTTCATTTTAGTTAAACTTTTCTTCTTAACTTATCATATTCTTCCCTATCCAATTTTATTTGTTTTAGAATTTCATTCAATAGCCCTTTGCCGAGTTCCTCATCTCCATGTACAGGCACAACAGTCAATCTTCCGTCGGGATGCCTGTATCTTGCGTGGCTTCCAATGTGGTGTATTTTCTCAAAGCCCAGTTTTTCCACCAGTTTGCATAATTTCCTGCCAGAAATAAGTACGAGCTTAGCCATTCATAAATTAACCTCAACCTGCTGCAACCCAATGAATTTCATTTGCTGGTGCTGCTCTTCATCAGCTTCTAAGCAAACCTGTATTGCCTCTTTAATTCTTTCCATTGCCTGCTGCACAGTTTTGCCCTGTGTATAACAGCCGGGAATATCCGGAACCTTTGCCACATAGATTCCATCTTCATCTTGTTCCAATAATACCGTGAAGTTTCTGACTTTCTTTTGCATATGGGCACCAATGTTTAATTTGTATAGAGAATTTTGATATTTATTAATTTTCTCAAAATTCTCTTAGAGAACTTTGAATGATATATATAAACTTAATGATTTATTCAAAGTTCTCTATATAAAACTTTCTTCTTACCAATTATTCATGTCTGTGTTAGTTCCCTGCCGGGCTGCGTTTCTCTGCTGCAATGCTGTCGGCTGGGAATAGGTGTTGTCTTCAATTTTGTTGCATAAGGTATTGTCTTTTATTTTCCATTTTAAAGGAATTTTATCAAACTTGATGCAGATTTTATCATAAAGATTTGTACTTTCCTGCACAATTGCATTCGTTCCGAATCTTCCAAAGGATGATCCTCTTCCTATGTGGACATCCTGTTTGAAAATTTGGATTCCGCTGCTAATACCCTGGCCATTTGGAATAATAAAAACATTTATTGACATGTTTTCCGGCGCCCTCTCGTCTTTTTCATAATCTCCGTTCCTTACCTGGAAAGTAATCTTGTAAATGTAACTTGTTCCATTTTCTGTAACTATCGGCTGGGTTCTCGTTGCTTCTATGTGCGCTCCAATTTGCGCCATTCCCTGAGGAGTTTCGGCGTAAGCTATGCCTTCGTTTTCATTTGCCAATCCGGCTGTTGCAGTGCAAATCTTGCTTGACCAGTATTCTGTTCCAAGATATAAAGTTGAGAATACTTTGTCAACTCCGTTTCTCCACTCTATTAATTTATCATCATCAAAACCAAACAATGATGGAATATATCCAAGGCCTCTGAATTCTGTGAAGATATACTGGACAGCTTCGAAGAATTCTCTTGACTTTTCTTGACTTCTGGCAGTGTTTCCTCTATTGTCAAGATCAGCAAATGTTCTATCTTGACCAACTATAACTCGCCCGTCCAGACCAACAAGTTCCCTTTTTATTATTTTACCATCGCTATCGAAAGTTAATCTTCTTGAACTGCCATACTGATCCAATTCGCTGTAAACAAATCCTACCATTTTTCCTGTAGTTTGGTCAACTTGCACGCCATCTGCAACTCTTACATTTTGTCCGTCTATTTTTTCTGTTCTGTAATTAAAGTTAGTAATATAAGTCTGGCCGTTTTCTGTTGATTTAGATTGTAGTGTTTCTCTAACTGGGGGAGGCAAACTTTTGTCCTTAAGTCGCTGCTGGACTTGAGAATTACTTAATGGCTTTCCATTGTCATCAAAATAAGTATTTCTGATTGTTTGCTCTTCCCTGTAGCCCGTGGACGGATTAGTGGTTATGTGGGAGATCAATCCTGTTTGAGGATTGGTAAATTCAAATACCTGGTCCTTACCTTTTTCTGAGGAAATTATTCTTGGATTTACCGCTCCATTTTTCATTTGGTTTATCGTGGCTGTGTCCAGGCTGATTATTTGATTTCCCTGTTCAAAAGAACCTCCCACAATTTTTCTTGTTTTCACATCAACATTTTCGGTTATAGTAACTGCGTTAGCCCCTTGGCCGATTGTTGTTTGCCTTTGGTAAGTTGGACTTGCAATCGGCACCCATCTTCCTCCATTGGCAACTTTCTGGTCATCTAAAGTAGGAACAAATATATAGACTCCATTTGTGTCATGAGATATTAATTGATTGTCTGGAGTCTTTTCGTTAAGTACTGTTCTGCCCTGCAGTATTTTTGGATCATTTGCATATCTTGCTTGAGCTGCCGTTTCATAATCAGAATTCGCTTTCCTGAAAGCGGCTTCTGCGTCTGCTTTGTTATTGTATGGAACTCCATTGACATACCATCCAATTTCCTTGCCATCTTTCTTAACCGCATAATATGCAGGGGCTTTCAACTCATTCTGTTGTGCAGCAGGACCGGTGCTCAGAAGATTTTGCAATTGCAATTGAAGTATATTATCGGGAACTCCTGGATTATCTTTTCTTAAATCAGCAAGTGTCGGAACTTTCTCAAGCTTAAGCCCGGCATCTTTGTATTTATCATAAGATTGGTAATTCTTAAGCAGAGCTTGTGCTTCTTCTTCCGAATTGGAAGTTATGGTAATAATTTTCTGCCCGGTTTTATCAACCAAATTATAATTTATTGCAGTGCCTGTTGAGCCAGGCATTAGTTTCTTTGTTGAATCCGGATAAACTCCAAATTGCTGTTTGTATATATCTCTTGCCTCACTTTCGCTGTTTGCCGGTATGGTCATATCCACTCCGGTAATGGAATTGGACATTTGGAATTTCGGCTGTTCAGCTGATCCAAACTCCTTATTTTTCAATCTTGCAAGCATTTGGCCGGCGCTAGTTGCGCCTCCAATATCATTTGCTGTTACGGTTCCTATGAACTGATTGCTAGAATCAAAAATATTGTAGTTGTATGTCCCTTGTACGGCCGCCGTCTGGGCTTGAACTTGGGTTATTCCCTGTATTCCTTTTACTGCATTTAAAGCGTCTTGCTGACTGGCATACACACCAATTTGCACCAATTGGCCGTTTAGAAGAGCTGTATAGGGCTTTAAGTTGGTCAATTGTGTAAGCTGCGCGGCCTGACTCCTCGTATCATAAAGATTTTGTGCAGTTGTAGAATCAATGTTTGGATAGATTTTATCAGGATCCTTCGAATTTATTGCTTCAATAGAAGGAACGTTTTTTTGGTTATAGCCAAAAATGATCTGTTCTCTGGATCCCTTGAAGTTTTTATCACTAATTATTTCCAATATCTTTTGTGCTCCTGCATCAATGTTGTTTGCCGGATCATTTAATTGTTCGACTGTATACCCTTTCCTGCTTGCTGAATCGGCCGTATTGATTTGCATTAAGCCTACTGATTTTCCCCCATCTCCGGATGCCGAATTGCTTCCGCCTGATTCTGCAGCTATTATCTGCTCTATAATCCCTGGATAATTCCTAAGCGGGGGATATTTGTTGTACGCAGCTTGAATTTCTGTGCCGTATGATGAAATGGCGGCAGTAAATTGAGGCACATTTATTGGCGTGACCGGTTGCGGTAAAAGCTCACTAAAATCAGCAGATGGTGGTGGGCTAGGCATTACATATTGACCTCCTAAATTCAGAGGTCTAGCGGTTAAAGGTATTAAAGTACCACCTATTTTATACCAATTTCCGTTTACGTATGTTTCTGGAGGATTATTTTTGTCCCCAGAATAGAAAATAGATCCATCATCTTTTATAGTATAACTCCCAGGATATTTCACATTTTTGTATGTTCCATCTGTATTTCTTGTCAAATCGAGTGCTGCTATATTATCATTTTTTGTTTTTTCACTTAATGGCTGCAAGTTTACTGGAACGGACTGTCCAGCCTTTTGTCCAGCAGCTGAGTTATCATAAGCATAATAAAATTTGCCACTATCAAATGTTTGAGGCGGGCTTACTGCTCCAGTATTTGGGGCAAAATAAATGCTACCATCATTATTCACGATGAATTTTCCGTTAAGGTTTGGAAGAGTATAAGTCCCGTCTTTGTTAATATTTTTATCAGTAAGTCCTAGAGCCTGTAAATTCTGGTTTTTCTTAGCTTCTGTTGGGGATGGGGCACTCTGCATCCCGCTCACGCTTTCCATCCCAACCACATTCCCGCTTATCCGATTGCTATAAGTTGATTTTAGTTTATTATTTCCGTTATTCAAACTGTTATTTCCGAAAAACTCAAGATTTCCATCGGCATCCACTGAGAATATTTCATTTTTATATTCTGGATTATCTATTCTTGCATACAAGTAAACTGGCTTGTCAAATCTTTCAAGATAAAATAAATTCCCATTTATTGTTTTGTACCATCCTTCGTTTAATTGATTTAAATTCTTAGCATCTATTTCTTTTATTGAAATGCCTTTATCAAAATCTGCTGAAACTTCTTTTACAGCATTTGCTGTTATATTGTTTTGGTAATAAAAGCTGCCGGCTAATACGGATAGTAATAGCACTACAATAATTGTCAGGCTAACAATTCCTTTTGCGATTTTATTATTCATCATTTTTTTATTCATTTTTGTGCGAAAGGTTTATATATTAGGTTTTGCCAAACGGTGATTATGAAGACCAAAAAATCCAAAAAAAAGGACATTTGGGAGGAAATTGAAGAGCACATGAAAGACCCTAACTATGTCAAGGCAGTCAACGAGTTCATTAGGCTTACAACTTAAGTTCTCTTTTAAATTCTTCATAGTTCACAAACCTCGGTAATCTTATTTTTTTGATTTGATTCGCAATGCTGTAAGATTTGGTGGCTTTTTCTGAAAACATGGTTCTGCTGTCATCCGAAACTACTATATCCAGCAAATTTAATGAAGCGTATGCTATAATACAAAAATCTTTTACGATTTCGTCTCTTGAGGCAAAGCCGCCTATTTCCTTATAAATATAAAAATAGGATTCTGCCAATTCTTCCGCCTCGTTCAAAAATTTTAACAGATGATTTTCAGTGAGTTTGTCATAAAGTACCAGCAAATCATTTCTTAAATTTATTCCGTCAATTCTAATATTTTTTGGGGTACTCCTCAGTTCTCTTCTAATCAAGGGCAGGCCATACACTACCACAGCCCTTTCTTTTTCTATTTTATTTCTAATTTTAGCCCTATCGTTATCTTTTACAATTAACCCGTATATGTTAGTGTCTAATAATACCCTTTTCATTTTGCGATTTTTTGCCTGAATATTTTATTTTTCATTTTATGCAGCTGCTGTTGAGTTAGTTTCATCTCCTAAATCTAATCTTGAGCAGTAATCCTGCGGAGCTTTGAATCCTTCATTGACCAAACCCTTGACATTCTGGAAGACTTCACCAGCTTTTGAAAGGACTCTGAATCCAGCGCATAGAATATACCCTGCCGAAGCTCCTGGAGGTGGCTGGGGGCAGGTAAAATAGCATACAGCACCAACAGCAATGCCTGCTGCTGCAAACGGGTTTGATAAAGCATTTTTCACAATTCCAGTCATATAATCAAAAACTGCAGTGTAGGGTAAGATTGCAAATAATTCCCCAGTCACATATTTGCAGTAAGCATATGATTTTTGATCTTCGCACGCCTGTAAAGGCAATCCATCTTTTCCAACTGCGTTTATCAAACAGTCTGCATACAGGCACCTGACCTGCCTGAATTTATCAAGTCCGGTTATAATTCCTGGAATACATCCGAAAGCTGCGGCAACAATAAGATTATTGTTCATATCCATATAGCTCGATAAGCCCCCTTTCAGTCCGTCACCGGGCATAGATTCTTGACCAGGCTTGCCTTTGCTGCTTGCACCAGGAAGATATTTTGCTCCAGGAAGGCTGTCCACCTTTTCAGTCATGAATTTCTGCCACTTCCCCAAAACACCTGGGGCCCACTGGCAATTGACAAATTTACAGAATGGGCCACCTGTAGTAACCCATCCTTTATCTGCGGCACCTTCAGAGCCCTGCTGGCCCAAACACGAAGCAGTACTTACAGCCTGCATTACTGGGTAACATGTAATAGTACCCAATCCAGAATAAAAGCAAGTTTCAGCAACTGCTTTAGTTTTTGCAGTTATGATATAATAAATAGAAACTGTAGTGTATATTACTCCAAACATCTGGCAGATTTTCTTTGCATAACCTATTATAGTGTTCAGCGAGCCGATTACTTTAGAAATTCCTTTGGCATCATCCTTTGCATCATCAATCTTTTTCTGGACTTCATCGCTCATCTCTCCAAGAGGAAGATTGTAAAGCCTGATTGTAACGTTTGTAATTTCAATCTCAGGATTTTTTGTGACCCTTTCGCCAACTTTTGAAACGATGTTAAATCCGCAGGTTACGTTTATCTCATCTACTTTCAGCTCATCCTTCTTCAATGTGATTTTTATTAACGGTGTCGTGCTTGCAGAGCCGGTGCTTATCGTCCCATAACTGTCCACAAGCGCAGATTTGCTCACGCAGGCTGCTGAGCTTACTGCAAGCGGAATTATTGTTGGTGATGTCATGTTCGGAACCATGACTACCTGACAATACACTCTTTGGTTTATGAAAGTGCCAAGCTGCCTGTCAACGGATCTTGGCGAGCATGAAACAGTGCTTCTCCAGAAATTTGGAGGATTTGTTGTATCCAGCTCAAGTGTTTTCAGAGGAAAAGGATAAATTAATTCATTATTCACAGGGTCGCTGAAATTGAATTTGATTGAATTATCTGCCGAAATATCAACTGGGTCTGTAAGCCAAGTGCATTGTTTTTTAGATGGCTGGCTTGCGTCAGGAACTGTGCATGAACCGGCAACTTTTGAAGCGCCCGTAATAAAACTTGAAAAATCAGCAGTTGCAGCTAGTGGATTAGTCTCTGTGATATTTGCAACAACCGCTATTTTGTCTTCAATTTTAAAAATATCAACATTAAAATCGCTTAGGCTTCCCTGCGGAGTTACGTTGATGTTAGTCAATACAGGAGCAGTTATGTCTACAATAACTGATTCTGACTTTGGACTGGTTACAGGGTTGAGAAGAATATCTGTTGTGTCGGAAGTTATTGAAACATTAATTGATGAAACAAAATTTACATTTTCCCATATACATTTCCAGCTGGAATCTTTGGCGCAGCTTGTTGCAGGAATTCTTGCACTTCCAACGTGCAAAAACACACTCTCTTTTTCAACCCCGGTAGCATCACTGAGAATCGCCGTTACAGTATTGCCGGATGCCCTTGCGTAATTCTTTCCGTCAAGCACAATTCCGGTTGCAATTGACGTAACTGAAGGCCCCTGATCATCGAGAGTTAGCGCTTTTGTAAAAGTTGAAGTTGCATTATTACCAGCTAAATCAAAAGCGGTAACTGTTATTGAGTTTCCGGCTGAAGAATTGGGCGGGTTCATTGTTATTTGCCATTTACAGGTGCGGATCAGCCCGGTAACAGAAGTGCAGGAAGCTCTTGCATTTTCCAAGCCTGCCAAGGGGTTTAAAGAAGATAAATCTGCAGTTACTGAACTTGGATTTAAATCAGAAGCTGAAATGTTTATCAGTACATCCACCGGGATATTATGATGGGAGTAGGATGTTAAAGCAACTCCTCTTCTCGCAATAGTAAATGAACTTGCCAAAATTGTTGGAGGAGTATTGTCAACACTGAAGCTGACTGAAGCATTGCCTGATGACTGGTCAAATTTATCAACAGCCACTGCTAAGAGTGTAACCGCTCCGTCGCTGAATGTTGTTGCCGGTATGCCTATGCTGGACGCAAGCTGGCAGCTCGTATCGTTCGCCTGAACATCCACAGACTGCCTAAAGGATCCATTAGTTGCGCTGAAATCAATCTTCTTGATCCCGGAGCATTGGCCAGCGCATTGGGCATCATCGCACGCTGAATCCGTTGCATCATAATTTATTGTTATGTTATCGCGGCCTGAAAACAGGGCTCTTGGAACACTCACCTGCAACTGCGGCGCTTTTCTGTCTACTAAAACGGCTCCTGACTTTGATTCGTCAAGCGCCCCGTTGCTTTTGTAAAGGTGTATCGTGTATGGGAAGGTGTTATAGCTGAATGTGAAATCACCGCTGCTTGGAAATTTCAGAGTGCAGTGTGTGGAATTATCCAGGCCTGCAGCACACCTGTCAAAAGACAGGTTGGAGCCCAATACAACCTGCCTGTTTGCTATGGTTGTATTTTGAACAAGGGAAACTGTTACATCAAAATTGAGATTATCTCTTGTCTTGACGAGATTTTCAATTCCTGAGCTTCCCTTTACAGATACAGAATTAATACCGGCATAGACGCTGGTTGTGTAGAATGGTATAGTAACAACCAGCATTATCAAAAATTCTGCAATAAACTGCAAGTATTTTTTTTCACTCATATCTGTTTTCCTCTTTTGGAATTTTTAAGTATCTCATTGCATCATATTTTCTCATTGTAATTTTAGTTGTAGGCTTCTTTGAGTATTGCTTTATATCAACAATTTCGCTGAATCCGCAATTAACCAATGAAACTTTTATTGAGTTCATTTTATTCAAATATAGGCTGCAAGCTTGACTTGTATGTTGCTGAGTATTCCTCAACCTTGGTAAGCTGTTCCAAATCCTCAATTACTCTGCTGACTTCCGGAATTCCTGCTATGTCAACATTAACAACATAAAACACAACAGAAGATTTCTGCATGTCCTCCGGAGTAATTGTGATATTAAGCTTTAAGCCGCCCGATGAAAATCTTTCCTCGCCGGGAGTCGAGCCTTCTCCAAAGTCAACTTTAGGGTAATCTCCCTTTGCAGGAATCACTATTCTTTCGTTAGCAAGGAGAGTTATGTCGGCAGAATATTTTCCCGGAGCCAATTCAATTTCTGCAGAGCCTTTTTGGGTATTGTCGAAAACTGACGCTGTGGAGAATTCGAGCTCAGTTTCATCTCCAATTCTTGTTAAAGATATTACAGCAGATTCTTTATCATTCAAATCTAGGGCATTATCCTGAAATACCCATCCGGCTGCGGTTTTGACGACATTCTTCTTTTTTACAACAAATTTCTTCATTGAAACCGGCTGGAGCTCAACATTAATTGTGCCTGCCGAATCAAGGCTTGCATCAAATTCTGTTGCCCTGCCAAGGTATCCGTCTTTCACAACATTCACAACACCGCCAGCGCCTATAGGGAACTGGCTGGATGCGGTTCCTTTTGCAGTAGAGCTGATAAAACAGCTTTCATCAAGAAGAGTGTAGAATATCTGCGCATCATCAATCGGCTTTTTTGTAACAGCGTCTATGACATTGACTGTAACATTGCCGCTTGTCCTTACATCACAAAGCTGCGACCTTTCCGAGCCGGACGCGATTTCTAGAATTGAAAAATTTCCGCCCATGTGATTGTTATTTCTTATATTGCCTTCAAGGAAAAATTCAAAATTATACCCCTGGCCGCTGAATGCCGTCGGGTCCTGAAGTTCCACCAAAACAGGATAGGACAGGTCATAGGAAAATTGATAATTCTGTATTCCAAAAGTTGCAAGCGGTATGATGCTGTTTGCGGAGCTTGGAGAGCATCTTTCGCCTTTGCAGTTTAAATTGAAATATACCGGCCAGAAATCAAGATAAGTGAAGTATGCTGCAAGATCACCATAAGAATTGTTCGCTACTGGAATTAAAGTTGAATCATACAGCCTCTGCTGAAGCTCGCTGTCAAAAATATTTCTCTCAAAGTTTGCAGTGCCGTCAACCTGGAATAAAGGTATGTATGAATCAAGAAGCTGAACAACCTTATTTTTCACGTCAGTTTTCTGCCAGCTGACTGAGCTTCCAAACTTAAACTGCAAATCTGACATCGGAGGCAGCTTATCCTTGTCGACTCCCGAGAACGCAACTATTGAATTAAGAATATGCTTTTCAAGATAATAATGCTTCATCTCAAAGTTAGTTATGGTGCTTGCAAGGTTATACATTCTTTCCAGATTGACCGGAACCCTGACAAAAAACTGGTTCAGGTCGGCCTTGAAACTTTCTTTTTCAACCGTCAGGGGATAATCAACGGAAACAAGAAGATCATTCGAAGCAATTGTTACATCCGATTTTACCCTGCCTCCTTCAGTTATTTTGTAGCCCTGCTCTTCAAACGGCTTAAAATTGTTCAGGCAGCTTTTTAATTCCAAATCCACATATCTTTCAAGCTGTTTTTCTATTGAATTATCTGACTGCCTCAAGTCAGGCCTTTTCGTGGAGAACTGGCAGTTGCCGTTGCAGGTGTTTGATGATTTTAAATACCACCAGTACGGAATTTCAAGTTCAGAATTTTTTGTAAAGGCGACGGCGTCGCTTTCTGTCGGATTTTGTGTTATTGTAAATGATGCCTTGTTTAAAGTTTTGTTCGTCAGGCTGACATAGCCGCCATATTTTCCGATAAGCCTAATGCCGTCGGAAGCAACAGAATAAATGCAGTCATTTGCATATTGCTTTACAGGGTCAAAAGCAACCGGCACCTGCTGCTGCACAAGATTCACTTCCGGCTCAATGGGCTTCTTTATAGTTTGGGCATAGAAATAAAATCCTGCAGCCGAAATCAAAAGTATTCCAATTATTATAAAGATAGTAACCTGGGATTTTTTATTTTTCCGCATCATTTTTCACTGTCCATATTCTGCAGCTCTTTCTGTATCAAATCAAGATCGTATAATTTCTGCTCCATTAATTCACGGGCAAGCATGGATTTTTTCTTGCCAAGCTTTTTAGAGACTCTTTCTAGAAGATCGTTTATTTCTTTGGATACTGTAATCCTAATTTGTATACTCATTTTTACCCTGATATATACTTTAGGTATGCTACTTTCAGTACTAATATATAAAGATTTGTATTGTATCAAAAATTAGTTTATGCTAAACTAAGGATAAATAAAGGATATTTGATGAAAAATAATAGATAGTGTATACTTTATTTATGCTAAAAGATGGATAAATAAAGGATAAAATATAAAGTTAATGATTTTTGAATTGAAATTTTAATATAACTAACAGATTACAGAAAAAAATAATCATCAACCAAAACATTTTTATAGTTACTAAAAAGTTCATGCAAAATGGGGTTGTTTTTATGTTCATGCGAGTAGGGGATTTTAAGGATGCTCATAAACGGGCAATTTTTCTGCAAAGAACTGGTTGTGTTACTATCGAAAAGGTAACTGGTTATGATCCTTTACCGCCCATTGCTCCTATTCAGAATCAAGTTCATTTTTTCCCGGATGGTGGGCTAGAAGCTGTTGTTAGTGAAAGTAACCCCGACAAGCCTACATACCCAAATGAGAAAGTATATGGCTGTATCCTAACGAATCCGCGTGATAGATATGTAGCTTATTTTAATTATAGAGGAGCAGGTTTTGAGCCACTTGTAACGGGTGCGGAACTGGATAAGATTAGGAAGCTAAGATAATTCTTTCAAACAAATTTATAATTTCTAAATTAACAATCTTTAAATACATTTGATAAACTAAGATTCTTGATGGCCAGGCAAAAAGTGGTGAATTATATAAGGGGGCTTTTGCAAAAGGGATACAATATTTCTGCAATCAAAGATACAATGCTCAAATACGGCTACAGCAATGAGGAAATTGATGAAGCTGTAAACTCAATTTACAACCCAACAGTAAGGCATGAAGTGCATTTATCAAAGACGACAGTTTTGGTGATTATTTTTGTAGTTGCTTCTCTTGTTGGAACGGCGGCATTTTTTTATTTTAGCTCATCAAAAGCTCCGGCGCAATTGCTTGATTTGAAGCTGGAGCCGGTCAAAGTAGAAGTTCAGCCCGGCGACAATGTGGTGTTCATAAAAGAAATGTCAAATCTGGGCTCGTCAAAACGGTATGATGCGATTGTTACAGAAGAGATAATTGATTCATCCACTTTCAAGGTGGTATCCCAAAATACTGAAACTATTGCAATTGAGACTTCAAGCTCGACGCAAACGAGGCTTAAAATCCCAAATGACGCCAAGCCAGGAGATTACCTGCTGAGAGTTACTGCCGAATACAGCAACCAGAAAGCTTTTGCAAAACTACCAATAAAAATTCTTCCGACTGCAAGCAGGGAAAGCTGCTCCGACGGAATCAAGAACCAGAATGAAGACACAATTGACTGCGGAGGAGCCTGCAAGCCGTGCGAGAATCAAAGCCAGCAGCTAAACTGCGACGACAGTAATGCCTGCACCGCAGACGCAGTTGAAAACGGAAAATGCGCAAACATGCCGATAATCCCATGCTGCGGCAATAGTATCTGCGAAAATGGCGAGCAGGGAAATTGCAATGCAGATTGCACTCAGCAAGCTGAGATTCCAAACCCACAAACTATTGATGATATAAAAGAGCTTGCAAAATCTTATCCCGAAAAGGCGCTGACGCAGTGCAGTAATATTGAAGTTCCTAATCTAAAAGACACGTGCATAGGGAATATCGGAGAAGTGCAAAAAAACAAAAACTATTGCGTGAAGATTGGAAATGCAGACATAAAAAATCAGTGCTATTCAACTGTGGCAAAATTAACAAATGACAATACATTGTGCGCGGAGATAGCTAATGACGGGCTGAAAGACGCGTGCTACATGACTTTTGTGCTCGACAATCATGACTATTCAGTATGCGGCAAGATAGTAAACCAAGCACAAAGGCAGTCATGTGAATACCTAAGGCAGCTTTACAATATCAATCAGCAGCAGAACAGCACGCAGTAAATGACGACGGAATTTATTAATAATTCTACTAAAAAGAAAAGTTTAAATATAAGCCGCACTACTTTGTTTGTGTAATGGCAAGTAATACATGGATGGGTTATAGTGTTCTGAATCTGATTAGGCCTATCCACAAGACACTGGTTACAGTGTTTATGTGTTAATTGCCAATTTTAACGATACTTTTTTTCTAAAACGATCGGAGGTGTTAAAATTGGAACAAAAGACCAAACTCAGTTCTGCGGACGGTGAAAGAAAATTCTTAGACAGCTTAATGTCTGTAGATTTCAACAACCGCAACGAAGAATCTGAATTTAAGTAAGAAAGGGCAAGAATGCACAAGGAAAATACAAGTGTGATGGAAAATAGCAGGAAGAGTTTGTTTGAGCTGCTTATAGTCCCACTGGCATGGATAAATAAGATTATTATGCTGGGATGGATGTAAACATTTAAATAGGATTTATAATTTTCATACTCTTATGATTAGGCAAGATTTTTATAGATGCTCTTGTTGTTGCTAGAGAATTCTCATTGTTTTATTTAGGTGCGAGGGTGCCCAAGCGGCCTAAGGGGAGCGGCTGCAAAGCAGCCATATGAGCTGATTGTTTAGCGATGAAATGTTGCGTAATTCCCGCTTATTCGCCGGTTCGAATCCGGCCCCTCGCTCTTTTTTAATTTGTTTACTAATAGTCTAAAATAAAAAATTAATGGAGGGAATAAACTATGTGCGAAAATCCAAGTGCGATAAGCAAAACAGCGACGCAAAGGCTTGAGCATAAGTTGTTAATAGAATCTCAAAGAAGATCAAATGAATTAAAAGTAGATGATAATTATGCGTATCTTAAAGGAAAAGCAATTCAGAAGGAGTTATGGATGCGGCAGTCTTTTGAGATGGGATTGCCTGCTGATATATATCTTGACATTGTAACCCGTGCTTCAGATGAGCCGGGAAAACAGGTCATAAGGCAGGATAATCAAGATTATCTAGTGGAAACCAATGGGATAATTACTTCAAAATATGGCTTGCATAGAGAAATAAAATCCGTAACACCTTATCAGCGCTAAGCCCAAACAAAAACAATTAAATAGATTAAATTTTTTATTTTTAATATGGCATTAAAGCTGTATAATACTTTAACAAGAAAGAAAGAATTAATTAAACCCATAAAAGACAAAATAATAAAATTCTACAGCTGCGGCCCTACGGTCTATAATTATGCACACATTGGAAATTTTCGCGCTTACATGTGCAGTGATGTTCTGAAGAGATACCTGAATTATTCAGGTTACAAAGTGAACCACATAATGAACATTACAGATGTGGATGACAAGACAATCAAAGGCGCAAACAGCGAAGGAATTTCTCTGAAAGAGTATACTGCCCGGTATGAAAAAGCGTTCTTTGAAGATTTGGAAAGCCTGAACATTGACAAAGCTGATAAATTTACAAGGGCAACAGACAATATTGACGAAATGGTAAAAATAATAAAAAAGCTTCTTGACAAAAAAATTGCCTACAAAAGCGAGGACGGAAGCATTTATTATGACATTTCAAAATTTAAAGGCTATGGCAAATTATCGCATACCAAAGTCGAGGATTTAAAAGAAGGCGCCCGCGTCAAGCAGGATTCTTATGAAAAAGGTGAAGCCAAAGATTTTGCTTTATGGAAAGCTTATGACAAAGAAGATGGCCCAGTTGTGTGGAAAACTGAAATAGGAAACGGAAGGCCAGGATGGCACATTGAATGCTCTGCGATGTCTATGAAATATCTCGGCGAGCATTTTGACATTCATGCCGGGGGAATTGATTTGGTATTTCCGCATCACGAAAATGAAATTGCGCAAAGCGAGGCTTTTTCCGGAGAAAAATTTGTGAATTACTGGTTCCACAACGAGCATTTGCTGGTTGACGGGAAAAAAATGTCAAAATCCCTAGGAAACTTTTTCACTCTTCGTGATTTATTAAGCAAAGGGCACAATCCTATTGCTATAAGGTACCTTCTTCTATCGGCAAATTACAGAGTTCAATTAAATTTTACGGAAGAGGCAGTCAAGGCTTCTGAAAACGCAGTGCAGAGGTTAAATGATTTAATGATTAAATTAAAAGAAATCACAAATGATGATGAAAATAAAAATATAAAAAAATTGATTGACAAAACAAAAAAAAGTTTTGATAAAGCAATGAATGATGATTTAAATATTTCAGGCGCTTTGGCTGTTGTTTTTGATTTTGTCAAGGAAATCAACACATTAATGATGGAAAACAAAATCGGAAAAAATAATGCAGCGGAGATTATTAATTTAATGAATGATTTTGATAAAATTCTTGGAGTTCTTCAGGGGAAGGAAGAAAAATTAAGCCCTGAGTTAAAAAAATTGATTGATGAAAGGGAAAAGGCAAGGAAGGAAAAAAATTTTAAAAGAGCTGATGAAATAAGAAATGAATTGAAAGAAAAAAGAATTATTCTTGAAGATACTAAAGAAGGAGTTAGATGGAAAAGGGTATAGGAATGGCTTCGGATGGGTACAGCGGAAGATAAAGATTTGAAATTATTTTTTGCTTCCAACTAAAACATAAACCTTGTCGTTCTTCCGGACTTTTTCCGGAACTTTTATCGTGATTAAATCTCCTTTTAATGATTTTTCCAGTTTCCTGTCATTAACATACATTTCATTAACAGAAAAATTTACAATGCCCGTTGTTGGTCCTGTAATCGCAAGTTCATCACTGCATTTTATGCCGCTTGACTGTATCAGGACGGAAGCGACACTTTTCTTAGGATAATAATTTTGCACCAACCCGGCAAATTCTTTTTTCTTTGTTGCTTTTGAGCCGAACGTTCCTGACCATTCCCCGAGCCTGTTTCCCAAGTAATATCCGCCGTGCCAGAATCCCCTGTTGAAAACAGACTCAATCTTTTTAATCCATTCATTTACTTTTTCTTTACTGTAGTCTCCTGTGTAATAAGAGTTAATTGCTTCCCTGTAAGCTTTGACAACAGCGTACACGTAGTCCTCGCTTCTTCCGCGCCCTTCAATTTTCAGGGCTTTAACGCCGGAATCCAAAATTTTACCGATAAATCCTATCGTGCACAGGTCTTTTGGAGACATTACGAATTTGTTATCTAGGACAAGCTCATTGCCCGTTTCCTCGTCAATAACCCTGTAAGAGCGCCTGCACGGCTGCAGGCAGTCTCCCCTGTTGGCAGAATGATTGTATGTGCTGAGGCTCATGCAGCATTTGCCTGCGATTGACACGCACAGCGCCCCATGCGCAAAAATTTCAACCTTAACCAGCTCGCCGCCTGGCCCTTTCACTTTCTCTTTTTCAATTCTTTTAATTATTGAAGTTATCTCATCCAGGCTCAGCTCTCTTGCAAGAACAACCATATCAGAATATCTTGAATAAAACTTAACAGCTTCAAAATTTGAAACATTTGCCTGGGTGCTGATGTGGACATTTAGTCCGATTGACCTTGCATATTCAATTGCAGTTATGTCGGTTGCAATGACTGCATCTATTCCCGCTTTTTTTGATGCATCGCAGATTTTTTTCATCCTGCCAATGTCTTTGTCGTAAAGAAGGATATTCAAAGCAAGATAGCATTTTATATTGTTCTTGCGGCACAAAGATGCTATTTTTTTCAGTTCTCCCAAAGAAAAATTTTGCGCAGACCTCGCGCGCATGTTCATCTCTTCAATGCCAAAATAAACAGAATCAGCGCCCGCCTTAATCGCCGCGTGTAGGCATTCCCATGAGCCGGCCGGCGCAATCAACTCAACTTTCCTGTTTTTTTCATTGGCCATAATCAGAATTCCAGCTCAATCTCCAAATCCTTTTCGGTTGATTTTCCCCTTGTCGGCTCGAAAATAATTTGCTCTGATGATGTTGCTGCCTTTATTTCAGCTTCAACTGAATCAAAATCTTTTTCTTCAACTTTCGATTTAACAGTTAATTTTTTAACCGGAGCTTTTAATGAAAGCTGTTTTGATGTTTTTTCCTTTCTTACGAATTCAACGACAGCAACAACAAAATCCCCAACGTGCTCTGCGTGCTCGTCAATCAAATTTAAATCTGGCCATTTTGTCAGATGGACACTTTTGGTTTTCTCATGATTTTTGAAATATAACTGATATAATTCTTCCGTTATGAAAGGCATTATCGGCGCCATTAATTTTATTATCGTTAAAAGTGAATGGTACAGCCCATATTGCGCAGACAGTTTTGCTTCTTTTCCACGGGTTTCGTGGTTGTACAGCCTATCCTTAACCAATTCAAGATAATTATCGCAGAAAGTGTGCCAGAAAAATGTTTCAGTTCCCAATTTAGTGTGCGAATATTCATAATTCATCATGTTTTCTGTTG
>ERZ1292640.1508-Hain-H43-02um-R1-1508-length-19174-cov-5_pt1 | contig 19174 bp, 21 predicted proteins | sample MGYA00564404_ERZ1292640 | MGnify/ENA primary metagenome ERZ1292640 (study PRJEB36523, sample SAMEA6512636) | groundwater metagenome | collected 2019-01-08 | study: AquaDiva: Metagenomics assemblies of 32 groundwater samples
CGCCTCAAACCGTCGAGTGGCACGAGAACAAGAACGCGGCTACGCTTCGTTACTAGTTGATCGGTGTGAGCGAAATCGGCTTGCGATAGCTCGCGATCGACACCTGGGCCGCCGTCCGCTCCGCCGCCGCGATAAACGCGCGGCCGGCCGGCGAGTCGGGCTCGCTCACGACAATCGGCACGCCGTGATCTCCGCCGACGCGAATCGGCTCGTAGATCGGGATGCCTCCGAGAAACGGCACGCCCATCGATTCGGCCAGCGCCTCGCCTCCGCCCTTGCCGAAGATGTCGCTCTCGTGCTGGCAGGACGGGCAGACGAAGTGACTCATGTTCTCGATGATGCCGAGCGTCGGGATGTTCAGCTTCTGGTACATCCGCAACGCGCGGCGTGTGTCCGCGAGCGACACGACCTGCGGCGTCGTCACCACGATCGCGCCGGCCACCGGAACCGTCTGGCTGAGACTGAGCACGACGTCGCCGGTGCCCGGCGGGAGATCGATGACGAGATAATCGACGTCCTCCCACCGCACCTCGCGGAAAAACTGCTGGACGACGCCGTGCAGCATCGGCCCGCGCCAGATGATTGGCGCGTCGTCCTGCGTGAGGAAGCCCATCGACACGACCTGGATGCCGTACTTCTCGGCCGGCAGGATCTTCTCGCCGTCGGTGATGAGTTGGGTCTGCACGCCGAGCATGATCGGCACGTTCGGCCCGTAGACATCGCCGTCGATCATCGCGACGCGGCTGCCGCGCTTCGCGAGCGCGAGCGCCAGGTTCACGGCGACGGTCGTCTTGCCGACGCCGCCCTTGCCGGCGCCGACCGCGATCACGTTCTTCACGCCCGCGACGGGCGCGCGCCCCGCGTCGGGGCTCATGGCCGACCGGACCTGCGACGTCATCTCGATCTGGACATCGCCAACGCCGGCGAGCCGCATCACGGCCGCCCGCGCCTGATCGCGCATCTGATCCTTGACCGGACATGCGGGCGTGGTGAGCTCAATCGTGAACGCGACACGCCCGTCGTCGATGCGCAGGTTCTTCACGAACCCGAGGCTGACGATGTCCCGGTGGAGATCGGGATCGGTCACGGACTTGAGCGCGCCGAGGACCGCGGCCTCGGTCACGGATGTGGAAGCCATGGAGTGCCGTGCGCGTGGGCTATTGAACCTGCCGTTCGGCCAGGTCGCCGATGGTCGGCAGCTTGAACTTCTCGCCCTGGAACGCCTTGAACATCAGGACCAGCCACAGGACGACGGCCGCCAGTTGAAGGAAAAAGGCCACGATCCAGCCGAGGATCGGGATGAAACTCAGCACCACGCTCACGGCAAACAGCGCGAGAAACGTGATGGTCGACTGCATCGCGTGGAAGCGTACGAACTTGCTGTCTTTCTCGAGCACGAGAAACAGAATGCCCGTGATCGGCCCCAGGGCGTAAGCCAACGCGCCCGCCAGGTTCGCCTCGAGCCCCGTACTCGACTTCTCCGGATTCGGCGTCGTATTCATACGTGAGCCTCCTTCGTGATCATACCTCAGCTTCGAACACCTGCCTGCCTTCGTTGTTGAGCAGCACCCAGAAACTGTAGAGGCCAAGGGCCGTGCCGAACGGAAAGAGGAACAGGTTGAGGAGCGCGAGCAGCAGCCCCATCAACCGCGCGATCGCCCGGTGCCGTCGCACACCCGAACCGACCCACGCGTTCACCGCCCCGCCGGCCACGAGCAGCACGCCGAACACGGTGAGCGACACGGCCGTCACACCCGCGGCGAGTTCGGCGCCCTCCCTGAGCGGCGACTCGGCCATCACGGCCGCGCCGGCGGCCAGCAGGAACATGGCCAGGCCGAGCAGCACGCCGAGGCTGCCCCAGACGAGATACAGCACGCCGAGCAGGTTGATGTGCTTGTGCATGACCCGATGGCGCCGCGCGGCCGCCTAGGCGATGGCGATGCGCACCTCGACGGTGGTTGCGGCGGCGGACGCGGGCGCGACCCTGACCGTGAACGTCGTGCCGTCGCGCACACCGGCCGGCACGGTGAGCCGGACCCGGCGCGGCACGATCGCGCCGCCCGTCCCCTCGCAGCGGTCGCAGCGGTCGAACCAGCGCTCGCCGCGGCCGCCGCACGCCGGGCAGATGTCCCGCACCGGCACGTCGAGCGGCACCACGGCGCCGAGCCACGCTTCCCGCGGGCTCAGCACGATCTCGGCCGACACATGGGAATCGACGAGAGGACCGAAGAACGACGCCCGCATCCGGTCGACGAGCGGATCGATCGACGGGAAGTCGATCGCAATCTCGTCGCTCAGCCAGTCGGCATCATCCGCGGCCGCCAGCACGCTCAGGATGTCGTCGTGGTCGCGCATTGCGGCTCCCTCATCCTCGCGTCACCCGCTACGATAGGGACCGCGTCACGGCCTGTCAAGCCAGCCTCGTGGCGGACCGCCGCCCATTCCTGCTAGCATCGGCGTGGCGATGGCACCGCGCAAGGAATGCCCGATGTGCGGCGAGACGATGCGCCTCGAGACCCGAGAGCGCACCGAGCGCATTCCTGGCGCGGGAACGGCGAAGACGCGCATCGTCCGCGAGTGGATTTGCCCGGAGTGCGACTACTTCGAGGAAACCGACGAGGAAGAGCCGCAGCGCTGAGCGGGAAGGAGGCGGACCCGGAGGGGGGACAGCCGAACCGGTTCCGCGTCAGCGCGCGCCCAGGGTCAGCAGCACCTCCCGGCGGATCGAGTCGTCGAACTCGTTGAAGTTGAGCGCGCCTTCACACTCGTCGCAGAGCACCTCGAGGACGGCCGGTCGGGTTTCCTCGGTCACCTCCACCCGGGTGTCCTCCAGGTGGACGACGTGCATCTGCAGAGTCTTGACCAGGAAGTTCCGGTAGTTCCCGCAGTTCGGACAGGTCAGGGCCATGAAATCTCGTCTCCTCGCAGTTAGTTCAGCCGGCTCGTTTCAAAATTGTACGGAATTGTCCTGTCCCGGCGCAATCAATTCGTGAAGGAGTCCCGCAATGCCTGATCCGACAGGTTCGGAGCCGGTCCGGAGCGAGGCGCGCGGGCCGCACTGGGTGGCGTGGGTGCCCGACGAGAACGGCAAGCCGAAGGAATCGGTCGTGCTGGTGGGTCAGACGCGGGAAGAGGCCGAAACCCGCGCTCGCGACTGGGCGCGGACGCTCGCCGGACGGGCGTAGCGAGCACACCCGGACGGTCGCTGGGCGGTGGCGGGGGTTCGCAGAGTGGGACGCGTCCTGGTCACAATCACGGAGTTTCGTCCTCGTTTTCGTCAGGATCCAGCTCGGCAGGATCGCCCAATTGCAGAATTTGCCCCACCGAGTGGCCCTCCAGGACGCAGTACGGTCCCTTGGCTTCCAGCGCGACGACAACGAAGCCCCACGGGCGTGTGCGGTAGCTCACGGTGACGCAGCCGCACTGCAGCCCTTCGAGCGCTTCCAGCTCGAACACCGTCGCCGGCCGAAACCCGGTTTGTGGAACCATCGGCAGCGACATTGACCGTCCTCCTGCCCTCCGACCCTGCAAACCCCACGCCACTCTGCCCTGTTAGCTGGCGTACAAAAGGACACCTTCGACGCGACGGTCCGGATAGATGGATCTGGCCGCTGCCACGTAGACGTCGAGCTGCGCGCGATGGCCCGGATGCTCGCGGCCTGTCTTGAAATCCAGAACGACCATCGCGCCGTCGGGACGTTCGACGAGGCAGTCGATCGTGCCGCGCATGATCGTCCGGCCCGAGATGAGCGAGAACGGCACCTCGAAGTGGCGCTCGCCGTCCTCCATGAGCGCGCGCACCTCGTCTCGCGCGCGCATCGCGGCGTAGGTCGCAGCCGCTTCTTCAATGACACGGCTCACGTTCACGAGCGTGGCGCGCTCGTCCGGCCGGACGAGCGACGCGGCCCGGCGCCGCAACGCGTCTTCGTCTTCGATTGGCGCCCACTGGCGGAACAGCCGGTGTACGAGGGTGCCCGCGATTCGCCTCTCGCCCGCATCCAGCGGTTCGGTCTTTGCGTCCGCAACGTCGTCAGTCTCCACGAGCCCGGTCACTGGCAGCCGATCGCGGGCAGGGTCCGCCGACAGCTGCGAGAAATCGTCCGGCCCGCGAGGCGTGCGAACAAGCGCGCTCGGGACGGATGCGAGCGTGGCGTTCTGCACCGGGCGGCACACCCTCAGGCGATACTGCCGGCCGCTCGCACCCGGCCATTCGGTCGTGTCGGACGCGGCGTCATGCGCGGCAGCTTCGAACAGGCTGGCGAACGAGTCCGGCAGCACGCCGGCGAGACTGCCCGGGCCCGGGGTGAGACGTCCGTCCTTCAGCGCCGTGACCAGATACAGTCGATCGCGCGCGCGCGTGAGCGCGACGTAGAGCAGGCGCTTGGTCTCTTCGCGATCCTTCGCGCGCTCGTCCTCGTCCGCATCCGGCACGTACCGCCCCACGGTCACGCGCGCCTCCCCTCCCGCATCCTCGATCACACGCACGGGCGGCGTCTGAGCGCCCACGCCCTTCGCGAGATTGACGATGAAGACGATCGGGAACTCCAGGCCCTTCGCGGCATGGACGGTCATGAGGTTGACGGCTTCGAGCGCTTCGAGCACGGCGTTCGACTCGTCGCCGGCATGGAGACAGTCGAGGTACTCGGCGATGCGCGCGAGCGTGGCGTAGCCGCGATTCTGGATGCGGCGCACGAGCGATCGGAGCTTCTTCACGTTCTCCCACGCCTGCAGGCGGCGCGGACCGCGCAGCTCGAACGCGTAGGCGCTCTCGGCGAGGATCTGGTCGACGAGGTCCGCCGGCGGGATGCGGTCGACGAGCGCGAGCCAGTCGCTGACGCTCCGCCGCGCCTCGGCCAGCACGTGTTGGTCTTCATCCGACAGCGCCGTGGACACCGGCGGGACGGACGGGCTGGTCAGCGTGGCGGCCAGGCGAGGCGCGAGCCGGGCCAGGCCGGCATCCGAGAGCCGGACGACGCGCGATCGCAGAAAGGCGGCCGCGCGCAGATCCGACGAGGGGTCGGCCAGGTAGCGCATCAGCGCCGCGAGGTCCTTGATTTCGTCCGCGTCGAAGAACCCGAGGCCCTTGTAGACGTACGCCGGCACGCCGCGGGCCCCGAGGGCTTCTTCGAACTCGCGGTGGCTCACGCGCGATCGGAAGAGAATCGCGATGTCGCTCGGACGCGCGTCCCGCGCGACGCCGGTCTGACGATCGCGTACGGTGCCCTCACGGCACAGCCGCACGATTTCGTCGGCGACGGCCGCCGCCGAGCGCTCGGGATCGTCCGCGGCCGCCAGACCCAGCACGGGGCCGGCGGCGGCCTTTGCGAGCGCCCGCTCGTCGATCGGGAACTCGTCCGACTCGTCGTAGCGAAACGCGTCCGTCCGCGCGGGCGCCTTCTCGATGGCCTGGCACAGGTCGTTCACGAACGCGAGCAGCTCAGGCACCGCGCGGAGGCTCTGCCTGATCGATCGCCGCGCGCAGCCTTCGGGCCGGAGTGAGTCGATGAACGCCGCGGCCTCGTCCAGGACCCTGACCTCGGCGTCGCGGAACCGGTAGATGGACTGCTTGCGGTCGCCCACGACGAAGATCGATGGCTGCAGCGGGGCGTCGTGCACGAGTCCGAAGCCTTCGCCCCACGACTTGATGAGCTGCTCGACGAGTTCCCACTGTGCGCGGCTCGTGTCCTGGAACTCGTCGACGAGCACGTGGTGGTAGCGCGACTCCAGGCGGAACCGGCTCTGGGCGAACTCGTCCATCTGCCGGAGCAGGCCGAGCGCGCGATCCACCAGATCCGCGAAGTCCAGCACCGAACGTTCGTCCAGCGCGCGCCGGTACTGCGCCTCGGCAATCTCGAACAGCTTCCGCACGCCGCGCGCGAGCAGCGCATTGAGGTCGCGATCGAAGACCGTGAGGATCTCGACGACCCGGGGCGCGGCGGCCGTGACGGCCCGCCGGTGCCGCCGCCACGCGTCGTCCGAGTCGCCGTGCCTCGCGCTGTACGGGGGGTGACTGCCCTTCTCCGTGCGCGCCTTGCCTTCCTGCGTGATGAAGTGCTCGCGCGCGCGCTCGATCACCGAGCGGACCGCCGCCGTGTCCGGCGGCGCGAGCGCCGCGAGCCCGCGCAGTGTCCGCGCGAGCAACTGGAACTTCGGGTGCCGGACGGGCCCGTCGGCCAGGAACCGCTCGAGGCCTCCCGGCACGCAGTCCAGGAGCGCCCGCAGATCGGCGCGCGCGCGCTCACAGGCCCGTTCCAGGGTCAGGTCCCGCGCAGTGCGGTCGAGGAAACGTTTCAGCGCGCCGCGCGCGACGAGGCGGCGCTCGATGAGACGCGACAGCCCGGCGCGCGCCTTCGTCGTGCCGAGCTGCGCGAGGATGAGCGTGAGATCGGGGTCCTGCGGCGCGCGGTGGATCGCGATGCGCAGCGTGCGATCGATCGCCAGTTCCGCCAGGCGCGGCACCTCGGTTTCGTCGGCGACCTCGAACCCGGGATCCAGATCGGCCTCGAGCGGGAACTCGCGCAGGAGCGAGAGACAGAAGGCGTCGATCGTGCTGATGGCGATCTCGCCCAGCCGATCGCGCAGATCGAGCCAGCGCCGGCGGCCGTCGGGCGAGAGCGCCGCCTCTTCGCGCAGCCGCCGGACGATTCGCTCGTGCATCTCGGCGGCGGCCTTGCGCGTGAAGGTGATGGCGAGGACGTTCGAGGGCCCCACGCCGGCGCGCAGCAGATTCAGGTAGCGCTCGACGAGCACGCGTGTCTTGCCCGTGCCGGCCGACGCCTCCAGCACCACGTTCCGGCGCGGATCGACCGCGAATCGCCGCGCCGCCTCGTCGGCCGGATCGACGAACGCCCCGCCTCCCGGATCCCCGGGGTCGCTCTCGAACAGACGCCTGTGCTCACTCATCGCCCACGTAGTCCTTGCGGCATACCGGCGCGTAGGCGCAGTACACGCACCGGTACGGTTCCGCGGGCCGCACCGGAAACTCCCCGCGCTCGATGCCCTCGATCGCGCTCACGAATCGTTCCTGGCCCTGCCGCACCGCGTCCGCGAACGGTTTCCCCGGTTGCGCCAGCGGCGTGAACGACCGGCGCTCGTTGAACGCCACGTAACCCGCCGTGCCGAGGCGCCAGGTCCGTCCCCGGTGGCCGGCCAGGCGCTGCTCCGCGCACACGCCATAGACGGGAAGCTGAATGGCGTTCGCGAGCTTTGGCGCACTGCCGAGTTTGTAGTCGATCACGCGCAACGTGCCGTCCTCCAGGAGATCGATGCGGTCGGTCTTGCCGCGCAAGCCGACGCGCCGCGCGCCGTTCGATCCCTGCAGCTCGAACTCGCCTTCGAGGACGTACTCGAGCCGCCGCTCGACGACGGCCGCCTCGACGCCGATCTCGAACTCGAACGCGCGCTCGGCCAGACCCGTCGCCACCGCGGATCCGAGAAGTCGCGCGCGCTCGAGGGCGCGGTCGGCTTCCGGCAGCCGCGCGAGCCGTTCATCGGCCACGCGCGCGAACGCCGCGACGGCCTCGTCGAAGTGCTCCACGGTGATGGCGCCGCGGCCGGCCTGCTGCCACTCCGAAAAGAATTCCTGGAGAACCTCGTGCAGGAGCAGGCCGCGTTCCTGCGGCGTCAGGCCGGGTTCTTCCTCGCGTTCCTCGTCGATGCGCAGCACGGTTGCGGCGAAGTACTTGAACGGGCACTGCAGGTAGCGTTCGACGTCGCTCACCCGGTACACGTCCGGGTCGCGCGGATCCGCCGCGCCGTGAAACATCGGCGCGCCGGACGGCGTGCGCGTGAGACGCAACGCAAGCCACGCGGCGGCGGCGCCGGAGACCGCCTCCGGCGCGAGCGGTGCCTCCGACAGCGCCTCGTGCGCGAACATGCGTCCGGCCGGTTCGTCCGGCGACCGCTCCACCGGCAGGCCCGCCTCCTCGAGATCTTCGAGAAACGGCGACGGCCGGACGAGCGCGTCGTCTTCGAGCGTGAACGTGGACAGCGAGACGCGGGCGGCCGGCAGCCGGATGAGGTCCAGGAACGCGGCGCGCGGCCCGGTGCGGCGCGCAATCTCCCGCGGCCAGCCGAGCTGCACGAGCAGGTTCGCCGGGTAGAAGACCGTGCGGGGGACGGCCTCGGGCCAGTCGGTGTCGGCGAGGCCGACGAGCCGGATCTCGTCGAAATCGCCGTAGCGCGCCGCGGCCGCGTCGACCAGGTGCACGCCGCTGCGCCCGGCGCGCGGCGAGAACGTCTGCGCTTCAATCCACCGCCGGATGCTCGCCGCCAGCGCCACGAACGGCCGGGGTGTGTCGTCGTGCTGCGCGTGCGCCGCGCCCAGGGCGTCAATCGCGCCGAGGATCGCGGCGCGCGCACGCAGATGACGCACCCGCCAGCTCGCGGCGCGCGCCGGCAGACGCTCGCGGCGGCGCAGGAACGACGCGAGCGTTTCCAGATGCGCCGAGGGCGCGCCTTCGTCGGTGAGCGACGCCAGCTCGCCGCCCATCCGTGCGATCGCTCGCGCGGCGCACGCCGCCGCCCGGGCCTGCGCGGAGGCCACTGATGCCACGCGGCCCGCTTCGAGATCGGCGGCGAGCGCGGCCACACGATCGAGTCCGCCCAGAAACCGAACCTGCTGCAGCGCGGCGTCGAGCGCCGCGATCTCGTCGAGCGTCACGGCGCCGCCATCGCCGTCGAACCGGAAGTGCGGCGAACGCAGCCACGCCACGATCGCGCCGCGCGTGAAGCCCGAGACGACCACCGTGAACAGCAGATCGAGCGCGGCCGCGTACGACTCCGCGGCGAGCGGCAGCGCGTCGAAAGCCTGATACGGCACGCCCGCGGAGCCGCACACCTGCCGCGCGAGGTAGACGTACGGCAGCGGCCGCTGAAAGACGACGGCGAAGCGATCGAGCGCGTCGCCGCCGGACGCGCGCGCGATCGCCTTTGCGCGTCTGGCCGCGCCGGTCAGCTCCTCTTCGCGGTCGCGGCTCACCTGGTACAACGACTCGGCGTCGCCCGGTGGCGCCAGCAGCACTGGACCACCGTCGTCTGCCCCGACGCGGGCCTCCTCGATCCCGGGCAGCAGGCGATGGAGCCGCTCGTGGAAGCCCGTCGCGAGCGTCTCTTCGGTCGTCACGACGTCCACGCGCGTGAGACCGGAGAGCCGCGCGAGGAGATCGAAGTCTGCAGGCCACAACCCGCCGCGATCGATGACCTCGTCCGCGACGGACACGATGACGTGGGCGAGAGGCGGCGACGGCCCCTCGATCAGGAGGTGGCGACGCAGTCCGTGTTCGTCGACCAGGCCGGCGTCCTCGAGGAAGCGTTCGTAGGCGCGAAAGGCCGCGGTGAGAAAGCGCGTCTGCGTCAGCATGCGGGCCGCGCCGCGGTCGGCGTCGGCGCTCGGCTCGAGCGATCCGATCATCAGACGCTCGAACGCCTCGATCGACTGCTGCCGCCGGCCGAGCTCGTCGTAGAACCCGAGCATCGCGATGACGAGACCGGATCGCAGCGCGAAGGGGAGCGTGAAGCCCTCGGCGATCGCGGCGCGCGCCGCACGGCCGAACAACACCTCGCGCTCGAGCTCGGTGACGAGCCGCGGCGCCTCAGGCACCCGCTCGTGCAGACCGAGATACCACTCGGCCCGCGTGACGAGGTCCGGCAGCACGAACGCGGACGCGCGCGCCGCGTCCCCTGTCCCGGTGAACCAGAAATTCTCGAGCGTTCGCCGCAACTCGTCCGCCGCGGCCCGCGTCGGAACGATGACCGCGCACGAGCGCCCCGCGCCGGTCCCTGCATCTCGCGCGGCGGCGGCAATCGCCCGCTGAAACGCCCGCAGGTGCGGCGCCCGAAGCAGGCGCGTCTGGCGAGGCGTGATCACGGCAGTTCGGGAGGTTTCACGAAGCGTGCGAGATCGCCGGAGGCGCGCTCGAGGAGGATGAGGGCGCCGGCAGCCGCCGACGAAGCGTCCCACGCCACGGCCAGCAGGCCCGACTCGACAGCCTGCCGGCGCACGCGGCAGGCGTGCCTCGCAAGCTGCAGCGCGCTCGTGAGCATCGCATGGACCGATCGCAGGTCGTCCGGCGGCTTCACCCGCGCGAGCGCGCTCGAGGCCTCGGCGAGCTGCCGGTCCGCGCGCGCGATCGCCTTCGGATCGGGGCCCGCGAGACGCCGGATGTCGTCGAGCGCGCTCCTGGCGCGTTCGGCGCGCGCGAGCGGCTTCGTGAGGTCCTGGCGATACGCCTTGTAGGCTGAGGCGCGCAGCGCCCAGTTGTCGCGCGCGAGCCGGAGCCGCCGCGCCGCATCCAGCTTCTCGTCGAGCGCGGTCAGAAGCGCCGACAGGATCTCCGGACGCTTTCGTCCGAGCGCATCGTCGGTTTCGAGCGTCTTCCTGACGAGGCCCTCGACACCGCGGACGTCGGCGTGCCTCGCGTGCGTGTTCGCGGCGGCCAGGGTCGAGGCGGCGAGATCCGCGTACGATTTCTCGACGCGCAGCTCCGCGCTGAGATCTCCGATGGCGCGCGTGCGCGCGCGGGTCACCCACGCTGTCGGAAGCGTGGCCTGGGCGCCGTCGAGCAGGACCATCGCCGACCGCAGGAGATCGATCCGTCCGGCCGGCTCAGGCGCCAGCCCCGCGGCGGTCAGCACGTGCTCGATGCTCTCCTGGAGCGTCGGCGCGGGCATGAGCGGGACCGGGGGCGGCGGCTCGACGCTGGCGACCAGGTTCAGCTCGAAGCGATCGTCACCCGCTGATGCCCGCAACTCGGAGACCACTTCGTCCAGAAGCCCCTTCAGATCCGCGACGTCCTTCGCGCGGTAGCCGAAGCTCGACCGCGACCATTCGCCAAGCGCCTGCCGTGCCTGTTCGGCGAGCTGGAGCCGCCTTCTGGGATCGTTGGTCAGCGGGATGGCGTTCAACGCCCACGCCACCTGGCCGCTGAGCGTGGCGAACTCGGCCTCGCCACGTGTCTCGGCGTAGTTGGTCGCGCGGGCCGAGTCGGCATACCGATCGGTCGTCGTCCAGTCGACGGCGTTTGCCGGGATGGTCACGAGCTGCAGCCGCGGCCCACCCGAGGCGCCCAGCGAATCGAGCGGCATCGAGAACACCACACGATCGGCGACGCGCGCGAATTCCCCGAAGCTGACGAGCGTGGAACCGTCGGCGAGGAAGATGCGGTAGAGGACGGCCTGCGGCGCCTGTCCGCGCGCGGGCACGACACCCGCGGTGAGCGCGCCGACGAGCGCCGCCGCGCACAACATCACTCGCGATCGCGCGGCGCCGGGCCTGTGCGTCATGGCGTAGGTACTAGTGTGACACACCGGCCCCGTCAAGCGCCGACCGCATCGCCCTGCCGCTTGCGCCGCAAAAGGAAGGGCTGTGGAAATCATGTGGAAGAAACGTGAATCGCCTGTGCATGACTCGACAGGACGATCCTTTTTTCGCGCGAAATCCTCCGAAAACCTCCGCCCGAACGTTGTGGACGCCGCCTTCGGCCGTCCTTTCGCTTGACGCGATTCCTCAGTCCACTAGAATAGCCCGTCGGCTGTTGGCAAACGATTCCCTCTTTTTCCAGACCTCACCGTTGTGACCGTCCGTCGCTTCGAAGAAATCATCAACGGCCGGGAGTACCTGATCGAGGTCTCCGAGGTCGGGACCGATCGGTGGCGCGCCCAGATTGCGCGCGTGCCGGGCGGCTCGGCCGCGCTCATGCCCTTCTACGGATCCACCCCGGACGAGGCCGCGCGGCAACTCAGCCAGTGGCTCATCCGCGCGCATCGCCACGCGGCGAATCCGGTACAGTAGCCGCGTCCATGACGCGCCGATCCCTTTCGACACGACTCTTCTGTCTTCTGACTAGTAGACAACGGCGGAATTGCAGGATTTCAGGATTTCATGTTTCAGGATTGGCGGACGCGCCAAGTCACCGACATCAATCCTGCAATATGAAATCCTTCAATCCTGAAATGCCAGCGAAGTAAAGGTGGTGGACCAGACGGGAGTCGAACCCGTGACCTCGTGAATGCCATTCACGCGCGCTCCCAACTGCGCTACTGGCCCACCGGCTGGAGCAAACGAACCTGTATTCTAGCCCATCTCCCGCGTCAGGCTCCACCCGGGAGCGGCCGGCCCGTCGCGCGCGCGTAGTCCTCAGGCGTGTCGATGTCCTGAAACGCGCCGTCATCGTCCACTTCCACGTCCAGCACGGCCGCACCGTACGCGCGGACCACGGCCTTCGCCCCGAGGGCTGGATCGGCGTGGCGTAGCGCGTCGAACACCGCGCGATCGAAGATGACCGGATGCCCGTGGCGGCCGCCCCGCACGGGCCGCACGACCGGCGCGCGCGTGCGTCGCCAGGCCGCGATGAGCGCCCGCGCGGTCTCGGCCGACACAAACGGCGCGTCCACGAGCGTCACCAGCATGGCCGACGCACCCGGATGGTCGATCGCCGCGAGCGCCGCGACGACCGACGAGAGCTGTCCCTGCTCGGGATGCGGGTTCTCGACGACGCGCGCGAGGATCGGCAGCGCCATCACCGCCTGCCGGACATCCTCCGCGCCGGGCGCCACCACGACCACCACGTCGTCCACGCCGGCCGCGTCGAGCGTCGTGACGATGCGCGACAGAAACGATTCGCCGGCGACGCCGGTCGGGAGGAGGGCCTTGACGCGGCCCATGCGCGTCGCGGCGCCGGCCGCAAGCACGACTGCTGGAATCATGCGCGCATTGTATCGCTGCAAAGAGGGATGGACTAGAATCGCCGCGTGGCCGATCCCAAGATTCGGATGCGGTGTCAGCGCTGTGGCACGGCGATGGAGATGCGCGACCCCGCGCCCGGCGCGCCGTGGACCCCCGACCAGTACTGGGTCTGCCCGCGGTGCGGGCGTCACTTCTGGACGACTTACCCGCCGCCCAAGAAAGAGGAGCCGAATGTGGCCGGCGCGGTGAGCTCTCAAGGCTGAGCTGGGCTCCCCTCACCCTAACTCCTGCGTCTTGCTTGACTTCGGTCAGGGAAGTCCCTACACTTCACTTCCTCCCGTTCCGGCCTCGCCCGGCGGCCTTGGTTTGCGCCCTTTCTTTGGGCCCGCTCGAAGGGTTCGGAACGGCCACTCAGGCGGCTCGTTCCGGGGGAGGGCCGTCCGGCGGGAAGAACTTGGTGGCCGGTGACTGGCGTACAGCGACGCCAGGCCGCAAGGCTCGAGGCCGGCTCGGGCCGCGGGAATTCGGAAGGTCGTCGGCGTCTCGTTCTCGCCTTCGATAACGGGCCGCGTACCTTCGGCCCGGTTCCCACGCCTGAACGCCAGCTTCGTGATCCTCGGGATACTCCCGAAGGACGTTCGCTCATCGGAGGACATATGGCGACCGGTACTATCGCACGCCTCCTCATCGACAAGGGGTTCGGCTTCATCCGTGATGAAGGAGGCATCGAGCATTTCTTCCATCGCAGTTCGGTGCGAGGGGCCGTGTTCGAGTTGCTCCGCGAGGGCCAGCGGGTCGAGTTCACGACCGAGGAATCGACCAAGGGCCCCCGTGCCGGCGAAGTGCGCCTGATCGAAGGCTAGCACTCCCCCTTTCCTGAGTTCGTATCGCCGGCCGGGGGTGAGGTTTCCCCCGGCCCGGTTGAACACCGCCACGTTCGTCCCGTATCCTTCCCCTGCTATGAGTCCGTCCGCCGTCCGGGGTCCCCGCCGCGCATGGAAGATCCGACTCCTGGTCTGTGCGCTCGGCGTCGCCACGCTCGCCGCGCTCGGCAGCCAGCTCGGCCGCCTGCTGTACGCCCAGGATGCGGTGGCCCACACCGACGCGATGATCGTGCTGTCGGGCGCGAGGACCGAGCGCTGGTTGGAAGCCGTGGACCTGTATCACGAAGGACTCGCGCCGCGCGTCATCCTCAGCGCCGGGGGCCCTCACGACGCTGACGCGGAGCTGCGCAAGCGCGGTATCGAACCTCCCGATGAGACACGTCAGACGCGCGACCTGATGGTGCGACTCGGGGTACCCCGCGAAGCCATCTCGATTCTGCCTGGTAAACCCGATAACACGGTGCAGGAAGCCGGGGCGTTTCGCCGGCTTGCGACAACGCAGGGCTGGCACCGCGTCGCGATCGTCACGTCGAAACTGCACACGCGCCGGGCGCGGTTCGCGTTCCGCCGCGAGTTCGCCGGCCTGGGGTTGGAAGTGTTCGTGCGGGCGAGCCGGCATGATCGCACCGATCCCGCGCACTGGTGGCGCACCCGTGCAGACGTGCGCGAGACGCTTGTCGAGTCGGTCAAGCTGGTCGCCTACAGCCTGGGTCTCGGGGAATAATGGAAGCACGTCCGCCCGGCGTCCGGAAGCGAATGGGGCCCGGTGGCCCTCCCGGTCTTCAAAACCGGTCGCTCCCCGCTTTGCGGGGGGGCTGGGTTCGACTCCCAGGCGCTTCCGCCAGCCTTCGCCCGCGCCTGACGCCGCGGGCTTCGGCCAGGCGAGCCAGCCGGATGCGAAGGCTGTTTCGCCGGAGCCTCTTGCGAAGGCGAACTCCGACCCGGCGCCGACTCGCCTGCATGCGATCCGCCTGGGTCGCCTTCATCGGGTAATCACTCGCAGAAACGCTCCGGTGTCGCTGAGGTCGGCGAGGACCGCGCAGGCGCCGCTCGCGGCGAGTGCCTCCGTGTCGTACGGTCCGGTCGCGACCGCGATGGCGCGGACGCCCGCGGCCTGCGCGCACGCGACATCGGCCGGCGTATCGCCGACCACGAACACATGGCGGCTCGAGATCGGCTTCACCCCCAGTTGCGCGGCGCGCGCCAGCGCCACCGGCACGAGCGCATTGCGGTCCGCGGCGTCGTCACCGTACGCGCCCCAGGCGAAGTAGCGCGCGACATCGAAGTGCGCGAGCTTGATGTCTGCGCCGTCGGCGAAGTTGCCGGTGAGCAGTCCAAGCGAGAGACCGGCTCGCCTCTGGAGAGCCTCCAGCGCCTCGCGCACGCCGGGCATCAACCGCTTGCCTGGCGCGGGCCGCTCGATTTCCTCGGCAAGCCGCGCGCAGTAGCGCTCGCGAAACGCCGGAAGCCAGTTCCCGTCGACCGCGCGGCCGAGGCGCGCGAACGCGTCGAGCACGATGGCCTGATCCGTCCGCCCCGCCATCGGCACGCCCGCGAAGGCGTCGGCCACGCCGTACAGCTCTTCGAACGCGCGGTTCATCGCCCGCACACCGGCGCCGCCCGTGAGCACGAGCGTGCCGTCGACGTCAAACAGGACCAGTGTGGCGGGAGTGGAAAGGGCCATTGTAGAATCCGGAGCTGGGGAGGCCTTCAATGCGATTCACGGGTGTTCACGTCAAGGGACTTGTCGCCGCGGCGGCTGTGTGCGGCGTGCTCGTTCTCGTCTCCACATCGGTCGCGGGTTCGCCGCAGAGCGCCCTCATCCGCGGGCGCGCCGAGATCAAGGGCGAGGGGATCACCGGCACCGCCGACTTCCGCGAGGTCGCGGCCGGCAGCGCGGGCGCGACGGATCCCCGGTATCCGGTCGGGACCGTCGCCGTGGAAATCGTGCTCAAGGTCCGTGGTCTCGCGCCGGGCGTGCACGGCGTGCACGTCCACGAAGTCGGCACATGCGAGCCGACGTTTGCCGCCGCAGGCGGTCATTTCGATCCGGGCCCGCACGGGATGAGCGATCCCGACGCGAACCATCCGTACCATATGGGTGACCTGCCGAACCTCATCGTCAACGATCTCGGCGAAGGCCATTTCACGACGCGGACGACTCGCTTCACGCTGGCGCCCGGGCCGCTGTCGGTCTTCGATGACGACGGCTCGGCCCTCATCGTCCACGCCGGCCCCGATCAGGGCGTCACGGGCGAGCCCAAGTCGGGTGTCGCCGGCGGCGCGAGAGTTGCCTGCGGCGTCATCACGAAGGTCCAGTAGGGACCGAGCTTGCCTGCCCTGAGCGAAGTCGAAGGGCTCGGCCCGTCAGCGCAACCACCGCCGCCAGCCCCCTATCTCCGCGAGTGCGCCGGTGGCCGCCTGCAGCTTCAGCGAGCGGCCGCCGAGCGCGCCGGCGAAACGCGCGTCTTCGGTCATCGCGATCACGGCGAGCCGGCGTCCCTCGGCCACCCGCACGAGGTCCGCCGCGAAGGCAGGCGCCGCGTCATCTGGCAGCATCGCCGTTGGATGCTCGATCAGCAGGACCGCCGGGTCCGTCGCGATCGCGCGGGCGAGGTGCACGCGAATCACCACGTCCGGCGGCGCGGCGCTCAACGGTTCGCCAAGCCGCCGTGCCGCGATGCCGGCCTCCTCGGCCAGGCGTGCGGCCTTCGCCGCGATGTCGTCCGGCACCGGATCGATCGACAGCGTGAACGGGATCGCGAGGTTCTGCAGCACGGTCGAGGCCCCGAGCAGGACCGCGCGCGCGCTGACGATCCCGATGCGATCCAGCCGCGCGAGCCACTCACGCTCGTCCCGGACGTCGGCCGTCGATCGGCCGAACACGCGGACCTCGCCTTCGTCGGGCAGCGTCGCGCCGGTCACGAGATTGACCAGGATCTCCGCCGACGTCGCGTCGAAGCCCGCCAGCGCCACGCGCTCACCGGTCCGCACGAGGAGGTGCTGCACGCGCAGCGGCCGCAACCCGCCGTAGTGCTTCCGCGCGCCCGACACCTCGACGACGGGGACGGCGATCGCGTCGTTCATGGTCGGCGGCCGGCGCGCGCACAGAGGCGCGTGAATTCCTCCGCTGGCAGCGACACCGATCCGATCGCCGCGTGACGGCTGCTCTCGTCGCCGTGGTAGTCGGATCCGCCCGTCACGGCCAGATCGTACCGGCGCGCGAGCTCCGCGTAGCGCGCCCGCGCCACCTCGTCGTGATCGCTGTGGTAGACCTCCAGCGCGGCAAGGCCCGCCGCGACCAGGCCGCCGATGAGATCGTCGCGGCCGAGCAGGCCAGGATGTGCGAGCGACGCGAGGCCGCCGGCGCGCCCGATCGTCGACACGACCTCCTCCGGTGACGCGGCCCAGCGCGGCACGTAGGCCGGGCGTCCTTCGCCGATCAGCCGGTCGAACGCCTCGTCCGCACTCGCCACGTGGCCCGCGCGCACGAGCTCGACGGCGATCCGCGGCCGGGCCACGGCGTGATCCGGATGGGCTGCGGCATCGCGCAACACGGCGTCGATGTCGATGGGGCATCCGAGCGCGGCGAGGCGTTCGGCCATCATGCGCGCGCGCTCGACGCGCGCCGCGCGCTGCACGACGAGGAAGTCCCGCAGGGCACCCGACGCCGGATCGATGAAGTAGCCCAAGACGTGCACGTCGCGCGCGTCGACGACCGCCGTGATCTCGATACCCGGCACGATCGCGATGCCGTGCGCGTGGGCCGCGGCGGTCGCCGCCGACACGGCCGCGACCGTGTCGTGATCCGTCACGCTCAGCGTGTGGATGCCCGCCTCCCGGGCGCGGCGGATGAGCGCCTCGGGCTCGAGCCGGCCGTCCGACGCGGTGGTGTGCAGGTGGAGATCGATCACGCGCGGCGCGTCCTCTTCCCCCCTGGCCTGGTGCGCCGGGTGAGCGCGCGGTACTCGCGGATGAGCAGATCGAGGTGGCGGCGTTCCTCGTCGGCGAACTCGAGGAAGATCTGTTTCCCCTCCGAGTCCTCGAAGCGCTCGGCGTAGCGCTTGAAGAACCGGTGCGACCCGCGCTCGCAGCGGATGCCGATGAGGAGCGCACGCCGGCTGTCGACGCCCGCGCCGAGTTCGTCCGCGCCGGCGGCGAACAGGCCGTTGGCGGCGCCGCGGAAGAACAGGAACGTCGGGCGTGATTCGAGCTCCGCGTCCTGCGCCAGCAACTGCCGGTACCGCGCCTCGAGCCTGCGGAGATGCTCCTCTTCCTCGGCGGCGAGGCGCTGGAACACGCGCCGGCCGCGCGCGGCGCGCGCGATGCGCGCCGCGCGGTTGTAGAATTCGCGCCCGCTGCGCTCGGTCGCCATGGCGATACGCAGGGCGTCTCGCGCGAAGACGAGCTCGGTTGGCACCTGCCGGGCCGGCAGCCGCCGCCCGTTCCGGCACGCGTCGCACGCACCGTAGATCTGCACCACGCTTTGCCGCGCGGCAAAACCGCGCGCGGCGGCGACTTCCTCGAGCGCCGCTTCGATGTCGGCGCTCAGGAATTCGGCCGTCGTGTTGCAGGTCTTGCAGATGAGATGGAAGTGCCGCGGGTGGCGGTATGAATGCTCGAAGCGGAAGCGGCCTTCGCCGAAGTCCACCTTGCGCGCGATGCCGGCGTCGACCATCCACTGCAGCGTCCGGTAGATCGTCGCGCGGCTGATCCGCTGGTCTTCCCGGCGGATGAGATCCACGAGATCATCCGCGCTCAGATGCCCTTCCTGGCGCAGGAAGACATCGACGATGAAATCGCGCTTGCTGGATCGCTTGGCGCCCGCCGGACGCAGGCGTTCGAGGTAGGCCGCGGTGGATTCCATGGCAGAGGCGGCGGCCGGCGGCTGAAGGCCGAGGGCCGCCGCGCCCGCGAGGAATTAGACGGTGAACGACGAACCGCACCCGCAGGTCGAGCGGGCGTTCGGGTTCTTGATCGTGAAGCCGCCGCCCGACACGTTGTCGACGAAGTCGACCTCGGCGCCTTCCAGGTAGCGGACGCTGATCGGATCGATGAGGAGGCGCACGCCGTTCGACTCGAAGACCTGGTCGGTCGACGGATCACCCTCGCCCTCGTCGATCATCAATCCGTACTGAAAGCCCGAACAGCCGCCGCCCTGCACGAACACCCGGAGGCCGGCGCTCTGCTTGTTCTCTTCGGTGAGCAGCTCGGTGATCTTCGAGGCTGCCGTTGGTGTGACGTTAATCATGGAACGATACTCCCCCCAAGGGATTGGCCGACTCCCCTCAAGTATAGCGGCCCGCGGTGTGCGCGTTCAACCAGACCCGGCCGGGGCGACGCGCCGGCCCGCCGGTCAGCCGCGCATCGCCGCCAGCGCGCGCGCCGATTCCTCCTCGATGCCCTTGTGCAGGCTGTTGCCGTGCGCGTCCATCGTGACAATCGCCGGGAAGTCCTTCACCTGCATGTGCCACATGGCCTCGGGGATGCCGAAGTCCAGCAGCGACACGCCGTCCACCTGCGCGATGCAGCGCGCGTAGAACTGCGCCGCGCCGCCGATCGCGTTGAGGTAGACCGCGCCGGTTTCCTGCATCGCCGCGAGCGT
>ERZ1292640.1509-Hain-H43-02um-R1-1509-length-19159-cov-5_pt1 | contig 19159 bp, 19 predicted proteins | sample MGYA00564404_ERZ1292640 | MGnify/ENA primary metagenome ERZ1292640 (study PRJEB36523, sample SAMEA6512636) | groundwater metagenome | collected 2019-01-08 | study: AquaDiva: Metagenomics assemblies of 32 groundwater samples
GCCCCCGTAGTTCAACGGATAGAACAGGTCCGTCCTAAGGACAAGATGTGTGTTCAATTCATGCCGGGGGCACGAACGACGGGCTTATATAGAAATATAAGGCCCGGCATTCGGAAAAAGTGTTTAAGCTTAACGCTTTATTCCTCATTTGGGCTTATAGTACAGCGGTAGTACGCCGCATTCGCATTGCGGAGACCCGGGTTCAATTCCCGGTAAGTCCACAGGCTGAATCTTCGGCCTAGGTTGGAGGGGTGATCATGGAGACGAGAGCTCCTGCAAAAAAGACAATCATTTTGCTTTTGGAGGATGAGTACCTGTTTTACCTCACACTTGCAGGGTATGTGGTCGGTACTCGTTGGCAAGTAGTGTGGGCGCAAACCGTGGACGAGGCGATGATGTGGTTTCTGCGACTTCGGGGGGAAATCGGCCTCATCTTGGTTGACGGCAATGTGGGAGGGTGCCCATACGATACTAAGCCGTTCGTTCGTTTCGTCAAGGAGTCAGGTTTTACGGGCGAAATGATCTCCATCTCCTTGTGCCCTAATGTGGCGAAAGAGATGCTGGCCGATGGCTGTACCAGTCATGGCGAAAAGGTGGAACTGGCCAAATCACTGGGAGTTCGTCAGCCGTAGATCTAAAACCCGGCATTTTCGCTGGGATGGCGGGCCTGAGATTGCATCAACGGCCTTTTGTAATTGTGGATAACTCTGTGTATAAAGTAGCGCAAATGTGGGTATTTGTATACACTTGTGTATACAAATCGCCTACTTTGTTAACAGTTATAATCTCATAATCTTGGGTTTCACGCGGAACGCTATGAATGTTGGGCATAGATGTATTCAAGCTTTTTTTCGTAAAACTTCTTCTTCCAATTATCAAATGTTAGCGCTTTTTTACCAAATAATCGTCCATCAAAGCTTGGTATTATAATACTCTCAATCGTTTTCCGTTTTCTGACCAACAAAAGGGCATATTCGCGATTTTGGTGTCTGTATTTATGGATAATTTCATTGAGCCCCAATTTTTGCTTAACCAATTGCACTAATTCAATCTGATCCACCTGAATTTTAATTTGGAATACCGGTATTTCGCGTGCGTTATATCTGACCCACATAAAAGCCCCAATAGTGTTTATCAGACCGGCTATGAAGTCAATCGTAGGAAGCTCTGCCTCGCTATTGTAAGATTGCGACATAAAGTTTCATAAGTAACTTTTAGTTTCTCTGGTAAACATCATAACATAATTATGGCGTCAGCGCAATCTGTCTAAAATAGACACAAATTACCAGCCTCTTTTTTTCTTGTTGAGGTGTTGGTTTTATGGTATACTTTATACATGTGAATTAATAATTTATAGTTATATGCCTGTTGCGATTAATCAAAAGTTGGTAAAATTTTTTGAAGTACTGTCATATGGATTAATTTTAGCAAATATTGTTGCGGTGCCGCTCTTTATTGATTCGCGTTTGAATAATTTTTATATCATACCCAAGCAGTATGTTTTTATCGGTTTGATCCTGGCCGGCCTTTTCTTTTTTGCCGCGAAAGTGGTTATTACTAAAAAATTGATTTATCGCAGATCGTATCTGGATTTACCATTGCTGATTTTTTTAATCACAATATTATTCTCGTCATTATTTTCATCAAATATTTTCGGGAGTTTTTTAGGCAGAAATGATGTATTTTTATTTAATTTCGTTTTTTTGTTATTTTGTGTTTTGTTTTATTTTTTCATTATTAATTTTGTAAATACGCCGGAGCGTTGGCGGAGAATTGTTGATTTACTGATTGGCACAGGTTCATTATGTTCGGCGCTTTTTATATTGAAGACTGTTTTTAATCTCAATCTGCCATATTTTGGATATGTCTGGAATGTGGTCGATGGTCTTAACAGCGCGTTTGGTTTATGGATGATTATTATTTTTGCGTTGTCCGCCGGCTTGCTGATGAAAAAAAATATAGGTGTTGGGCGCGCGCTTTTTTATTTTTTTGCGATGATTGTCTGTTTTGTTCCGCTTGTGGTAATGGGTTTCAAATTTTTATGGTGGATTGTGCTGGCCGGTTTGATTTTGTTGCTTCTCTTGGGAGCTAGTTTTATCTATGAAGCGAGAATAGGTTGGCTTTCTGTGCTGTTTGCGGTTCTTGCTTTGACTTGCGTATTTATAATTTTTGGCAGTCCAAAATCATTGCAATCCATTCTTCCGGCCGAAGTTTCGCTTGATATAAAACCATCTTGGACCATTACCAAAAATGCGGTATTTTCCGGGGCGAAGAGTTTTTTGATAGGCAGTGGCCCGGGAACTTTCGCTTATAATTTTTCTAAATTTCGGACGCAGGATTTTAATTATGACGCGGTGGCCTGGTCTTTGAGGTTCAGCCAGCCATTCAACACATTTTTTGCCTTATTGTCAGAAGTTGGCGTACTGGGTTTCTTGGGATTTGTTTTTATTTTGTTATTTGTTCTGGGTCATGTTTTGTCAACCTGGTTTAAAGCGCGCGGCGGGGGACAAGGCATATCGCTTAGTTTAAATTTAAGCAAGACGAATATAAGGATAGACATTTTTTTGGCCGTAATCACTTGGTTGCTTTTATGGTTTGGCATGGGTTTTGGATTTTTTTCCATTTCGCTCTGGGTAATGTGGTGGTTAATGCTCGGGTTGATAATCGCGGGATTGGATATTTTGGGGCATCAGCTGATTAAGAGTGCCAGTTATACTTTGGAAGACACTCCTCAATATAACCTCGCTTTTTCTTTTAGTATTATAGTGGTAATGGCTGTGGTCATTTTGGTTTCCGTACTCGGCGCGAGATTTTATTTGGCTGATTTGGCTTATGCGGAATCATTAAAATCATTAAGAGAGAATAATGTATCCGAAACGGAATCTAATCTGAAAAAAGCGGTTGGCCTGCGAGATAGCTATGATTTATATCACGCCGCCCTCGCGCAAATATATTTGTCAAACGCGAGTCAGTTTTCTCAATCTGCCAGTCCGGATGTTCAGAAGGTGGGAGATTTTGTGGCTAAGGCTGTAAATGAGGCGAAAAAAGCAACTGATTTGGCTCCTAATTCTGTCGGTCTTTGGGAAAATTTGGCGACAATGTATGAAAATGCGTCTTTGCTTGTTCCCGAGGCGGGAGAATGGGCCGTCAAATCGTTAAATAGAGCATTGGAGTTGGAGCCAACAAACGCGGTGCTGATGTGGAGGCTGGGGAATAATTATTTTGCCGCAAAAAATATTGATAAGGCGATTGATTATTATCAAAAGGCGATTGATTTAAAAGTTGACTATATTGGAGCTTATGTTGGTTTGTCGAGCGCGTATGAAGCAAATAAAGAAACTGCCAAGGCGGTTGATATTTATAAGAATGTAGTTCGTTATGACCCAAACAATCCGGATGTATTATTTAATTACGGAAGGCTGTTGTTTAATAGAAATAGCGATGCTGACAGAAGCGACGCTGAACAATTTTGGCTTGAGGCGGTTAAATTACAGCCAGAATTTTCTAATGCGCTGTATAGTTTAGGATTGTTTTATGAATCAAAAGGCGATCGTGTCAAGGCGTTACAGTATTATTACAAGGTTAAAGATTTGAATCCCGGCAATCAAGATATAACCGCGAAAATAAAAGCGCTTGTGGCCGGAGCTAGTCGGTAATTTGCAAAACGAGTGAGTGAAAAACAAATTTAATATGAAATTGCGAGGAACACTACTTTTTATAATCGTAATTTTTGTCTGGATGTCGTCGGCAAAGCCAACTTATGGTCTGATGTCATCCACTAATTATACGATTTTCGCGGATAGCATAGATGCCGGAGGAGTTTTGAGCGCCGGCGGAGCATATAGTCTTGAGGACACAATCGGCGAATCTCCAGAAGGCGTTGCTACAAGTAGTGTTTACGAAATTCGCGGTGGTTATCAGGCAATGGACTGGCGAACCATTAGTTTGAGTTTGAGCGCGAATGCGATTAATTTGGGTCAATTAAGTGTGGCGAACATAAGTTCCGCCAGCGCTACAGCCACTATTACCACGGATTCGGTTTCGGGTTACAGCTTATCCATTTCATCGGTATCAGGCGCCCCTCTGACGGCAGTGGCTGATGGGGTTGTTACAGCCGGACAAGAAGAGTATGGCGTGGCCGTAAGCGGAACGGGCAGTTCGTTTGCGGATGATAGAGCCATAGCGGCGGGACAGAATTTATCTTCAGCCAGCACGGCTGTGACAAATTCAAATGTTATTTTGACATTTAAGGCGGCTATTAGAATCCAGACAACTTCGGGCGGGCGCTCGCAATCTCTAACTTTGACCGCGTCCGCTAATCTTTAAATGTGAAGAAAATTATTTTTGTTATCTTACTGGTTCTCTTTTCGGGGTTTGCCAAACAGGCAAGCGCGTTTAGTATTTCTCCGGTTAAAACATTGCTCACGTTAGATCCCGGCTCAAGCCAAACAATCGTTGTCAGAGTAAAAAACGAAGATTCAACGATGAAAAGTTTTCAAGGAAAAATAATGGGGATAAGACAAGATGAAGCGGGAAAGCCGGTATTTGAAAAAGATATTAATAGCGCGGAGCAGTGGGTTAAGGCGCAGGACGAATTGGCGCGGATAGGAGCCGGGAAGACCCACGAAATGAGTTTCATTGTTTCGCCGCCGAAAGGCGCGTCGCCGGGGTCTCACTATGTTGGTTTGATGATTGAAGCTGTTAAAGAAAAAGAAGCGCCGGTAGGTTTGTCGGCCAGTTTGGCGTCAATTTTAGTTTTGCAAATTTCAGGAACGGCAAAAGAGAAGGTGGACATAGTTGGGTGGTCTGTAAATAAAAACGAGGCCGAAGTCCTGTCTTTTGAATTGGGGTTAAAAAATAATGGTAATGTTGAGGTTCCGCTGGAGGGAATGTTATATTTAAAAAATTGGAAAGGGGAGAAAATATTGGAAAAAAAAATCAGTTTAGGCAATGTTCTGCTGGCAAGCTCCGACCGTTCGCTAAATGTTAGAATTGCCTACAAGGAGGCCGGCATCTCTTCGACCGGATTATACAAGGCAGGCATTGTCATAAAATATGGTCTGACGGGGCAGGCAGTTGATTCGCAAATTTCTTTTTGGCATTTTGAAAAATGGTTATTATTCGGTTTTTTGATGTTGGGAATTTTGCCGGCAGTTTTGATTTTAAGGGTAAAATTTAGAAGGACTGTATGAAATTATCATGGAAGAAAATTATTTTGTTTGCATTTGTAAGTTTTGGAATTTTTTTCGCGTTCTTATCTAAAGCGGCGGATCAGAATTTCACGATTGATTTTACGGTGCCGATTGGCGGAGGCGGTGGAGGTACGCCAACAAACAATCCGCCGATTATCGCCAGCGTCACTTCTTCGGCTTCTCTCACCACAGCGACAGTATCGTGGACCGCAAGCGACGACCGAGGCATTGCTTCCAGTAATTTTGTTTATGGACTGACAATCGCGTATGGTAGCACCAGCTCTATTTCAGGAACTTATCTCGTGGGACTGTCTGGATTGCTGGAAAATACTTTGTACTACTATAAAATTACTGTTACAGACACTAACTCTGTTTCAGCCGAATACGCGGGGTCTTTCAGAACGGCAAGTATCGCCGATGTAATCCCTCCGATTATCAGCGGTGTTGTTGTTAGTGCGAACGCAAGCACGGCCAATATTTCCTGGAGCACAAATGAACTCGCTGACAGCCAAATCAATTATGGTTTTACAACTTCTTATGGTTCAAATTTTGCCGAACTAACGCTTGGTTTAAATCACAGTATTAATCTTGGCAGTTTAATTCCGAGCACAACTTATCATTTTAGACTGATATCAACCGACGGTTCCGGAAATAGCGCCAGCACCGTTGACGCGACATTCGCGACACAAAAAGATTCTGCGCCTCCGCCCGATGTGTCAAGTTTTTTTTTGGCGACAACATCAAATTCTATTATTTTAAATTGGTCTAATCCGATTGTAGGCGACTTTGCCGGAGTAAAGGTGTTGAGGAAAATAGGTTCTCAATCCGCGAATTCAAGCGACGGAACGTTAGTTTATGTCGGAAGCGGATCTGCGTTTACGGACACGGAAGTATTGATAAATTTAAATTACTATTACACAATTTTTTCTTTAGACACTTCGGGCAATGTAAGCTCCGGAATTTTTAGAAATGGGAAAATTCTTTTCACGCCGGGCGCCGAAATTTGCGCCAATGGAATTGATGACAATTTAAACGGGGATGTTGATTGCGCCGACTCCGCCTGCTCCGGAACCTCGGCCTGCGCCCCTTCTGCAGTTCCGGAGGTTTGTAATAATTCTTTGGATGACGACGCTGACTCGGCGATAGATTGCGCGGATAGCGACTGCGGCGGAAGCGCTTATTGCGCCGCGCCGCCATCCGGAGGAGGAGTTGCGGAAGTTTGTAATAATGGCGTAGATGACGATGTGGACGGAAAAATAGACTGCTCCGATGAAAATTGTTTTGGATTTAGCGGGTGCGGAAGCGGTTCATATTTGGCCGCGTGCAAAGACGGAAACGATAATGACGGCGACGCGAAGATTGATTTTCCGGCTGATTCCGGGTGTGAAAATTCCGATGATGCGGATGAATATAACCCGGCCGATAGCACGGTTCCTTCTTTCGCCAAAATTGCGCTGAATGACCTTAATTTTTATGTTGGAAGCGGCAATATAAAAGCTTGGCCCAGAAATGGAGCAATTGAGGGTTTGGCCAATGCCGATTTGACCGTAAGCATTTCTAAAAATGGATTAGCCGGACAGCCAAAGAGCATTGTTTTGAAAGTTGGCGACACAGATCAACATCAGTTTGTATATAATGTTTCCGAGAGCACTTATTATACAAACCTTGCTTTTAATGGACGCGGCGAAACACAGGCATATTTGGAAATTGATTACGGTTCTGGCCAGTTGGATTCTGTAGGTTTTAAAATTTTATCTTTACCAAATGGAGATGTTTTTGATAATAATAACAACAGGTTGTCGGGTGTTGAATTGGCATTATATCGCGGGTGGGGCGAGAGAATTTCTACTGAAAGCTATGGCAAGCCGAACCCGGCAATTTCAGACACAAATGGAAATTATGGATGGGTAGTGCCAAATGGGGAATATTTTATAGTCTTGAAAAAGGATGGTTATTTTGACAGGACAACGGCGGTGCAAAAAGTTGAGAATAATATTGTAAATTTTAGAATTTCGCTGATAGCGCGACCGCAAAAATTGGCTGACGCGATTAATCCGGACGCGACCATTGGGGATAATGTTCAGAATGTGGCAAAGAACCTGGCCGCGCAAGCGGCGGCTGTTACGCAGGTTACTTTGCAGAAGGTTGAAGCGATTGTTGATAACCCGGCAGTGGAGAATGTTGCTAAAAAAATTGTGGCTCCAACCGCGATTTCCGTTGTGGTTGTCGGAGTGATCCCCCTTATTTCATGGTTGGATTTTTTGCCGTTTTTGCGTCTGTTATTCTTGCAACCATTAATGATGTTAGGATGGAGAAAACGAGCCAAATGGGGTCTTGTATATAATGCATTAAATAAACAGCCGATTGATTTGGCGATGGTAAGGTTGTTTAACGCTGAAAATGGAAAGCTTGTGCAGTCAAAAGTTACCGATCCGCAAGGCCATTATATTTTTATAGTAAATCCCGGAAAATACAAAATTGAAGTTAAGAAAAATAATTATGTATTTCCTACAAATTTATTAAAGGAGTTTAAATCTGATGGACAAAAAATCGATTTGTATCATGGTGAAATAATTGAAGTTGCCGAAAAGAACGCCTCAATTACGGCTAACATTCCGGTGGATCCGGTAGGCGCGCGTAAAAAACCAGCCCGCCTTATTTTTGAAAAAATTGGAAGGAAATTGCAACTTGTGTTGTCATGGGCGGGCATTATCGTAACCGGCATTTCACTTTATATTTCTCCGAAATGGTATTTGGCGGTTTTGCTTGCGGTGCATGTTGGTTTGTTCTTCTTGTTCAGAAGATTATCAATGCCTATGAAAACAAAAGGCTGGGGCATTGTCGTGGATTCATTCAGCAAAAAACCTCTTGGCAAAGTTATCGCCAGATTATTCAATTCGCAATTTAATAAATTGGTCGCGATTGAGATTACGGATAAAAAAGGCAGGTATTCTTTCTTGGCTGGGGATGATAGCTACTATATTACATATGAACATAGAGACTACCAACCGCTGAAGACCGATGATATAGACCTGAAAGGCAAGCCTTCTGAAACCATCTCAAAGGATGTTGATTTGAAAAAGTATTGATGATTGACAGTAGAAAGGTTTTTATTTATACTGCGAAAGTGATTAATTGTAGGGGCCAATAGCTCAGCTGGCTAGAGCGCTTCCATGGCATGGAAGAGGTCCGGGGTTCAAATCCCCGTTGGTCCACCAAATTTGATTTTAATCTTCTATGGCTTCATTAAGAAAAAAATTTGAAGCGCTGATGTTGGCGGGCGCGCTTGCCACCGGCTGTCCGGAAAAAAAAGCGACTGATGGTGAGAGAGGCAAACCTCATACGCCAGAAATTAAGAAAGCCGAAAAACATTTTCGCGTTTCAGCGGAGCCCTGCGTTTTTGACAACAATCCTGATTTTTTTAAAAAATTTTCAGGAGGGGAGTTTTCCAAAGAAGAAAAACAAAAGCGGACAGAAGTGGCCAGTAATGGCATCACGATTTTTCATGATATTGGTCTTGATTTTTATATTGTTAAAAAAGGCGATACAATAAAAAAAATAAGAATCAAACTTTCAGGCATGCCAAAGTATGGCTATTTAGAGTTTCAATATTTCATATTTTGATGATGGGCCCGGGACTGGAAGGAAGGCAAAATCTTAATCTTACCGAAGGTCAGCTTTATCACCCAAAAAATGCGTGCAAATTGTTTTTGGCGTTCATGATAGAAAAATCAAAAGGGAGAGAAAAAGAGGCGAGTGATTTTTTTCCGCTCCAGGAGCACGCGCCGGATGTTGCCGCTTTTTATAATGGCAAAAGATGGAAAAAGAGGAACCCGGATTATGTTAGAAACATCTTGCGGTATTATGCCGGAGCGACTGATTTATTAAATGAGCTTAAAGGAAGATGAGCGAAAGGGTTTATTTTTCGTTCAGGATCCGTTCTATCAGCTCCCGGGCCGCCGCTACCAGATAATCTCGCGTCGCCTGGTCTTTCGGCAGGCCTCCATTCGCGAATTGAAGTATTCCTTCTCCAAGTTGCAGAGCAGTTTGTTGTAGTTGATTTTCTAAAGCGCCTTTTTGTTTTTCTGCCGCGGCCAATTTTTCATTTTGGCTTTCTCCCTCCATCATTTTAGCCAATATTTTTACAATATCTTTGTTTCCTAAAGCATTGTTTAGATTCTGATCTTCTATCAATTCTTTTCTTATTTCCACAACCACCCTGCCCTTTTTTCCAGCTTTATCAAATGAATATAACCACTTTAACTCTTTGTAATGTTCCCCAACATATTTTTGGCATTCGGCTAAATAATTTTCATTTTCCGAGCCTGTTTCACCTGTCATAATGGTTAGTTATATTTAAAAGCTGTATTTATCTTAATACTAATTAAAGCGTCCGTCAATCTTCTCGCGCATTGTCGGAAGCCCTAATATCTGGTATTATTCCCGCGATTAAAACTTAATATATGCGCGCCCAATATTATCTCTGGTTTGCCATTATCGCTCCTTTTTTTCTTGGCCTGCTTTGGCCAGCTTCAGGATTGTTTTTGAAGCCGTATGTAATGCCAATGCTGATGGCGATGATGTTTTTCAGTTGTTTGAAAATCAATATTGCCGACTTCAAAACTCTGCCCAAAAATTTGTGGCGTTTCGCGATAATTCTGGCAATGATTTTTTTGCTTCCGGTTTTAGGCGTGTGGCTTTTCAGGAATTTCATGGATCATTTGGTTTTTGCCGGGTTAATTCTGGCGGCTTCAATGCCCGCGGGTATAGCCGTTGTTTTTTTGTCCGATGTTTTGGGTGGAGAGCCGGCCAAAGCCATGGTTTCAACCGCTTTAGCGCATATATTGGCGCCGGTGGTTTCGCCTTTTTTGGTTTGGTTTTTTGTCAGAAAAACCGTTGACATTAATTTGGTTGGAATGATGGTCTTAATCGCCAAGCTCGTCCTGATTCCTTTTGTCGCCGCGCAGGCGTTAAAATTGCTTCGTTTGCATGGAAAATTTATTTTGGTTTCAAAATTTACAAACAACCTGTTGCTTTTTTTGATCGTCTTGGGTATCATTGCTCCCGCGAGAAGTTTGATTCTCAATGCCGGGAGCCAGCTGAATATTGCCGTGGCTGTGGTTGCCGCCGTAGTCGTGACCCAGGTATTTCTGGCGATTTTATTTGGCAGAACCCACAAAGAAGACGTAACATGGTCGGTCGTTTCCACATTTAAAAATTTTACGCTATCATCGGTGATAGCGATGTCGGCTTTCGGGCCGTCGGCTCTTTTGGGTTCAGTCGCTTATATTATCGTGGATAATTTGGCGCTAATCCCCATCTCAATTTTTTCTAAATTTAAAAAATAGAATATGGCGTTCGTTGTCTGGCTGGTTGTATTGTTTATTGTGGGTTCCTTTGCCGTCGCGAGCCTTTCTTTCGCGCCGTGGATTCCGGCCAGAACCAGGGACTTGAGCAGAATCATGAAACTTGCGAATCTTAAGCCCGGCGAATTTTTTTATGATTTGGGCTGTGGAAACGGGAAAGTCGTGCTTTACGCCGCTAAAAATTTTGGCGCGAGAGCTATTGGTTTGGAAATCGCCATTGTGTTGTATATTTTTTGCGTGATTCAAAAATTCTTGACCGGAAATAAAAACGCTCATTTTAAATTTAAAAATTTATTTAGCGAAAACATGTCCAAGGCCGATGTTGTGTATTTTTTCGGATTGCCAAAAACGATTAGGAATAAAATGAAAGGAAAATTGGACGCGGAACTTAAACCGGGCGCGAGAGTGATTTCTTACGCTTTTCCGGTTGAAGGGTGGACTCCGGATGTGGTAGATAAACCAAATGACAGCGAAGTCTCAATTTATTTATATAAAAAATAAGTATTGAGATTGGTAATTTTTTCGCTTTCCTCGTCCGCGAGGACTCGGGGATGGTCGCTGTGGCGACCATAACCCGCTCAAAAAATACTAATCTCAATTATAAATTATGTCACTATCCGTTGGAATTGTCGGTTTGCCGAATGTTGGAAAATCCACGCTTTTTAACGCATTGACGCGCAGTAAGCAGGCAGACGCGCAAAACTATCCTTTTTGCACCATTGATCCAAACATTGGCGTTGTTGAAGTTCCGGATGATCGCCTGCAACAGTTGGCGGCTGTTTCAAAGTCGCAAAAAATAGTTCCGACCGTAATTAAATTCGTTGATATCGCCGGCTTGGTTAAAGGCGCATCGCAGGGCGAGGGTTTAGGCAATAAATTTTTGTCTCACATCCGCGAGGTTGACGCTATCGCGCAGGTTGTCCGAAATTTTAGCGACAGCAACGTAACTCATGTGCATAATAAAATAGACCCGCAGGAAGACGCCGATGTTATAAATTTGGAACTGGCGCTGGCTGATTTGGAAACCGTAAAAAAACGATTGGGTAATACAAAAAGAAACGCTAAGGGCGCGGCGGCTAAAGATTTTGGAAAGGAAATTAGATTGCTTGAAAGAGTGGACGCGCAGTTGCAGGCAGGCAAGCCGGCCAGCGAGTTAGATTATAATGAGGACGAAACTTTACTAATGAAAGAATTGCAGTTGCTTACCATGAAACCGATGCTTTTTGTGGTAAATGTGGACGAGGTTAGTGCCGCGTCCCCAATTGTCATTCCGACGACGAAGGAGGAACCCGGTTCGTCTGGACAGACAGAGATCCCTCGTCGGTCGCCCAAGGCGACCTCGCTCGGGATGACAGACGCACAGGTAATAATTTGCGCCAAGCTGGAGGCCGAACTTGCCGATTTAAGTCCGGAAGAAGCGAGGCAGTATTTGAAGGAGCTGGGTATGGAAAAAACCGGTTTAGACAAATTAATTATTGAAAGCTACAAGCTGTTGAATTTGCTAACTTATTTTACCAGCGGCGAACCGGAAACCAGAGCATGGACCGTAAAGCATGGGGCAAAGGCTCCTGAAGCGGCCGGTGTTATTCACACGGATTTTATTAAGGGTTTTATAAAAGCCGATGTCGTTGATTGGCAAGATTTTGTGAAAGCCGGAGGCTGGAACAAACTTAAAGAAACCGGCAAGATGAGATTAGAAGGGAAAGATTATGTTGTTCGTGACGGAGATGTGTGCTACTTCCACATTAGCGCCTAAAGCGGTTTTATAAATTTCCAAATTTCTCTGCCGACTCTTTGATCCGGACGGGAGTAAAGAAGAAATTGTTTGTCTTCAATTAAAATGTCCGGCTTCAAACCGAGCTTCATCGCTTCATCGCGGATGGAAATTGTCACCCATTCATTATTAAATTTAAATCTGGGAATCACAATCACGACCCTGCCTCCGGGCTTGAGAATTTTTTTAAATATTTTTAATGTTTCAAGGTAAAAAGATTTTAATTCGTTCGCTTGTTTTATAAGCTCCTCTTTTACTTCTCGGCCTTTCAGCGGCTTTCCTAAAAATGGTTCTGTCACAATCGCGTCAATTGAATCAGCCGAGATTTTTTCATCCAATAATTCAACTTGGCATTTAAATACATCAATGTCCGGATTGTCCTGATTGAATTTCTCGGCGATCCATTTAATATTATTTATTGTGTCTTCCACCGCTTTTTCGGCCGAGTCGCTTCCAATTAAATTTTTATAGCCCATCAGCATCGCCTCGCTCAAAATGGTGCCTGATCCGCAAAACGGGTCAAGTATTTTTTCATTCGTTTTTGTTTGCGACAAATTTATCATCATCATCGCCAGTTTCGGCGGGAGCATACCGCTTAGATTATCGCGCCCGGGCCTGCCAAAATCTCTCGCGCTGAATTCCTCAAATGGCTGAACCGCCATTGTGACGGCAATGGAAATTTTATCGCCATCTTCTTCCAGCATAAATTCGCGCCCCCTCTTAACAAGTCCATTTTTTTCCACGGTCACGGAAGATAAAGTCGCGTCTTTGTTTTCAACATATCTTATGGAATAACCCAGCTCCTTCATCATTTTTTTTATTTTTATTCCAATTTCTTTGGCGCTCTTCATACGCGCGAATTTTTCCCTCAATCCATAAACACTTATGCCAAAATTGATTTTCCCGTCAACATTTTTCAGTTCGTTGGAAATAATTTCAATAATATTTTTTTCTGAAATTCCCGAAGCAATCTCCTTGCCGATTTTTATTACGCCGCCGACTTTTTTTATAAACATCGCCGGTTCAATATCCGATTCTGACTTTAGCAATCCGTTTTTTGGCTTTAAGTCGCGCGAATTTAAAACCGCGCGCAATTCTGCGGCGGAAATTAATTCTTCTCGGCCCAGTACAAACCAGAAGTTATTTTTTTGTTGAGGTCGCATTTGTGCTTGTCGTTAAATTAACGCCGAAAAAATTGAAGATGTTTCGCGGTTCACTTGGTATTTTAACAACATTTTTCTTTTTTTCAATAGCGTTTTGCGCTTTCTCGTAGGCATTGAGATCAAGTTCATAAATCGCGGCGTTTGTTCGCAGGTTGGTAACTATATTGGCGTTGTACAGCGTATCAAATACGTTTTTGTAAATATATGAAAAGGTGAAAAAAATGCCGGCGGCGATTGCCCCAAGAATTAGCAAATTTAAAATGCGCCACATGCCGTAGCGGCCTTTATAGTTTATGGGCATCTTTTGTTTATTAACTGCTGACATACAATTCAAGTGTTAACGAGAGGTTCGCAAGATTGGAAACTTCGCCGTTCGGTTCAAATAGCGGCGTTAGACGCGCGTATTTAATGTTGATGAAATAGTCGGCCGATTCAAGATCGGCCATATATTCAAGTATATTTTTATAAGCGCCCGATATGTTTAAACTTACGACTACCTGATTATTGACGATGTTGCCGAAATTCGGCGTGGAATCTTGCGTCAATTTATGAGTTGACGCAAGTTTGTCCAAATAATTAATATATTTTAAATCATCTTCAATTTTAAAAAGATGCGGAATAAAACTGACATACGAAGTTTTAATTTCTTCAAGTTTTTTTCGCGTGATTCTGTTTTTAAGCGACTGCTGGTATTTTTGTTCAAGATGAACCCTCAAGGCATAGGCGTCGTCGCTTGTTTTTTTAATATATCTTGTGGTTGGGTAAAAAATTCCAAGGAATATGGCTAGGGCAAGGACGGCTAAAAGCGACACGGTTCCAATGATTTTTTTTGTAAGTTCAAGTTTCATATTTTTTAGTCATCCGAGCGTTACTGGCTTTTCAATTGAGCGGAAAAATCAAATTTAATATTATCTTTTACAAATAATTGAGTCGCCGGCACTTGCAAATTTGTTATCCACGAAAGATTTTTAAAAATATCTTGATACTTCGCGTACGATTCCCGTGTTTTGGCCAGACCGGAAACAGCGAGCGTTTTATTATTCTTATCTATATTAACCGAACCCAGTTTAATGTCGTTTGGCAGACTATTGATCAATTCAAGCAATTTGGGCGTAAGCGCTTCAAAATTTTTGCTTGAAATGTTGAGGTCTCTGGATAGTTTGTTAATTTTCGCGATCTCCATATTTTGAGAGCGAAATTCTCTATCTACGGCTACGGCGCTTTCCGCCAGATTGGCGAATTCTTCTTGCACAAGAAACCAGCTCATTAGTACTGTTATTGTCAGAAAACATCCAACCGCGATAATGATCAAGAGCACATCTTTTAACAGCAAAAAATTTAAGAGATAATTAAGAGTATTTCTTTTTTGGGGCGGCAATAAATTTAGATTGAGGTTTAACATATTATTTTGTATATCCGCTTAGAAATGGATCTTGCACCGCTCGTAAAGCCAGCCCTATGGCCGTTGAAAAGGATAAACTTTTTGCCTGGTCAAATTTTAATGATTTGTTAAACAGATTTTTCCATGGGTGGCCGGGATGGGCGGAAATTTTTAATTTTCTGGAAATAAAATTATCTATATTTTTCCAATTTGCCATTCCTCCGCACATTGTTATGTGGGTCACCGGGTTGGTATTGTTAAAGTGTTCTTTATAAAATAATACCGCGGTTTTGAGTTCTACGATTAAATCCTCGGCAATCGTTGTTACTATTGGCAGGTACTTTGGATTGATGGAGTCGTAGTTAAGGCCTTTTTCTATTTTTAAATTTTCCGCCCTAATGTGGTCTATTTTGAGTTCTTGCTCAATCGCGGATGTAACAATTTCTCCGGAAAAATTTAAAGTTGTGCTGAATTGTATTGAATCATTATCATAGATAATCAAACTTGAACGGGTTGCTCCTAAATCCAGGATGCATCTAGCTTCGCCTTTGTAATCTTTGTCAGCCGTGATCAAAGCTCGCGCCAAAGAAATGGCTTCAATTTCAAGAGAAATAGGATTTAATCCAACGCTTTCCAATAAATAATCATAAGAATCAGTTATTGCTTTTGGAGACGCTCCCAGCAAAATTTTTGAAGTTTTACCGAAATCGTCTTTTTTTTCCACTCGTTGCCAGTCAATATAAGTTTCCTCCAGTTCATATGGGAGGTGTTTTTTCGCGTGATACGCTATATCAACCGAAGTGATTTCGTCATTGTCCGGATTTTCAATCTCAATATATTTTAGAAAAGTTTTTGGCTCCGGCAAATTAGCCGCCACCCATGAAGATCTTATTGATTTTTTATACCCGGCGCTTTCTTTGCCAAGAAGATGCAATATTTTTTTTCTGACCAGTTCCGGCTGTTGGATTTCGCCGTTTACTATGAGCCCCGGCGGCAGGGAAGTTGCTCTCAATTCTTTAATTTTAAGATTTTTTTTGTTTAAAAAAGAAACGGGGGCAAGTTGAACCAGTTTGATTGAGAGGTCTCCTATATCCAAACCAAATGCTCCGGCGAATGGATTCTGAATTATCATACATTTTGCGTCAGAGAATACATGGGCATTATAACCGCGACGGCGATGCCGGCGACTGCCAAGCCCAAAATCAGAATAATAATCGGCTCAATAATAGTCGTAAAGTTTTTCATGGTTGTGTCAACCTCGTTGCCGTAATATTCCGCCAATTCTCTAAGCATATCCTCGGTTTTGCCGGATCTCTCGCCAACCATAATCATTTCGGTAACCATCGGCGGAAAAATATTGGAGTATTCCCGCAGAACTTCTGACAGCGGGATGCCTTTTTTTAAAGATTCCGACACGGCGAGCAAGCTTTCTCTGTAATTGACATTGCCCAAAACATCTGACGTGATTCTTGTCGCGTCTATAATCGGTATCGTGCTTTCCAAAAGAGAAGATAAAGTCAATGTAAAGCGAGCCAAATTTATTTTTTTGATGACCGAGCCTATAATCGGCAGTTTTAAATTAATCGTGTGAACAATTTTCTTAATTTTTGGTTTTTTGATAAGCCAAACAGCCAAAACTATTAAAGCGATAATTCCAATTAGAATCCACAATCCGTATACTTGCACTGAATCGGTAATAAAAATCAGAATTCTAGTTGGAAGCGGAAGCTGAACTTCAAATTCTTTAAACATCACCATCAGTTTTGGCAGGATGAAGACAACGACTTCAACGGAGATTCCCATCATTGCGACAAGAATCACGGCCGGGTACATCATAGCGCCTCGTATTTTAGATGTCAGCTCGTGGCTTTTTTTCATTTGGATATGAACCTGCTCAAGAGCGTTTTCCATTTTTCCAGCGGTTTCTCCGGCCGCAATCATGCTGACATAAATCGGCGGGAAAACTTTTGGATATTTCGCCAGCACTTCGCTTAATTGCAGTCCTTGCTCAACGCCGGTTTTTATTTGTCCGATGATTCGTTTGAATTTTTTACTTTCAATTTCTTCGCTTAGAATTTTAAGAGCGTCAATGATGGATAGTCCGGCCCTCACCATTGTTTTCAGATGATCAACAAAAAGAATCTTCTGAACCATCGCGATTCTTTTTAAATGGTCTTCAATCCAGTTGTTCAGTTTTTGTTCAAATGGAGAAAGCCTTCGCGGTTTTTTTGGTTTTCCAAACATAATATAAAATTTTTCGTTTGGGATTTTTTATTCTTTTGTCACTCTCAAAACTTCGTTGAGAGTTGTTATCCCAATTTTTGCTTTGATTAAGCCGTCTTCCAGCATGGTTATCATTCCGTGTTCGCGCGCGTAAATTTTTATATCATCGGCTGTCGCGTGAGCGTTGATTTTTCTGGTCAGTTCGTCGTCAATTTCCAAAATTTCGTAGATGCCTATTCGTCCTTTGTAGCCGGTTTTTCCGCAACGACTGCATCCCTCGCCCTTATAAAAAGCTATTTTTTGGAGTTGCTCGTCCGCGTCTTTAATATCTTTTATATTATCCTTAAAAAGTTTTGAAAGTTTTTTTACGTCAAATACTTTTTCAAGTTTAGTTGCCGCGTTTTGATCCAAATAGAACGCTTTTTTACAATAAGTACAAATTTTTCTGACAAGACGTTGGGCCGCGACTATGTTGGTCGTGTAGGCAACCAAAAAAGGAGGCACGCCCATATCCACCAAACGGGGCAGGGTTGTAGGCGCGTCATTGGTATGCAAGGTTGAAAGCACCAGGTGGCCGGTCATGGCCGCGTGGATGGCGATTTCGGCGGTTTCCTGGTCGCGGATTTCTCCAACCATTATTATATTCGGGTCTTGGCGAAGGAAGGCGCGCAAGCCCGAGGCAAAAGTAAATCCGACTTTAGGATTTATTTGGCTTTGGTTGACCCCCTGCATTCTGTATTCAATCGGGTCTTCAATCGTGGAAATATTTACTCCCGGCTGATTTAAAATTCCCAACACAGAGTAAAGTGTGGTTGTTTTGCCCGAACCGGTCGGACCGGTGACAAGTATCATTCCATGCGGTTTTTTTATCGCGGTCTCCAAAATTTTTCTTGGCGCGTCCAAAAATCCAAGCTGATCCAACGAGAGCGGTTTCGCGCCCTCGTGCAGTAAGCGCATTACAATTTTTTCACCATCATAAACCGGAATTATGGAAACGCGAAAAGCCAGCTTTTCTTCCTGCACCTGAATCTTGAAACGGCCGTCTTGCGGAATCATGTGCTCATCAATTTTTAAATTGGACAATATTTTAATTCTTGCAATCAAGCCGTTTTGCACATTTTTTGGCAAAGTCATTATCGGTTTAAGCACGCCGTCAATTCTGTATCTTACGGTTACTTCTTTTTCTGTTGGTTCAATGTGGATATCAGAAGCAGATTCATAAACCGCGTGCTCAAGCAGGCTGTTCACGATATTGATGGTAGGCACTTCTTCGGCGGCTTTTTTCAGGTCGCCGCCAACGATGCTTCCCGTTGGATCCTGAATTATTTTCAGATCGTCTTCAAGTTCGGCGTGGTATATGCGCAGAGCTTCTTTCAGATCTCCGGGAGGAGTGATATATATTTTTGATTCTAATCCGGTTTTCCTCCGCAGGAATTCAATTGTTTGAATGTCCGATGGGTCTGTCATCGCGAGTTTAAGCACGTCTTTTTCTTTATCAAAAGCAATGACTTGGTGTGTTCCGGCCACCGGACCGGGAATTAAGTTTAAAATTTCCTTTCTGATTTCTCTTCCACGCAAACTGATAAATGGCACATCCAAAAACTGACCGGCTTTTTCATACAAATCATTTTCATTGATAAGTCCGTCATTAATCAGAACTTCCTCAATTTGCTTATTCAGCTTCAGCGCTTTGGCTTGAGCCGTTTTCAAATCAGCCGGGGTTCCGAGCTTATATTTTTTTAATATTTTTTTTAGGATTTTTAGGGGAAGCATAGAAGTTTATTATAAACATTATATCACACATTGGCATTTTTAAGAATTTTTACAGATATCCACAGTGGCGAAAGTAACTAATGCGCAAAATTTGTGATATACTACATTTAGGAAAGGTAGCATTTTTTTCTAACCTATGAAAAGAAAGAAAATTTTTAGGTTAAATCCGACTTTTATCAGAAGAAGAATGAAGAGATTTTTTGCGTTGGAAAATTTATTTAACAGACAGCATCGCCACTTCCACGCCCTGCTGGCCGTTGTTTTGATTGCCGTGATTTTGGTAAATG